>ERZ1673696.2156-NODE-2156-length-14492-cov-5.142066_pt1 | contig 14492 bp, 12 predicted proteins | sample MGYA00580226_ERZ1673696 | MGnify/ENA primary metagenome ERZ1673696 (study PRJEB41218, sample SAMN15661743) | gut metagenome | host: Homo sapiens | place: Canada: London | collected 2015-08-20/2019-03-30 | study: EMG produced TPA metagenomics assembly of... | reverse complement strand
TACGAAGCAGCCCACATGAATTTCAGTCATGGTAAATATTTAATGGCAAGCATGGAAGCAAATTACACAAAGAACAGTATCGAACATGCGCTGAAAAAATTAGAAACACCAATTTATGTGATTGAAAGTCGAAACATGAAAGATGCTATCGCAATTGCTGATTCTTATAAAAAGACAAACTCCAGAAATGAAATCGTATACTTATCCAACTGTAAAAAATATCCACAGTTAGAGATTGCAGATAAAGTTGTGGAAGCAATTGATATGTTTTTAAAGTAGGATTATTTTAGAATTTAATAATAAAAAGAAAAAACTCCTGTCCTCCAAATGATGCATTAAAAACACGTTTTATAATAGAATGTAAAAATTTTTACATTTAAGCATGTTATTGCATCATAAAAAAGACAGGAGTTTGTGTATATGGTGATTTATTTTATCACCCAATTATTACATCACTCAGTAACTATTATTTTTACAACGGTGTCTTTGTCGGTGTTCCGGCTTTTCTCGGATAAGTTTTCGGTGTTCCCTTCACCTTATCGATCACGACAAACGATCTTTTCTGCTCATACAGATCAAATTTATAGACTTCTTTCATTTTTCCTCCAAGCAGAAATGTTGCATTTTTTGCATTAGCAACTTCCTCTTCAATTTCACCGGATTTATAAGAAATAAAGTTTCCACCTATTTTTACAAAAGGAACACAATACTCTTCTAAGGAAGAAAGGTTTGCAACTGCCCTTGAGACAACCAGATCAAACTTTTCACGGTATTCCTTATTTTTTCCAAGCTCCTCCGCTCTCGCGTGAAGTGCATCAATATCTTTTAATCCAAGTTTCTCTATCACTTCCTGTAAAAATAATATTCTTTTATTCAGAGAATCAGCAAGTGTCACCTTCAGATTCGGAAAAGCAATTTTCAAAGGAATCCCCGGAAATCCGGCGCCGGTTCCCATGTCCATCACTGAAACTTCTTTTTGGAGATCATACACTTTGATCAGGGAGAGACTGTCCAGAAAATGTTTTTCAATGACTTCATCAAATTCTGTGATCGCAGTCAAATTCATAACTTTATTTTTTTCCACCAGCATCTCATAATATCTGATAAACTGCTTTATCTGATTATCGCTTAATTCAATCTGAAGTTCTTCCAGACCTTCTAAAAATTTTTCTAAATTATATGTCATTTTATATTTCCTTTATGATATTTCATCTGCTCCATATAAACCAAAAGTACCGAAATATCTGCCGGGGAGACTCCTGAAATTCTCGATGCCTGGCCAATTGATAACGGTCTGTAAAGTTTTAACTTTTGTCTGGCTTCAATACGGAGGCTTGGTACTTCATCATAATCAAAATCTTCTGCTATTTTTTTATTTTCCAGTTTTTTATAATGTTCTACCTGTTTGATCTGCCGCACAATATATCCATCATACTTGATATTGATATTAACCTGTTCAACTACATCATAAGGCAGCTCAGGTCTTTCCTTATCGATCACTGCTAATTTTTCATAATCAAGCTCAGGTCTGCGGATCAGTTCTGTTAAAGTTGTTCCGGTATTTAACGGAATACTTCCGTAACTTTCCAAAAGAGCCTGAACCTCTTTATTAGCACCGATCTTGACTCCGGCAACACGTTCAATCTCTTTCTGGATCAATACTTCCTTCTGGCAGACCCAGTCATATCGCTCCTGTGAAATTAAACCAATCTCATATCCTTTTTTTGATAAACGGAGATCAGCATTATCCTGACGAAGCAGCAAACGATATTCTGCACGGGAAGTCATCATGCGATACGGCTCATGATTTTCTTTTGTCACAAGATCATCAATCAAAACTCCTATATAAGCCTCGGAGCGATCTAATATCAGAGGCTCTTTTCCGAGAATGCTCATGGCTGCATTGATTCCGGCAACTAACCCCTGACAGGCAGCCTCCTCATAACCACTGCTTCCATTAAACTGGCCACCCGAAAAGAGTCCTTTGATATTTTTAAATTCCAGAGTAGCATACAACTGATTTGGATTGATACAATCATACTCAATCGCATAAGCATTACGGACAATTTTCACATGTTCAAGTCCCGGCAGCGTGCGATACATTTCATGCTGGACATCTTCCGGTAAAGAGGAAGACATTCCTCCAACATACATCTCATTCGTATTTATTCCTTCCGGTTCAATAAAAATCTGATGTCTGTCCTTATCCGCAAATTTTACAACCTTATCTTCAATGGAAGGACAGTATCTTGGTCCTGTACCTTCAATAATTCCTGCATAAATCGGAGAGCGGTCCAGGTTATTCCGGATGATCTCATGTGTTTTCTCATTTGTATAAGTCAGCCAGCAGGAAACCTGATCGATCTGCACATCTTCAGGATTAGTTGTAAAGGAAAAAGGTACAACTCTCTCATCGCCCTTTTTCTCCTGCATTTTTGAAAAATCAACAGACCTTTTGTCAATTCGTGCAGGCGTTCCTGTCTTAAAACGAAACATTTCAATTCCATGCGCTTTCAGGGAATCTGTCAGATGATTTGCTGCCTGCAGACCGTTTGGACCGGTGTATGTGATCATCTCACCGGTCAGACATCTTGCGCGAAGATAAGTTCCCGTGCACAATACGACTGCCTTACAATGATAAACCGCACCTGAAAACGTTTTCACGCCTGTCATTTTCTGAATCTCTTTTCCATTTTCCAGCGCTGTTGTTTCCGTGATAATTTCAGAAACTTCTGCCTGACGGATGGTAAGATGATCGGTATTCTGAAGCGTCTTACGCATCTCCATACTATAATTCATTTTATCTGCCTGCGCACGCAGTGAATGAACGGCCGGACCTTTGGATTTATTTAACATCTTGGACTGGATAAATGTCTTATCGATATTTTTTCCCATCTCACCACCGAGCGCATCGATCTCACGGACCAGATGTCCCTTGGAACTTCCTCCAATATTCGGATTACACGGCATCATCGCTATACTGTCTACACTCACGGTAAAAATAATTGTTTCCAGTCCGAGTCTTGCACACGCCAATGCTGCCTCGCATCCGGCATGTCCGGCTCCGACTACAACCACATCATATTCTTCCTCTACATACGGAATCTTCTTCTCTTCCATTTTTCTGTCCTCAACTCATATAAGATTTTGAATGATTCTCTTTCACATTACAATCTGCAAATTATTTTTTATTTACCCATACAGAATTTACTGAAGATTTCATTTACCAGATCATCTTCCACAGATTCTCCGATAATATTTCCAAGTTCCTCGTAAGCATTCATCAGATCAATGGAATAAAAATCTTCCGGCATATCATCTGCAATACTCTGCAATACTAAATGTAAACTTCGTAAAGCTTCCTGTAAAGATGTTTTATGTCTGATATTCGTAATATAAACTTCATCATTAAATGTAACTTCCCCGGAGAAGAACATTTCTTTGATCGTTTCTTCAAGATCATCCATTCCGGTCTGCTCTTTTGCAGAAATTGAGATCATTTTTTTATCCAGATGTTTTCTGATATCTTCCACAGTTGTGACCGGACTTAAATCAGATTTATTTAACAAAACGATTGCATGTCTGTCTTTCAATAATTCCATGATCTCATGATCATTTTCATCTAACGCTGTGGATGTGTCAACTACATAAATAACAAGATCGGCATTATTCAAATATTTCTTTGCACGTTCCACACCGATTTTTTCCACGACATCTTCCGTGTCACGGATTCCGGCGGTATCAATGATATTCAATAAAATACCGTTTAAATTAATCTGTTCTTCCAGAACATCCCGTGTTGTTCCCGCAATATCTGTAACGATTGCCTTCTCTTCTCCAACCAGAGAATTTAAAAGAGAAGATTTTCCGGCATTCGGCTTTCCAACAATAACAGTTGAAATACCTTCTTTTAACATTTTTCCATTATCACTGTTTGCAAGCAGTTTATCAATTTTTTTTATCACATCCGATACTATACTGGATAGTTTTTCCGGATATCCATCCAGACTGATGTGCTCCGGATCATCTAATGCACTTTCGATAAATGCAATCTCATGTAAAACATTTCCGCGGATTTCTTTGATTTTTTCTGAAACAGAACCGGAAAGCTGGCTCAACGAACTTTTTAATGCAAATTCATTCTTGGAATTGATAACATCAATAACGGATTCTGCCTGTGAGAGATCAATTCTTCCATTTAAAAATGCACGTTTTGTAAATTCACCCGGCTCTGCAGGACGCGCACCATATTTGATCACTGTTTCTAAAATTCTCTTCATGACATAAACGCCGCCATGACAGTCTATCTCAACCGTATCTTCCCTGGTATAACTTTTCGGTCCTCTCATCAGAACAACCATAACTTCATCGATCACTTCATCTCCATCATGAATATGACCATAGTGAATTGTATGCGTTGGCATATCTTCTAACTTTTTCTGATTCTTCATTTCAAAAATACGGTCTGTGATAGAAACTGCCTCGTCTCCGCTGATTCTTACGATTCCGATTCCTGAACTTGTCATTGCAGTTGCAATTGCAGCAATGGTATCCGTTCCCATAGTGATATCCTTTCCATGTACAAAACTGCACGCCGCAAAACTTCATAAGAACCTGCCATATCATTTCCGGCATTTTCATAAAGCTTTGTAACGTGCAGCTTCTGGTCTTTTAAATTCTATACTTGAATTTATCTTTCTCTATCTCTTTTTAAAGTAACAACCACATGTCTGTATGGTTCTTCGCCCTCGCTGTGTGTTGTTACAAACTTGTCATTCTGCAATGCAGAATGGATAACTCTTCTCTCAAAAGGATTCATTGGTTCTAAAGAAACAGGACGTTTTGTTCTCTTTACTTTGTATGCAATGTTCTTTGCAAGATTCTCCAATGTCTCTTTTCTTCTCTTGCGGTAATCTTCTGTATCAATCTTAACTTTAATGTATTCCTCAGAATTTTTATTCACTGCAAGATTTGCAAGATACTGCAGGGAGTCGAGAGTCTGTCCTCTTTTACCAATGAGGATACCCATGTCATCTCCTTTCAGTTCTACGTTGTAAGTATTACCGTCTTCTGCTTTTTCAATAATGATCTCAACTTTAAGATCCATAGCAGCAAAGATTTTCTGTAAAAATTCTGTGATATCACCTTCTACAGAATATTTCTTACGAACTTTGATCACAGCATCTTTTCTTGCGATTCCTAAAAATCCTGTGCTTCCTTTTTCGATTACTTCATATTCAATCTGATCACTGGTAGCTCCAAGTTTTATAAGAGCTTCTGTGATAGCATCATCGACTGTTCTTGCTGATACTTCAATATACTCCATAACAATAACCTCCACATATACGTTATCTTACCAACACGTTTTTGAAAAATAATCTGTTAGTTTTTCTTATTATTTCTCTCGTTAAATTCACGAACCAGGTTTGCTTTTGCAGCCATACTTTCAGGTTTTGCATTCGCTTTCAATGCATTTGCCTTCTCAAGTTCAAGTTCTTTCTCTGCCGTTGTCTTAACGGAACTCTTGGAACTTGCTGTAACCTGTCTTGTATTCATACGTGCAGCATTGGAAATCTGGTTTTCGGAGATTCCCATTTTCTCACGTTTTTTCTTTGCTTTTTCCTGATTCTTTGCAATAATATCATCCAGATCGATCTTATCAAAATGTTTATTTAAGAAGAACTGCTGGATACTTCTTACAACCGCACTTGCGATCCAGTAGATACCGAGACCGACCGGAACAGTAAAACACATTACCAGTGAGAATAATGGCATAGTACGGTTCATCATCTTCATCTGCTGAGCCATCTGGTCATTATCTCCGCCTGCTGTTGCAGCCGTTGGCATTAACTTGATATTTAAAACCTGTGTCAAATAAGAAATCACAGGAATCAGCAATGCAAGAACTGCCATCAGAATACTTCCACCTGCAAATGCAGCTTTGATGATCTGAAATGGAGTATCTGAAATATTTAATCCTATAAAGTTGTTTACATGAGAAACTACACCATATGTAGAATCAATGGAATCTGTGAGCGCCGGGAATGACTCTCTTAAGGAATCCCATCCGGTAGAACTCATTTTTGATAAAACATCTACTACATAATTCTGTAATGTTGTTGTATCTGTTGCCGTAAAATCAACCTGTACTGTGTTCAATTTTAATGTGCTCATCAGGTTTGTCATAATATCCTGATAGCCGCTTGTTGCCATGATCTTATCAACCAGATCAAGATAAACATCCTTCACACTGCTGATATAGGCAGGAACATTCATAAACACACGGTACAAAGCTAACAGTAAAGGCATCTGGATTAACATCTGCACACAGCTGCCTGTCGGTGAAACACCATACTTCTCATAGATCTGCTGTGTCTCAGTCTGCATATTCTGCATGGATACGGTATCTTTTTTATCCTTATACTTTTTCTGGACCGCCTGAAGTTCCGGGTTCATCTTCTGGGATAACTTCGAGAACTTCTGCTGTTTATAAGTCAATGGGAACATTAAAGCATAAATAACAATGGTAAATAAAATAATAGAAAGTCCAACGTTGGTAATTCCAACTTTTTCCATTAAAATATACATGCCATTCATTATCCAGCCAAGTAATTTTGCAATTGGTCCAAGAATGGCACCATTGTATGCTGTTAATAACATCTCTGACACTGAAAATACCTCCAATTATGGAACGGGATCATATCCGCCTTTTGAAAAAGGATTACATCTTATAATTCTCCAAAGCGCTAACGCCCCACCTTTGACAGCTCCATACTTTTCGACAGCCTCTAACCCATAGGTGGAACAGGTCGGGTAGTATGGACATTTTGTTGTTTTCATCGGAGAAATATACTTTCTATAAAATTTAATCAAAGCAATCAATATTTTTTTCAAAATGATTCCATCTTCTTTTCTAAAATCTTTACTTCAAAATTTTATGAAGACCTCCAAGATGTAACAAAGCACTTTCCACTTCATGATATGAAATATCTTTTGCTGTATTTCTTGCGATGACTACAATGTCTAAACCACTATTAAACATGTCTTCCTGTAGCCGGTAACTTTCTCTGATCAATCGGGTTACATGATGTCTTATAACACTATTTCCTACTTTTTTACTTACCGATATGCCTAACCGGTTTCTGTCTGTATCATTTTCCAGAACGTACATCACCAGATAACGGTTTGCATAAGATTTTCCTTTTTTATATACGTTCTGAAAATCTCTGTTTTTCTTTAATGATTCTGAATATTTCATCTAATATTCCTTTGCCAAAAATTGATCATAAAAGAAGAAAAGACCACAAATATGTGGCCTATGCTGATAATTTTTTTCTACCTTTTAATCTTCTTGCAGCCAATACTTTTCTTCCGCCTGCAGTACTCATTCTGCTTCTGAATCCATGAACTTTCGCTCTCTGTCTCTTCTTAGGTTGGAATGTCATCTTCATGTCACATACACCTCCTCTACAATTCAAACATATATTTTACTCAATGTTATGATAAGTCTACTTCAATAGCGACAAAACATCATTTTTATTTATATCAAAATAATCGGACAAAGTCAAGCAAAATCTCATAAAATAAGGCTTTTGCCAATATTTAGTTTTCCACTTTCTGTCATTTTTGTTTTTTTACCACTATATATATAAGGAAGAAATGCATTTTATCTATATATGGTATAATTTTATACACATAGAAAATTAAAAATTTTTCCACAGAAAACCCAGTATTTATGCCGTTTACATAAGTTATCCTCAATTTGTGGATAACTTGTGGACAATTTCTTGATAATATCATCATAACTTGTGTATAAATGTGTACAAGCCTTATTTTTTCCGGTCTATAACTATTTTTCCATTATTAACAATAACTTCTAGTATATTCACATTAAGCGTTAAAACGCCCATATAGCCACTTTTTTTATCAACGCCCTATCCCCAGTCCTTCCACAATTAAACGTTGATAATTCCGCAAAAATAGTGTAGGATAGCATTATATAGAATTTTTTAGAGTTTTTTAAGCAGTTAAGATTAACTGCTATATTTTAGTGCTATCAGAAAACGGAGTTAGAAAATGGACAAGATTTTGGAAAAATGGGATGAAATTTTACAGACAGTAAAAACAGAGCATGATGTCAGCGACATTTCTTTTGATACCTGGATCAAACCTCTGGAAGTTTTTGGTGTTGAGGGAAATACCCTCTATATCCTTGTTCCATCTGAACAGATGACTTTAAGTTATATCTCAAAAAAATATTATCTTCCTTTAAAAGTAGCAATTGCTGAAATTATCGGAACCGAATATGAGATTCAGTTTATTTTACCGGAACAGACCAGGAATATCAGACCTTCCAATAATAAAGGAAAGAAAACACCGGAACCTGAAGCTTCCAAACGTTCCAACTTAAATCCAAATTACACATTTGATACTTTCGTTGTCGGCAGCAATAACCGTTTTGCACAGTCTGCCTCCCTGGCAGTAGCGGAATCTCCGGGAGAAGCTTACAACCCTCTTTATATTTATGGTGGACCTGGACTTGGAAAAACCCACTTGATGCATTCCATCGGACATTTCATCCTGGAAAGAAATCCGGAAGCAAAAGTTTTGTATGTTACTTCCGAGGAATTTACCAATGAAGTTATCGAATCTATCCGTAGTGGTAACGCCTCTGCGATGAATAAATTCCGTGAAAAATACAGAACCATCGACGTTCTCATGATCGACGACGTTCAGTTTATTATAGGAAAAGAAAGTACACAGGAAGAATTTTTCCACACGTTCAACGCTCTCCACTCCGCAGGCAAACAGATCATTTTAACATCGGATAAACCGCCAAAGGATATGGAAACGTTAGAAGAACGAATCCGTTCCCGTTTCGAATGGGGACTTATGGCAGACATCGGAGCTCCTGATTACGAGACGCGAATGGCAATCCTTCGCCGGAAAGTGGAATCTGATGATATGTCCTTAAGCGATGACATTTTAAATTACATCGCAAATAATATTAAATCCAACATCCGTGAATTAGAGGGAGCTTTGAACAAACTCCTCGCTTACTCGAATCTGGAAAAAACAGAGATCACCATGGAGATTGCCAAGAAAGAACTTCAGAATATTATCACACCGGACAAGCCAAGAGAAATCACTCCTCAGCTTATCATTGAAGTTGTTTCGGAACATTTCCAGATTTCACTGGATCAGATGATCTCAAAAAACAGAAGTAATGAGATTGCAAGACCAAGGCAGATTGCCATGTACCTCTGTAAAACCATGACGGATATTCCATTGGATTCCATCGGTTCCTTACTGGGCGGAAGAGATCACTCGACCATTATCCACGGCATCAAAAAAATTGCGGATGAGTACGATTCCAACGAACAGACACGCAATTTAATTGAAACTATCAAGAAAAAAATCAATCCAAACTAAAGTTATCAACTTTTTTTTGAGTTATTAACAAAATTTTGTGGATAACCTGTTCAAATCGTGTTTAATTAATGTTTAAAGTTTTGGATAACCTACTTTTCAAGATGAATTTCAAATTTTTTCTGAGGAGGCTTAAAATTTTAATTCACATTTTATCCAAGGTTAATCCTCATGCTTTTCACATAGTTATACAGTCGGATTTTTCGGACAAGCCCTTATGTTTTCAAGGGTTGCAGGGTTATTCACTTATTCACACACACTAATACGACTACTTTTAATATCTTTTATTAATTATATTTATTTTGGCTTTCGCCAAGCAGGAAGGAGTTATTCACATTATGAAATTAATCTGTTCTAAATCAAATCTGCTTCATGGAGTTAACATTGTGTCCAAGGCTGTTCCAACCAGAACCACAATGGCAATCCTTGAATGTATTTTAATTGATGCTTCTGCTAATGAAATTAAATTAACAGCAAACGATATGGAACTTGGAATTGAAACTAAGATTGAAGGAGAAATTGCAGAGAGGGGAATCATTGCATTAGATGCTAAGATTTTTTCTGAGATTGTCCGTAAATTACCGGACAGTGATGTTGTGATCGAAACAGATTCCAATTTTAAAACTACCATTACCTGTGAGAAAGCAAAGTTTAACATTGTTGGAAAATCAGGTGATGATTTTTCCTATATTCCATTTATTGAAAGAAATGAATGTATTTCAATCTCCCAGTTTACTTTAAAAGAAGTGATTCGTCAGACAATCTTCTCAATTGCTGACAATGACAACAATAAACTGATGACGGGTGAACTTTTCGAGATTGAAGAGAATCAGTTAAAAGTAGTTTCTCTGGATGGACACAGAATTTCCATCCGTAATATTGAATTAAAGAATAATTACGATCATACTAAAGTTGTTGTTCCTGGTAAAACACTTCAGGAAGTAAGTAAGATTTTACCTGGAAGTGCAGAGGAAGAAGTCAATATTTTCCTTTCAGAGAATCATATTGTATTTGAATTTGATGATACTACAGTTGTATCCAGATTGATCGAAGGAGAGTATTTCAAGATTGAGCAGATGCTTTCCTCTGATTATGATACAAAAGTTAAGATTAATAAGCGTGAATTATTAGACTGTATCGACCGTGCAACACTTCTCGTAAAAGAGGGGGACAAGAAACCAATTATCATGAATATCACAGATGGAAATATGGAATTAAAGATCAATTCTTTTATTGGTTCCATGAATGAAGATATTGATATCGCAAAAGAGGGAAAAGATATCCTCATTGGATTTAATCCGAAATTCTTTATCGATGCATTGAGAGTCATCGATGAGGAAGAGGTTTCTCTTTATATGGTAAACCCGAAGGCTCCATGTTTTATCAAGGATGATGAAGGAAAGTTCATTTATCTGATTCTTCCGGTAAACTTTAACGCAGCCACTAACTAAGAAAGGCAGAAAGATGATCACAGTAAATATCAGAGAGACGGATGAATTTATCAAACTGGGACAGGCTTTGAAAAAAGCAGGTCTTGTAGAATCCGGAGTAGATGCAAAGTTTTTTATTCAGGATGGACAGGTAAAATTAAACGGCGAGACAGAGCTTCAGCGTGGAAAAAAATTATACAATGGAGATGTTGTTTCCTTTAACGGCGAGACAATTCAGATTGTAAAATGATCATAAAATCAATTGAATTGCAGAATTTTCGAAATTATGAAGATTTAAATATTTCATTTGATGAGGGAACCAATATTTTTTATGGGGATAATGCGCAGGGAAAAACGAATATCCTTGAAGCTGCATATTTAAGTGGAACAACTAAGTCCTACAAATGTAGTAAGGACAAGGAAATGATCCGTTTCGGGGAGCAGGAGTCCCATATCAGAACGGTTGTTGTAAAAAAAGAAAAAGAATATCAGATTGATATGCATTTAAAACACAATCGTTCCAAGGGAATCGCAATCAATAAAGTTCCGATCAAAAAAGCCAGCGAGCTTTTTGGAATTCTCAATATGGTATTTTTCTCGCCGGAGGATCTGAATATTATCAAAAATGGTCCGGCGGAGCGCCGTAGATTTCTGGATTCTGAATTATGCCAGTTGGATAAAATATATTTGTCAGATCTTACAACTTACAATAAAATTTTGAATCAGCGTAACAAATTATTAAAAGATATGGTTTACAGACCGGATTTAAAGGATACACTTCCGGTATGGGATATGCAGCTGGTAGAAACTGGCAGGAAAATCATTCGGCGAAGAAAACAGTTTGTTGATGAGCTAAATGAGATCGTGCATGATATTCACTATCGGATTTCCGGTGAAAAAGAAGATTTGCTTTTGCAGTATGAACCAAGTATTGAAGATATTTTTTTCGAGGATGAACTTTCCAGAGTCAAAGAGAGGGATATGCGGCAGTGTATGACATCAGTGGGACCGCACCGGGATGATCTTCTTTTTTCCATCGGTGAGGTGGACATCCGGAAGTTCGGTTCGCAGGGACAGCAGAGAACTTCTGCGCTGTCCTTAAAATTGTCAGAGATCGAACTGGTCAAACGGTCCATTCATGATACACCGGTTTTGTTGCTCGATGATGTGTTGTCGGAACTTGACAGTAACCGGCAGAATTATCTGCTCAACAGTATTCATGATACACAGACGCTGATCACCTGTACAGGGCTGGATGAATTTGTAAAAAACAGATTTCAGATCAATAAGATATTTAAAGTTGTACAGGGGACTGTGGAAGAGAGAAAAGAAATATAATTGCATTGTACATATTTTTTTATGTGCAGAATGGAGGAATAAATGGGTACAGAAAACGAATATGGTGGAGACCAGATCCAGATTTTGGAAGGACTTGAGGCTGTTCGTAAAAGACCGGGTATGTACATCGGTAGTACATCAGCCAGAGGCTTACATCATCTGGTATATGAGATTGTAGATAACTCAGTAGATGAGGCACTTGCCGGATACTGCAAAAATATTGAAGTGACCATAAATGAAGATAACTCTATTACCGTAGAAGATGATGGACGTGGTATTCCGGTCGACATCAATCACAAAGCTGGAAAATCCGCATTGGAAGTCGTATACACTGTACTTCATGCCGGTGGAAAATTTGGCGGTGGAGGCTACAAAGTATCTGGTGGACTTCACGGCGTAGGTGCGTCAGTTGTAAATGCACTTTCCACAAAGTTAAAAGTTGAGGTTTACCGTGAAGGAAAGATTTATTTCCAGAGTTACAAGATCGGTAAACCGGATGAACCGGTAAAAGTGATCGGAGAATGCGGCGAGGACAAGCACGGAACAAAGGTTACTTTCTGGCCGGACGGATCGATTTTTGAAGAGACCGTTTTTGATTATGATACGTTAAAACAGCGTCTGCGTGAGACAGCCTTTTTGACAAAAGGTTTAAGAATCGTGCTGACAGATTTAAGAGAAAACCCGGCGAGAACTCATGATTTTCATTATGCCGGCGGTATCAAGGAATTTGTTACTTACTTAAACAAGAGCAAAGAAGCTTTATACCCGGAAGTCATTTACTGTGAGGGCAGTGGAAATGGTGTCTATGTGGAAGTTGCCATGCAGCATAATGATTCCTACAATGAGTTGACGTTAAGTTTTGTCAATAACATTATCACACCGGAAGGTGGTACACATCTTGCCGGATTCCGTAATGCATTGACGAAAACATTTAATGCTTATGCAAGAGCGAATAAATTATTAAAAGACAGTGAACCGGCATTGACGGGTGATGATATCCGTGAAGGACTGACCGCCATTATCAGTGTCAAGATCGAGGAACCTCAGTTTGAGGGACAGACCAAGCAGAAACTGGGTAACAGCGAAGCCCGCGGTGCGGTGGATTCCATTGTGAGCGAGCAGCTTACTTACTTTTTAGAGCAGAATCCGACGGTTGCCAAGACAATCTGTGAAAAGTCACTTCTTGCACAGCGCGCGAGAGAGGCAGCAAGAAAAGCGAGAGATTTAACCAGAAGAAAAACAGCACTGGAGGGAATGTCTCTTCCGGGAAAACTGGCAGACTGTTCTGACAAAGATCCAAAGAACTGTGAGATTTTCATCGTCGAGGGAGATTCCGCCGGCGGTTCCGCTAAGACTGCGAGAAGCCGTGCAACCCAGGCAATCCTACCACTTCGTGGTAAGATTTTAAATGTCGAGAAGGCAAGACTGGATAAGATTTATGGAAATGCTGAGATCAAAGCTATGATCACTGCGTTTGGTACAGGTATTCATGAAGACTTTGATATCAGCAAACTTCGTTACAACAAGATTATCATTATGACGGATGCCGATGTCGATGGTGCCCATATCAGTACATTAATGTTGACATTCCTTTATCGGTTCATGCCGGATCTGATCAAAGAAGGCCATGTATATCTGGCACAGCCGCCACTATACAAGATCGAGAAAAATAAAAATGTATGGTATGCCTACAGTGACGATGAGTTAAATGCAATCTTAACAGAAATCGGACGTGATGGAAATAATAAGATCCAGCGTTACAAAGGACTTGGTGAGATGGATGCGGAGCAGCTCTGGGAGACGACCATGGATCCGGAGAAACGAATTTTAAAACGTGTCATGATCGATGATGAGAGTACTTCTGAGATAGATATTACATTTACAACTCTGATGGGAGATAAAGTAGAGCCGAGACGTGAGTTTATTGAAGAAAATGCGAAGTATGTGCAGAATCTCGATATCTAAGATTGCATGTGTTAGAAATTATATATATTACTGCAAATGTAGTTCAATAAAAAATAGAAAGTTTATTTATAATATAATTGCAAATGTAGTTTAATTAGAGAAATGCAGATTTTTAACCAAAAAGAATTTGCAGGAATGAGGTAAATAGAATGGATGACAAAATTTTTGATCAAATCCATGATGTCGATCTGAAAAAAACAATGGAGACATCCTACATCGATTATGCGATGAGCGTTATCGCCCAGCGTGCATTGCCGGATGTAAGAGATGGTTTGAAACCGGTACAGCGTCGTGTACTCTACTCCATGATCGAATTAAATAATGGACCGG
>ERZ1673696.2153-NODE-2153-length-14504-cov-8.327220_pt1 | contig 14504 bp, 10 predicted proteins | sample MGYA00580226_ERZ1673696 | MGnify/ENA primary metagenome ERZ1673696 (study PRJEB41218, sample SAMN15661743) | gut metagenome | host: Homo sapiens | place: Canada: London | collected 2015-08-20/2019-03-30 | study: EMG produced TPA metagenomics assembly of... | reverse complement strand
CTATTATGGCGATTGGTGAACGCATCCACTTTTTCCGCACGATGCGGGGCATGACGCAGAAATACCTTGGCATGGCGCTGGACTTTCCGGAGAAATCCGCAGATGTCCGCCTTGCGCAGTATGAGAATGGCTCCAGAACGCCTAAAGCGGATGTGACCGCTGCGCTGGCACAGGTGCTTGACGTTTCGCCCAAGGCGCTGGACGTACCGGACATTGACTCCTATATTGGGCTGATGCACACGCTGTTCACGCTGGAAGACCGCTACGGTCTTGAGGTCTGCGAGTGCGAGGATGAGGTGCATCTGCGCGTTCATATCCACAAAGGATACGACGCAGCGGAGCTTCACAGGATGCTTGCCGCGTGGGGCAAAGTTGCCGCCAAGCTGAAAGCGGGCGAGATCACCAAAGAAGAATACGACCGCTGGCGCTACCGCTATCCTGAACTTGACACCTCCGGTCAGTGGCACAAGATCACGCCGTCGCAGGGACTCAGCGATATGTTGGTAGAATCTTTGAAAAGTGATGTCAAAGAATGAAAGAGTAGGTATTCATATGAATAAGAAGATATACATTTGGACAATCGTGATTTCGCTGTTACTCCTAATTCCAGCCTGCATTTGGAATTGCAATATTATGACAATCTTATCTGGAATCGGTTGTAGTGGTATTGCAGCAGCAATTATGGCAATTTTCCTTGACATGGCATCACTAAAAAGAGAAAATGAGCGTAAAGCAAAAACACGAGCCATATACTTCAGGGAACTAAAAGAACAGTTGAAAATGATGATTGAACGAATTCTTTGGTTTGATGAAAGATTAAATGAGAACTTTGATTGGGATAAAGATCCAGCAATCTACTCGACTCTTCAATATATGCTTTATGCGGGTCAACAATATCCTGGCGAAGAAACAATTTCATTTGAAGAAGCCGAAGCAAGATTGAATATTCTAAAAGACAAATACGCTCTTGACCAGCAATCGAAGATGCAATCAGATCATCTTCAAAAAGTTCAAAAGATGTTTATGATTTTAGCTGCAAGCGGAATTACACTACTATCAGAAGCAAATTCGATTAAAGAGTGTAGGGTAGAACTTGATGCAGAAGATTACATGTCTCTCAAAGAAATTGAGAGTATGTGTTTTCAAATTTCACTGGGTGTATCTCTGATGTGTAAAGCGAATAAAAATTATGGGGCAGCTATACAATCAATCGTTTTGGCATATAAAACAATTTGTAAAGCGGGCAACTATACCGATAAAATAAACATTGGGTTACATGGCACAATCAAGATGACTGAAATATAAAAACAAAAAGAGCCATCTGACTTCATTTGAAATCAGATAGCTCTTTTCTTGTGAATAATGAAATTCTGTTGCCAAATCGTTGCCACGAGGGGCATTAAGGCTCAAAAAGTCCAGTGTCTACGGGCTTTTTTCGACCTCTGAAATCATTCGAGCTCGATCGTTGCCGGCGGTTTACCGGTGCAATCGTAGAAGACGCGGTTGACATGCTTGACTTCATTGACGATGCGGCTGGTGACAGTACCCAAGACGTCCCAAGGCATGTTATAGCTCTCAGCGGTCATGAAATCGGTGGTAGTGACGGCGCGCAGGGCCACGGCGTAATCATAGGTGCGTTCATCCCCCATGACGCCCACGCTGCGCATGTTGGTCAGAGCTGCGTAATACTGATTGATTTCCTTGTCGAGGCCGGCCTTGGCGATTTCCTCGCGCCAGATGGCGTCGGCATCCTGCACGATGGCAACCTTTTCGGGGGTCACTTCGCCGATGATGCGGATGCCCAGGCCGGGGCCGGGGAACGGCTGACGGCTCACCAGATACTCGGGCAGGCCCAGCTCACGGCCAACCTGACGGACTTCGTCCTTGAACAGGTTGCGCAGGGGCTCCACCAGCTCCTTGAAGTCCACGGTGTCGGGCAGGCCTCCAACGTTGTGGTGGCTCTTGATGACGGCAGACTCGCCGCCCAGGCCGCTCTCGACCACATCCGGGTAGATGGTGCCCTGTGCCAGGAAATCTACCTTACCGATCTTCTTGGCCTCTTCCTCGAACACACGGATGAACTCCTCGCCGATGATCTTCCGCTTGCGCTCCGGCTCGGTGACGCCTGCCAGCTTGCTGAAGTAGCGCTCGCGGGCATCCACGCAGATGAAGTTGATATCAAAGCCGTTGGCATTGCCCGGGCCAAAGACGGCACAGACTTCCTCTTTCTCGTTCTTGCGCAGCAGGCCGTGGTCCACAAAGACGCAGGTCAGCTGCTTGCCGATGGCCTTGGCCAGCATGGCAGCCAGCACGGAGGAATCGACACCGCCGGACAGGGCGCAGAGCACTTTTCCGCTGCCGATCTTCTCCCGCAGAGCCTGCACATTGTGCTCCACAAAAGAGTCCATCTTCCAGTCGCCGACGCAGCCGCAGACATTGTACACAAAGTTGCGGAGCATCTTCTTGCCCTCAGCGGTGTGGAGCACCTCCGGGTGGAACTGGACAGCATACAGGCCCTTGGCCTCGTTTTCCGCAGCTGCCACCGGGCAGTTGACGGTGTGCGCCGTGACCTTGAAGTCCGGAGCTGCCTGCTCAATGTAGTCGTTGTGGCTCATCCAGCAGATGGTGGAAGGCTGCACGTCCGCAAACATCTTGCTGCTGTTGTCTACAAAGACTTCCGTCTTGCCGTACTCACGCTCCGGAGCGCGGCAGACATGGCCGCCCAGCAGATGCATCATGAGCTGGCTGCCGTAGCAGATTCCCAGCACCGGCACGCCCCAGGAGAAGATCTCGGGGTCGATGGTGGGCGAATCCTCCAGATACACGCTGTTGGGTCCGCCCGTAAGGATGATGCCCTTGGGATTCTTGGCCTTGATGGTGGCAAGGTCGGTCTTATAGGAATAGATTTCACAGTAGACATTGTTCTCGCGGACACGGCGCGCGATCAGCTGATTGTACTGGCCGCCAAAGTCCAGCACGATCACGGTTTCATGCTGCATGAATGTTCTCCTCCCTGCTGTTTCACAAATGATTGATAGATATTATTAGTATAGCACATCTGCCAAAGAAAAGCGACATCTTTTGTGAAAGTTTTCCGAGAAATCCGCAGTTTCGCTCCAGACACCCGCTTTTGGGGCGTTTGCGGGCACATCATGCCGTTCTTTCATACCATTTCTCCGGAAGTTGCATGGTGAAAGCCTTGATTTGCGGCAAAGAATTTTTTATACTTTGAATCAGAATCTCAACACACGGGGCCGCGTCCAAAAGTGAGGAGAAGGATCACGGAGGGCATCTTTGGTGCTGAGGGCCTGATGCTCACCTCCATCTTCCTCATCCCCCAGCGGATGGCCATGTGGTCAGTGGGCGTAAGCTACTTTATGCAAGATGCCGGGGCTGCCCCCACCACTCCGGAAGAAAAGCGTGCTCACCGGAAAGCCGTTCTCCTCAAGACCATCCGGCATCCCTGCATCGCGGCCATTTCCACGGCGCTCTCCCTCATCACCACCCCGCTGTGGTGCCTGGTGGCATAAAACAATCTTTTAAAAGGCTCTTTCTGCCGCGGCAGAGAGAGCCTTTTCGTTTACCCTTGTTGAATCTTCTTTACCAGTTCGAGATACGGCCCGGCGTATTTTTCATACAGCGGCTGAACCAGCTCGCGGAAGCGTTCCTTTTCCTCGTCCGAGAGCTGAATCTCCCGGCAGCCCGCAGCCAGTACCGTCTTGCGGGCGGCGGCCTCCTGCTGGGTCCAGAGTTCCCGCTCATACCGGGCGGACTCCCGGGCACACTCCCGGAGGACACTGCGGTATTCATCCGGCAGCTTTGCCCAGGTCTTGCCGCTGGCCAGCTGAATTTCCGGCACACGGCTGTGCTCGTCCACCAGATAATACCGGGCCACCTTGTAGTGTTCCATGGCCAGGTAGGCAGGCCAGTTGTTCTCGGCCGCATCAATTTTATCCGTTTCAAAGGCGGCATAGACATCACTGTAGGCCAGTGTCACGGGGTCACCGCCCAGCAGCTTGACCATATCAATGACCACATTAGCGTCCTGCACCCGGATGGTCATGCCCTGCAGGTCTTCCAGGCTGCGGAGGGACTTGTCGGAGTAGAACGAGCGAGCACCCGCGTCGTACCAGCTCAGGCCCACCATATCCCGCTCTGCAAACACCCGCAGAAACTCTTCCCCAATGGGCCCGTCCAGCACCCGCCACATGTGGGCGGCATCCTCATAAAGGCAGGGCAGCTGGAGCACGTTCAGCTTGGGCAGGTCAGCTGCCAGCACCGAGAGAGAGAGCCGGGCAAAATCAATGCCGCCAATGGACAGCTGCTGCCAGACTTCCTGCTCCGTGCCGTATTCCCCGCCGGACTTGACCTGAATGACCACCTTGCCCCCGGTGCGCTCTTTGACCAGCGCCGCAAACCGCTCCGCGCCCTGGGTGGTGGGGTAATCAGCGGGCTGGTTGTCCGCATAGGTCAGCACAAAATCCGGCGTGACGGTCTGTTCTTTGCTCCTGCAGCCCGCCAGCAGGCAGACCAGCAGGCAGACCGCCGCCAGCAGCCAGAATTTCCTGCGCATGGTTATCACCTCAAGGGTAGTATAGCGCATCCAGGCCGGGCTGTGCAAGCCTGATTCTGCGGCTTGAAGATCTCCCCTCCCCGGTACACCTCCCGGAAATCCCGCGCGGGGTCCGGCCGCCGAGATTTTCATAAACGCGGTGGGAAACGGAGAGCACGGTTCGGCCCGCAGAAGCGCGGCGCATTGCTTCCAGAACACGGGCTTCCGTCTCAGCATCGAGGTTGGCCGTAATCTCATCCAGCAGCAGCACCGCCGGGTCTGCCGCTGCAGCCCGGGCAATGGACAGCAGCTGCCACTCGCCCTGAGAGAACATGCCGTCGGTGCAGACGGTGTCATAGCCGTCAGGCAGGGTCTGGATGGCGGCCTCCATGCCGACAAGCCGGGCGGCCTTTTTTGCCATCTCCTCGGTGATCTGCGGGTCACCCAGAGTGATCTGCTCCAGCACCGTGCCCGGCACCCGGGAGAAATGCTGCTCCACACAGCCAATGCAGGTACGGCGCTCCTGATCCGTGATGTCCGAAACATTCACACCCCCAATGGTGACCGCCCCGGACTCCGGCTGGTACAGACCCAGCAGAAGTTTGAACACGGTGCTTTTTCCGGCACCCGTCCGGCCAATGAGCGTGACCTGCTCGCCCTGTTTGACCGTCATGGAGAAATCGTTCAGGACATGCTTTTCACCATAACCAAACGTCACATGGGAGAATCCCACGTCGCCCCGCGCGGCCTTTTCCCGCGCGGCGGGGATGGCGCGCTCCGGCTGGTTAAGGAATGCATCAATCCGCTTGACGCCTGCCATCGCCGACTGAATGGTCTGGATCTCCATGCCAAGGCTCTCAATAGGGGCAAAAATACGGGAGATGTAGTTGATGACAGCCACCGAGGTGCCTACCGACATGCCAAACAATGTCAGGATCGTGGCATTGCCGGAAGCGGAAAGGAGCATCACGATGCCCACGACCACGGCGTTCAGCACCAGTACCACCGGCGAATAAACGGCATCGTAGAAATTGGTGCGTTCCATGGCGGCGTAGCTGTCGCCGATGCACCGGTCATAACGGCGTTCCATGTAGGTTTCCAGCCCCAGCGCCCGGATGGTGCGGATGTTGTGGAGCGTTTCCGGCACCTGACCGGAGACAGCGGCCACGGCGCGGCGATGATCCAGCTGGGCGGCCAGCATCCGTTTCTGCACATGGCGGGTAAACACAGCAAACAAAGGCAGCACCAGCAGCAGGATCAGTGCAAGGCCGGTGTTTTTTACGGCAATGACCGCCATGATGGAGAGGATCCGGCAGGCATCCGCCACCATGCTGATGATGCCGGAGGTGAACAGCGCTTCCACGGTGTCCACATCGCCCGAAAAGCGGGCGGCCACCTCACCGGGATTCTGGCCCACCAGCGTACTGGCGGGCAGCCGGGTCAGCTTCTGGGACATTTCCGAGCGCAGCGCGTGGGTCATTTTCTGACCAAACAGCACCAGCAGGCTCTCCTGCGCTGAGGAGAATACGCCCTCCAGCGCGAGGCTGCCAAAGTAGAGCAGCACCGCCACAAATGTCAGAGGGATGCCCGCGGTCAGGCCGTCGATGATACGGGCCAGCAGCAGCGGCGGGAGCAGCGAGGCCACTACCGAAGCTGCCACACAGAGGATGGTGCCCACGGTTAGGAGATGATGCGACACCGCCGCCATCCGGATGGCGGAAAACACGCCGTTTGTCCGTTTTTTCATGCGGTCTCATCTCCTTTCTGACCGGTCTGGCTTTCGTACAACTGACGGTAGACCGGGGCCGACGCCATCAGTTCCTCATGGGTGCCGACCGTCGTTTTGCCGCCGTCCATGAAGATGATCTTCTGCATCCGCGGGAAGTGATACAGACGGTGCGAGATGAGAAACACGACCTTGTCCTTGGCATACGCTTGCAGGTCCGCAAACACCGTATCCTCGGTACTGCGGTCCAGGGCCGAGAACGGGTCGTCCAGAACCAGCACCGGGCGCGGATGGGCCAGCGTCCGGGCCAGGGCCAGGCGCTGCGCCTGACCGCCGGAAAGGCGGGCGCCGCTGGGCCCGATGACCGTTTCCAGACCATTTTCCATGGCGTTTACTTCGTCTTTCAGGGCTGCCGCTGCCAGATACGGCATGGCATCCTGCTCACTGCCGCAGAGAACGTTGTTCTGCACCGTATCGGCGCTGAGCTCCGGGTCATGGCCCAGATAACCGACCGTGGCCGAGATCTTCCGCGGGGTCAGGGCGGAAAATTCTTTGCCGCCAAAGCGGGCCGAGCCGCCGTAGGGGGCCTCACAGAGGAAGACCCGGCCAAACGTGGATTTGCCGCAGGCAACGGGGCCGGTCACACCGATGATTTCACCCGGGTGGGCCGTCAGATTCAGGCCGGTAAAGACGGGCTCCTCCCCGTAAGCAAACGAGAGATCTTTCAGCGTGACGTCTTCTGCTGCCGGAACGTTGAGCGCATCCAGCTGCTCCGGGTTCTTCATCAGCGGCTTGATGCGCTTCCAGGAAACCTCGGCTTTCTGCACCGAGTTGAACAGTTTTGCCACCTTGGAGGATTTGACCACCAGCTTGGTAAAGCAGGACAGGAACGTGGTAAACGCCGCAATATCCCAGGCTCTCCATCCGGTGCCCAGCACGTTTTTTGCACCGAACCACAGGATGAACAGCACGCCTGCCTCCGACGCTGCCAGATACAGCGGCGGCAGAGCCGACTGCCACACGTTGTTGCGTACCGCCGTTTTTTCATAGCGGTTCAGGGCGTCTTCGTATTTCTCCACCCGGGCGTCCTCGCAGCCGTAAATGCGGTAAGTGACCGCGTTCTGGGCACGGTCCAGCGTGGCACCGCCCAGAGCGCCCGCCGCTTTTTTATAGGCCGCACCGGCGCGCTGCACAGGCTTTTTCATCCATGCGGCACAGACATAAGAAAACGGCGTGAACAGCAGGCTCAGGATGGCCAGCCGCCAGTCGTACACCAGCAGCATGACTGCATAGCCCGCCAGCGCCACACCGGTATCGAACACCTCGGTGGTGAATTTCCGCATTCCCTCCACGCAGTCGTCCACATCGGAGATGGCTTTGGTCATCAGCTCACCGGCACCCTCTTTTTCCAGCGCGGCACGGCTCTGCCGCACCAGATTGGCGTACAGGATGCCTTTCATCCGGCGGTTGATGTTGTTGGCAAACCGGCGGACATAAAAACGTTTGATGAACCGCGCCGCCTGCACCAGCAGGGTGACGAGGATATAAGCCAACACCAGCATTGCCATCTGGGCAGCGGTCTCACTGCCGCCCAGAATATCGGCCAGGCACTGGGTCAGCCGGCCCTCAAACCATGGCGTCGCCAGCAGGCCGATGTTATACACCAGGCCCGAAATCGTCACAAATGCCAGCGGCCGCCACTCGACCCGAAAATACGTGCCGATCCGGTCCGGGCGGAATGATTTTTCAGTTTTCATTTCAGGCTGCGCCCTTTCAGTGTATGGATTCACAACTACTTTTTCGCCAAAGCCATCGACCAAGTGCGTCCGGGCGGCGTGGTGGCGTTCGTCACCAGCCGCTACACCATGGACAGCAAGGACAGCACTGCCCGCAAACACATGGCAGAGCGTGCCGATCTGCTGGGGGCGATCCGTCTGCCGAATAATGCGTTCCGTGCCAACGCTGGCACAGATGTTGTCAGTGATATTATCTTTTTGCAGAAGCGTAACCGCCCCATCGACCATGAGCCGGACTGGGTACAGCTTGGCAAGACCGAGGACGGCTTTGCCATCAACCAGTATTTCGTAGACCACCCGGAGATGGTTCTGGGGCAGCTTACCACCGAAAGCACCCAGTACGGACGAGAGGAATTGACCGTTGTGCCCATCGAGGGCGCAAACCTTGGCGACCAGCTTGCCGAGGCGGTACAGCATATTGAAGGGCAGTATACTGCCGCCGAGGTGGACGCTCCCGACATTGCCGAGGAAGAAGCCACCCGGCGCACCCTGCCTGCCGACCCGGAGGTGAAGAATTTCTCCTACACCGTGGTGGACGGCGAGGTTTTCTACCGGGAAAATTCCGTGATGACGCAGGTAGAACTGTCCGACACCGCCAAGGGACGTGTCACCGGCATGGTGGAACTGCGGCAGATCGTCAATGACCTGATCGACCAGCAGTTGAACGACTACCCGGACGAGGACATCAAGGCAACGCAGGAGCATTTGAACGCCGCCTACGATGCTTTTACCGCAAAATACGGTCTGCTGAACGACCGCAAAAACGGGCGGCTGTTTGAGCAGGATTCCTCGTATTATCTGCTGTGTTCGCTGGAAAATCTGGACGAGCAGGGGCAGCTCAAGAGCAAGGCGGCGATGTTCACCAAGCGCACCATTCGCCCGGAGCGCACCGTCACCAGCGTGGATACCCCCAGCGAAGCGTTGGCGGTGTCCATCGGAGAACACGGCAAGGTGGATTTACCCTATATGGCAGAACTGCTGGGTACGCCCGGCGAGTACGGGCGCATTACCACTGAACTCTCCGGCGTGATCTTCAAGGACCCTGCCGCCGACCCTACCGACCCCGAAGCGGGCTGGCAGATGGCAGACGAGTACCTGTCTGGCGATGTTCGGGCAAAGCTGCGGATGGCGCAGTTCGCCGCCGAAACCAACCCGGAGTTTGCCGTCAACGTGGATGCACTGACCAAGGCACAGCCCAAAGATCTGGAGGCATCTGAAATTGATGTGCGGCTGGGTGCAACATGGCTGGACCCGAACATTATCCAGAAGTTTATGACCGAGACATTCCAGATCCCCTACTATCTGCGCCATGCAGTCAAAGTGAGGTATTCTCCTTATACCGCAGAATGGCGCGTGGAGGGCAAGACCGCCACCGGGCGGGGCGATATTATCTCCTCCGAGACCTACGGCACATCCCGTGCCAATGCCTACAAGATTCTGGAGGAGACCCTGAACCTGAAAGATGTCCGCATCTATGACACGATCGAGGATGCCGAGGGAAAGCCCAAACGGGTGCTGAACAAGCGGGAAACCATGCTGGCACAGCAAAAACAACAGGTCATCAAGGATGCTTTCGCCAACTGGGTCTGGCAAGACCCTCAGCGGCGCATTGCACTGGTGAAGCAGTACAACGAACTGTTCAACTCTACCCGCCCCCGTGAGTATGACGGAAGCCACATCCATTTTGTCGGCATGAACCCGGAGATCACCCTCCGGGAACACCAGCGAAATGCCATCGCCCATGTGCTTTATGGCGGTAACACGCTGCTTGCACACGAAGTTGGTGCGGGCAAGACCTACGAAATGGCGGCATCTGCCATGGAAGCAAAACGGCTGGGGCTGTGCCAGAAATCCCTCTTTGTGGTGCCCAACCATTTGACAGAGCAGTGGGCTTCGGAGTTCCTGAACCTCTACCCTAACGCAAAACTTTTGGTAGCACGGCGCAAGGACTTTGAGACTGCCAACCGCAAAAAATTCTGTGCCCGCATCGCCACCGGGGACTACGATGCCGTCATCATCGGGCATAGCCAGTTTGAGCGCATCCCGCTGTCCTTTGAGCGGCAGGAACGTATCATTCAGGAGCAAATTTATGAAACGCTTGCCGCCATCAATGAGCTGAAAGTCCACGCAGGTGAGAATTTCTCCATCAAGCAGATGGAAAAGACCCGCAAAACGTTGGAAACCAAGCTGAAAAAACTGCGCTCCGATGAGCGCAAGGACCATGTGATCACCTTTGAACAGCTTGGCGTTGACAGGCTGTTTGTGGACGAGTCACACGCGTTCAAAAATTTGTTCCTCACAACAAAAATGCGAAATGTCGCTGGATTATCCACCAGCGAAGCACAGAAATCCAGCGATATGTTCGGCAAGTGCCGCTATCTGGACGAGATCACCGGCGGACGTGGCGTGGTGTTTGCGACCGGCACCCCGGTGTCTAACTCCATGACCGAGCTGTACACGGTCATGCGGTATTTGCAGTACAGCACCTTGCAGCAGAAAAAGCTGACCCACTTTGACTGCTGGGCATCCACTTTTGGAGAGACCACCACTGCAATCGAGCTTGCCCCGGAAGGTACAGGGTATCGGGCGAGGACGAGATTTGCCAAGTTCTTCAACCTCCCGGAGCTGATGTCCATGTTCAAGGAGGTTGCGGACATTAAAACCAGCGACCAGCTCCACCTGCCTGTGCCGGAAGCGAAGTTTGAAACGGTGGTGGCAAAACCCTCAGAGATCCAAAAGGAAATGGTGCAAGAACTAAGCAAACGTGCTGCAAAGATCCACTCCGGCACCGTGGATGCCTCCGAGGACAATATGCTCTGCGTCACCAACGATGGCAGAAAAATCGGCTTGGACGTTCGCCTGATGAACCCCATGCTGCCAGACGACCCCAACAGCAAGCTGAACGTCTGTGTGCAGAACGTGCTGAAGATCTGGGAGGAAGGCAAAGACCAGAAGTTGACCCAACTTTTGTTCTGTGACCTCTCAACACCAAAGAACGATGGCAATTTCAACGTCTACGATGACATTCGCAAAAAGCTGGTTGCTGCCGGTGTGCCGGAAAATGAGATCGAGTTTATCCACAACGCCGACACCGAGGCGAAAAAAGCGGCGCTGTTCTCCAAAGTGCGCTCCGGCGATGTTCGAGTTTTGCTCGGAAGCACGGCGAAAATGGGAGCCGGAACCAACGTCCAGTCCCGGCTTGTGGCGGTGCACCACTTGGACGTAGGCTGGAAGCCCAGCGACATGACCCAGCGCAATGGTCGCATCATTCGGCAGGGCAACATGAATAAGGAAGTCAAGGTGTTCAATTACGTCACGGAAGGGACATTCGACGCCTACCTCTGGCAAACTTTGGAGAACAAACAACGATTTATCTCGCAGATTATGACCAGTAAATCCCCGGTTCGCTCCTGCGAGGATGTAGACGAGCAGGCACTGTCCTATGCGGAGATCAAGGCATTATGTGCCGGAAATCCGCTCATCAAGGAGAAGATGGATTTGGATGTTCAGGTCGCAAAACTCAAGGTTCTGAAAGCCGACCACCAGAGCCAGAAATTCCGCTTGCAAGACAAGCTGCTGACAAAATTCCCGGCTGACATTCAGGAAACGAACGCCCACATCGCCGGGCTGAAAGCGGACGCGCAGCTTGCCGCCGCTCACCCGCAGGGCAAGGAGGAGTTCTGCGGTATGACCATCAGGGGCGTGACCTACGACGAGAAAAAGACCGCCGGTGAGCGTCTGGTTCTTGCTTGTTCCGAACTGCCCAACGCCGAAGAAAAAGCGATCGGCAGCTACCGGGGCTTTGAGCTGTCCCTGCGGTTCGACACCTTCCGCACGGAGTATCAGGCACTTTTGAATGGGCAGCGAAAGTACACGGTGCCTTTGGGCACCGACCCACTGGGCAACATCATCCGTCTGGATAACTCCCTGAACAACTTCCCGGAACGCATCACCGCCGCAGAAAACGAACTGGATACCCTGCATCAGCAGCAGGCGGCGGCACAGATTGAGGTAGAAAAGCCCTTCCCACAGGAGGAAGAACTGGCAGAGAAGTCCGCTCGGCTTGCAGAGCTGAACGCCCAGTTGGACGTGGACGAAAAGAGCCACGAGCCGGAACAGGAGGAAGAACCAGACGAGGATGCATCCCGCCGCCCCTCGGTGCTGGCGGCACTGGAAGAAAAGTCGGATAAGCCGGAGCCGGTGAAACCTTTCCGCAGTTATTACGACAAGGACGGTGATGCCCGGTGAAGGAAAAGCGGGATGAAATCATTATCCTGAGAACAACAAAGTCGGAGAAAAACCGCATCTATGAGAAAATGCTGGGCATAGGCATCCGCAGCCTGAGTGCCTATATCCGTAAAATGGCACTGGACGGCTACTGCCTGAACCTTGACCTGCCGCAACTGCGGCGCATGGCGTATCTCTTGCAGATGTGCAGCAACAATCTGAACCAGTACGCCAAAGCCGCCAATGAAAATGGTCGGGTCTATGCTGCGGACATGGAGGACCTGCGGCAGCGGCTGGACGAATTGATTGAGATTGGCAGACAGATTCTTTCCCGGCTGGCTGAACTCTAAAATTTTCCCCGTAGTTGGAGGGCTACGGGGGGTACATAGGGGTGACATCCTTGCATCGCGGTGGTTGAGGACTTTATAATAGGGATGAAAGGTGGGTGCTAGATATGAGGTTCGTTTTTAAGATGATTGTTTTCCCGTTTTGGCTGATTACTGCTTTCCTTGCGCTGATGCTGAAATGGACGCTGAACCTGTCGGCGTTTGTGCTGGCTCTGCCCATGCTGTATATTTTCGGCTGCGGTCTTTATACGCTGTACTGCCGGGAGTGGCTGCAGTTTTTGATTTTACTGGTGGCAGAGTTTGGATGCTTCCTGCTCATCACCGCCGGAACAGTCATTGTAGAAGCCGTGGAATGGTTCAGCGGCTGGGTTGCAGAATTATAAAATCTTTATGCCGCCATTGTGCGGCATTTTCTTTTTGCCGGGAGGTGGTAGAATTGGCTGCAACACGTTTGATCGCGCTGCACAAAAACAAGGGCAAGTCGGTTGCGGCCTGCCTGAAAAGCCGCACGGACTATGCGCAGAATCCTGACAAAACGAACAAGGGAGAGTTGGTCAGCAGCTATGAGTGCAGCCCATTGACCGCAGACGAAGAATTTATGCTCTCCAAACGCCAGTATGAGCTGATGACTGGACGCAGACAAAAAAGTGACGTGATCGCCTATCAGATTCGTCAATCATTCAAACCCGGAGAGATCACCGCCGAAGAAGCCAACAAGGTGGGCTACGAACTGGCGATGCGTTTCACCAAAGGCAAGTATGCGTTTATCGTTGCCACCCACACGGACCGTGAGCACATCCACAACCACATTATTTATAACTCCACTGCGCTGGACAGCACCCGGAAATTCCGTGATTTTCTATTGTCCGGGCTGGCTGTGCAACGGCTGAGCGATTTGATTTGTCTGGAACACCAGCTGTCTGTCATTGAAAAGAAGCCCTACCGGGAGCGACAGAAGCGCACCCTTTATCCACCCAAAGAAAGCAATCGTGACAAGCTGTGTTCTGTAATCGACGGCATCCTGCTGAACGAGAAACCTGCAAGTTTCGAGGGCTTCCTTCAAAAGCTGGAACAGCAGGGCTACGAAATCAAACGGGGAAAGTACACTTCGGTCAAAGGAACACGGCAGAAACGCTTTATCCGTTTTCGGACACTGGGCGCAGGATACAGCGAAGATGAAATCAAGGCAGTGCTGGAGGGCAAGGCGAAACACCAGCCGTACCAGAAGCAGCCGCCCAAAGAGCAGCCGTTCCATCTGTTGGTGGACATTCAGGCAAAACTCTCCGAGGGCAAAGGTGAAGGCTACGCACGGTGGGCAAAGCACTATAATCTGAAAGAGATGTCCAAGACCCTGATTTTCTTACAGGAAAATAAAATCGGCAGCATCGAAGAAATGCAGGAGCGTATGGATGCTTCCACTGCTCGCTATCATGAACTGGGCGATTCCATTAAAGCATCAGAGAAGCGGTTGGCAGAAATTGCAGTGCTGAAAGCGCATATCATCAACTACGCCAAAACGCGACCGGTTTATGATGCCTACCGCAAGACCGGATATAGCAAACGCTTTCTGGAAACGCACCGCACGGAGATCACACTGCACAAGGCAGCGAAAGCAGCGTTTGATGAAGCTAATTTGAAAATGCTCCCCAAGGTCAAGGAGCTGGACGCGGAATATTCCAAACTGCTGACAGAAAAGAAAGCACGCTACCCGGACTACCGCAAAGCGAAAGAAGAAATGCAGGAGCTTCTTCGTGCAAAGAGAAACGTAGAAATGTTCTTTGCAGAGGAAAAGAGCATTGCCGAAAAAATGAAGTCCCGATAAACGAAGATAGCCTAGGATTCTTCCCTTATGGAAG
>ERZ1673696.2142-NODE-2142-length-14533-cov-5.077704_pt1 | contig 14533 bp, 15 predicted proteins | sample MGYA00580226_ERZ1673696 | MGnify/ENA primary metagenome ERZ1673696 (study PRJEB41218, sample SAMN15661743) | gut metagenome | host: Homo sapiens | place: Canada: London | collected 2015-08-20/2019-03-30 | study: EMG produced TPA metagenomics assembly of... | reverse complement strand
AAATTGCCGTACTGGAGGGAAAGACGTGGAAAACGGTAGCTTGCGTGCAGGATAATTTCCAGCGCAGAAGGATCCATACTTTTGCACCCATTTTAGCAAGTAAAGTACGGGTTACCGTGAAAAAGACGCATGGAGACAAGGCCGCCAGAATCTTTGAAATGCGAATTTATAACGAGAAAAAATAAAACGATAAAACAGGATGCGTTTTGGCATCCTGTTTTATTTTGCAAAAATTTATTCTTTTAAGCCGATTCCCTTTAAAACCTCTGTTGTGGTATATCCGGCATCCTTATAGGCGAGTGTGCTGAGCGGGAAAGGAAGGGGAATGGAATCGTTTAATTGGATGAGATTGTAATTTATTTTTAATCGTTCGGTATTTTTTAAAACAGAAGTTTTTATGGCCGCTTGCTTGATTTTTTCTGCATGGAGCAGAAGATTTTCCAGCGTCCCGAATTCATACAGCAGACGCGCTGCCGTTTTGGGGCCGATTTTATCGGCTCCTTTTATATTGTCGGAAACATCGCCGGTAAGAGCTTTAAAATCTACATACTGTTTCGCTGAAATGCCGAATTTTTGCGTAATATATTCGGGTGTGCAGAGAACGGTGTTTTTTCCGCGGTACCGAAGAACGGATACTGTCTCTGTTATAAGCTGAAAAAAGTCACTGTCCAGGGAAGAGATGATACATTCCGTTTGATTCAGGGCGGCGACGTAGCTGGCAATTAGGTCATCGGCTTCGCAGCCGGCGGCCTCAGTGTATGAAATGCCTAAAAAATCAAGGGCGGCATAGATATCGTTTAGCTGTGAAAAAGGGTTTTCCTCTGCTTGGCTGTAATCGATCCGGTTGGCTTTATAATCAGCGGAGAGAATCGTACGGGGATTTTTCTGTTGGCTGTCAAAAAATACGGCAACATGCGTCGGTTGTGTTTGCCGGAGGATTTTCAGTAAAGCGCCTGTAAAACCAAGCGTTCCCTGTATGGGTTTGCCCTGTGCGTTGAAAATCCTTGCGGGCATACCGAAAAACATTTGAAATAATAAATTGCTGCCGTCAACAAGTAAGAGACGATTTTTTTCGTATTTCATAAAAATTTCTACTTTTTACAAGACAAAAGAATGAAAACAATAGACAGACTGCTTTGCCGATATCCTGGTAGTTAAAATGTTGCAGAATATAAATTTTGTTTGATTTTTTCTTCAATCAATTTCACTCTATCCGGCCGCCCATAAGACGTATTGTCTTGTTTTAACATGTTTAGGGTAGAAATATATATTTCTGTGCCGTTATAGTTTATTTTATGCAGTGTATTCATATCAAAGAGTTCAAGTTCTTTATTGTTAAAGTAAATAGAGATGGGCGCTTCTAAAAAAATATCGCCGCCGCCGCTCATAATCCAATTGTCACAGCGCTGGATGGGGAGGATTGCAAATTTGTAAAAAACAGCCCGTACTTTATCAAAATCGGAGGCGTTTGGGATGATGATATCTAAGTTGCGCGGTTTAACATCGATATCCCACAAAGCCATAGCGGCACTGCCGTGAATATACCAGGGTACGTTGGCCTCCTTTATTTTTTCCATAAATAAATCAAGGGCTTTTTTCCAGGGGGCGTCGATGATTTTCAGGCACTGCTTGATAAATATTTCGCCGTTTTTTGTAAAATTATCTGCACAGAATTGAAAATCTGCAACATTGTCATACGTTTTTATAAAGGAGCTTCCAACCTGCCACCAGCAACCGTCTTTAAAATAGTGCCAGTATTTTTCATCCACATCTTCCGCATAATAGGCATAGCAATTCCAGTCATTCATCTGTTTTACGTATAGCTTCATAACCTTCTTTTAATGCTCCTTTTTCCAAGTTTTAATTTGCTCCAAACGCGTTTTAAAGCGTTCTTCCAGGCCCTGGGTGGTAGGGCGGTAATATTCCCGCTCTAAAAGGGAATCCGGCAGGCATTGCAGGGTAGTGAGCTTATCGGCGGAGTCATGGGCAAACTGATAGCCCTTGCCGTAGTTTAAATCTTTCATCAGCGGAGTTACGGCATTGCGGATGGCCAGCGGCACCGGCTCAGAAAGCTGGGTAAGCGCGTCCTGTTTGGCCATAAAATAAGCCCTGTCAATCGCGTTGGATTTAGGCGCCATGGCCATGTAAATCACCGCTTCGGCTAAGTTGACGGTACACTCCGGCATTCCGTTAAAGTGGCAGGCCTGGTAGGCGGCTACGGCCAGCTCTAACGCGCGGGGATCTGCCAGGCCGATGTCCTCGCTGGCAAAGCGGATGACACGCCGTGCCACGTAAAGCGGGTCTTCACCGGCCTCTAACATGCGCGCCAGCCAATAGACGGCGGCATCCGGGTCAGAATTCCGCATCGATTTATGCAGGGCCGAAATAATGTTGTAGTGTTCTTCGCCTTTTTTATCGTAAAGCAGGGATTTTTTGGAGGTGCATTGCTCCAGCGTCTCCTCGGTAACGGTAATGGTCTCGCCGTTAAGTTCCCCGTTTAAAATAACCATTTCCAGTGTAGAAAGCGCGGTACGCGCGTCGCCGTTGGCAAAAGAGGCGATGATTTGAAGCATTTTTTCATCCATCACAATGCTTTGGCGGCCAAACCCACGGGGGTCTTTCAGCGCACGCTGCAGAAGCGATACAATTTCGTCTTCCTTCAGTGCCTGTAAAACAAAGACCTTGCAGCGGGAAAGCAAGGCTCCGTTTACCTCAAAGGAAGGGTTTTCCGTCGTTGCGCCGATTAAAATGATGCTGCCTTTTTCTACAAATGGCAAAAACGCATCCTGCTGCGCTTTGTTGAAGCGGTGGATTTCGTCAACAAAAACGATGGTTTTTTCCCCGTAGCGCCGGTTTTCCTCAGCCTGCTGCATTACGGTACGGATATCTTTAATACCGCTGGTAACGGCGGAAAAATCAATAAACGCCGCTTTGGTGTGCGCGGCAATAATGCTGGCAAGCGTTGTTTTTCCAACACCGGGCGGCCCCCAAAAAATCATGGAGGAAATTTGGTCGCTTTCAATTAAGCGGCGCAGAACTTTTCCTTTGCCTAATAGGTGCGTTTGGCCTACGTATTCTTCCAGCGTCTGCGGACGGAGCCTGGCAGCCAGCGGCTGGGGAAGTTCTTGTTCAAAAAAAGTGCTTTGTTTCATTTTACATTCAACGTTTCAAGATATTTTGATGTTCTCTTTTTTTAAAGTATGGTATTATTATAATATAAGCAAAAGGACAAGTCAAGGCGGGCAGCAAGCAAAAGGATTGCATTTAGCAGCCGAGAATTTTAAAAATGAGGTAAAAATGAAACGTGTCTTGGATGAGGATTTAATTTATGAAATCCTTTCCGTTGTGGCGGAAATTCCCGAAGGCTGTGTTGCCACCTACGGGCAGATTGCACGGCTTATCGGCCGGGAGAAAAATGCGCGGCTGGTTGGCCGAGTGCTGAGCCGGGCAGAATATTACGGGCAGTATCCCTGCCATAGGGTAGTGAACCACGCGGGCCGGATGGCTCCCGGTTGGGCGGAGCAGGCTGAATTGCTGCGCCGGGAGGGCGTGCCTTTAAAGGATGCTTTTCATGTGGAAATCAACCGGTGCCGGTGGGAGATCGACGGATAAAAAGAAAGACCGAAGTTAAGTACTTCGGTCTTATGTTTGCAGGTTCTTTTTTACGGAAAAGACCAGATGCGGCATATCCATACCATAGTAATGTTTCGTCAGTTTATCTGTTATGCTCATGCCGTTGCGCAGAGCTACCTTTTGCGAAGCAAAATTGTTGTCGCGGATGATCGAAAATACTTCATCCGCTTGCAATACCTCAAAGGCGTATTCTTTGCAGGCAATGGCGGCCTCTGTGGCATAGCCTTGATGCCAATAAGCTTTTTCAAACAAATATCCAACTTCCAGCACACGTCGGCCGTTGCACTCTTGCCAGGTAATACCGCACTGACCAATCATTTGTTCGGTATCCTTTAAAAGAACGGCCCAAAGGCCAAAGCCGTCCTCCCGGTACCGGCGCAATTGATTTTCCAGCCATTGCTGTACTTCGGCATCGTCAAAGGCGTGCTCGTAGGCCGTCATAACCTCTTTATCTTGTAAAATCCGGCATAGGGAAGGGAAATCCTTCTGGCATAGCTTTCTTAAATATAAACGTTCTGTAGTAAGAATTTTTTCTTTCATAAAAGGGAAACATCCTCCGTTGAAGTGTTAAAAAAATAGACTTGAGCGTTTTAAAGGAACATATAGTATGGCTTTTGCAAGAAAAAAACATCCTGTTAGTTTTTTTAGCGGGATCCGAAGGCAGTGCTGTTATTATCGGTGCTGCGGCTGCATTTTCTGGAAGAGAAGCCATATGTTTTGGAAACATTGCTGGGGCTTTTTTTGATGCAGCTAAAAAATGGACAGTGATCCTGCCTTGCTTAGACTCTTGCTATAGTAACATAAAATTGCTCTTTATATATTATAATATTTTTTTAGGCATTTTCAAGTCAAAAATTTATGCATTGGGATTTTTTATTCGTTTAACAGATGAAAAATCTCTTATAGGTTCTATAAATGCTAATCTGACATCTATTTTAATCTTTCCAATTTTCAAATATAAAAGCATTAATATCATTCTATCTATGAATTTTTTTATGATTTTTTCGTTTGATGGATAGCAGAGGCATACATTTTTGCCAACGGTTAAAACGAACAAATTGCGTCTGCCGTTGATCGGCGGTTAAGAGAGCGAAGGGAACGAATGCGATCATTCTGGAAGGTAATGATAGTTCTTTACATTTCGTTTTATATCCTCATTGGAAAATCGGATACCATTTACGGAAAAAACACCATAAAACAGGAATAAAAATTTGTAAAATAGAGTATTCAGACCGGATTTGGAGTTTTGCATTTGATCCATCTTATGTGAAAACGAAAAATTCTACGATTTTATTTCTGATAATATCTTAGAAATATCTCCCTTTATACAGAGGGCCTTTTCTTTTAGCGCAGGGGGAACATACAGATTATCCTGATTGATGCAGACGTAGAAAGCTTGCGGATTTTCTTCTGCCATCCGCCAAAAAGGAATTTTTATAATGCCCGGGGTATTGTTGCCGACACCTAATTCTAAAAATAATATTCGCATTTTTCGGTGTCTGCGTAAAAAAGTTTCATATCTATCGGCAGCCGCATACCAACCTTCATCCTGAACAAAGGTGTTGTCTGCCCGAAGATTCATGGTCATAGGGCCGCCGCAAACGGGGCAGATCGGAAGCAGCTCTGTTAGCACTTTTCTGTCTTTCTGAGTTTTTACCATTTTTCGGATTGTTTCTTCATTATCATACGTGACTGCATGGCAGGGAATCCTGCATTGAAACAGTCCGTAGTCACCCTGCGTATAAAACAGGCGATGCTTATCAAAGCCGGCTTTTTGAAATTGATGGTCAACATTGGTAGTCAAAACGAAATAATCTTTGTTTTTTATAAGATTAAAAAGTCTTTTGTAGGTGCCGTTTTCCACGTCTCTGTAACGGTTTATAAAAACATATCGTGACCAATAGGCCCAATATTCCTCCGCACTGTTAAACGGATAGAAGCCTGCAGAATACATATCGCTAAAACCGTAATAGTGAATAAAATCTGCAAAATTTTCTTGAAAGCGTTTTCCTGTATACGTAAAACCCGCAGCGGCGGAAAGACCAGCTCCCGCACCGATAAGAATGGCCTCGGCGGAATCGAAGGCATACTGTAGTTTTTGAATTTTATCCGAGCAGTTGTCGGTACAAAGCGAGATCAACATCTCTGAACACATTGAAAATCACCTCTATTGTGCAGTTCGTCTTTTTGATATATTCTTTTACGGTTTTTATGGCGATTTCCGCGGCCTCTTTATTGGGAAAGCGAAATTCGCCGGTAGAAATACAGCAAAAAGCGATATTTTTGATTTTATGTTTTTGAGCCAGGCACAGGCAGGATCGATAGCAGGAGGCCAATTGATTTCTTTCCTGATCGGTTACCTGCGTATACACTGTCGGACCTACTGTGTGCAGAATATAACGGCACGGCAAATTGAAAGCAGGTGTAATTTTAGCTGTACCTACGGGTTCATAGCAGTTCTGCTGTTCCATAAGTTCTTTACATACCCTGCGGAGTTGAACACCGGCAAAGGTGTGAATTGCATTATCAATGCATTTGTGGCAGGGAATAAAACAACCGAGTAATTGCGTATTTGCGGCGTTGACGATGGCATCGCACCGGAGCGTTGTGATGTCTCCCTGCCAAAGATAAATCCCTTTTTGTATAGGTTTAAGTTCGGAAAATTCTGTAATTCCTTTTTGCCTGCACTCTTCCTGTAAATATGCATTTTGTATTTGCAGAAATTCTTTGCTGGCAGGTTCGGGCATGCGTATATTGAAGAGAGCGCGAAGCAAATTCTTTTGCATCTGTTCATTTTGAGGAATGCTTAGGGAAGCAAATTCCGGTTGTTCCGAGAGTAACTCTCGGATTAAAAAAATTCTTCGTTCTGTCTGCGTCATAACATGTTCATTTCTTTCGGAGTAAGGGGCGCCGCTGTTATCAGCGGCGCCTTTTACGAAGTTAATCAAAAAAGAAGCCGGCTGTCATATTCAAGTAATTTTCTCCGCTGTAGGAAGGAAAGCGTTTGGAGATCTCTTTTTTAAAACTTTCGGCGTCCGTACAGCTTTGGGCCAGTTCTTTTACGTCTTGGAGATAACTGATCTTGGTCTGGACGTCCTTTAAATCTTCGGGAGTATAATGGGAGGTGAGGATCAGTTGATAGTCTGAGGCGATATAGTTCTTTAACTGAGCGATCATTGCATCGGCGTGATCCGCACCGGCGACGATGGAGTGGCAGTCATGGCCGAGCATATGGGTGTAAACGGCATGGATTTCAGGAATTTCTACGTCAAAGGCCTCTGCGGTTTGTCGGATGATAAAAGTGATCCCTGCGATTGTAATACTGCCTTCTTTGAGAAAATTGGTTATTTGATGCACCGAAGAATCAAAGTTTTCACCAAAGACTTTTGAAAAATTCTCAATAAGCGCCTTTCCGCCCCCATTTTTTGTATAGTCTTCTGCATTTTCTGTAGCGTATTTAGGAATGCCGGGAAGAAAGGAACCTCCCGCGCCATGGTAAGCGATCAGGATTCCTTTTTTATCGATATCTTTTAGGTAATCGGTAAGCTCCAAGATATTATCCTTAAAACAAGGAGATTCTAAGATGACAGATTGTTTATTTTTTTCAAAAATAAAAACCTCGTCCTGCATGGCATCATTGGTGTTGTAAGCGTGAAGCTTTATACTGCCGAAATCGTAAATATGCATTTTTCCTTTTTTCAGTGTTACGGTTGTATAGTTGTTTTTGTTCATGGCTATTTTCCTTTCCATTTTGTTTTAAAGCTTTGGAACGGCCGTTTCTCGCAGCTCATGATTTTATTATACAGGTAAAAAATTATTTTGAAAAGTACGCACTTTTTTGTGGTATAGTTACTGCAAGGATACTGTAAAATCCGCTGGGTCCCAGCAGTTTTTATTAAAGCTATATAGAATCTTTAGTATACTTTAATTCTTTGCGTTTTTGCCGCCGAACCCGATTGATATGGCGCTCAAAATCTCCGTTTTCAATAAGCTCTGCAAGGGTGAGCTGTATATATGTCGGAACGGTGCAGGAATAAAAGCCAAGTTTGTTTTCAAATGTTGGGATCAAGGCCTTGGGCAAAAGCATATAGCCCGTTCGGAGAGAAGGAGATATCGTTTTGGAAAAGGTATTCATATAGATTACATTGCCTCTGGTGGCATGAGAAAACAGGGTTTCTTTTGGCTTCTTGGAAATTGAAAATTCTGATTCAAAGTCATCTTCGATAATATATTTGCTGCCTCTGCTTGCCCATTGCAGATATTCGTGCCTCTTGGAGGCGGAAGCTGTTACACCGCTGGGAAAACTGCGGTAAGGAGATAGGTGCAGGACATCTGCGGTACTGTTCCATAGGGCGCTGCTTTCAATGCCGTCGTTGCCAAGAGGGAGTTTTTGATAGACAGCGCCGCAGGCTTTATATACTTCCTCAATCTTTTTGTAGGAAGGGAACTCTATCGCATATAGACTCTTTCTTCCAAGCAGCTCAACGATGAGACTGTATAGATATTCAGAACCAGAGCCGATGATGATCTGATCCGGAGCTGCTGTGATTCCGCGGCTTCTTGCAAGATAGCGGCTGATTGCATTGCGAAGCACCTCACATCCGGTATTGGGAGATCGGTTGAGAATGGCTTCCCCGTACAGGCTGAGCACATTCCTCATTGTTTTGGCAAGTACAGAGAAAGGAAATTCCGTGTTACTGTCATTGTGCGGCGAGGAGAAAACTGTTTTTTGAACATGTTTGGGTGCCGGGGAAAAAAAGCCGTCGTTTTTACGGAAGATCACAAAGTAGCCGCTGCGCTCCACCGCTTCTGCATACCCTTCGTCGCAGAGCAGTGCATAAGCATGTTCTACCGTTACCGTACTTAAGCCTGCTTCTTCTGCAACGGTCCTTTTGGACGGCAGTTTTTTATTATATGGATATAGACCGGCTGTAATGTCTTCCCGGATCAGCGTATATAGTTGCAAATAGGCTGGTTCTTTTTTTGATTGATCAATTGCATATCTCATCTGGCCATATAAAAACTCCTTAAATTGACTATTTTCATAATACCAAATTTATTATATACTATCCTCAAAATAAAATCAAGGAGTTGATTAGAAGTGAATGCACAATCAAAAGGAAAAAAGACGGCTGTATGGGTATGTACAACGGCGATGTTCATGGCGCTGAATGTTGCAATGAGCTCGTTTGGTGTGCCGGTACCGGGGGGACATCTTTATATGAATGATATCGTTATTTGCCTTGCAGCGATTCTTTTGGATCCGCTTGCGGCATTCCTGGTTGGCGGCGTGGGAGCCTTTTTAGGGGACATGTTTTTCTATCCTCTTCCCATGTTTGTATCTTTGGTAACGCATGGCCTGCAGGCAGTAGTGATCTCGGTGTTTTCGCACTATGTTATGAAAAAACATCCTGTCCTTTCCTCAGGGATTGGAGTAACGATCGGCGCAGTCATTATGGTCGTTGGATATTCGCTTGGCAGAGCGTTTATTTACAGTACGCCGGAATATGCGATTATGAAAATGCCGTATCAGATTCTTCAGGCAGCGGTTGGTGCGGTTCTTGGTATGATACTTTGCTGGAAATGCGGTGTTTATAAGCTCTATCATAATGGATTGATGAGGCGTTTGTAATATCTAAAAAATCTGACGGAATGGCCTTTGTTTGCTCAGACGATATGCGGGGATTCAATCCGTTGGCCGTACAGATAGCTGAAGAGAAAAAAGCTTCTGCACTCGTGAAAGATTCTGTAAAGCGGAGAAATCTGAAATAAATTATAGAGAAGAAAGGAGATTTTATGCTTTCCAAAGGGGAATGATGCAGAGAGAGTTCCCGGCATATAAGATTCGAGCAGACCGGAAATCGGCTTGTTTTATCTGCGTTGTCTGCTTGAAGATTTCTGTAGAAAATGTTGTAATTATATGTTATAATATTGTTAGATTATATAATATAATATTCTTTTATTATATGTTATAAAGCTTTTTGCAGAAAAATATAGGGTAAGCGTCCGGATATAGAGATGATCTGCAGCCGAAAGATTGATGCGGAAGTATTTTTATATACCTATGGACAAATCCTCGGGAGTGTTTCTGATGACGGGAGATAGGCTAAAATGTATATGACCAGAAAATACACAGGGCAGAATGTATATGATGCGTTGCAGGACAGGCTGAGACTGCTGTTTGAGGAATTTGATAATATCTTTGTTTCTTTTTCAGGAGGAAAGGACAGCGGTTTGCTTTTAAATTTGACCCTTGATTTTCAAAAAAAATATTATCCCAATAAGCGGATCGGTGTTTTTAATCAGGATTTTGAGGCACAGTATACGGTAACGACCGAGTATATAGAACGAACTTTTGAGCGTATTAAAGATGCGGTAGAACCATATTGGGTATGCCTGCCCATGGCGACAAGAACAGCACTCAGCAGTTATCAGATGTATTGGTATCCTTGGGATGATACCAAGGAAGCGATATGGGTACGTCGGATGCCGCAGCATCCGTATGTGATCAATTTAAAGAATAATCCGATCACCACTTATCGTTATCGGATGCATCAGGAGGATCTTGCCAAACAATTCGGGCGCTGGTATCGGATAGCCCATGGGAACAAGAAGACGGTCTGCCTGCTGGGAATCCGTACGGATGAATCTTTGCAGCGTTACAGCGGTATTTTAAATAAAAAGTATGGATACCAGGGCGAATGTTGGATCAGCAAACAATTTAAGGATGTTTGGGCTGCGTCGCCGATCTATGATTGGTCTAACAGTGATGTGTGGCATGCAAATTATATTTTTCATTATGATTACAATAAGCTTTATGATCTTTACTATATGGCGGGACTTAAACCGGATCAGATGCGTGTAGCTTCGCCGTTTAATGATTATGCGAAGGACAGCTTAAATCTTTATCGCGTGATAGATCCGGAAGTATGGGCCAAGCTGGTTGGGCGTGTGAGGGGAGTTAACTTCGGATCTATTTACGGAAGGACGAAAGCAATGGGATATAGAAATTTAACGCTTCCTGAAGGCCATACCTGGGAATCCTATACAAAGTTTTTATTGGATACACTACCGGCAGGGCTGCGGAACAACTATGTTAAAAAGTTTAAGGCTTCTATAGAGTTTTGGCACAAGACTGGCGGAGGATTGGAGGAACACGTTATTCAGGAATTGCTCAATAGGGGATATAATATCCGAAGAAACGGTATTTCAAATTATACGGTTCTGCGAAATTCCAGAGTCATATTTCTCGGAAAGATCCCTGATCATACGGATGATATCAAATCTTCAAAAGATATTCCCAGCTGGAAAAGAATGTGCTACTGTATTTTGAAAAATGATCATACCTGTCGTTTTATGGGGTTTGGTTTGACAAGGGAGCAGCAAAAGAAAGTGGATATGCTCAAGCGTAAATACAGTAAGGTTGGTGTTGATTCATGACGTTTAAAAGTCCTGTATATAATGTGATTGCGGTTCCGATTGAAAAGATTGTACCTAATACATATAATCCCAATACGGTTGCACCGCCGGAAATGAAATTGCTTTATGAAAGTATTAAAGAAGATGGATATACCATGCCTATTGTCTGCTATTATGTTAAAAGGAAGGATCTTTATATTATTGTGGATGGTTTTCACCGTTACCGTGTGATGCTGGATTATCCGGATATTCGTGAACGGGAGGGAGGCCTGCTGCCGGTATCCGTTATTGATAAGAGTCTTGATAACCGAATGGTAAGCACGATTCGTCATAACCGGGCGCGGGGGTCCCATAATGTGGACCTTATGAGCAATATTATTAGGGAATTGCATGAACTGGGAAGATCAGATGCTTGGATATCCAGACAGCTTGGGATGGATAAGGATGAGATTTTGCGGCTGAAACAGATTACAGGTCTTGCGGCTTTGTTTAAGGATGTGAAGTTTGGGGAAGCTTGGCGTCCGGTGGAGGATGAATATTATGAGAGGGAACCCAAGGCGGATTGTGCTGAAGCCAGCGAAGAAGATAAAAAAATAGCGGCTGCTGACGATGGAAGTTTTTCTTTGAATAGGGAATAAAAAATGCAGCCGTTTCCGCTGTGATCTAAAAAATATTTGAATGACTTAGAATGTATTTATCCGGTCTAATAGTTTTTTGTAACATAAAAACGAGGACAATGCTTTTACATTGTCCTCGGCTTAGTTTATTCGATTTCGAGCCGTTTGGGTTCGGGTAAAGCTTGTTCCTTCTTCGGCAGGGTAAGCTTCAATACGCCGTTGTCATATTTTGCTTTGATTTTTTCGGCATCGACGCCCGAAAGATCAAACTGCCGGCTGTACGAACCGTAGGATCTTTCCATACGGATGACTTTGTCATCTTTATCTTTTTCTTCGACTTTTGAATGTCTTTCCGCATGGACCGTGAGGGTGTCGCCATTGATATCAAGATGGATATCTTTTTTATCAAAGCCGGGCAAATCTGCCTCTAATAGATAATGGTCGCCTTCATCGGTTATATCGGTTTTAAATTCAGCCAGATCGGCCGATCCGAAAAAGGTTCCGAAAGGATTGGAGAAAAAGTTCCTTTCAAATTCTTCCATTTCACGGAAAGGATTGTAAGTGCTCATACGATGATTGTTATTTCTGCGAGTAAGTTCAAACATAATGATACCTCCTAAATATTATTAAGTATTATTATGCCAACCTAATCAATGTTTTATCCGACAAGGTCGGCATCTGTCGGAATTCTTATGCAACCCATCGGTGATCATCTCTTTTCTTATTGATTTGTCTTTTTCCTTTTGACAATTATATTATAGTAGATAAAAATGTATATTATGTTTCAAAAATATAAATAAATTGTAAAAATTAGCACTCTCAGGTGGAGAGTGCTAATTTTAAAACTGAATACGGAGTTTATAGCTGTTTGGAAATGGATAATGGTAAAAAGGTGGTTAAAAATTTTTGTTACAGTATCTAAAGAAACGAAACAGTGTTGTAGTTTTGTGCGCGGGGAAAAAACGCAGAGGCGTTTTGTGAGACAGAATATTGACTGTGGACGTGCTGCATGTTAAAATACAAATATAGTTTTTTATATAGGAGAAAAAGAAGGATTATGATGAATGAACAGGGAAGAAAGCTGCCTGCCTGTCCGGTAGAGACAACGCTCACGCTTATCGGGGATAAATGGAAAGTATTGATTTTACGTGATTTGCTCTTAGGAACAAAGCGTTTTGGGGAATTGAAGCGTTCTATCGGCGGTGTATCGCAAAAGGTATTGACAGCACAGTTGCGGGATATGGAGCAAGGGGGAATTATTTGCCGTACAGTTTATGCGGAGGTTCCTCCTAAAGTGGAATATTCACTTACAGATTTGGGAAAGAGCTTAAAACCAATTCTTGATGCAATGCGGGAATGGGGCGAAGAATATAAGGAAAGAGTAGAATAGAAGTTGGTGTATAGAAAGATCCTTAGGAAAAGCCTAAGGATCTTTGCAGTCTATCTGGCTGGAGAGCAGATTGTTTCTTTATACTCTCCTGCAGCCTTTTCAAGACGTTTCTCCTTAATAAACGGTGACTGCTTTCTGCTCCCTCTTGGATGGAAGGGAGTTGTTTTGCACAAACGGAAGTTTTTGGATTTGATTACTCCCATTCAATTGTTGCGGTTGGCTTAGGAGAAAGGTCGTAACAAACGCGATTGACATTTTGAACTTCCTTTAAAATACGGTCAGTAATTTTAGTAAGGATTGGCCATTCTAAAGGTTCAATTGTCGCAGTCATAGCGTCAACGGTGTTAACGGCACGGATGATTACCGGGTATTCAAAGCACCGCGCGTTGTCTTTTACGCCCACAGATTTAAAATCTGGTACGATTGTAAAGTACTGCCAAACTTTTTTGTTTAACCCTGCTTTTCCAAATTCCTCCCGCAGGATCGCATCGGATTCCCGAACGGCCTGCAGTCGTTCACGGGTAATGGCACCTAAACAGCGGACGCCTAAGCCCGGGCCGGGGAACGGTTGACGGAAAACCATACTTTCGGGGAGGCCTAACTCCAGGCCACAGGCACGGACTTCATCTTTAAACAGCTGTTTGAGAGGCTCAATCAGCTTAAACTGCATATCTTCCGGCAGACCGCCTACATTGTGGTGAGATTTTACCGTTTTTGCTGTTTTTGTACCGCTTTCGATGATATCGGGATAAATTGTTCCCTGCCCTAAAAAATCAATGCCCTTTAATTTTCCGGCTTCTTCTTCAAATACACGGATAAACTCGCTGCCGATAATTTTTCGTTTTTGTTCAGGATCTGCAACGCCGGAAAGTTTATCTAAAAAACGATCGGAAGCGTCTACATAAATCAGATTTGCCCCGAGCTGGTCACGGAAAATACGCACTACGCTTTCCGATTCATCCTTTCGCATCAGTCCATGATTTACATGCACGCAAATGAGCTGATCACCGATTGCTTTTAGCAGCAGGGCTGCTACAACAGAGGAATCCACACCGCCCGAGAGCGCCAGAAGTACTTTTTTATTGCCTACCTGTCTGCGTATGTTTTCGATTTGATCTTCAATAAAATTTTTCATATTCCAATTCGTTTGAGCGTTACAAGTATGAAAAAGAAAGGTTTTTAGCTTTTCTTGTGTCGGCATTGCGGCCAGCTGTTCGCATTTGGCTGCCGGGTGATCTATTGCCAGCATTGGAATACCGCAAGTATAAAGCTCTGCGGCAATATCAATGGCTGTGCCGTTTATCATACGGTTTTTGCCGCCGTTTAGAAGAATACCTTTTACATTTGGCAGTGCTTTCAGTTCTGCGGCGGTGATGTCGTGCGGGTAAATTTCACTGTAAACACCCAGATCACGAATAGCACGCGCTAAGGCAGTATTCTTGGTACTGCCTAAATCTAAAATTAAAATCATATC
>ERZ1673696.2133-NODE-2133-length-14583-cov-5.878097_pt1 | contig 14583 bp, 16 predicted proteins | sample MGYA00580226_ERZ1673696 | MGnify/ENA primary metagenome ERZ1673696 (study PRJEB41218, sample SAMN15661743) | gut metagenome | host: Homo sapiens | place: Canada: London | collected 2015-08-20/2019-03-30 | study: EMG produced TPA metagenomics assembly of... | reverse complement strand
TGTCGGGAAGATGCGTGATCTGATCCTTCAACTCAGCAAAAGTTCGATTTATTCAACAAAGCCCCGCTTCGGCTTTGTCTTTTTTATTCCCGGTCAGCACCACACTGCCGCCCGCTTCCAGTACCATGCGTGCCACGGCGAGACCCATGCCGCTGGTGCCGCCGACGACAAGCAGTTTTTTACCTTTGAAAAATGTATTCATTTTCAGACTCCTTTACTGGTGGGTAAGACGTTGCCGGCAGCGTGAAACTGCCGGCGGTTGACGGATTAAATGCTGCAGCCATCCGTTCCGCAGGTCTGACCCGCTGTGGCTGAAAATTCGGTTTGCTGTTCATCCCAGACCTGACGCAGGGCATTCAAAAAGTTGTCTGCCCCCTGAGCCCCGCTGATGGCGTATTTCTCGTTCATCACAAAAACCGGAACGCCGCTGAGGCCAATAGACTGTGCGTGGGCTTCATCGTCGGAAACGGTGGCGCGAAAATCGTCATTTTCCAGAGCGGCTTCGGCGTCAGCTTTCTCCATACCGGCTTCTACGGCCATTGCAACGAGCTGCTGACGGTCAAAGAGAGAGCGACCTTCGGTGATACTGCCGTGATAAAAACGTTCTTCCACCGCGTCCGCAATTCCGGCCTTACGCGCGGCAACCAGCAGGGTGTGTGCATCTTCTGTATCACCAAACATCATGCCGTCAAAGTTGTAGATCAGACCTTCAGATTTACCGGCGGTGCCCACCTGATTCATCATCAGCTCCGCTGAATGTTGACTGCCCAGTTTTTTAACGATGGCATCCTTAAAAGGCATAGCGGGAGTACCACCGGCCAGACGGTAGCTGTGATGACGGATCACCACCTGATCGCGAAATTCAAAGCGATTCAGACCCTGTTCAAATCTTTTCTTAGCAATCCAGCACCACGGGCAGACCAAATCTGACCAGATATCGATGGTGAGGGTGGGTTTCAGCGTTTGCATAATGATTCCTCAAAGACCTTGGGCGGTCGGGTCTCACTTATCAGAGAACCGCGACCGTATGGGATTTATTGCGCCTGCCAGACCGGGTAATCGGTATAGCCTTTTTCCGGGGAACCACTGACGCCGTAGTAGGTGGCGCGGTCACTTTCTGCCAGTGGCCAGCCGTTTTGCATTCTTTCAACCAGATCCGGGTTAGCGATGTAGGGCACACCAAATGCCACCAGATCCAGCTCATCATCTTCCAGAGCCTGCTCTGCGATATCACGGGTGAAACCGCCGGCAGCGATGATGGTGCCTTTAAACGTGTTGCGAAAACGGCGGCGGAATCCTTCCGGAAGTGGCGCTTTGGTGTACACCGGCTGATAGTAAAGGTGTACGTAAGCCAGCTCCCGCTGACCGAGCGCGTCGGTGATGGCTGACCAGGTTTGCTCTTCACCTTCATACGGCGCGAGGTCATAAATGCGGCCGAACGGTGACAGGCGCACGGCAACGTGGCTGTTACCCACGGCTTCCGCCACGGCGTCAATGGTCTCCAGCAGGAAACGCTGACGATTTTCCACCGAGCCGCCGTATTCGTCAGTGCGGGTGTTCAGTTCGCTACTGAGGAACTGGTCAAAGATGAATCCGTTTGCAGCCATGATTTCCACACCGTCAAAGCCGGCTTCCATCGCCAGGCGTGCGGAGTGCACGAAGTCTGCAGTGATGCGTTTCACTTCATGCGTTTCCAGCGCGCGTGGCTGGCTTGGTACAACCGGGCCCGGTTCTCCGGATTCGGTCAGCGCAAAAACGGTGGTATTGACCGCCTGAACGGTGCCCGCTGAAACCGGCGCTATGTGGCCTGGCTGAAGAGAGACGTGAGACATACGGCCGACGTGCCAGAGCTGCGCGAAAATACGGCCACCTTTGGCGTGAACCGCTTGTGTCACCTTACGCCAGCCCTGGACGTGTTCGTCGTTGTAGATACCAGGGGTATAGAGGTAACCCCGGCCTTCTTCTGAAACCGGCATCCCTTCGGTGATGAGCAGGCCAGCAGAAGCACGCTGTGCATAGTACAAAGCCACGACCTCATCCGGCACGTCATTCATGGTGCGGGTGCGGGTCATCGGTGCCATGACTACACGGTTTTTTAACGCCAGGCCAGACAGATTGTAGGGGGTGAAAAGCTTACTCATCGTATACCTCACAGAAACAAAAAGGAGTATCCCGGCAGGGATTTGCACAACCCGGAAGTATCATCGACCGGACGTCGCGCACTGGAGTTGCATAAACATCTGATGGATGGCAATATACCAACCATCTAGTAGGTAGGTCAACGGGTGTGCCGTATTTTTTTGTCATAACGCAGCCATTTCTGAATTGTCACTCATTTTGCGAGGTCATCACCATGCGTACATTAACAGCTTATAACGAAGATAATTTCCGCCAGATAGAGCAGTACAAAGGAATATCGGTGGTACGTTTCTCTGCACCCTGGTGTCCGCCCTGTCAGGCCAGCGAAGAAATGTTCAGTCAGTTTGCAGACCGGCTCGATGGAGATATTCAGGTGGGGAAAGTCAATGTAGATCAGGCGCCGGTGCTGACAACCAAATACGAGATCTGGGGGCTGCCGTCTGTGCTGATATTTCATGAAGGGCAATTAGTTAAACGCATACCGGGTGTGAAACCTGCATCGGTATATGCTCAGGCGATTGCGGACATAAAAAAAGGGCAGTAATGCCCTTTTAACGTGGAATTTATTAATGCTTAACCGCGTGCCTGACCGACGGCATCCAGAGTGCGGGCTGAATAAATGACCGCAGCGCCAGCGTTGAGGTTAATCGCCACGCCCAGCGCTTCAGCAATTTCAGCGTCGGTTGCACCGGCTTTCACAGCGGCGTCGGCGTGAAAAGCAATGCAGCCGTCGCAGCGAGTTGTGACTGCGCACGCCAGGGCAATGAGTTCACGCACTTTTGCGCCTAAAAGGTCAGTTTTGTTACCTGCGTTGCCCAGGGCAACCACGCCTTTCATGGTCTCGGGGGTCAGTTTGCCCAACTCGCCTAAACGTTGCATTAACTCTGAGCGATAGTTGTTCCAGTCCAGCATAGTGTCATTCTCCTGAATGTGGGGTATTAAGAAGCAGTTTTATATACTTAAGGCTGTTGGTGAAGACTTCGGGTCTGGCCGTTGCATGCGCCACTACGCTTGAGCCTTCACAGACATTAATGATCATCAAAGCAATATCTGATGGTTCGGCATGGGATGAAAACTCACCTGACTCCATGCCCGCCCTGACGACTTTTGTGAGCCACTCGATTTGCATATCGAAATAAAGTGATGTCTGTACAGTAATTGCCTGAGGCAGATTGGCGGTCTCTGCTGACAACGCACAACACAGTGGCAGTAGTGAAGCTTTATGGCTTTGCGCGAAGATATCGATGTAGGCCGCAATTCTTTTCTCCGCGCTTTTCTCAGTAGCCTCTATCTGCTCAAATACGCGTTGCGTATCAGAGAACGCCTGTATTACCACCTGCTCACCCAGAATATCTTTGGTCGGGAAATGGTGATGAATACTGGCCTTGGTGATACCCACTATTTTTGATAAATCAGCATAGCTGAATGCTGAATACCCTTTTTCGCGCATCAGGTGTTCTGCTTCGCTGAGCAGCCGTTCCCGTGTCATGGTTGTCATAATTACTCCATATAATCTACTAGTTGATAGATTATATTGTTGCTATTTTTCCGTAGCAAGTTGTATCACTGACTCAGTATCGTGCAGAGCTGAACGTCACTGCCATCCTGCATTCTGAATGGCAGCATTACATCTCTGACATCACGCCAGGCGTGTAATCATTTCAACCGGATTAGCCAGAGTATCGTGGATTGGCGAATTCTTTTGCATTTCGCTGACCAGCGCTTCTAACTCCTCGCGACTGGCGGTCTTGCTCGTAAGGTGAACATCGACGCGAATAGATTTCGCACCTTTACGCACGTTGCTGTCCAGCCCAAGGAAGCCGTTGAGGTTGATATCGAAATTAAGATCCAGCTCGATACCGTCCAGGTCGATCCCTTTTTCAGCAGCCATCATGGTGAGGGTGGCGGTATAACAGCCAGCCAGCGCCTGCATGATGTATTCAGTCGGGCTCATGCCGGTATCGGTGCCGAGTAAACCTGCGGGTTCATCACCGATATTAGAAAATTTCCCCACGCGGCTGGTATCGATAACGCCGTTCTGGATTGTGGCGCCGGTCTCTGTGCGAACGGTTAATCCGCCGCTGGAACGGGCTTTCATCTGGAAAGTCAGGTTACCCAGGCCAGGCTGGCTGCGAACTGCTTCACGGGTATTGTGGATCGCAGCTGCGTCTGCAGAAGGTTTAACGGTAGTAGACATAATGGCTCCTGTAATTTCTTGATAAAAGTTATAGCTGGTGTAATCAGTGCCAACCATCTAGTTGGTAGGTTAATATCGCGAACCTCTTTTGTCTACTCTTTTATAAAAAATAGGGGGAAAAGAACCCAGAAGGCTGTTTTATTTCATAATAACCATTTGATTTTTTTATAATCTTCCCAGCCGCTCACTCTTGCAGCAATCCAGCCTTTACCCGAAGGATAGTCTGGCGGGTGGTATTAAATTCCCGGGCAATAGCACTGATACTGATGCCAGCATTTAGGCGCTCTGTCACTGTTTGCTTTTGTTCCTCGCTCAGGATGGGAGGGCGACCGAAGCGTTTTCCAGCCGCTTTTGCCCTCGCAATACCTGAATGCGTTCGCTCAAGCAGCAAATCCCGCTCAAACTCCGCTACAGCAGAAATTACCTGCATAGTCATTTTTCCGGCCGGACTGGTCAAGTCAACGCCTCCGAGTGCGAGACAATGAACGCGAATATCTAAAGCCGCCAGTTGCTCTACTGTTTTTCGGATATCCATCGCATTACGACCCAGACGGTCAAGTTTGGTGACAATCAGTACATCCCCATTTTCCATGCGATCTAGCAACCGGATAAATCCGGTATTCGCGTACACTGCCTCGCGCTGGGTGGCGTGGACCTCACCAGCGCGGCCGGAAAGATGACCATGCAGGTCATTTCGGCTGTGGCTGAGTTTGAAAAGGACCTGCTGATTGAACGCACGCATTCCGGCCTGGCAAGGGCTAGGGCAGCAGGCAAACGGTTTGGCCGGCCGCCGGCGCTTAACCAGGAACAGCGGCAGGCAGCGCTTGAACAACTGAAAGCAGGTGCCAGTATCAGCGCCATTGCCCGCGAGTTTGGGACCTCACGACAAACCATCATGCGCCTGCGTGGCGATGCAGTCAGCCCGGAGTTACCAGATTGACATCCACCCCCGACACAATCCGCTGAAGGAATGGCAATTCTGTTCACCACATTTGCTAAGAGATCAGGACTTACTTTGTAATCTGGAAGTACATCGAAGTTGCAACAATAGTACACTATTGCGTGACGTAGATTCGTGACGTATAGTTACTGCAACTTATTTGTTTATAACTACCGTCAGGTACAAAATTATGTCTCCAGCACAAGCTAAACAAAAGCAGCATGAACGCTACGAAGCCGTAGCGGTGCAGGTTTTGCGTGGTCGTGCCGGTTACAAACCTGCCGTGAAAAGCCGCTTCAGTAAGTCAGCCAGTAGCAAATTCTCTCATACTATCGCTTTTGCCTGATCCTGAACTTTGAGGCACAATAAACCATCATTCGCTGATGGTTTTTTTATGCCTGTTCAAGACGTTATTCCCCCCTATGAGCAGATGTACCTGCTAAATCAGCAGCTGATCTGCAACGCTGACCAGTTCAAACATGCCGTTATCACAGTTGGCGGTCAGGCTGTGCAATACTGGATATCCTATTATCATGCACAATATGGCGACAGATTGCCTGATGAGCGTCTCACCACTTCTGTTGACTGCGACTACAGCGCCCGGAAAGATGATATTGCGGCTATAGCAAAAACGCTCAACGTTAAGACGTGGGAGAACAAAGACGGCCAGCCCCCATCCCTTGGACAGTTTATGCTTATCGATCAGGACACACACGATATCAAACGGGATGATGGACGCTTATTTGCCGTACCGGATGCGCCTGACGAGCCAAATGTGGTGGATATTATCGACCGACCCGGAGGCTTTGACCGTTCTGATTTTCTGGGGGAAAAGCTTTACCTGTATACCGCCCCGTTTTATGTAGAAGCAACCGGCCCCGGTATGCCTGAAATGAATGAAAAGGTAAGGGTGTTGAACCCTGTCGCCTGTATGCGCTCGCGCTTTAGCAATCTGATTGCCTTGCGCCGTGATGCTGAAATTGAAATTGCGCGTATTAACGCGCTCAAGATCCCGTGTTATTTCTTTCTCATCGAACAGTTTGATGAACAGCCGTTCAAAGTTGCACGAGGAATCTTTATGGATTTGTGGTGGCTCGCGAATGACGAAAGCTGTCTGCGCCATCAGGCCTTCTGGCATAGCTGGCAGGGGCCGCTTCTTGAAGGGCAACAAAGTAACAACATCACTCTGATTGATGTGTTGGAAGGCGTACATGCATACCTGGAAGGGCATCTTGATGACTTTGAAATACCGGAAGCCTTTGTCACCAAAGAATTACCGCTAAAGCTCGCACAGCTGCGTGAACGCTGGGAGCGTTACGTGGTACTCAATGCTGAATGGGCAGCAAGAGGGCGCAGGGGATTTGAACGTAATCGCCGTGATGATTAGGGAAGGTGCGAATAAGCAGGTCATGTCTTCCCAAGCTGACTCGTTGATTAAAATTTCGCGGATCTGGGCCGATTTTTTTCCCGCAAACACATCGAATCAGCCTATTTAGGCTATTTTTTCCACCATTTCTGGCGTTATTTCCGGTTTTTACTGAGATCTCTCCCACTGACGTATCATTTGGTCCACCCGAAACAGGTTGGCCAGGGTGAATAACATCGCCAGTTGGTTATCGTTTTTCAGCAGCCCCTTGTATCTGGCTTTCACGAAGCCGAACTGCCACTTGATGATGCGAAACGGGTGCTCCACCCTGGCACGGATGCTGGCTTTCATGTATTCGATGTTGATGGCCGTTTTGTTCTTGCGCGGATGCTGCTTCAAGGTTTTTACCTTGCCGGGACGCTCGGCGATCAGCCAGTCCACATCCACCTCGGCCAGCTACTCGCGCTGTAGCGCTCCTTGGTAGCCGGCATCGGCTGAGACAAATTGCTCCTCTCCATGAAGCAGATTACCCAGCTGATTGAGGTCATGCTCGTTGGCCGCGGTGGTGACCAGGCTGTGGGTCAGGCCACTCTTGGCATCGACACCAATGTGGGCCTTCATGCCAAAGTGCCACTGATTGCCTTTCTTGGTCTGATGCATCTCCGGATCGCGTTGCTGCTCTTTGTTCTTGGTAGAGCTGGGTGCCTCAATGATGGTGGCATCCACCAAAGTGCCTTGGGTCATCATGACGCCTGCTTCGGCCAGCCAGCGATTGATGGTCTTGAACAATTGACGGGCCAGTTGATGCTGCTCGAGCAGGTGGCGGAAATTCATGATGGTGGTGCGATCCGGCAGGGCGCTATCCAGGGATAATCGGGCAAACAGGCGCATGGAGGCGATTTCGTACAGGGCATCTTCCATGGCACCGTCGCTCAGGTTGTACCAATGCTGCATGCAGTGAATACGCAGCATGGTCTCCAGCGGATAGGGCCGTCGGCCATTGCCCGCCTTGGGATAAAACGGCTCGATGACAGCGGTCATATTCTGCCATGGCAGAATATGCTCCATGCGGGAGAGGAAAATCTCTTTTCGGGTCTGACGGCGCTTAGTGCTGAATTCACTATCGGCGAAGGTGAGTTGATGGCTCATGATGTCCCTCTGGGATGCGCTCCGGATGAATATGATGATCTCATATCAGGAACTTGTTCGCACCTTCCTTAGGATTTTCGCCACTGAATAAATTATAATAAATTGATTTTATAAGATATTCGTCATGGGCTATATGACCAGTACGAGTTGCATGCTCTAATGTTTCAGATGCCAGTATATGTGCGGCTTCAGCAAACATCCCAGGCCAACCCTTACTCAGCATAGACAGTCCTTTAAGGACTCTTATCTGAATCTCCCTCATACTCGCACCATCACGTGCAACAGGTAAGAAAAAGTCTTCCAGTAGGTCTTTGATCTGAAGTGGCGCAACATGTACTGAAGGATATATCACTTCAGTTTCATCTATTTTATTCTGCGCGTAAGCGGAGAGTATTCGAACACCTCTGCCAATGACATCAATCGCAGTACCGGGATCGTTTACTGCGGGCGAAAGGGCCCTGCAGGCTATTTCGGCCATGACGCTGAGACAGAATCGGGGATCCTGAGCAAATGAACGCACATCCGAGACAATGATCGTTTCAAGTAAATCGGTACAGATTGATGACTCCTGACCAGAACTCAGGTACAAAACTGGCATCGATGGATGTATGAAACTGCCTGGCTGCGCCACAAGATATACATGACGAGGATCATTGCTCAGCAGACTGCCGAGCTTGACCATGTCAATATATTCAACATAGCCAATTTTCTCCGGATATACGGCAACAGTTCCTTTTGGTTGTTCATTGTTCTCAAGCCATGGATATCCGCCAAGACATGGACTTTTTGCTCTCGCAATAAATGTCTCGATCGCCGCCTGTTCTACTTTTGCTGTTGTCTCACCTACCCTGCCCAGAGAGGTCAAATGCTGTATCCAGCGAAGCAATGTGATGATTATTAAGGCAATGACAACCAGTGTTACAATGAATAAAATGACTCTACCCCTTTCTCCGTAGGCTCCCATATTGAGGGCAATAATCCCTACCAGGCTGAAGAGAAAAGAACCGATAAAAGTGGCCAGTACATTTTGTGTGGTTACGTCTTCTACAACTAAACGCGTGGCTCTGGGCGTCACATTAGTAGTGGCTGAACCGTAAGCGGTGACCATGATACTCAGTGAAAATGTGGTCACCGCCAGCATACTCGATGCCAGTATGTTCAGAATATTATCAACTGCTTCCGCACCAACCTTCACTGATACTGACTCTGGGATCATTGATCTAAAAAGAATAGATAAAAGGGCCGTTATTATTGCTACCATTGCAAATAACGTTGCCCTGAACCATAGTTTTTTAAGTGTCTGCCTGAGAATCCATTGCCAGCGTAAAATCATTCAGCATATCCTTGTATTAAGTTCGGGAAAATAAATGCCGCCCGGCAGGACGGCATTTTTGTATTAACGAACGAGGTGCAGGAAGTGCAGGTGTTTTTCGTACTGGTCCAGTATGTCATTAATCAGCTGTTCCTGATTCCAGCCCATCACATCATAGTTTTGACCGCCTTCTTTCAGATAGACCTCAGCGCGATAATATCGATGTTGCTCAACCTGCTGCTCGTCATTGTCCATTGCAGCCATGGCGAAAGCCGGTGAGTTATAGCCACGAAGTCTCACTTCATAAATAAAGTTCAGCTCATTGCCCAAATCGACTTCAAGCCGAATTCGTTCGTCATCAGTATCACTTATATGGCTTATCGTTCCCTGTTTATTCAGTTCTTCCTGAACCAGCGTCATGGCGGGCTGGATAACGTCGCCCATAAAGCGTTTCACAAGAGAGCGCTTTGGCAGATAAGCGATATTGCGCAAGCGTCTCTGCCATGGAATCGGGTTACGCGCTGCAGTCGGAGCAATAGTCGCCATGCTCAGGCTTTCACGCTTGGTCAAATCCCGACGCAGGGCTTTTAATAATCCGTATATGGATATCAGTAAAATCACTGAGAAAGGTAATGCGCTCGCTATTGTCACGGTTTGCAGCGCGCTCAGTCCCCCCGCAATCAGCAGTGCGATTGCCACAATCCCTATGAGCGAGGCCCAGAAAATTCGCTGCCATACAGGCGTGTTAGCGACGCCACCCGATGCCAGCGTATCAACAACCATTGCCCCGGAGTCAGCCGAGGTGACAAAGAAGACAATGACCATCGCCATTGCAATAAATGACAGCACGGAAGAAAACGGGAAATGCTCCAGGAAATTAAACAGGGCCAGCGCGACATCCTGCTGAACGGTATTGGCGAGATCAGCCGCCCCCTGGTGCATAATGAGATAGATTGCGCTGTTACCAAACACCGTCATCCACATGAGCGTGAAGCCGGCGGGAACAAACAGCACGCCGGTGACAAACTCGCGAATGGTTCGACCGCGCGAGACTCTTGCGATGAACATCCCCACAAACGGCGACCATGAAAGCCACCATCCCCAGTACAGTAATGTCCAGCCCCCCAGCCAGTTGCTCGACTTAGGTTCATACGCATAAAGGTTAAAAGTTTTACTCACCAGTTCAGAAAGATAACCGCCCGTATTTTCCACAAATGACTTCAGCAGAAGCACGGTTGGTCCCAGACACAGGACCAGCGCCAGCAGCAGCACTGCCAGGCCCAGGTTGAGCTCAGACAGTATACGTATTCCCTTGTCCAGGCCGGACACCACCGAAATCGTCGCTAAACCAGTGATGACAACGATTAGAATCACCTGCACCGTTTCATTAATAGGCACCCCGAAAAGATGATTCAAACCAGCATTCACCTGCAAAACACCGTACCCCAGCGATGTCGCAACGCCAAAGACGGTGCCAATAACGGCGAAAATATCAACCGCATGGCCTACAGGTCCGTATATGCGCTCGCCAATAATGGGATAAAGTGCGGAACGCAGCGTTAAAGGCAGACCGTGACGGTAACTGAAAAAGGCCAGGATCAGTGCCACAATGGCATAGATTGCCCATGCGTGCAGGCCCCAGTGGAAGAACGTCAGGCGCATTGCTTCCTTCGCTGCCGCAACGGTCTCTGGAGTGCCGACAGGAGGTGAAAGATAATGCATCACAGGTTCAGCAACGCCAAAGAACATCAGGCCGATCCCCATCCCTGCCGAGAAAAGCATCGCAAACCAGGAGTGATAGCTAAAATCAGGCTGCGCATGGTCCGGACCCAGTTTGATATCACCGTAGCGTGAGAGTCCCAGGAACGAGACACTCAGTAGAATCAGGGCCACTGCAAGGATGTAGAACCAGCTGGCATTCGTGAAGATTTGTTGCTGAAGTAGTTTAAAATTTTTGTCGGCGACATCCGGGAATACAGCGGCAAAGGCGACAAGAAGGAAAATTAACAAAGCAGATGTAAAGAATACCGCTTTGTTAATCTGGCTTTTAGACTTCTTTTGGATTGTATCATTTTCACTCATAATCATTTATTCCATTAATTAAAATCCGCACTGTATAGAGGGTACTACATCTCAAAGATTAGCAAACTTCAACTTACGATGCGGCGTCAATCGGAATGCAGAGTGCAAGAGTGGCCATACAGATATCCTGTTGATAGTCTGCCAGCCGTCTTCTGGAGCATTTGATTTGCATAAATTGCATCAGATCTGGGGATTCACTTTGATTAGAGCAATATTGAGAATGACTTACTAACGTCTGATGTTGCGTAAAGCGGGCTTTAAGGATGGTCGCAATGTCAGAGGTAAGGACAGACGTTCAGGATGCAAATAATCAGTGCCGGTTCGTCGCTGATTTTCCTTCAGGCTGACTTGTCCAAAACGAGTAACAATCGCCGGTGATGCTGCCAACTTACTGATTTAGTGTATGATGGTGTTTTTGAGGTGCTCCAGTGGCTTCTGTTTCTATCAGCTGTCCCTCCTGTTCAGCTACTGACGGGGTGGTGCGTAACGGCAAAAGCACTGCCGGACATCAGCGCTATCTCTGCTCTCACTGCCGTAAAACATGGCAACTGCAGTTCACTTAGGGGTCCGCTTGGAAAAAGGAAATTATCCTACGCTAAGCGCATTTTTTGCACAGATGGCTACCGACTGAACGTAACGTGTGAGTCATGATCAGAAATGTGTTAACTCTAGGAATTGACACGACTTACTGTTTGATGGGGAAATCATGTTTAGCTATCTCAAGGCTATGTATCATCAATCAAAAATTCAGGCTGAACTCAAGGTACAGATACATGAACAAACTACGGTTAATGCTATCTGTCATCACCCTGAATCAATCGAGATCATTGCGGTTTGTTCGACTGATGCGTATTACCGAAAACGTAAGGACGCTGCTTTTCTGACAACCTGTTCTGTGCTCATGCGTACTTTAAAAGATGAATCCGTACCGATGGTACTACGGAAAACAGCATGGCGATTATTGAACGAAAGATACCAACGAATTAAGTTAAATCAGGCTTATAGGATAGAAAATTTCTTGCTTGTTGCCGATTTTGAATATGCTCTCGAAGAACATGATGAACTAGCAGAGTAGTACTAGTGAGGCGATGAATACCGACAGTTAACGTGCATGTGACTTAAACGTCCGAAACCGAACGATTACGTACACCATGCCGTTGATCTGTCCGAAAGTAGGCAAAACCAGAAACGGACAGCCTGACAGTTCCGTACATCCCTTGCGGTCAGGGGTTTCCGATCAATGGAACGAAATCACCCGTTAAGCTTGAAAATCTTAACGTAGGATAATTTCCGAATTCCAAGCGGACCCCCAGAAGGATATAAAAGCCAAAATCGCCGCCCTGACCTGCGTCCATTTCGAGGTAACCGAAAACGCCGAGAATCTGCTGCATAATTCTCTTGCCGCCTGGCAGAGCCCACAGGATACCTCACTGTGGCTCGACGACTTCGGCTCCGGCTACGCGGGAATTAACGCTATTCGCGGTTATCACTTTGACTATGTGAAAATTGATAAGGATTTTTTCTGGCACCTGATGCGCAAAGAGTCCGGCCGCCAGCTGATGGATGCGCTGGTGACCTTTTTATCGCGCAACCATCATAATGTGATTATTGAAGGTGTCGAAAGCGAAGCCCATAAAGAATGGCTGCAGGGAATGGAGTGGTTTGCTATCCAGGGACATTACTGGCGGGAAGTCAGTATTGAACAACTGGTCGCCGATGATATTGCCATGTAAAAAAAGCCGGGAATTCCCGGCTTTTTAACGTCACTTAATTATAAACTAATTCCCACGTTGCCCAGCTGGTAATCGGCCCGCTGGTGGCGCTTTTCGGCGTTGGCGAAACATAGCCAACGTAATAGGTGAACAGGCCGCCGCTGACCGCGCTTTCCTGCAAACGCACCTGATTTTGCTGCGGGTCCGCCGGGACAATTTTATTACTCTTATCCAGCGTATTATTATCGTTAGTCGATAGCGCCAGATAAATATTCTGCGCTCCATCCGGCAAGGTATTGGCCAGATACCCGGCGTTTTCGTTACCGACCGCCGTCAGTAAAAAACCATCGACCCAGCGCACGCTGACCCGACGCACCTCATCCTGCGAGGCTGCCCCACCATCATGGCGCAGCTGGCAGTTTGACAGTGCCAGGGTAAACGGCTGCGGTTTCATAAACGCCCCGGCACCGCGATCGTGGACTTCCGCCAGGCTGACCGGCGCCAGCCAGACATTACCGCTGCCGGCATGCTGGCCGCCGTTTAGCGCGATGCTACAGGAAATATCCGTCACCCGCCCGGCAAAATCGACCCGTCCGCGATCGTAATTGGTCTCAAAACCCCACGCCGAGGGGGCGGCGAGGCTGCCGCAAAATAGCAGCCACGCGATAGTGTTTTTCGGCAATCCCTTCATTCCCCCTCCCGTATTAATCGTACGTCAGGTTAAAGATCATATGCGACTCCACCTCGCCGGTGCTGGTCGTCGGGCCATACTGATAAAAACGCGCGTGCAGCGGTATGGTGATGTAGCGGGTCTCCTGATTATTCAAGCGGCCGACGGTGTATTTATTATTAAACTGCAGCGGGGAGCCATCCTTCAGCACCTGGATGCCAATGCCTTTCGCCATCCCGCTGCCGGCTTTTTCATTCAGCAAGGCGCCCATGGTAGCGGTAGTGCTGGTGGCCAGGGTACCGGAGAACGAGGTGCTAATGTTGGCATATCCCGTTTCACTCAGGCCGCCGCTGCACTGCAGGTCGATATTAAAATCCTTCCCGCCGGCGGTGGTGCCGACCCCTTTCAGGTCGGTGCGCCGGATGGAACCCACATCGACATTCATATTTTTCCCGCTCAGCACTGAACAGGAGGGCGAGACCATGGTGATGGCGTTGGCGCTCAGATAGGTTTCGAGGATCGGGTTATCGCCGCTCTCCCAGTCGTAGGAGGTGTACTTACCCGCCGCCAGGGTGCCGCTGCCGGTGGTTGCCGCGGTTTTGATAATCTCCAGCGTAAAGCGCGACCCTTCGAGGGAATAGTTGGTGGTGTTATATACCTGGGACGAAAAGACGTCGGGATAGACGATATTTACCGTTGCGCCGCCGCGGCTGAAACGCATGCCGATTCCCGGCACGTTGGTGGAGTAGATTTTATTTCCAAGGTCCGTGGCCCCTGGCGACACGATCTTCGCCGCAAAGCGGTTGGTGCCGGAAGTACAGCGATAGCTTGCCCCGCCGGGAGCGCTCATCGTCCAGTCGCGGGTAAGGATCACCGAGCCCACCGGCAGATCCGAGGGCACCACCACCCTGCCCACCACCATGTCCAGCATCACCGTTGGCGATGAGAGACGCGTACAGGAGGCCCAGGACGAGGTGGTTCCCAGCGCCATTAAGACGATAAAAAGCGTTAGTAAT
>ERZ1673696.2131-NODE-2131-length-14588-cov-3.931122_pt1 | contig 14588 bp, 18 predicted proteins | sample MGYA00580226_ERZ1673696 | MGnify/ENA primary metagenome ERZ1673696 (study PRJEB41218, sample SAMN15661743) | gut metagenome | host: Homo sapiens | place: Canada: London | collected 2015-08-20/2019-03-30 | study: EMG produced TPA metagenomics assembly of... | reverse complement strand
CCGGCACATTATACTATAAGCAACTAATAGACGGGAGAAAGAGATGCTATGAAAATCATGGTTTTGGAAGGAAGTCCGAATAAGGGAGGTTCCTCTAACTTATTGGCAACAGAATTTATTCGCGGAGCAAAAGCGGCAGGGCATTTGGTTCAGACTGTTGATGCAGCACATGCAGAAATTCATCCCTGTACTGGCTGTATCCATTGTGGGTATGAAGGCCCCTGTGCGCAGAAAGATGATATGAATCGCATTCGGGAAATGATTTTAGATGTGGATATGCTGGTCTTTGTTACGCCCCTTTATTATTATGGTATGTCTGCTCAACTGAAAACGCTGATTGACCGTTTCTGTGCATTCAATAGCAGTATCCAGAGAAAGAGGATGAAGTCTGCTCTATTGGCTGTTGCATGGAATGATGATAATTGGACATTTGAGGCATTGGAAGTCCATTATAAAACTCTTGTCCGATATTTGAACCTGATGGATATGGTCATGGTGCTTGGTGCAGGCTGTGGAACGCCCGAGATGACCCGGCGATCCAAATTCCCCAAGCTGGCTTATGAATTAGGGAAAAGGTTGTCCTAAGGCGAATTGCGATCATATATATGAATTGGGGATGTTGAAGACGTTGGTTTTCGGCATTCCCTTTTTCTATTTATTGTCGAGGTATTTGTGAAATGTATTTCTTGACTCAAACCATGTTGCAAAAGCAAGGAAAACTGCTATAATAAGAGCAAATATGCAGATAAGCGAGGTGCAAAACATGGAACTGAGAGTCCTCAACTATTTTCTAATGGTTGCCAGAGAAGAAAATATTACAAAAGCCGCACAGCTTTTGCACGTTACTCAGCCCACACTTTCCAGACAGCTTATGCAGTTGGAGGAAGAATTGGGTGTACAGTTATTTCACCGTGGTAAGCACAATGTTACCTTGACGGAGGACGGGCTATTGCTTCGGCGGCGTGCGCAGGAACTTGTCACATTGTCCGAAAAGACAAAGCAGGAACTCCAACATAAAGAAGAAATCATTTCTGGAGAAATCGCCATTGGCTGTGGAGAGGCCAGAAGCATGTCAATTCTCTCAGGAGGCATGAATGCTTTCCGGGCCAGTTATCCGATGGTTCAATTCAGTATCTATAGTGCCACAGCCGATGAAATTAAGGAGCGTATTGAAAAGGGGCTTTTGGACATGGGGCTTTTGACGGAGCCTGTGGATATATCGAAATATGAGTTTATCCGTATGCCAATAAAGGATCGTTGGGGAATATTGGTACGAAGTGATTCTCCATTGGCTGAACGAAATGCAGTTACGCCAGATGATTTAAGGGAGTTTCCCCTTATCATAGCACACCGAGAATTGGTAAAAAACGAATTGGCGAGTTGGTTTGGAAGTATCTTTGAACAGTTAGAGATAGCTGCAACGTATAACCTCATTGTAAATGCAGCCAATATGGTGGAAAAAAGAATGGGGGTTGCGTTATGCTTTGACCTTAGTGTTTCCTTCGAGAATCTTTGCTTTGTGCCGCTTGCACCGCGTATTGAAACCGGTACGGTATTGGTTTGGAAAAAGAATCAAACACTTACGGCAGCAAATACAAAATTCACACAGCACATGAAGAAATACAATTCAGGCATTTCTCATGATTAAATATAGGCATTAGACATTTTGATAGGCTGCCAGTATAATATAGGTGTCCGGTAGGGGCACCTATATTTTTTTTAACGAAGGTGAGGGAATATGACGAAGCAGGAAGCAAGTAGACTCTATAATATTCCAATTAAAATTTTGGAGGAATATGAAAAATGGGGGCTTTGCCATGAGGTAAAGAAGGTAATGGGATCATGGCAATATGACGACAGCGATTTGGAGCGTCTCAGTATGATTATGACGCTACATGATCTTGGGTTTTCCAACAGCGAAGTTGAGACATATATGCGGCTTCTTTTGGATGGCGATCATACAGAAGTACAGAGACTTCAGATGCTGAATCAAAGACGTGCATGTGCGTTGGATGAAATTCATTTTAGGGAAGCACAGCTTGCAAGGCTGGATTATCTGCGGCACAGCATCAATGCCTCGAAAAACGGTAAGAAAACAAAGGAGGGGTTCCATGAATGAAATTGAATAACGGAATCCGGATACCATTGCTCGGCTTTGGCGTATTCCAGATTACCGATCAACAGATTTGCAAAGAAAGCGTAAAAGCCGCGCTGGAAACCGGTTATCGGATGATTGACACTGCAGCCTGCTATGGGAATGAAGCGGCAGTGGGAGAAGCAATTCGGGAAAGCGGCATTGGCAGAAAGGAAATTTTTCTCGTTTCCAAGGTTTGGATTCAGGATGCGGGATATGAGAAAACTATGGCGTCCTTTGAAAAGAGCCTTGTCAATCTGGGGGTGGAGTATCTGGATTTGTATCTCATCCATATGCCCTATGGCGACTATCACGGAAGCTGGCGGGCCATGGAGGAACTCTTAAAGGCAGGCAGAGTAAAAGCTATCGGCGTCTGCAACTTTCTTCCTGACAGGCTGCTGGATTTGATTCTCAGCCATGAAGTCACACCGGCTGTCAATCAGATTGAACTGCATCCCTTCTGTCAGCAAAAGGAGCTTCGGCACTTGATGGCGCAGTATCAGATACATCCGATGGCATGGGCTCCTTTTGCAGAAGGGAAAAACGGGATTTTTCAGAACCCGGAATTAACGGCCATCGGACAGAAATATGGCAAGATTCCCGCACAGGTGATACTGCGTTGGCTTCGGCAAAGTAAGATCGTTGCCATTCCGAAATCTGTTCATAAGGAACGCATCCGTCAGAATTATGATGTGGACGATTTTATTTTGACGGAGGAGGACGTGATCATGATTGAGGGTATGGATACAGGAAAAAGCCTCATTCTGGATGTGCCAAGTCTGAATGAAGTGCGCCGCCTGCATGAGATTCGATTTGAGCAGTAATATTGGAAAGGAGATTTTTAGATATGAAGAAAAATATCGGTTCTAAACTGGCATTGTATCCAACTCCGCTGGTGGTGGTTGGCGCAATGGTAAATGGAAAGCCCAACTGGACGCTGGTTGGACATCTGGGCATCATCGGCCATGACCAGGTGATGGTCAGCATGAGCGATGCTCATTATTCCAATCAAGGCATCCGGGACACGAAAGCGCTGTCTATCAACATTGTGGATGAGGTCATGTTGCAAAAGGCCGACTATGCGGGCTGTGTCAGTGGTACGAAGGAGGATAAGTCGGAACTGTTTGCTTATCATATTGCAGACGACGGCGCACCGATGATTGACGCATCCCCTGTTTCCATGGCGTGTACTGTGGAAGATGTATATAAAACGGAAGGTTTTGAGAGCTTTATCTGCAAAATCGCCGCAACCTATGCAGATGAGTCTGTATTGGATAGTAGCGGCAGACTGGACTATAACATCCTCAAACCGGTGCTGTTTGAGATGCCTACTTATCAGTATCTGAAAACAGGCGAGGTTTTGGGAAAGTGCATGAGCATGGGAAAGGAGGAAAATTGAAATGAGCAAAAAACTGGTTGCCTATTTTTCTGCAAGCGGTACAACGAAAAAGGCCGCGGAACATTTGGCAAAGGCAGTGGGCGCTGATCTGTTTGAGATCAACCCTGTTGTCCCTTACAGCAGTGCTGACCTGAACTGGATGGACAAAAAGAGCCGCAGCAGTATGGAGATGAATGATCCGGCATCCCGTCCGGAGATTGCGGAGCAGCTCCCAAATATGACCGATTATGAAACGGTATTTATCGGTTTTCCTATTTGGTGGTATGTAGCGCCGCGCATCATCAGTACCTTTGTGGAAAGCTACGACTTTACTGGAAAGACGATGGTGCCGTTTGCCACCTCTGGCGGCAGCGGTATGGGGAGAACGGTTGACGAACTGAAAAAGCTCTGTCCGGACGCAGACTGGAAGGCCGGAAAAATGGTGAACAATGCGTCTGAAAGAGAACTTGCGGACTGGGCAAATAAATTTTAATGGAGGGAACGATTATGGAATTAAGAAAAACTGATCCGGAATTTGCGGAGCGTTTTCAACACTTCGCTTTTGATGAGGTAGTAAATGAAGAAAATCAGCAGCTTGACGTACCTACGCGCTATCTGGCGATCCTTTCTGCGCTGATGGGATGCGGCGGGTTGGACGCCTATCGGGGGCTGCTGCCCACTGCACTGGAAAACGGCATGACACCGGTTATGGTAAAGGAAATGGTCTATCAGGCTGCGGATTATCTGGGCTACGGAAGAATGCTTCCCTTCTTGAATGTAACCAACGAGGTCTTTGCTGATAGAAATATTTCCCTGCCCTTACCCGGTCAGGCTACCACAACCATGGATGACCGGCTGGAAAAAGGTGCAGAAGCTCAGGCCGAGATCTTTGGAGAGCAGATGAAAGATGCATGGAAAAATGGCCATATCAACCGCTGGCTGGCAGCGAACTGCTTTGGAGATTTTTATACCCGTACCGGTTTGGATCTGAAACAGCGTGAGATGATTACTTTTTGTTTTTTGATGGCACAGGGCGGGTGTGAGCCTCAGCTCATCGCTCACGCAAAAGGGAACATGAATCTGGGAAACGATAAAGAGTTTCTTATTAGTGTGGTATCGCAATGTTTGCCGTACATTGGCTATCCGCGTAGTTTAAATGCCATAAATGGTATTCAGAAGGCAGCAGAATGATGGAGGATATGATTATGGAATATACAAAGTTAGGAAATACAGATATTGAAATTTCCAAGCTGTGTGTGGGTTGTATGAGTTTTGGCAAAGCCGGAACCCTGCACGACTGGACTCTGGATGAAGCGGCGACCGGAGAAGTTGTAAAACACGCACTTTCTCTGGGTATCAATTTCTTTGATACGGCTAACGGCTACTCTGCTGGAACCAGCGAGGAATATCTGGGCCGGGCGCTGAAAAAGAACATTGCCCGTGATAAGGTGGTCATTGCCTCGAAGGTCTATTTTAACCCCGGCAGGCTGTCTGCCCCGGCTATCCGCCGGGAGATTGACGGGACGCTGAAACGACTGGGTACGGATTACTTGGATCTGTACATCATCCACCGCTTTGACTATGAAACTCCTATTGAGGAAACCATGGAGGCACTGAACGAGCTGGTAAAAGCCGGAAAGGTGCGGGCGCTGGGTGCCTCTGCTATGTATGGGTATCAGTTTTATAATATGCAGCTTACAGCCCGTGACCACGGCTGGGCACAGTTTGAGGCCATGGAAAATCATTATAATCTCCTCTACCGGGAGGATGAACGGGAACTGATTCCCATTTGCAGGCAGATGGGCGTGTCCCTGATGCCTTACAGTCCCTTAGCGGCAGGACACCTGACCCGGCCTGAGTGGAAAGCGGACACCTTGCGCAGCCGCACTGATCGGGCGGCTATGGGTAAATATGACCGCACCGAAGAACAGGATATGCAGATTGTGAACCGGGCTCACGAACTGGCGGAGCGGTACGGTGTCAAGATGTCACAGATTGCCATCGCGTGGCACTGGGCGAAAGGCGTTGCTTCCCCCATCATCGGGGCGACGAAGGCTGCCTACTTTGACGATGCGGTGGGTGCGCTGGCGGTCAAGTTGACGGCAGAGGACATCGCATGGCTGGAAGAACCCTATCTTCCTCACCGGATTGTCGGCGCGATTGACCACAATCCTGCAGACGGCGTGATGCTGCTGGATGAAAAGAAATAGAAAGGGGTGGATGAATTGAAAAGATTCACTGCATGGGTGCTTTTCTTTTGCATTTTGCTTGGATTGACTGCCTGCGGCGGGCAGACGGAAGAACCCGCAGCGGCATCCGACACTTCCCAATCCGGCGTTTCGCAGCCGACTGAGGAAGAAAGTCAGCCCTCTGCTGCCGCAGAAGAAAATACGCAGATAGCTCAGGAGACAGGACAGGAGAATATTCTGATTGCCTATTTTTCTTGGGCAGATAACACGGTTGTGGAGGACGAGGAAGCCGCTGTTCAATCTGCGCTTTCCCATTATGAATCCATTGGCGACAGTGCAAATTACAGCGATGTAGATGCGGTCGCTTCGGCCAGTGTAGTGGCACCGGGAAATACTGCGCAGATGGCGCAGTGGATTCAGGAGTATGTGGGAGGAGAGCTGTTTCCCATCGTTGTAACGGAAACATATCCAGACAACTATGATGAGTGTATGGAACGGGCGGCGGATGAGAAGGCGGAAAACGCCCGTCCGGAACTGGCAAACCATCTGGATAACATAGGCGATTATGATGTCATCTTTTTGGGTTTTCCCAACTGGTGGTCCAGCGCGCCTATGGCAATTTTCTCCTTTATCGAAGAATATGATCTTTCCGGGAAAACCATTGTTCCTTTCTGCGCCCATGGAACTGGAGGAATCGCGGCGAGCGTAAGGGATATTTCTGCGGCTCTGCCTGATTCCGTAACGGTTTTGGATGCTCTTGGCGTTTACCGGGCAGATATTGGAAACGCCGAGTCCGCAGTGCAGGAGTGGCTGGCGGAACTTGGATTTGAAAAAAAGGAGGAAGAATCCCAAATGGAAAATGAGGAAAGAAAGCTGAAAATGACAATCGATGGACAGGAGATCAGCATCTCGCTTTATGATACCCCGGCAGCAAACGCATTGTACGAAATGCTGCCTCTGGAACTGACCTTTGAGGATTTTAACGGGGTGGAGAAGATCAGCTATCTTCCACAGGAACTTCCCACGGAGGGAGAACCTGACGGCTGTGATCCGGATGTGGGAGATTTCTGCCTGTATGCCCCATGGGGAAATCTGTCAGTATTTTATCAGGATTTCCGGTATTCGGACAGCTTAATCCTGTTGGGACATATTGATTCCGGGATGGAGCTGCTTTCCGGTCAGAGCGGAGATTTCTCCGCTACGCTGGAAGTGGCAGAATGAGAAAAATTTATTGGAGGTAAGACCATGAGAAAATTTGCAGCACTTTTACTTACTTTTGCGATGACCGTTTCCCTTGCGGCCTGTGCCGGAAACAGTGAACCGGCTGAAACAAGTCCCCCAGATACAGAGAGCAGCATTTCTGCGGAATCAACTGTGCCGGAAAGCAACAAAAACGTATCAGAACAGGAAAGCGAACCCGCCACAGACAACCAGACAGAGGAAACGGAATCTCCGGCTGGTACAGATACAGAGTCAGCAGGATCACAGGTACTGGTAGTCTATTTTTCCGCCACAGGAACCACAGAGGGTGTTGCTGAGAATATTGCCGACGGTTTGGATGCCGACCTTTATGAGATTGTCCCGGAGGAGCCTTATACAGATGCTGATCTGGATTATCATGATAACAATAGCCGCAGTACCGTTGAGATGAACGATCCGTCTTCCCGCCCGTCGATTTCCGGTTCCGTGGAGAACATGGAACAGTATTCCATCGTATTCATCGGGTATCCCATCTGGTGGGGAGAAGCTCCGAGAATCGTCAGCACCTTTATGGAAAGCTATGATTTTTATGGTAAGACGATTGTTCCCTTCTGCACCTCCGGGGGCAGCGGCATCGGCTCCAGCGCTTCCAATCTGGAAAAATTGACAAGCGGAGCCACATGGCTTGACGGTCAGAGGCTGAACGGCAGCGATTCTCAGGATACCGTCATGGAATGGGTAAACAGTCTTGGACTGGATTTCGGGGCGTAATTATTTTTGCAACGGCAAAGGAAAGGGGCAACTGCATATGAGATTCAAAATGAAATTAAAAATGGGAATAGACTTTTTGATGACGGCGCTGTTGCTTCTGCTGATGGCCTATCAGGTAACGGGCGAATCGTTTCATGAATACATAGGAGCAGGAATGCTGATCCTGTTCCTGATCCACAACTTTTTGAATGTCCGCTGGTATGGCAGTTTGGTAAAGGGAAAATACCCTGTCCTGCGTATTCTACGAACGGCAGTAAATTTTTCCTGTCTTGCTGCAATGCTGATTCAAGCATACAGTGGAATCGTCCTGTCACGCTATGTATTTGCTACACTTCCCATAAACGGCGGTATGGCAACAGCCAGAGTGATGCACCTTGCAGGCTCCTATTGGGGATTTGCGCTCATGAGTATCCACTTGGGTCTGCATTGGGGAATGATTATAGGAATGTTCCGTAAGTTATCCAGAGGGAATATACCTACACCGCTTGTATGGGTTCTTCGGTTGTTGGCGGCGGGAATTGCCGTATATGGCGCAGTTTGTTTTTATCAGGCAGATATTGTCTCCTATATGTTTCTTAAGGTTGAATTTGCTTTTCTGGATTATGAAAAGAGCGGAATTTTAATTCTTGCAGAGTATCTGGCCATGATGGGTATGTGGGTATTTCTTTCCTACTATATCTCTAAGGCACTGGGGAAAGTATCTAAACCCAAGCGAAGGGAGAAAGCGGCATAAAAATAATTGCTGTTTAAATTACGGAAAATTTCAATATGTCAGAAGGTGATTAAATGGGAAATTAGCTGTATTGGATATATCGGAAACCGGCAGGCAGATTTGTGAAAAGCTGTTTGTGCTGCTTAATGCAGAGCAACGAGCAGATTTAACCCGCTATGTTCTTAGCGGGGAACAGCCAAGCGCTGCTTTTAGAACAGATTCAGTTTCGATTCATAGTGGTTCCGCATTACAGGTAACTTCTATGCCGCCATTGACAGAAATACAGGAAGGCGATCTGTATTTCTGCCTGGAGGAAAGGATAGTGCGTGTCTGCGGGCAGGAAATTGAACTGACGGCAAAAGAATTTGATATTTTCGCCCTGCTGATCCTGAATCCCCGCCGTGTGTTCACTTATGAAATGATTGCGGATATTGTCTGGAATGAACCGTATAACGCCTATTCCAGGAAAACGATTATCAACCATATCAGCAATATCCGCAGGAAATTAAAACTACGTCCCGAAATCCCTGATTACATCAAAAGCGTATACGGCGTTGGATATAAATTTGGTACGCCGCATACAGAGAAATAAAAGAATATGTTTTCCGTCGCAAATTTTTCTGCGGCGGATTTTTTTGAGAAAATTTTATGCAGACGGCAACTTTTCCCTGAAAAATGTACTGATATATGAGGGGATCATTTTGAAACCGCTTATCCGTATATTGCAATTATGAATTTTTTGTGAATTTTTCAAAATTCCCCCGTCATTTTGCCCTAAAAATGAACTGTATAGTAGAGGGATATTTTTACGGTCAGGAAGGAGGTGTTTTTATCCACAATCAAATTCCGGTGATGAATTATCCGCAGTACCGCCGGATGCGTAAGCTGGTGCATGAGTGCTGCAACTACAATGACGGCAACTGTATTCTTCTGGATGATGGGGAAGAATGTGTCTGCGTCCAGAGTATTTCCTATTCGCTTCTCTGCAAATGGTTCCGCTGTGCTGTCCTGCCGCTGGACGGACCGCTGGAAACGGCACTGCTGTTCCGGGAGGAATTAAAACGCTACGTGGTCTGCGGCCAATCATTCCTCCCCGGTTCCAACCGGGCAAAATACTGTAAGCCTTGTGCGAAGAAGGTTCACCGCAGACAGAAAAAGGCGGCTGCTATGCGGACAATTAGAAGCAAAAAAGCCTTGAGATTATTGGCGTTTCAGGCTGTGGTCAGCGGGTATGTGGGATAAATCCCCTGCTCCCCTCTAAAACCTGCTTTTAACTGTCCGCAGGACGATTTTGACCTAAACGGGATTTTCCCATTCAGGTGTTGATTTCGATCCTGCCAGTTTACCGCTTTTGCCATTTCCGCCTGTATGGGATTCTCCAATACTGGATTTTCAGAGACTGGAAAACCTGACGCTCCGGGCAACCCTGTTCCTCTCTTTCCGGCGACGGATTTCCAGACAGTTTTGACAGCCCATATTTAGACGGAAATTAAAGAGAAGAAGTTAATAACAAGATAGTTAATATCAATCCAATCAATCAGGGATGGATTGATGGAAAGGAGTACATGATGCAAAATGATCTTTTGACGCCTTACAAGGAGGACAGCGGCGTACCGCCCTATCTGCCCTTCCCCCGATTTCTCATACCTTTGGACTTATCCAACGATGCAAAGGTTCTGTATGCCCTGCTCTTAGACCGGGCAGGCATTTCCAGAGAAAACGGATACATAGAACCGGACGGGCGGATTCGCCTTTACTTTACACTGGAAGAAGCAAAAGGAAAACTGCACAGGAGCCGTCAGGTGGCGACAAGGGCATTTCAGGAGTTGGAACGCAGCGGTCTGATCATCCGCAGGAAACAAGGGCTTGGCCGTCCAGCGGTCATTACGCTGAATATTTTGCCATCCGGGAAGGAGTGTGATGTGATTGCGTGATCCTGCAGATTTAAGTAAACTTCCAAAAAATTTGAAACCGGAAATTGCCGAGCGCGTGGCGGAGCATTTCAAGGATGGTGCTTTTGAATTTGATTTCAGCACAGAAGAAATGATTGCCATTGAAGGGAATACCGTCTATCATATCATTCCCCATTACGCGGAGGGAGAGGCGGAAAGCGTACTGGATAAGCTGCGCCGTATCATGGCGGGAAATTTGGAGGAAACTGAATGAAAGCTGCTGAAAAAAGAAGACAGGCGCGTTATAATATAGTCAACCGTTTACCTGGCTGTTATCCCGATACACGGGAGGAAAGGAGCTACTATGAACCAGCAGCCAGATAAAATCACAGCGTTATATTGCCGCTTGAGCCAGGACGACGCACTCGACGGGGAGAGCAATTCCATTACCAACCAACGCGCCATATTACTCCAGTATGCAAAAGAGCATCACTTCCCCAATCCAACCTTTTTTGTGGATGACGGATACAGCGGCACCAACTATGACCGCCCCGGCTTTCAAAAGATGCTGGAGGAGATTGAGAGCGGACGGGTAGCCGTCTGCCTGACGAAAGACCTTTCCAGGTTAGGCCGCAACTCATCCCTCACGGGACTGTACATCAACTTCACCTTCCCCAAGCATGGAGTACGGTATATCGCTATCAACGACCACTTCGACACCATCGACCCAAACAGCGTGGACAATGATATGGCAGGTATCAAAAACTGGTTCAATGAGTTTTTCGCCAAGGACACCAGCCGGAAGATACGCGCGGTAAACAAGGCCAAGGGGGAGCGCGGCGAACCGCTGACGGTACACGCCCCCTACGGCTATGTCAAAGACGAAAAGGACAAGACCAAGTGGCTGGTGGATGAGGAAGCGGCACAGGTGGCCAAGCACATCTTTGACCTCTGTATGGAGGGGCGCGGGCCAATGCAGATTGCTAAGGTGCTGACAGAAGAAAAGGTGCTTACGCCCACAGCGTACAAGCACAGCCAGGGCCGCAAAACGCCCAACAAGGGGCACAGCACCACACTATTGGCACTCGACCACCGTTGTCAAGATTCTGGAGAGACGAGAGTACACCGGCTGCACCGTCAATTTCAAGACCTACACCAATTCCATCTGGGACAAGAAACAGCGGGAGACGCCAGAGGACAAACAAGCTGTATTCTACGGCCCCCACCCGGCCATCATTGAACAGGAAGTGTTTGACAAGGTACAGGAGATCCGCCAGCAGCGGCACCGGAGGACAAAGAAAGGCAAGAGCAGTTTGTTTTCCGGCCTGGTCTACTGCGCCGACTGCGGGGCAAAGATGCATTACTGTACCACCAGCTACTTTGAGAAACGGCAGGACCACTTTGTATGCGCCAACTACCGAAGCAACACAGGAACCTGTACCGCCCATTTTATCCGGGCGGTGGTACTGGAAGAGATGGTGTTGCTCCATATGGAGGCGGTGGTCTCCTACGTGACCCGTTATGAAGCCCACTTCCGGGCGGCGATGGAGGAACGGCTGAAGCTCTCCACCAGCGAAGCCATCCGGGCACGGAGGAAAAAGCTGGGGCAGGATGAGAAGCGGCTGGCGGAACTGGACCGTCTGTTTAAGCGGCTGTATGAGGACAACATCAGCGGCAAGCTGACCGATGAGCGCTTTTCCAAAATGTCTGCCGATTATGAGCAGGAGCAGGCCGGTTTACAAGTCAGCGTGAAAGAACTGCGGGAGAGCATTGAGGATTGCGATCAGCAGAGCATCAACATGAACAGCTTTTTGAAACTGGTGAAAAAGTACACCGTGCCGGACAAACTGTTCCCCGAACTGCTTCACGCCTTTGTGGAGAAGATTGTCATCCACGCGCCGGACAAGTCCAGCGGACACCGAACTCAGCAGATTGATATACACTATAATTTTAGCGGGGAAATCGGGCTTTCTCATGCCATCGATAAAAAAGAATCGGCGTGATATGCTGAAGCACATCACGCCGATTCCCCCGGAATGGGAACATCCTTATGAACCCACTCCTCAGGACTTCAACGGTTTTTCTTTTGCCGGAGGCTCTGCACGGCTCTCATGATTTTTCCGGACTCACGGGGAAAAGGATTGGAAAACGCAACGCCGAAAGCACATAGGGGTGCTTCCGGCGTTTTTTGTCTGAAATCCAGGGCCAGTTCAGGGCATGGGGAAAATTTTTCCTGGATTCAAAATCATTTTGGGGTCAAACACCGCCTTGATGCCCTGCATCAGGGCAATGTTGGTATCCCCTGCGGCCTGGGCCAGGTATTTGATTTTCCCCCGGCCGATGCCGTGTTCGCCGGAGATTTGACCGCCCAGCTCCATGGTCTTGGCGTAGAGCTTGGTCATAAAATCGTCCACTTGGCGCAGAAATTCTTCCCGCTCCATGTCGTTGGAGCAGGTGTAAATGTGCAGGTTGCCATCCCCAGCGTGGCCGAAGGATTGCAGGCGGAAGTCATATTCCTTGGCCAGCTGATCCGCGAAAACCAAATAGTCTGGAATCTTGGTCACGGGCACCACCACGTCGCACTCGTCCAGGAGCTTGGTCTGTTCCTCGATCCCCTCCAGGAAGGAGGAGCGGGCGGCCCAGGCCTCTTTTAGCTTTCGAGGGGTGTCCGCCACCAGAACATCCAGGGCGCCCGCTTCCAGCAGCAGGGTGGCCGCCCGTTCAACGGTGGGCTCCAGGGCTTCCATGGAATCTCCGTCAAAGGTGATGAGGAGGTAGGCGCCCACGTCGGTCCCCTCAATGACCCGGGGGAAGACTTGTTTTTCCAAATAGGTCTCGGAGGTAATTAGAATCTCCTTTTCGAAAAACTCAATGGCCTGGGGATTCAGATGGCTGTGGCGCAGTTTGGGCACGGTGGAAATGCAGGTGGGCAGGTCCGCGAAGGGCACCACCAAGCTGATGGTGGCCCCCGGCGCGGGGATCAGCTTTAAGGTCAGCTCGGTGATGATGCCCAGGGTGCCCTCCGAACCGATCATCAGGTGGAGCAGGTTGTAGCCCGAGCTGGTTTTAGAGACGGCGGAGCCAAACTGAGTGACCTCTCCGGTGGGCAGCACTACGGTCATGGCCTTGACGTAGTCCCGGGTGGCCCCGTACTTCACCCCTCGCATCCCGCTGGCGTTGGTGGAGACATTGCCTCCCAGCGTGGCCAGCTTTTCTCCGGGGTCGGGGGGATAGAGACATCCGTGGGACAGAGCGTCCTCCGCCAGTTGCTGGAGCAAGACCCCGGGCTGGACTGTGACCGTAAAATTTTCCAGGTCATATTCCAAAATCCGGTTCATGCGGGCGGTGCTGAGGACCACGCCTCCAAAAACAGGGACGCAGCCGCCCACCAGCCCTGTGCCGGCGCCCCGGGTGGTGACGGGGATGTTGTGTGCATAGCAAAGTTTCACCACCGCCGCGGCCTCTTCCGTGGAGAGAATTTCCACGGCAGCCTCGGGGGGGTGGACCCCGTAGATGGGCATTTCATCCCGACCGTAGTCGGGATTGACCTCACTGCCGGCAGTGACCCGGCCGGGGGCAATGGATTCCAGTTGTGCCAGGAACTCTTGGGTGACAGGTTGATAGGAAGCCATAACGGCCAACCTCCTTTTGCGTGTATGGGCGGACCGGTGCCCGGCCCGATGAGAATCTAATGCCCACAGCCCGCCTGGAGGCTGTGGGGGGAAGAACTGTATTCTCCCGTTTGAACAGCATAGTATTTTGGCACAGAACGGGAATGATGTCAAGATAAGACGAAATGCCCTGCCGGACAAACTGTTCCATTGCCTGCCATGCAGTGGATGAAGATGGCGTCAATCACGCGGCTGTGTCGGTTGAAATGGTTGGAGATCGCTTGATGTAGCTTATAAGGGGCCTTTTGTGCATTCCCTCCGCGTCCCTTTCAAATCGGGGAAAAAGCCTCTGGCCAGTTCCCTTGACAAACCGGAGCGGGACTGCTATCATAAAAACTGAAAGGGCGCTGCAACAAGCGGTTTAGCCCAGTTGTGTTACTACAGCAAAGCTATAGAAACCGTCACTTGGCCGAGTGGCGGTTTCTGCCTTTAATGCGAATCGTTACGGTGTATCCGAAGATATGTAACGTAATCGTAATGGGCATGGGCCTCACCTCCTTTTGGAGGGTGTGGCTAAACCGCCTGCCGTTTTGTGTAGCGCCTCTTTCTGGCCCCGTTTTGGGGCGCGTTTATCATAACATGCTGCGTTGAAGATTGTCAATGAGAGGGAATTGTTGCACCTTTCCTCTGCATTCCTTTTG
>ERZ1673696.2128-NODE-2128-length-14609-cov-7.520063_pt1 | contig 14609 bp, 17 predicted proteins | sample MGYA00580226_ERZ1673696 | MGnify/ENA primary metagenome ERZ1673696 (study PRJEB41218, sample SAMN15661743) | gut metagenome | host: Homo sapiens | place: Canada: London | collected 2015-08-20/2019-03-30 | study: EMG produced TPA metagenomics assembly of... | reverse complement strand
ATCTGCCCTTTGGTGGCTGGAATGAATGTCCTAACACGCCAGAGTTAATGGCAGTGGCGAAATACTGGTTTGAGCAGTATGGGGCGGTGCCCGCTGCCATGAGCCACGATGAGTTGGAGTTCCTGCTCCCGGCCCCCGTTTCCGAGGAGGACGCTATGGATACAGCAGTGGAACTGTATGGCTTCTGCCCTGATGTGATTGACCAAGGCCCGGAGGAAGCCACCGTTGGTGCTTTGGCCGATGTACTGCGGCAGTCCACTGTTTGGTACTTCTGGTGGGATTGACGGGAGGCTGCTCAAATGACAACACAGTTGTATCTTCAAAAAGCAGAAATGCAGTTGTCAAGAGGACTTGAAGAAAAAGCCCTGGAAAGTTTGTTGGCGGCGCTTGCCTGTCAAGACAGAGATACCGTCAGCGAAACTCAAACGCGCTGCCTTTTAGGTGAATGTCAGTTCGTCCATCAGCAGTATGTTCAGGCGCAGGAGCAGTTTAGCTGGATTTCTGACCGGGCTGAGCAGCTGGAACATGACTATGATGACCTACTCAATGAGGAAATTCGTGAAGCTGAGGTGCTGTTAGGGATCATGCAGAGATTTGGATTATGTTCTGAGCGATGAAGAAGGAGGTATTGTCCCCAAAATGTTGCATGATGGACTTGTGTTCAAAGATGAGGATGGTCAGGTCATATTCAACCAGTACAGCTTCTGTGAACTGGTGAAGCACCTGCTGGTGGAGCTGGTGGGGATCTCCTATGAGGAAGCCTCCCAGATAGTGGAACGCTCACCGCTGGCAGCGCCAGTGGCTAATATCATGGGAGTGGCGATATTCAGCCATGACCTGCCTTATTACTGGGCTATGTTTTTCTACTATGAGAACGGTTATTGGTGGGGGGACAAGGGTATTCCAGCGCAGCCAGAGGATATGGATGCCTATTTCGCTTTAGAAAAGCAAATCATGGAAAAACACCACTTAAAAGAGCCTTTTGAGTGGGAGTGAAAGGACGGATTTAATGGGATACGATGTGAGTTTTCACCCGATTTCACCAGAGGAAATGCGGGAATGGTATTTTACTCCCTTAACCTGGATACAGCAGGGACAGGAGGAAAAAGTGCTGGCCCTTGCCGCGCAGCATGGAATGGAGGATTTCTATGCCGAAAAATATCTGAATACCTTGCGCGTTGGGGCTGAAACGGAATCTAACGAGCTGTTTGACAAAAGCCACGGCTTCTATATTGCAGTAATCCAAGGTTTTTTCCGAGATTATTATTACACCAGAGGTAGTGCCTTTTCGTTCCTGATGGAACAAAAGCCAGAATATGCGCGGTACTTCACCTCATGGGAACAAATCACTCCTGTTTCCTTTCCAAACCCCATGCAGAGCCGAATCATCGAAAACTATTGCTCCGGTGTATATCTGTCTCCAGATCAAGTTATACAACTTCTCAAAGACATGGAGCAGGACCCAAAAGTCCTTGAAGATCTGGAGGGGCTTTGGAGCAATGGACAGATTGCTGTGCTGAAAAAAGCACTTTCTGTTGCTGCAAAGTCAGGAGTCGGTCTGTTGGAGGCCACTGAAGTGGTAGAGCCCAACCCCCTCAGCCCGAATGAGAGCACAAGCTACTCTAACCTGTACCACTGTGATCGGGACGGGGTATATCTCTACATGGACACCGTCAGCAGACAGATTGAAGATGCCATTCGGAAAAGTGAGGGACAGGTATGAGCAATAAGGTTTTCCAGCAAAACCTGGATGACAAAAAAGGCCCCCGTCCCGGTGGTCCTTACATCATACAGATGCTGTTCAAAGAACCGGTGCCTATGCCGGACAAAGCGGCTATGACCGCTATAATGGAAAAGCATATCGGACCGGTGGAGTGCTTCTGCCACGATAAAAAGACAGCGGGCTTTGCCACACTGGATCATATCGCGGAGTTTAAGGACGCCAAGGCTCCAGTGCAGCTGATGGTGATGGGATGCAACCGATTTGAAGGCAAAGGCTTCGATGATTTCCTTATGAGCCAAATGTGGGATTGTATGGAAGACCGGGAGCGGATTTTCCGGGAGTGCCAGCATCAAGTGGTCGCCACCGATATGCTGGCGGCGGCACTGCCGGCTCTGGAATGGGCAAATCTCGACATGGACTTTCTGGATGCACTGGCAGAACTGTATCCCACCTGTGAGGCATTTTACTTACAGAACTGCGGCAAGCTCTTTCTGGCTGAAGATGTACGCTCCCACCAGATCGAGGGTGCTGATCGCTTTATTCGTTTTGGCGTCAACGCTCGCTTCTTCAATATTCAAGGTACAGAAGATATGCTGGTGGACACCGTGGGAATGACTACCCTGTTCCTGCCGGATTTGCAATACCATTTCCACAGCATGGACCCCAACTGGGTGGTAAACCATGCCTACAATGTGGCTTCGTATATTCTGGCGAACGACAACCCCATTGAGGATGGGGAGACGATAGACGGTGTAGTGGATGGCCAGATGAGCCGAGAAATTCAGTGGAAGTGCCAGTATGAGGACGCCCTGATCCAGCCGCCCAGAGGGGTGTTGGACATCAACATGGGCAAGTATGCTTCCGGAAGACGCTGACACATTTGCTTCTGTAAAAAAGGGGGATGAAAGTCATGCAAAATCAAACGAATATCCGCATTATCGAGCTGCTCCGCTTCCTATATCAGCAGACCGATGAAGCTAATCCAGCTACGGTGTCGGACATTCTTGCCTATTTGAAAGAAAGAAACATTTCCGCTGTCCGGCAAACGGTGTATGCTGATTTGGATGTATTGATTGCAGCCGGCATAGATATTGTGGTGGTCAAAAGTACCCAAAATCAGTATTTCATTGGAAGCCGCATTTTTGAATATCCAGAACTGAAGATGCTGACGGATGCGGTGGCGTCCTCCAAAATCATCTCTGCCAGGAAGTCGGAGCAGCTGGTTCAGAAACTGTGCCGCCTGACCAGCAGGCCGCAGGCCGAACAGCTGCGCAGATTAGCAGCCTTGTCCAGCCGGGTAAAGCCACAGAATGAAAAGATCTATTACATCATCGACAGCATTCAAACCGCAATTTTAGAGGGCCGGGAGATTCAGTTCCAGTATTATGAATACACCGCAGAAAAAAAGAAAGTTTTGAAGCATGACAGCTACCGCTACATTGTGGACCCTTATGCACTGGAATGGAAGAACGATCACTACTATCTAATTGGGTTTTCCCATAAACACCAGAGCATCGCACACTTCCGGGTGGATCGTTTGGCTGGCGCAGAGATTTTGAATGCGGGCTTTTCTGCGCCGGAGGATTTTGATATAGCCGCCTACACCAACAAAATGGTGGATATGTTTGCTGGTGAATAGCCCATGCTTGTGGAGCTGCTGTGCGAAAATGACATGATGCGGGTCATCATTGATGACTATGGCGAGTCTGTCCCTGTCCGCAAAGTTGATGACAGCCAATTTGTTGTGACGATCGAGGTCAATCCCAGCGGCACGTTTTACGGATGGGTATTTCAGTTTATGGGAAAGATACGAATCCTTGCACCTGAAAACTGTGCAGAGGAAATGAACCGGATCGCAAGAATATTTGCAGAAGACAGATGAGGTGTTAATGATTTTTAACACCTCATTTTCTTTTGGGCCAAGTACATTGAATCCAAAGAGAGAAGCTGGTATAATATACCTATCCCGAACAGCTTGTTCGGCTTACGGCTTGGAGGAATGGCTTATGAGATATAAAAGCGAAGAAACGATGGACAGAATCGTGAAATCCGTTGAGCGGTACTTTTTTGCCCATCACCGCTCCCCGTCCATTACAGAGATTGCCAATGACATTGGCTGTTCCAGAAGCACTATCCATGCATATTTGCGGGAGATGAACCAGCTTGGCAGGCTGCATTATGACGGGAAAACACTGGAAACTTCCGTCACCCAAAAGGCAGACGCAGAGTTCACCTTGTCGCCAGTATTGGGTTCCATCTCCTGCGGCCTGCCGGAATATGCAGAAGAAAACTTTGAGGAATATGTTGCCCTGCCTACAGCGCTGTTCGGCAGCGGCGAATTCTTCCTTCTCCGCGCAAATGGAAATTCCATGATCGAAGCGGGAATCGAACCCGGCGATCTGGTGGTTGTCCGGAAACAGGCAACAGCGGAAGAAGGAGATATCGTGGTGGCACTGGTAGAGAATGAAACCACCCTTAAACGGTATTACAAAGACCACCAGCGCCAATGTGTCCGGCTGCATCCGGAAAACAGCCGTATGAAAGACATCTACGTTCAGGAATGTACCATACAAGGCGTGGCACAGCATGTCATCAAAGCGCTGTAGCCGCTTGAAACAGGAGGGATAGAGATGCAGGTGTATGTTTCAAACAGGGAAATTGAGCAGATCGCTGAAGGACTGGTGGAAGTGTCCTGCGGGAAACCGCTGCCAAAATGCATCGATATCGACCGAGTCGCCCGGTTTCTGGGCGTCACGATTGTGTATGAACGAATTGCCGAGGATGATCCCGATAAAATCGGATTTGCGGCTGATGGGAACACAGCGCTGAAAGTGTTCCGGAATGGAGTGAAAAAGGCGGTTATTTTCCCAAGGGACTATGTGGTGCTGGAACAGTTTCTGCAGCACCTGGAAGAACGGAGCCGCTGCCGTTTTGTAAAAGCGCACGAAATCAGCCACATTCTTCTCCGTCGGGCCGATCCCACCCAAAACACTGCCTGTTTCAACAGGCTGTATGATACCGAGCGCACTTACAGCATGGCGGAACTGCGTGACCGCTGGAATCTGGGAGAATGTCAGGCAAACACGATGGCCGCCATGCTTCTAATGCCGCGGGCCGTTTTGACCGCCTCCGTTCGCAGGCATATGCATAGAAAGAAGATCCCGGTATACGGGGACTGTGTATTCCTGCCGGAGATGAAGCCTGCTATGCAGCAGATGGCGGACGAGCTTGGTGTGTCTTACTCGTCCATGCTGATCCAGCTCAAGAAATATGAGCTTCTGGAGCAAAGGGATATGCCGGAATACTTTCGGCTGATGATGAAAGGTGGTGACGGAAATGAATAACGGCCAGGGAAAACAGCGATATGACCGTCCGCCGCCACCGCCGGACATACAAGCCAAGCTGGAACTGTGCGAAAGAGAAGCAGCTGGTCTTTCTGTGCGGGAAGTAAGATGCCCCAAATGCCAGTTTGTCATTGACCGGGTGTTTTCGGATGTCAGCGGACACTTCATTTCCAAGTGCCCCAAATGCAAATCGCAATATATCATGAACTTCGCCTACTTCCGGAAGCAAAAAGGTAGCTGGCGGCTCAAGAGAAAATACTACAGCGAGAACTACTTCAAAAAACTGAATAACAAATAACGACTTTATATCGCGTATGCGGAGCCGATCTGATGATCGTGACTGCCCTTGCACCGTACAAAGCCGGAATCCGACAGGATAACCATGCCTGATTTGTGATTCCGCTTTTACGGTGCTTTTTTTGCGTCCCCGCATCCGCTTTGTACGATGACAAGAAGTCCTTTCCACGGCTTTACCGCTGCGGAAGGGACTTCTTATGTATACAGCCTTTTGGCAGAGCGCCATAGCCAGGTACCCGTGATCTGGGATTTTGATTCACCCATCAAAATCTCAAAATCACGGAGGAAAGGCAAATGGCCAAACAATACACCCTATTGGTTTGGAATACCGTTATATCTCAATATGAGGAAACAGCGGTCTCGAAAGAGGTCTACGATGAATACCGCCGCAGTGAGTGGCGGATCAGCAAAAACAATGACAAGCATTCTGCCCATGAAACGCCTTTCAGTGCGCTCATCGGCGGCGATGACGGAAAGGTTGAAAACTTCCATGAATTCCTATCGGATGAGGAAGGGCCTGAAAAGCTCATCGACAAGAAAGGGTTAATGAACACACTGCGAAAGGCAATCCTTTCCCTGAATCGATCCGATCAGGAACTGGTTGAGGCGCTCTTTTTCAAGGGCATGAGCGAGCGTGAATATGCCGAGCATATAGGTGTGTTCCGCAATGCAATACACAAACGGAAGCAGCGAATCTTACGCTGCTTAAAAAAATATTTGGAAAATTGATCCTGCGGGGTGTGCAAAACCCGATTTTCATTCCTATACAGGTGAGAAAAGAATTTCTCTCTTCTCCCTGCCACTCCGGATGACCGAAGGGGCGGATCAGCACCTTGACAATTTCATACCAGCACATCTTTTACGTTCCTTTTGCTGTCGGGCACTCCCCGGCAAGCTATTTGAGCAAAGGCTCAGACGGTGCGGCGCATCCGCACCGAAGGCGATGACCAGCAAGAGGGATCATGATACTTCCGTCCAGTCCTAAAGCCGAGCGTGAAGCGGCATATCCGCCGCAAGCCGTCGCAGCAAAGGAGGGCGGCCCGGTGAGAACCACGGGGTGGTGAAATTCCAATGAGGCTGAATGCACAGCCGGAAGATGTGTTCCCACTGGCCGAGGGGGAACGAGGTTAAATATCGGTCAATACGCAAAACGATTTAACAAGCCCAAGGGCAAGGTATCCCACTTTTGCGCTTATCCATACCCTTGGGCTTTTACTTAACAATACGGAGGTATCGACCATGACAAATACAATCAAGCGCGGCGAGATTTACTACGCCGATTTATCTCCCGCTGTCGGCAGCGAGCAGGACGGCGTCCGTCCGGTTCTCATTTTACAAAACGACACCGGTAACAAATTCAGCTCCACAACCATTATCGCCCCCATCACTTCTGTGCCGAAGAAAAGAGCGCAGCCTACCCATGTCTTTATTGACTGTGATTTTCTGGAAAGCGAATCGGTTATCCTGCTCGAGCAGCTTCGCACCATTGACAAAAAGCGTTTGTCCGACCGTCTCGGACAGCTTTCCCAAAAAGATATGTATCAGGTAGAGTCCGCCATGAGCGTCAGTCTCGGCATGGAACAGAGTCAGCCGGAGGTGCGCCATGAATGGTAAAAACGGCGCCTCACTTGCCTACGGGCTGAATATGCTTCACCTTCTGCTGTCCATGAAGCTGATTACCGAAGAAGAATACAACAATATCGTACAGTTGCAGGCGGAACATTACGATCCGCAAAAAAAGTTATGTCTTTTCCTTTAATTCTCGCCATTCTCGCTGGATGTATGCGAACTCATGTGGTATCCTTCGTGTTGCCGCAGAGAAAGCGGTAATATGAAAAGCGGAAAATCCGCAGAAAGGAGAACAGCATGGGAAAAACAATTACCGAACTGACAGCCGGAAAGTAGGAACAGCGAATCCTGCGGTTAGCACCCTACACACGGGTATCCAGCAATTCCGAAGATCAGCTTCACTCTTTCGCAGCGCAGGTCAAGCATTATACAGAATACGTTGCGGAACATCCCGAATATGAGCTGGTGGACATTTATGCCGATGAGGGCATCACCGGCACACGTATGGACAAGCGGGATGATTTCAACCGCTTGATTCGGGACTGTAAGAAAGGAAAAATTGACCGCATCATTACAAAAAGCGTCTCCCGATTCGCCCGAAATACCGCCGAATTTTTAGCGGCAACAAGAGCGTTAAAGGAAATGGGCGTCAGCATCTACTTCGAAGAGCAGGGTATTGATACGGAAACGGTTGACCTCGAACTGGTGATGACCTTTCCCGGCATCGCCGCACAGCGAGAATCGGAAACCATATCCGAGAATATGCGGTGGAGCTATCAAAAAAGAATGGAATCCGGCGATTTCAACTGCTGCCGAGCCGCCTATGGGTACGACCTCATAGACGGCGAGCTTCAAATCAATGAAGCGGAGGCGCAGGTTGTGCGCCGGATTTTTCATCTCTACCTGCAGGGCTGCGGCAAGCAGGCCATTGCCAATCAGCTCAACGCAGACGGAGTGCCGAAACGGTATGGTCAGAAAACATGGCATCTCTTCACCATTGACTATATTCTCAACAACGAGAGGTATATGGGTGACTGCCTGCTCCAAAAGAGCTACACCACCGAAAGCCTGCCCTTTACCAAAAAGAGAAACCGAGGCGAAAAGGCACAGTATTATGTGGAAAACAGCAATCCCGCTATCGTCAGCAGAGAAACCTACCAAGCAGTGCAGGAACTGCAAAAAAGCAAATCGAAAGGCAATCATGTCCCGAAAAACCGTTACCCATTCAGCGGTATGCTGAAATGCCCGATCTGCGGTCACAATTATCGCAGGCAGGTAGTGAACGGAACAGCATATTGGCTCTGCTCATACAAAGCGGCAGGCAGAACCGAGTGCGCCGGTGACCGAGTCCGGGAGGATGCCGTGATGTCCGCGTTCATACGGATGAGCGATAAACTCGCACAAAACCGAGAAGAACTGCTGGGCGATTTAATAAGACAGCTTGAAAAGCTGCAGAGCCGAACCAGTACAAGCGGAGAACAGGTGTATCAGCTCAATCGCCAAATCGCTGATGTCAATGCGCAGAGCCTTGTGGTTGCCCAGCTTTACAAAAACGGCGTTCTCAATCATGCCGAGTATGCCTCCAGATCGGGCGAGCTTGACCGAAAGGTCAGTGAACTCCGGTCAGAGCGCCGCCGCATCCTGACCGAGAATGAGGATGATGAAATCATTGAATCTCTGAAAGAATTAAACGACACCATTGCCGAATACATTCCAACGGACAGCTTCGACACGGACTTGTTCGGACAAATCGTGGAGAGTATTACCGTAATCAGCAGGAACACGCTGCGTTTCTGCCTCGCCGGTGGACTGACGCTCACCGAGAAATTCGAGGAAAGGAGCGCATGATATGAAAACACGAAACATTCCCTTCGGCTATACAATGGAGAACGGCAAAATCATCTTTCACCCAACCGAAAGCCAAGCGGTTCAAGATATATTTTCCGATTATTTGGACGGTCAATCCCTATTAAAGATTGCACAAAGCCTGAATGAACGGCAGGTGGAATATCTGTCCGGAACAACAGGATGGAACAAAGCCCGTCTGAAACGCATCATTGAGGATAAACGCTACATCGGCAGCGATGGCTATCCGCCCATCATAGAACAAAGGATATATAACAAAGCGCAGGCAGTCAGAGCCTCCCGAAACACGCAGAAAAACCTCGACCGCACAGCAGATATTTTCAAACTGCAGCTTCCGGTTCTCTGTGAGAAATGCGGAGAACCGATGCAGCGCAAGCATGACAGCCGCACCACTTATCAAGAAAAGTGGGTATGCAAAAGCTGCGGTGGAGTTATCAAAATTTCGGATAAGGACTTCCTATCAGCAATCACCGAATGCGTCAACTATCTCATTGCCGGGCTGGGCATCCTGCAAAGCGAGCCGGCACCGACTGAGCCGCCCGTAGAAGTCATCCGATTAAAGAATGAAATCGGTCGACTGCTTGACAGTCTGAGCATTGAAAAGGAGACGCTGAAAAACAGAATATTTGAATACGCTTCGCTGGTGTATGAAACCTTAGATGCCACCCAGCGTATCACAGAGATGATAAGAGCGACCTTGCAAAGAACAAGGTCGCTCTCTTGCTATAACGGAGAATTAACGGCGAAAATAGCCACCGCCATTACACTCCATGCCGACAAAGCGGTCAGCCTCACCCTTAAAAACGGTCAGCAGATCAGAAAGGAGAAAAACGATGCAACAGACAGCACCCATACTGCAAAAGAGAGTACGCACCATTGCTCCGACTATACAGCCGGTGAATACGCACAGCACACAAAGCATTACCAAACGGGTAGCCGCTTACTGCCGAGTCTCCACCAAGCAGGACGAACAGCTTAACAGTTATGAGAATCAGGTGAACCACTACACTGAACGGATTCGCAGAGAACCCGGCTGGAAGTTGGTAGGCATTTACGCCGACAAGGGTATCACCGGCACCAGTATGAAAAAGCGCGATGAGTTCAATAAGTTAATCCGCCAATGCAAACGAGGCCGGGTAGATATGATTATCGTTAAATCTATCAGCCGCTTTGCCCGAAACACCCTTGACTGCATCAAGATCACCCGAATGCTGCGGGAAATCAAGGTGGATGTGTACTTTGAAGAACAGAATCTGCACAGCATCGATCCAGCCTCGGAATTTTACATCTCCATATATGGCTCTATCGCACAGAGCGAATCCGAAAACATCAGCCACAATGTCGCGTGGGGCAAGGCGCAAAGCGCAAAGGAAGGCAATGTGTCCTTCGCTTATAAATCCTTCCTCGGATACCGTCAGGGTGCAGACGGAAAACCGGAGATTGATCCTGCACAGGCGATAACAGTACGGCGAATCTATACGGAATTTCTCGCCGGCAACAGCCTGCAACAGATTGCCGATGGACTGACCGCAGACAGTATTTCCACGCCGATGGGAAAAGCCGTATGGCAGCCCGGAGTGATACAGTCTATCCTCTCCAATGTAAAATACAAGGGAGATGCCTTGCTGGGCAAAACCTATGTCGAGGACTGTATCAGCAAAAAGGTGCGTATCAACGGCGGCGAACGACCGCAGTATTATGTAGAGAACAATCATCCGGCAATCATCGATGCCGACACCTTCGCACAGGTACAGGAGGAACTGGCAAGGAGAGCCTCGAAACGCAAGGTCAAGCAGATCGGCACGACAACCGAGCAAGGCAAATACTGCGGAAAGTACGCACTCACCGAACTGCTCGTCTGCGGAGAATGCGGAACGCCCTACCGCCGGTGCACTTGGACGGCAGGTGGTCAAAAGAGAATTGTATGGCGCTGCATCAACCGCCTTGACTACGGCAAAAAATATTGTCACCACTCACCGACCATAGAAGAATCCCCCTTGCAAAAAGCGATTATGAATGCCATATTAAAAACAGCAAAAAGCAATCCCGATATTCTGCAAACATTGAAAATGCATATCCAAATAGGGCTTGGCGCTGAAGCTGGTGAGGACGAAAGCGTTAATATTCAAATCCGTATCGCACAAATCGATAAGGAATTTGGTGACATCCTGAACACCGTAACTGCCGAAAATCCCGAAAGCCTGCTCACTGATCCCCGTATTGAAGCGCTGATGAACGAAAAGAGAACGCTTGAAAACAGGCTGGCAGAATACATTGCCGCCGAACAGCATCGCAAAAGCGCGAAGTCACGGTTGGAGCAGATTTTTACCATCCTTGATGGTATGAAAAACCACCCGCTGACCTTCGACAATGAGATCATCCGAAAAATCCTGCAATGTGTGATCGTAGAATCCAAGGATAAAATCAAGGTGATTTTAATCGGCGGGCTTGAAGTGGAATCCGAGGTGGAGTAATGATGTCAATCAAGATAAAAACGATTTCGATGGTTCGAATCCCACCGCCGAAATGCCGAAAATATCTTTTTCATGTGGCTTAGACACGTCGGAGCAAGCTTTGTATCGCTTGCTCCGATTTTTTATAAAAATCAGAGCGCGCTCACGCCGCTGCTCCTCCTTTTCGCAAAAAGTCACGCTCGGCTCACCTGCTCGGTTGTAAACGCCCTTGCAACGGTTCGCTGTCGCTACCAACTTTTTGCGAGTACAAGAGTTCAGTTCCCACCTCCGAAAAGCAAAAAAATCTTTTTCATGTGGCTCTCACAATAAAAGCACAACAGGGAAGAGTTGAACTCTCGTGTTGTGCTTTTTGCTTAATTATGGTACTATGATTATAAGTAGGGGGAATAATTTATGCTCGGTGTGCCAAAGAACAGAGTACTATTGCTGCCTTATAATGAAAAATGGGTGGATGAATATAGCAAAGTAAAAGAACTTTTTATGGAAATGTTTCCGAATGAAATCGTTTCAATTGAGCATGTTGACAGTACATCTATCCCTGGAATAATGGCGAAGCCGATGCTGGATGTAGCTATTGTTTTTAAAGATATCACAGAACAAGTATTTCAAAAAATGAAAGAAAACAACTACCTATATTACGGCGAAGTCGCATCAGGTAAGTATTTATTTGTATTAAAAGGGGAAAATGAAATTTCCTTACAACACATTCATTGCTATAAATCAAAGGATCTTACATTGTTTTATGAGCAAATACAATTTAGAGACTTTTTACGAACGCACTCTAAACAGGCAAAAGAGTATGAAGAATTAAAGCTAAGCTTGTCTAAAATGTACTTTGATGACAGGAAGAAATATACGGCTGGGAAACAGGCATTTTTTGATAAAATAAAGGTTCTTATTGCTCAAAATCAAGACACCATTGACACCTGAACCCTTAAGGATTGGACATTTGCATCGGTGTTTGATCCACTTGGGGGTTCAACTTCCATCTCCAAAATGCTAAAAATATCTTTTTCATGTAGCTCTCACATTTATCGAAAGAAAGCGATTGTTGTAAGGCAATTGATTTCTTTTGTTTTATCTGATATAATAACAACTGTATGTATTATAATAGGAGATATTTTATGGATATCAAATTGGTGGAACCTTCTATTGAATATAAAACGCAATACGAAAACATGATGGATGAATGGGAGACCTACGGCGGCCGATTAAATCCCGGTGCGTTAAGGCGCTTTTCACAAAAACGAACGGTATCCTATGAAGAATGGCTAAAATGGGTTGAAGATGACAAAAAAGCCGGACAAGAATTATATTTTTGTGTTAATACCACAAAAATATTAGGGGCAATCAGTATTAGACCAAAGAAAAATGCAATAAGCGTAGGAATAGACGGTCATTGCGGTTATGGAATTCGTCCTTCTGAACGTCGAAAAGGTTATGCGACTAAAATGTTGTCAATGGCTTTACCGATTATGAAAAATCATGGCATTAATCCCATAGTGATAACCTGCGATAAGAATAATATTGGTTCTGCAAAAACAATATTGAAGAACGGCGGTGTGCTTATAAAGGAAGTCACTGGAGAAAGGACAGGAAATCTCGTTCAAATTTTTCATATTCTATTATGACCGTATAGAAAGTTTCAGTTACAGCAATATCCATGCCTATTTTTTATTTGATAAAAAGATCATGCCGTAACTCCGCTGCTCGCTTGCAAGTGCGCTCGCGACGCTTCGGTTTGCTATCAACTTCAGGAGGCAAGAGTTCAGTTCCACTCACCGAAATCGAAAAAATATCTTTTTCATGTGGCTTAGACACGTCGGAACGAGTTCCGCTTGTTCCGATTTTTTTATTTCATCAAAAATCAGTCACCCTCCCCTTTGTTTCTCTTTCGCAAAAAGTCGGCTTGCCTGTTCGATTGTAAACGTCCTCACAACGGCTCACTGTCGCTGCCAACTTTTTGTGAGTTTAAACGTTCCATTCCCTCCCCCAAAATGCCGAAACCATCTTTTTGATGCACCTCTCACACAGCAAAAAACCTTGAAATCACCATAATTCCAGTGGCTTCAAGGCTATTTTCGTTTTATGCAATTGCCGTAATTGAACGTAAAATGCTGTATTTTAACATAAAAAGTGCACACCCAACTCCATACCCAAAATGTAGAAAAGACCATTTTTCCGTCCTTTTTTATATATCAATACACAAATTTCCTTGATTTTTTTAATATGTAAATATATAATAATATATAAATAATTATGGGAGAAATGCCATATGAAATATCTATATAAACCAAAAAAGAAAAGTATAATTATCTTCTTTATCTTTTTTACCGCATATTTATTTTGCACGATTGTATTCTTAATGCAAAAACTAAATCCAACTCCTAATGCCCTTGATTTTTTATTACTGCTTCATCTGTTTTTACCAGTAATTCTTCTAATAATAGCAATATTTATTGTTTCCTACATAATCTTTTGTATAGAAAAATGGTGCTCCTTTGCAGCTTATAAACAGCAATTGTTCTGGCTAACAGTGCTTAAAATCATCGATATCATTTTAAGTATTGTCCTTTTTTTATCCACTGGATTTCTAATTAATAATATTGAGGATATTTCAGCTCTTTTCTCCCTTCTATTCAATCAAACCATATACTTTCAAGCTTTAAATACCATAGAACTTTCCGTAATATATAAATATTGGAGTTTTCTTTATGTTTTTTCCCATTTATTCTCCCCCATTATTTTTATTTGTGCATTCATTCGAAAAAATCAAAAGCAAAAAGTATTAAAGCAAAAAATTGAAAATCAAAAATTTAAAAATCAAATCAATATCTATTTAGGATACGATTACGAATCCTGTGAATTCTATAAGCAAACGCAAATCCCCTATGTTTCTCTTATGCAGAAAGATGGAACAAGAGGAGAATTTGAAGCATATCACGTTCTTATGAAAAATGGTCTTGAAGCAGAGTATATATTTAACCGCGAAATTCCAAAAGATAACGGTTTATTCACCGAATTAGATCTTATTATTCTACACAAAAACGGCATTATTGTTTTAGAAAACAAACATTACTCAACTCGTATATATGGGAAAGCTACTGATTATGATTTAACAATTATTGACCATACTGGTCAAAAAATAAGCATATATAATCCTATACGGCAAAACGAACAGCACGTTGCAGCTCTTACAAAATATCTACAAGAAAAAAATTTATATATCAATGATATCGTTACACCTATATATTCTGTTGTTGTTTTTACCTCAATTAACAATAGATCCGACGATATCATATCGGGAATTGACCCAACTGGGACAAAAACAACTAT
>ERZ1673696.2111-NODE-2111-length-14700-cov-5.099624_pt1 | contig 14700 bp, 9 predicted proteins | sample MGYA00580226_ERZ1673696 | MGnify/ENA primary metagenome ERZ1673696 (study PRJEB41218, sample SAMN15661743) | gut metagenome | host: Homo sapiens | place: Canada: London | collected 2015-08-20/2019-03-30 | study: EMG produced TPA metagenomics assembly of... | reverse complement strand
GGGCAGCGAAGTTTACTTTTCTCCCAAGCTCTGTGAGCTGGACGCCAAGGCCCTCTGCATGGGCGACACCGCCTACATGCTCATTGAGTTTCCCACCACCCATAAGCCTCATTTTATCAAGCAGACCCTGTACGCTTTGCAGGAACAGGGCATCCTGCCGCTGATCGCGCACATTGAGCGTTACCCCTATGTGCTGGACGACCCCACCCTGCTGTATGAGTGGGTGGCCGCCGGTGCTTACGCGCAGATCAACGCCGGGGCCCTGCTGCAAGATACAAAGCTCCGCAAGAAGCTCTGCAAATTCATCTCGTGGGGGCTCGTGCACGTGCTCTCCACGGACACCCACTCCCCGGACAAGCGCCCGCCCCGGATGGCGGAGGGCATCCAGATGCTGCAGAAGACTCTGGGCACTGAGATCGCCGACCGGATCGTCCGCAACGGTGACGAGCTGTTTGACGACCAGGAGCTGGACATCATCTCCCCGCACCAGCCCAAAAAGATGCTGGGCATGTGGATTTGATCATCTTTTGTCTTTGATTGAAAATCCGATATTTTTATTATAAACTTTGAAAAAGAGGAATTTTATTATGAACTATCCTGTTGCTTATGCCGTGATCCCCGAAGAAGAAATGAGCTATATCTCCGGCGGTAAGGACCCCAATTACAAAGGTCTGTTCGACTACATGATGGGCGATTATCTGCGCGACACTGTCAAGAGCGATGTCCGCAATGCCGTCTGGAACAGCGCCAAACAGAGCTCTTTCACTCCCCTTGTCAACTGGTTCAAGACTGTGGACGACATGGGCGTCATTGGTCATCTGGGTTATTTCTATGGCTTCTACCATCTGTGGGAGGCTGTCAAGGGTTACCTGGGCTAATTAAAAAGTAACGTATATGCAAAAGAAACAAATTTTTCAGCTCGTGCTTCTGGCTGTGGGTGCGGTCCTGGCTGCCGTGATCGGCTTCTGGCTCGTGCCGGTGAGCAATTACGTCAAGGCCCGCACGGCTCCGCTGGATGAGACCATCCTGGAAGCCGAAAGCAGCACGCGGGAGGTGGTCACCATCTCGGATACCGAACTTTCCCAGCTCATCAGCGGTGACCTGACCCTGGATGCGCTGGCCGACCTGCCCGGCGTCATCACCGTGGAGCCCGTCGGCACCACGGCAGGTGCCGCCCAGAGCGGCGGCGCGGCCAATCGCTCCCCTGCGGACGAGACTTCCGCTTCTGCCATTGCAGAGAGCGAAGCTTCTTCGGACGCTGCTTCCCGTGAGGCACAGGCCGATGCAGAAACGCCCGCCCAGACCAGTGCTGTCTCCGGCAGCACCGGCACTTCCGGCAATGCCAGCCTCTCGGAGGCCGCCTATGAGGGCGAGGTCAAGGCACTGGTCCAGCAGCTCTATGCCGTGAAAGGCCGGGCGGAAGGCGGCCTGAATGCCTGCATTGCTTCCGCCAAGGCAGAGTATAAATCTCTGCCGCCGGAGCAGCAGACCCGCAGCCGCAAAATTGCCATCTGCATGTCCAAAGCCGGCCAGCTCTCGGCCCTGCAGGCCTCCTGCGACAGTGAGGTCAACCGCATTGTGAGCCAGATGCGCTCGGTGCTCAAGGCCAACGGCCAGAGCACCGCCCTGGCAGACCAGGCCATGAGCAGTTACAAGAGCCAGAAGAGCGCCCGGCGGGCGGCTCTGATGAGCCAGCTTTACGGCTGAGCCGCTTTTTGATCACCCTTTGGAGGAACCAGCGTGGAACAACTCACATTTTCGCAGCACGTTGCGGCAAACGGCGGTTCCCTGCCCTGGCAGGACGCTGTGCGCCTGACGCTGCTGACCATCCAAACCATTTCGGCTCAGGCAGACCCGGAAACCACCTATCTGGATGTCTGCCCGGAGCAGATCGTACTGAGCAAAGACGCCCGGGAAGTGCTCTCCTGCGGTAAGCCCCACTCCCTGAAAGAGTGGGACGCCGCCGATGCCGCCAACCCGCAGCTGCTGCCCTGGGAGTTTTGGAACGCCTGGAGTGCCCGCACCCCGGCTGCTCAGGTCTACCCGGTCGCGGCCTGCCTGTTCGGCGCTCTGAGCGGCCACCTGCCCATGGCGGCCAAAGCCCGGCTGAACGGTGCGGCGCTTCGCACCCTGACCGACATCCCGGACGCGCTGAACAACGTGCTCCAGAAAGGCCTTGCTCTGAACGCAGCCGACCGCTGGCCGTCGCTGGAGGCATTCCGGGCGGCTCTGGTCGATGCCACCAAAATCGAGATCGCGGTGGATGACACTCCTGAAAAAACCGACGACACCCCCGCCCTGCAGGCAGGTCCGCTGGACCTGAGCAAGGTACGCACCGTCGATGCGCCCAAGGGGCCGCAGGCGGTCTACAAACCCACGGCCCAGAAAAAATCCGTCAAGCTTGGCCCCCTGCTCCCGGTGGCTGTCCTCTCGGTTGCGTTCCTGGGCGGCCTGCTGGCCTATCAGTTCACCCTGCGGGGCACCCCGACGGCGGAAGAGCTCTTCCTGCCCACGGCAACGGCCAAGACTTCCAGCAGCAGCTCCAAAGCCGCGGAACCGGAACGTGAAGCCGCTTCCAGTGCGGCAGAGAGCGAAGCAGCTTCTTCCAGTGAGGCTGCTGCCTCCTCCCCCGCCGCCAGCGAAGCTCCGGCCAGCGCTCCCTCCACCAAGCCGGAGGAGCCCGCCAGCAGCGCGACTTCTTCCAAGGCGGCATCCAGTGCAGCCAGCAGTTCCAAGGTCGCCAGCGCTTCCAGCAAAAAAGAGGAGAAGCCCGCTTCTTCGGCCAGCAGTGCATCCAGCACGGCTTCTTCGGAGGCTGCTGCCAGCTCCGCGGCCCCGGAAAACGTGACCCAGACGCTGACCCTTGCCGACGGCAGCAAGTTTGTGGGCAAGGTGGACGGCTCCAAGCAGACCGGCACCCTGACCAAACCCAACGGCGATGTCTATACCGGCACCTTTACGGACGGCAAGCTGGAGGGCAAAGGAACCCTGAAAACCGCCAGCGGCAACCGCTATGACGGCAACTTTGCAGGCGGCCAGCCCAGCGGCTCCGGTACCATGAAGTATGCCAACGGCAGCACCTACAAGGGCAGCTGGGCCGATGGCCAGCGCAGCGGCTCCGGCACGGTGAATTACGCCAACGGGGATCAGTTCTCCGGCAGCTTTGCCGCCGACCTGCGGGACGGCAGCGGCACCTACACCTGGGCCAACGGCACCACCTACCGCGGCACCTGGAAAGCAGGCGAAGCGCGGAAAGGCGGCACCTACAGCTATACCGATGCAGGCGTGAAAGAGGGCCTTTCCGCAGGCGGCAACCTGACCATGCAGGATTGAGCGCCCTGCCCTCTTGACAAGTCGCCTCGGCTGTGATATTCTAAAGCTCCTAAAATATCGTGTGGATTTTTACAGTATCAAGCTATTTTTCGCCACACAATGGTGCAAAAGCCATTGTGTGGCTTTTTTGCGTCCAAATCTCTGCAGCCCCCACCCGATGAAAGGAGATCTCTTCTGTGAACAACACCTTTATGAAAGAGCGCCCGGTCTTCCCGCTTTTGATGTCCATGGCGCTGCCCAATGTCATTTCCATGCTGGTCAACTCGCTGTACAACATTGTGGACAGCCTGTTTGTGGCCCGCATCAACGAATCCGCCATGACGGCCCTCTCGCTGGTCTTCCCGGTGCAGAACCTGCTCAACGCCATTGCCATCGGCTTTGGCATCGGCATCAATGCACTGGTGGCCCTCTGCCTGGGCGCCGGGGAGCACGAAAAAGCCGATCAGGCCGCTACCCACGGCATGGCATTTTCCCTGCTGCACGGCATCCTCGGCTCGGCCATTGCCATTGCCATCATGCCGTCTTTCCTGGGGCGCTTTACAACGGATGCCGAAGTGCTCTCCATGGGCCTGACCTATTCCCGCATCGTGTTTGGCTTTGCCACGGTCAACATGGCCTCCCTGGCTTTTGAGAAGATCTTCCAGTCCGTGGGCCGGATGAAAGTGACCATGGTAGCTCTCATCGTGGGCTGTGTGGGCAACATCATCCTGGACCCGCTGCTCATCTTTGGCATCGGGCCGTTCCCTGCCATGGGCATTGCAGGCGCGGCGCTGGCCACCGGTATCGGCCAGGCACTGAGCACTGGTATCTACCTCGTGGTGTACGCTTCCACGGAGCTGCCCGTCCGGCTGCGCCGCGCCTGCCTGAAGCTGGACAAAGAGCTGGACACCCGGCTCTACTCCATCGGCATCCCGGCCATCCTCAACCTGGCGCTTCCCTCTCTGCTGGTCACGTTCCTCAACAGCCTGCTGGCCGCGTTCTCGGGCAGCTATGTGGTGGTGCTGGGCATCTACTACAAACTACAGACATTCCTCTACCTGCCCGCCAACGGCATCGTGCAGGGAATGCGTCCCCTCATCAGCTACAACTACGGTGCCGGGGAGCACAAACGGGTACGCCGGCTCTACCAGATCACCCTCATCCTGAGCGCCGCCATCATGGCAGCGGGCACCCTTGGCTGTCTGGCAGCCTCGGAGCCTCTCATGCGGCTCTTTACCTCTACCCCGGAGACGGTGGAAGCCGGAAAAATTGCTCTGCGGATCATCTGCCTGGGCTTTGTGGTCTCCGCCATCTCCACCACCTCTTCCGGCGCGCTGGAGGGTCTGGGCAAGGGCACGCAGTCGCTGGTGATCTCCCTGTGCCGCTACATCGTCTTCATCATGCCGCTGGCCTGGGTGCTCTGCCGACAGTTTGGCCCTGTGGGCGTCTGGAACGCGTTCTGGGCCACGGAAGCGCTCTCCGCCATCGTTTCCCTTATCGTCTACAAAAAGAGCGTCTGACACGTTTTCCATATCCGCAAAAAAGGCTCCGGGCCTGCACTCCCCTTTCACAGGGAGGCAGGCCCGGAGCCTTTTCCGTTTCAGCCCAAGGGCTGGTTTTTATTTGGTGTGCTGCTCGGTGCTCTGGTCGTCCGATTCAATCGGCGTATCCAGTTCCTCCACGGGGGCAGCGCTCTTTTTGGCCTTACGGGCCTTACGCTTGTGGATCAGCTTCCGTGCGAGGAATGCTGCCACCAGCAGCGCGGCTACCGTGCCGCCGCAGAGCTCCCAGAGCGGGATGCCCTTGGGCACAAAGGCCATGACGATCTCGGTCCCGGCAGCCGTAAAGGTGATGTAGCTGCCAAAGGTATCGGTAGGCACTTTGATCCATTTGCCATCCTGCTGGACATAGACGCTGCCCTGCTTGCCCTGCGGCAGATAGCGAATGGTGTGGGTCTCCTGCCCGTCGTCCGAGAAGTCCAGCAGCCACTGCTCGGTGGCATTGGCCACGCCGGACGGCGTCTGGGAGGTAACGCTCAGGGCATTGGAGCCGCCAAACAGGCCATCCACATAGAAGACCGGACGGCCATTGATGCGGACATCAATGCTCTTCAGTGCCGGGATGTAAGAGGTGTACAGCGCCGTGACCACGGTGTCCAGATGGAGGTCATCCAGCACCGGGGTGCTCCACTCGGCAAAGTAACCGTCTTTCTGGGGCAGCTCGGGGTAATCCGCCTCGGTAAACGATGCACCGTAAGTAAAGGTGCGCTGGTCCACGATGTGGCCGTCGGCCATAAAGGTCAGCGTCAGCTTCTGGAAGCCCTTGGGCGCGCCCTCCAGTGCTCGCATGGTATCGTAATCAATGGGCTCTGCCTGACCGGCACGGCTGATGCGGTCAACGCCGCGCAGGGTATCGGAGACAAACAGGTTCCCAGTGAACGTACCATCCTGGCCGCCGGAAATGGCGCCCCAATACTGACCGTCGGTGTTGCTGCTGCTCGTGGAGAGGGCCACTTCGGAGTCATCCCCGTCATCGTCCGGCTCATGGATATCCACCATGGCGCGGTTATCCTTGATGATGCAGCTGTTGCCGGTCAGGACACTGTCCGCGCCCTGGCCCACGATGCCGCCAATGTACTTGCTGCCGGTCAGCTCACACTTGGCCCAGTTGGAGATCAGCTTTGCGGAGGAACGGCCTGCAATGCCGCCCACCTTGTTGTTGCCATCCACTTTGCCGTAAGCTTCGCAGCCCGTGATGTAGCCCAGATCCATCTCGCCGCAGATGCCGCCTGCCGCCTCTTTCTTGGAGGTAACGGTGCCCTCGTTGACACAGTTCATCACCACCGCGCTGATGGTGTACTCGGTGCGCAGGAGCGAACGGTTCTCATCCTTATCGTCGTCTTCGGGGTCAAGGGTGTTCTCCACCGCCATGGTACCCGCGATGCCGCCCACATTCATGTCGGCTTCCACGGTGCCGCGGTTGGTGCAGCCCTCGATCTTGCCCTCGTTCTGGGCCGTCAGGTTCTCGGACTCATCTTCAAAGATGTTCTTGCTACCGGGGTCGCTGATCTCTTCCACAGCATCCAGCAGCAGGTTGGAGACCACATTGATCTGGTCGTTGATGGAGCGGAGGTTGCTGGTGAGGGTGTTGCTGGCCGAGAGCATATCCCGGTTGAGGGTGCTCATCTGGTCGGTCATGTTCGTCACAGCGTCAAACAGTTCATCCTTGGTCGCGGTCATCTCGGAAGAGGGGCGCGGCACATGAATGGGATCCTGCTCCGCCAGCCAGTGGACGATATCCGCCGCCTGGCTGGTCATGCTGGTCAGGCCGCTCATGCCCTCCGCCATGATGCCGAGGCTGGCGGACATGTGGCCCAGCGTTGCGCTGGTGAGGGCGGAATCCGTCTTGAGGATATCCAGAGACTTGTCAAAATCATCCGCAGCCTTGCCCAGATCCTGTGCGGCATCGCTCAGGGAATCCAGACCCGCCTGAATGGAGGCATTGCCGGAACTGATGTTGCCGGTGTTGAAGCCCAGCTTATCCAGAATATCTTCCAGATTGCCCAGCTGGTCGCCCACATTGCCAAGCGCGCCGGACATGCTGGTAAGGGCAGAAGCCATCTGGGGATTGCCCTGCTCCGAAACGAGGTTGGCGGTGTTGCCCAGCAGCGCGCCGATCTGCGTGGCCAGGCCTGCCATATTGCCCACGGCGCGGGTGACCTGCTTGCCGGCGGAAGCCAGCTGGCCGTCATCGGCCAGCAGCGTGGCGCTCCGCAGCAGACCCAGGCCGGTGGTCAGCAGCTTCATCTGGCCGCTCATGCCGGAACCCAACGAGAGGATACTCATGGCGGAATTCGCTACCTGCAGCAGGGAGATGGCTGTTTTGATGTGATCGTCCACCGCGTCACCGGACACGCTGGAATAACCGTCCAGAATGGTGCTGATGGCGCTGCTCAGGCCGCTGTCGTCCTTGCCCGGCAGCGAGGCGATCAGGTCGTCCAGGCCCTTGCTGATCTGCTCCAGACCCTGCTTGCTGGAATCCAGCGCGTCGCTGGCCTTGTGCGCGCCGGAAGAAGCCTTGGCCAGTGCCGTGGAGGCGGTCAGCATCTCGGCTGCCATCTCCGCGGTGACCCACTTGAGCTGGCCCACGGCGGTGGTCATCTGATCCAGTGCGTCGACACCCGTGTCCATCACGGGCTCCAGCCGGGTAAATGTATCGGAGATGAGGTCGCCCGTGCGGTCCACCTCGTCCGCCACTTCGTCAAAGTAATCGCCTCCCTGCTCCTGCAGACGGCGGGCTGCCTGCACGGCGGTGTCCATCTGAGAGTTCAGGGTGTTGAGGTCGGTATTGAGGAGGCTGGTGCTGCCGTCCATGTCATCGGCCGCGCCGTTGACCATGGTGTGCAGCGTGTCCAGCTCGGTGCGCAGACGGTTGATGGTGCTCTGGTCCAGGTCCAGCTCCACATAGGGCTCTGCCTGGCCGGCAATGCCGCCCACGTCCTTGCGGCCCTGTACCAGGCCCTGGTTGACACAGCCGGAGATCAGGCCATCGGTCCGGCCCACGATGCCGCCCACGTTATAGCCTACATGGGCATAGCCCACGTCGCCCGCGTTGGCACTGCTGAGGATCAGGCCGGAGGAGCGGCCTGCAATGCCGCCGGTATCCGAGGAGACATTGGAGATGTTATTGCTCAGGTCATCGCCCATATCCTTCTTGACCAGCTCCAGCAGGGTGGCCGGGAGGCCCTCCATATCGAGGGCGGACTCCTGATACTCGGAGTTGACGGCGCCCACATTGGTGCAGCCGGTGATGACACCGAGGTTGTAGCCCACGATGCCGCCGGTGGCATACGCACCGCTGACCATGGCACGGGAAGTGCTGTGGTCGATGGTTCCGCTCGTCTCATTGCGGCCCACCAGACCGCCCGCCTCCTCCTCGCCGTGGACAGCACCGGAGAACGTGCAGTTGATGATGGTGCCGTAGTTGGTGCCCACCAGACCGCCTGCGGTCTTCTGGGTACCAGCGGGATTGACCACACCCTTGATGGTAAGGTCCTGAATGGAACCGCCCTCTTCCAGGATGCCGAAGAAGCCGGCTGGAGAATAAGCCCCCACGAGGCTGACATCCGAGATGGTGTGGCCGTTGCCCTTGAACGCGCCGCTGAACGACGCAACGGGGGCCCACTCCGTATCCTCCAGCGAGAGGTCTTCCTGCAGGATCACGGTCTTGCCTTTGGACCACTGATCAAAGCCGCATTTGTCGGCAAAGGCCAGCAGGTCCGAAACACTGTTGATGTAAATGGTATCCGTCGGCGCGGTGTCGGCCGCAAATACCGGCAGCGCCGCCGAAGCCGCCAGCACCAGTGCCAGCAGCGCAGCGGTCAGGCGGTGCAGCAGCCGGGTGCTGCCCGCCGCAGACTCATTCGTCCGCATGGGAGTCGTTTTCATCCTGCACCTCCTGTGAGATTTTACCAGAAAGAACGGTAAGATGTACGTTTCCATCTACAATGGCGTTCATGGTACCGGCCACGGAGCCGTTCACCTCGCCCTGCACCATGCCATTGACACGCACCCGGCCGCTGGCCGTGTTGGTGTGCAGCACCACATGATGCATGGAGAACGAAGTTTTATCCACCAGCTTGCCGCCCACCAGCAGGATCTGCGGCAGGACGAACAGCACCAGGAAGATGGAGATGATGGTACCGCGGCCCAGGCACTGGCCGATGCCCACGATGCAGGCATCGGACGTCATCTGACCGATCAGGGTACCGGCCACCGTCATGATGGTGCCGGAAGTGAGGATGGTGGGGAACGCAAAGTTCAGCGTCTCGATCATGGCCGTCTTATGGTCCATCTTATCCCGCAGCTCGTTGTAGCGGGTTGCAATGACGATGGCGTAATCGATGTTTGCACCCATCTGGATGGAGCTGACGATCAGGTAGCCCATGAAGTACAGCGGCGTGTGGATAAAAGCGGGGACGGAGAAGTTGACCCAGATCGCGCCCTCGATGACGAGGATCAGTAGGATGGGCATTGCCACCGACTGGAACGTGAACAGCAGGACGATCAGCACGATCAGCACGGAGACCACGCTGACCACGATGTTGTCGATGGCAAACGACTTCTGGAAGTCGTACTCGTTGGTGGCGTCGCCCGCCAGATAGATGTCGCCGTCCGGGTAATACTTCCGGGCGATGGTGCGCATCTGGTCCGTGAACTCATACATTTCATCCCCGCTCTGGAGGCTGGGGTTCAGGTAGACCAGAATACGGTTGTAATCCGCGCCCTGCAGCTGGGCCTTTGCGCTCAGCATCTGGGTCTGGGCATCATGCAGGTCGTCGATCTGATCCTGGTCCAGGCTGACAATGCCGGAATCGACCTCGTCACAGACGTAGAGGAACATATCAATGAGCGGCACACTGTAGTTGGAGAAGTTGCCAATGACCTGGCCGTACTCATCATTTTCCAACGCGTAGCCTGTATAGACCACTTGGGCCAGCTCGTAATCCAGGCCCGCCATCTCAGAGAACTGGCGGGAAGTGAGCCGGTCTTCCAGCATGTAGCCGTCCATGGCCTCGATGTTGGAAAGGCCGCGGGTGTGGTCCACCTCATCGTGGCTTTCCAGTTCTTTGATCATGGCTGCTTCCACCCGGTAATCGTCGTTCTTTGGTACGACGAGAGCCACCAGGTTGGACTTGGTAAAGTTTTCGTCGATCATGTTATCGGCGATCTGCGTCTCATTCAGCACTGGCGTCTTGATTGGGCCGTAACCATAGGCGTAGGGGCACTGTGTCTGGAAATGGTAGGCAAACACCAGCACCACTGCAAAGACGAGGGGAACGATCTTGCGGGTTTTGTAAGCATAGCGGCCCACGAACGAGATCTTGGGCACAAAGTTGCGGTGCTTGGTCTTGCTCATGTAAGGGCCAAACAGCATCAGCAGGCCGGGCATGACCACGAAGACCGACAGCATGGAGAACAGGATGGCCTTGATCAGGCAGATGGCCATATCCGGGCCGATCTTGAACTGCATGAACAGCATGGCCACCAGACCGCCGATGGTGGTCAGGGAGCTGGAGCTGATCTCCGGGATGCTCTTGCTCAGCGACTCGATGACGGCTTCCTTCAGCGGCATGGTCTGGTGCTCTTCTTTAAAGTGGTTGCAGAAGATGATGGCATAGTCCAGCGACAGGGCCAGCTGCAGGATGTTCGTCACCGAGTTGGAGACGAAGGAGATGGTGCCCAGCAGGAAGTTGGTGCCCATGTTGAGGATCATGCCCACCACGAAAGTGAGCAGCAGCACGGGAACTTCCGCATAGGTCTGGGAGGTGAAGATCAGCACCACCACAATGATGATGGCAACATACACCATGATGACATTGGCTTCACGCTCAATCGTCTCCTCCTGCGTATTGCCCAGCGAGGTGGAAACGTAGATATCGTAGTCTTTCAGGTACTCCTTGACGCTTTCCAGCGTTTCCAGGCACTGGTCGTCGTCCTCGGGGTAATCGAATGTGATGGAGTACAGCGCCGATACATTATTATAATGGGCGGTGGTATCATCGTACTCGATCATCTGGATGCCCCTGAGGCCCGCCAGCTCGTCGTTCAGCTGGTCTGCCTCGTCCGGCGTGATGTTTGCCACCATGACATCGGCAGAACCGTAGGTGGTAAACTCTTTCTCCATAATGTCCAGGCCCATGCGGGTCTCGCTGGTCTTGGGCAGATAGGTGGTCAGGTCGCTTTCCACCTTGACCCAGCTGCGGGAGAAGATGGTGAAGACGGCCCCCAGAATGACGATGAGGAACACAAGGTTGCGCCGCTCAACAATTTGCAGCGCGAGCTTGTGCATAAAATCGTTTTTGGGCTGTTCCTGCTCGGTCATCGTGTTCCCTCCTCTCGGCAAATTGGGGCCTGGGTGAGTATCCCCGGGCCGCCGCGCGGTTCTTCGGCAGCTGATACGGCCTTTTGCAGCCGTGACAGTTTCTTCATAGGGTGCCTCCTATTTGTGAATTTGCAAAAGAAAAGCAAACAAAATTTGTACAAATATAATACTAACCCAACTTTTTTTAAAAAGCAAGCGACAAAAACGGCAAAATGATGAAAAAGGATGGCGGACAAAAAACTTTTGCCATACGTTTGCCTCAGGCGTTTTTCGCCCTCTGCCACCCTGCACAAACCACCTGCACCGGGCTCTTTTTTTCTTGTACCGAATGCCAAAGAGTGTTAACAAATTTTGACAGGGCTTGAAATCCATAGCGAAGTGGTATAGTATAAGGCCAGAGAGTAATCCTACCGCATCACTCGGGATTCAATCCCAAGCCATGCAGTCCCTGATATCATTTGGAGGTGTATTCCATGAGCAGTCCCCTGCTGGAAGTCAAAGATCTGCAGGTTACCGTAGGCGAGGAGCAGAAAGTGCTTCTGGACGGTTTGAACCTGACCATTTATCCCGGTGAGACCCATGTTCTGATGGGCCACAACGGTGCCGGTAAATCCACCCTGATGAGCGCCCTGATGGGCGACCCCCGTTATACCGTTACCCGCGGCCAGATCATTTTCAAGGGTCAGGATGTGACCCACGAGCCTGCCGATGTGCGGGCAAAGCTGGGCATGTTTCTCTCGTTCCAGACCCCCGAAGAGATCCCCGGCATCACGCTGGAGAATTTCCTGCGCACGGCCCAGAACGCCATTACCGGCAAGCCCGTCAAAGTGTTTGCGTTCCGTAAGGAGCTGGCCCAGCAGATGGAAGCGCTGGGCATGGATGAGAGCTATGCCGACCGCTATTTGAATGTGGGCTTCTCCGGCGGCGAGAAGAAGAAGAGCGAGATTTTGCAGCTGCTGATGCTCAAACCCTCTCTGGCCCTGCTGGACGAGACGGACTCCGGCCTGGACGTGGATGCCGTGAAGACGGTGGCACAGGGCGTGCGCGCTTACCACAACAAGGACAACGCCCTGATCATCATCACCCACAACGCCAAAATCCTGGAGGGCCTGCATGTGGACTACGTCCATGTGCTGGACGACGCCCACATCGTGCGCACCGGCGACGGAAGCCTGGTCAATGAGATCATCGAGGAGGGCTTCCGCGCGCTGAAGGAGGACGAAGCCAAATGAGAGCCTTTGAAACAGAAAAGACCGACGTTGCCGAGGTTGACCGCAGCATTTACGACGTCAAGGACAAGCCCAACGCTGCCTTTGAGGTCAATTCCGGCCTGACCCCGGAGATCGTCGAGAAGATTTCCGAGGAAAAGAATGACCCCGAGTGGATGCGCATTTTCCGCCAGAAGAGCCTGCGCGTCTACAACTCCATGCCGGTGCAGAACTGGGGCCCCTCCATCGAGGGGCTGGACATGAGCAATATCGTCACTTATGTCCGCCCCAAGACTGAGATGCGGGGCAAGTGGAGCGAGGTGCCCGACGACATCAAAAACACGTTTGAGCGGCTGGGCATCCCCAAGGCCGAACGGGCTTCGCTGGCTGGTGTGGGTGCCCAGTATGACTCCGAAGTGGTCTACCACAACGTCAAGGCCGAGGTGGCCGCACAGGGCGTGGTTTACACCGATATTGAGAGCGCCCTCAACGGCCCCTATGCCGAAATGGTGCGTACCCACTTTATGAAGCTGGTGCCCCCTACGGACCACAAGTTTGCCGCCCTGCACGGCGCGGTCTGGAGCGGCGGCTCGTTCGTGTATGTCCCGGCGGGTGTCAGTGTGGAGATCCCGCTGCAGTCCTACTTCCGGCTCAACGCGCCGGGTGCCGGCCAGTTTGAGCACACCTTAATTATTGTGGACAAAGGCGCTTACCTCCACTTCATTGAGGGCTGCTCCGCTCCTAAATATAATGTAGCCAACCTTCACGCAGGCTGCGTGGAGATCTACGTTGGTGAGAACGCCCGGGTGCGCTACTCCACCATTGAGAACTGGTCCAAGAACATGTACAACTTGAACACCAAGCGTGCCAAGGTGGAAAAGGGCGGCACCATCGAGTGGGTGTCCGGCTCGTTCGGCTCTCACACCTCCTGCCTCTACCCCATGAGCATTCTGGCGGGCGAGGGTGCCCGGATGGAGTTTACCGGCATCACTTTTGCGGGTGCCGGACAGGATCTGGACACCGGTGCAAAAGTGGTTCATGCTGCTCCCAACACCAGCTCCCACATCACCACCAAATCCATTGCCCGGGACGGCGGCGTCTCCAACTTCCGCAGCTCTGTCACCGTGCTGCCCAATGCCACGGGCTCCAAGTCGGCTGTCTCCTGCGAGAGCCTGATGCTGGATGACCGCTCCCGCTCCGATACCATTCCGGAAATGGACATTCGCTGCGATGCCGTGGATGTGGGCCATGAGGCCAAGATCGGACGCATCAGCGAGGAAGCCGTCTTCTACCTGATGAGCCGCGGCCTCTCGGAAGAGGACGCCCGGGCCCTCATCGTGGGCGGCTTTGCAGAGCCCATTGCCAAGGAGCTGCCCGTGGAGTACGCCGTGGAGATGAACAACCTCATCCATCTGGAAATGAAAGGCAGCATTGGCTGAAAGGAGGCCGGGAACGATGAATGATTTAAACATGAACCGCCTGCCTGTCCCCACCTGGAACCAGTGCGGTGTCAATTCCGCCCCCAAAGCGGCGGCACTGCCCGCTGTCCCGGCGGACGACTGGGGCGAGGTGAACCTTGCCTTTACCCTGCCCGCCGGTGTGGGGGAAGCCGAAGAAGATTTTACCACCTTTGCCGAGAGCGGCATGGGTGCAGAGACCGATGCATTTTTGCTGGGGAACGCCAATGTCCGCTCGGCTCTCACCGTGGCCGAGGGCGTGGAGGTAAACGACCCCGTCCAGTTTGAAGTCACACTGGACGCCGCCCACCCCACGGCCCTGAGCGTGTTCTCGCTGGACGCAAAAGCCCACAGCAGCGTGACGCTGGTGCAGGTGGTGCGTGGCGACGCCGAAAACGGTGTGGCCGCTTCCCTCACCCGCATCCGCACCGGAGAGGGTGCCCATGTCAAACTGGTACAAATTCAGCTGCTGGGCAGCAAGGCCCGCCGCTGGAACGCCGTGGCCGTGGAAGAGGGTCCCGGTGCCAAAGTGGAGCAGGTGCGTGTGGAGCTGGGCGGAAGTCTTTCCGCCTGCGGCACCCGCGCCATGCTGGGCACTCCCAAAAGTGAATATGACCTGGACGCCGTCTATTTTGGCGGCGAGGATGCCGTGCTGGATTACAATGATGTCTCCGTCCACACTGCCAAGGACACCCTGTGCGAGATGCACACTGCTGGCGTCCTGACCGGCAATGCCGATAAGATCCTGCGCGGCACCATTGATTTCCGCCGGGGCGCCAAGCGGGGCGTCGGCCATGAGAGCGAGGACGTGCTGCTCTTCAGCCCCCACGCCCGCAACC
>ERZ1673696.2109-NODE-2109-length-14709-cov-8.695100_pt1 | contig 14709 bp, 17 predicted proteins | sample MGYA00580226_ERZ1673696 | MGnify/ENA primary metagenome ERZ1673696 (study PRJEB41218, sample SAMN15661743) | gut metagenome | host: Homo sapiens | place: Canada: London | collected 2015-08-20/2019-03-30 | study: EMG produced TPA metagenomics assembly of... | reverse complement strand
TTTTGCACGGACGCTGCCTCGGCCCGACCCGAAGCCTGCAGGGATAAGTCGAAGGGACCGCGCAGCGGCGATTTTGCTGGCCGGAGCCCGGGGGTACAGGGGGCGGCGGCGACTGGCCGCCCCCTGTGCGCTCCCTGCGGCATAAGAGACATAACGCAGAAGATCAACCGGGAGCGCAATCTGCCGGGAATTAACATAGAAGTTGTAGCCCTGCTAAGCGTAGCGCGAGCAGGGAAACTCCCGGATGGCGGCGCGTGGCGCCTTATCCGGGCTACAAAAGCGTCAAAACCACGCCTTAACCTCCGACGCCGTGGCCCATTAACGCCAGCGCGTGGCTGATGATGGTCTGGCGGTTGACCGCCTGTAAACGCGGATCGCTGTGAATGCGTGAAAATGGCACCAGCACCAGGCTAATCACCGTGGTAAACAGCAGCTCCGGCGACAGCGCCGGATTGATCTTGCCCTCCAGCTGCCAGCGACGCACCGTCTCCAGCATCACCTGAAAACGCTCCTCGCCGAAGCGGGCATCCATATGCTGACGCAGGATCGGCATCTCGCCGATGATCTCCTGCATCCACAGCGGCGCAAACCAGGCGTTTTTCTCCGCCATATGCGCCAGCGTCTCGACCATCATCGTCAGCGCCAGCACCGGGTCCTGCGGATGATCGACAAAAATGCGGCTGATGTGATTGCGCAGCGGCATAAAGCGCTCCTCAATCAGCTGGGTCACCAGCGCATCCCGGGAACTGAAGTAGTAATGCAGCATCGCCGGCGTCACCCCGGCCTCTTTGGCGATGGCGTTCAACGATACGCGGCCCGCCCCGTCGCGGGCAAACAGCGTTAGGGCGATGTCCATAAGCTGTTCGCGATTGGCAGTATCCGGTTTTTTACCGCGCGGCCGACCCGGGCGGCGGGGGGCATCCTGATCCTTTTGTGCTGTCATGATATGGCGATCTCTTGACCCGACTCATTCTTTCACTAAATATTAATTATGCATTTAATTAATTTCAAGCGAGCTTTGCAATGACTTCTGAAGTCGCTAACCCACCGGTGCAGTCGATACGCCTGCTGTTCAGCGCATTGCTGTTGGTGATGTTGCTCTCGGCGTTGGATCAGACCATTGTCTCCACCGCGCTGCCGACGATTGTCGGCGAACTGGGCGGGCTGGACAAGCTTTCCTGGGTGGTCACGGCCTATATTCTCAGCTCCACCATCGCGGTGCCGCTGTACGGGAAATTCGGCGATCTGTTCGGTCGCAAAATCGTGCTGCAGGTGGCGATTGGGCTGTTTCTCGTCGGCTCTGCGCTCTGCGGGCTGGCGCAGAACATGACCCAGCTGGTGCTGATGCGCGGCCTGCAGGGGCTCGGCGGCGGCGGCCTGATGGTGATCAGCATGGCGGCGGTCGCCGACGTCATCCCACCCGCCAATCGTGGCCGCTATCAGGGGCTGTTCGGCGGCGTTTTTGGCCTCGCGACGGTGATCGGCCCGCTGATCGGCGGTTTTCTGGTGCAGCACGCCTCCTGGCGCTGGATCTTCTATATCAACCTGCCGCTCGGCCTGTTCGCGCTGCTGGTGATCGGCGCGGTATTCCACAGCAGCAATAAACGCAGCCAGCATCAGATTGACTGGCTGGGGGCGATTTACCTCAGCATGGCGCTGTTGTGCATCATTCTGTTTACCTCGGAAGGGGGCAGCGTCCGCGCGTGGAATGACCCGCAGCTGTGGTGCATTCTGGCCTTCGGCATCGTGGGGATCATCGGCTTTATGTACGAAGAACGGATGGCCGCCGAGCCGATTATTCCGCTGGCGCTGTTCCGCAACCGCAGCTTCCTGCTGTGCAGCCTGATCGGCTTCGTCATCGGCATGTCGCTGTTCGGGTCAGTCACCTTCCTGCCGCTCTATCTGCAGGTGGTGAAGGAGGCGACGCCCACCGAGGCCGGGCTGCAGCTGATCCCTCTGATGGGCGGCCTGCTGCTGACCTCGATTATCAGCGGGCGGATTATCAGCCGTACCGGTAAATATCGCCTGTTTCCGATCCTCGGCACCCTGCTCGGCGTGACCGGCATGGTACTGCTGACCCGCATCACCATTCACTCGCCGCTGTGGCAGCTGTACCTGTTTACCGGCGTGCTGGGGGCGGGTCTGGGGCTGGTGATGCAGGTGCTGGTCCTGGCGGTGCAGAATGCGATGCCGGCGCAGATGTACGGCGTCGCCACCTCCGGCGTGACCCTGTTCCGCTCGATTGGTGGCTCGATCGGCGTGGCGCTGTTTGGCGCGGTGTTCACGCACGTGCTGCAGAGCAATCTGCAACAACTGCTGCCGGAAGGCGCGGTGCTGCCGCCGGGAATGAATCCGGTGGCGGTCCAGCACCTGCCCGCGGATATCCGCCTCGACTACCTCGACGCCTTCGGCGCGGCGATCCACGCGGCGTTTCTGATGGCGGCCGGCATTATGGCGGTGGCGTTTGTCCTCTCATGGCTGTTAAAGGAGGCGCCGCTGAAGACCGCGACGCATTAAGCGGCCCCGGCGATGCGCAGCAGTGCCTGACGCAGCGCCGGCGCGGCAAAATCGATAAATTTCCGCAGCTTAAGCGGCGCCAGATCCCGCGCGGTATACAGCAAATGGACCGGCGCCGGATCCGGCTCGACGTTTTCCAGCAGCAGACGGAGCTCCCCGTGGCGCAGGCCATCCAGCGCCTGATAATGCAGTAAGCGGGCCACCCCCACCCCCAGCCGCGCGGCATCGGCGGCGCTCTCTGGCGTGGTGACGGATAGCACCGGCGGCAGGTTAATCAGCTGGTCCTCGCGCTCAGCGGCGCGAAAGCGCCAGCCGCGATAGGGCATCGGCGATTCAATGCGGATGATCGGCAGCGCCGCCAGATCGCGCGGCCGCTGCGGCTCGCCGTATTTCGCCAGCAGCGCCGGATGGGCGCAGGCCACAATCCGCATGGTGCCGAGGCGGGTGGCCACCATGCTGCTGTCCGCCAGGTCGCCAATCCGCACCGCCAGATCGACATGGTCGCTCACCAGGTCGGCATTGCGATCGCTGAGCAGCAAACGGACGCGAATTTGCGGGTAGCGGGCGATAAATTCACCGATCACCGGGAGAACGTGCTGACGGCCAAACATCGTTGGCGCGGAGATCACCAGCTCGCCCTTCGGTTCCTGATGTTCGCCCGTCGCCTGGCGTTCGGCGTTTTCCACCTCCTCAAGGATCCGCCGGGCGGCAGCGACATAATCGACCCCGGCGTCGGTGAGTGTCAGTTTGCGGGTGGTTCGCGCCAGCAGGCGTACGCCCAGCGCGCTCTCCAGTTCGCCAATATGGCGGCTGACGGTGGTCAACGGCATATTCAGCGCCCGCGCCGCCGCCGACATGCTCCCCAGCTCGGTCACTTTCACCAGCAGCGCCATCGCGCTTAATCGATCCATTATTCTCCCGTTTTTCGGAAAGATGATTGCCACTTTACCCGTATTATCATTCTTAACAGTACAGTCCATGATGGCGCCAGACAACAGGAGGCGCTATGGCAGCAACCTTTCTCGATATCGCCATCACCCCGGACGTGATGGATGTGCAGCATGAAATGGGCAGCGACTCGCTGTGGCAAACGCCGCACAGTCGCCGCCAGGCCGACCGCTTCGGCGACAGCGAAGCGGGGATGATCGCCACCCGCGACAGCTTTTATCTGGCGACGGTGTCGCAGAGCGGCTGGCCCTACATGCAGCATCGCGGCGGCCCGGTGGGGTTTCTGCATCTGCTGGATGACACCACCCTGGCGATGGCCGATTTCGGCGGTAACCGCCAGTACATCACTACCGGCAATCTGCGCGGCAGCGACCGGGCCTGCCTGTTTTTGATGGATTATCCGCGCCGTGCCAGGCTGAAAATCTACGCCACCGTCGAGGTCCTGGCGGCAGAGGACCATCCGCAGCTGCTGGCGCAGGTGGCGCCGGCCAACTATCGCGCCCGCATTGAACGTCTGTTTCTTTTTCATTTGCAGGCGTTTGACTGGAACTGCCCGCAGCACATTACGCCGCGCTACAGCGCGCAGCAGGTGGCGGAGTACAGCCAGAACCTGCAGCAACGTATTCATGACCTGGAGCAGGAGAATCAGCGCCTGCAGCAGCAATTAGCCTCAAAAGGAGACTCCTGATGAATGAGCAACGTCCCCCGTTACCGCCGTTTACCCGCGACAGCGCTATCCAGAAGGTCCGCGCCGCGGAAGATGGCTGGAACAGTCGCGATGCCGAAAAAGTCGCTCTGGCCTACACCGTGGATAGCGAATGGCGCAACCGCAGCGAATTTGTCCACGGCAGGGGGCAAATTGTTGAGTTCCTGCAGCGAAAATGGCGCAAGGAGCAGCAATACCGGCTGATTAAGGAGCTGTGGGCATGGCAGGAGAATCGCATTGCCGTGCGCTTCGCCTATGAGTGGTGCGACGACAGCGGCAACTGGTTTCGCTCGTATGGCAATGAGAACTGGGAGTTTGATAAGCACGGACTGATGCAGACGCGCTACGCCTGCATCAACGACCTGCCGATCGCCGAAAGCGAGCGCCTGTTCCACTGGCCCCAGGGGCGCCGCCCGGACGATCATCCGGGGCTAAGCGAATTGGGACTGTAAACAGGCGCGCGACGACGGGTTAATCGGCTTTCGGGAAGTCGACCACCGTGTCGTTAACCCGGTTCACCATGTTGGTGAACAGGATGGCGCTGACGGCGCTGATGATCTCAATCACCTGCTGGTCGCTAAAACCGGCGTTGCGCAGCGCGGCGACGTCGGCTTCCGGCAGCGTACCGGTGGTGGTCACCAGGGTCTGCGCGAATTTCACCAGCGCATCAAGCTGCGCCTCTTCCGCATACTCCCCGCGGCGCAGGGCGTGGATTTGTTCGCTGCTGAAGCCGGCTTTTTTCGCCATCAGGGTATGCGCGGCCAGACAGTAGTCACAGCCGGTGGCTTCGCTGACCGACAGGTTAATCGCTTCCAGCTGTTGGGCGCTGAGGCTGCCTTTATGGAGCATCGCATTGTGCGCCAGCGCCTGCTGCAGCGCCGCCGGCGAGTGGCCGCCGATGGTGAGATAGGCGTTCGGCACTTTGCCCATCGCTTTTTTGATCCCGGCGAAAATATCGGCGGCTTTGCCGGTGGCGTCTTGTTCACGGATATCTGCTAAACGGCTCATGGTTAACTCCTGTTGTTATCGAGGGTGTGTTGGCAATGGGGTCATCTTAGGCGCTTGCCGCATGCTAGACTGGCGGTCTTCGTCTCACCTTTTTGTCTTATCGTCTCAGGAGAAGCATGGACAGTCTCAGTCATCTGCTGGCGCTGCTGGCGCCGCGCTGCGAAGTGAACCTGCACTGTCGCTTCGGCGGCCGCTGGCAGGCCGGGCACCAGCAAATGCGCAGCGGCGTGGTGCCCTGGCACGTGGTGCTGCGCGGCGAGGGGCGGCTCAACGTCGGCGGCCAGACTCATCACCTGCGCGCGGGAGATGTGGTCCTCCTGCCGCACGGTTCGCCGCATCTGATGGAGAGCCTGGTGGAGTGGGGCCAGGTGCTGCCGGTAGCGCACCGGTTTAACGGCACGGTGACGGAAATGCGCGCCGGCCCGGCGGAGGGGGCGCTGGAGATGCTGTGCGGCGAATTCTATTTTGGTCCGCACGTCAGCTGGCTGTTCAGTGAAGCATCGACGCTGATCCATCTCCATACCGATGCGCGTGAAGACTGCCCGGAGCTGGACGCGCTGCTTAATATACTGGTGCGCGAGAGCCTGGCGCAGCGTCCCGGCGGCAGCGCTATCGTGCGCAGCCTCGGCGATACGCTGCTGGTGCTCCTGCTGCGCATGCTGCTTGGCGAGCAACAGCCGCCCGGTGGACTGCTGCGTCTGATGAGCGATGAACGCCTGATGCCGGCGGTGCTGGCGGTGATGGCGACCCCGGAGCAGCCGTGGACGCTGGAAACCATGGCCGCCCGTGCCTTTCTTTCGCGGGCCACCTTTGCCCGTCATTTTGCCCGCGTCTATCACCTGACGCCGCAGGCGTGGCTGTCGCAGCTGCGAATGGCGCTGGCCGCCCGGCTGCTGCGCCTGGAGCGTCAGACCAACCTCGAGGTCATTGCCGAACGCTGCGGCTTTCAGTCGCTGGCGTCCTTCTCGAAGCGCTTCAAAATGCGCTATGGCGTGACGCCGGGTGAGTGGCGACGGGGCTAGCGCCTCGCGTTTCGCGAAGATGATTTTATTTCCAGTTGCGTGGTTTGCTGTTTATTACCCGACCCGAAAGTCGCTATAGTTTTGCACGAAAAAAACAATGACAGTCAGGACAGACAGGGTGAAGAGGATGAGATTACGTTTACGGGCCGCCGCCGCAGTGATGCTGGCGGGTCTGGCGCTGGTCGGCTGCGACCAAAAGGGTAATGAAGCGAAGCACATTAAGGTCGGTGTGATTAACGGCGCCGAGCAGGATGTGGCGGAAGTGGCGAAGAAGGTGGCCAAAGAGAAGTACGGTCTGGACGTCGAGCTGGTGGGATTCAGCGGCTCGCTGCTGCCTAACGAATCGACCAATGCCGGCGATCTGGACGCCAACGTCTTCCAGCATCGGCCTTTCCTTGAGCAGGACAACAAAGCGCATAACTATCATCTGGTGGCGGTCGGCAATACCTTCGTCTTCCCGATGGCCGGCTATTCGCGCAAGATCAAGTCAGTCGCCGAACTGAAAGACGGCGCGACGATCGCTATCCCCAACGATCCGACCAATCTCGGGCGGGCGCTGCTGCTGCTGCAAAAAGAGAAGCTGATTACCCTCAAAGCCGGGACCGGCCTGCTGCCGACGGCGGTGGATATCACCGACAACCCGCATAACCTGAAGATCATGGAGCTGGAAGGGGCGCAACTGCCGCGCGTACTCGACGATCCCAAAGTCGATGTGGCTATCATCAGCACCACCTACCTGCAGCAAACCGGGCTGTCGCCGGTTCGTGACGGCATCTTTATCGAAGATAAAAACTCGCCCTACGTGAACATCATCGTGACCCGGGAAGACAATAAAGACGCGGAAAACGTGAAGGAGTTTATGCAGTCGTACCAGTCGCCGGAGGTGGCGAAGGCGGCAGAGACTATCTTCAACGGCGGCGCGGTGCCGGGCTGGTAAGCCTACACACAGGGAGAGGCGCGTATGGTACGCCAACGGCAGGCTGACCTGCTGCTGATTGCCGCGACGGTGATTGCCGCCTGCGGCTGGATTTTTTCCCGCGAGGCGATCGCCGGCATGCCGGTATTCGCGTTCCTTGGGCTGCGCTTTTTCTTCGCCGCGCTGCTTCTGCTGCCGTTCTGCCGCGGTTTTCGCCCGCAAAAGCAGCACTGGCCAAAACTCATCATCAGCGGACTCTGGTTTGCGCTCAACCTCTGCCTGTGGATCTATTCGGTCTCCACGACGGCGTCGCTCGGCGAAGGGGCGTTTATCATGAGCCTGTCGATGATGTTCGTCCCGCTGACCGCATGGGTGATGATGAAGGTGCGCCCGCCGCGCGCCTGGTGGGAGTGCCTGCCGATCGCGGTGGTAGGCCTGGGGCTGCTCAGTCTGCATATGCCGATAGCCTTCCACCCCAGCCAGGGCTGGTTTTTGCTGACGGCGCTGGTGCAGTCGATCTGGTTCTGTTACACCAGCCGCTGCGCGCGTGAAGTACCGCTGATCCCCCTGACCACCGTGCAGCTGGCGATCACCGGTATCGTCGGGTTGACCATCTCCGCTGCCGTTGAACGCTGGGACCAGCCGATGACCCTGCCGACTCTCGGCTGGCTGGTGGCCAGCATTGTCATCGCCACCAGCCTGCGCTTCGGTCTGCAGATGAAGGGGCAGAAGTACGCGGCGGTGGCCAGCGCCGCGATCATCATGGTGCTCGAACCGCTGCTGACGGTCATTGCCGCCGCGCTGTGGTACGGCGAACAGCTGCCGCTACAGAAGATTATCGGCGGCGTGCTGATCCTGGTGGCCCAGCTGTGGTTCCGCTGGCGGATGCTTAAGCCGTAAGCGGGCCGCTTCGCCGCTGCGCCATCAGCTGCAGCAGCGGCACCAGCGACAGCCCGTCCGGCATCTCGCCGCGGGCGATCAGCTGGTTTATCTCGTCGAAGGTAAACCAGCCGGTCTCCATCACCTCATCCTGATCTGCATCCATCCCTACCCAGCGTAAACCGGTGGCCAGCCAGGTGATAAACAGCTGATCGCTGCTGCCGTAGGAGGGGTTGAAGCGAATGATCTCCTCGACGCGTTGCGCCTGCCAGCCGGTCTCTTCCCGCAGCTCGCGCAGCGCGGCGACCGCCGGATCTTCCCCTTCATCGACGCCGCCAGAGGGAATCGCCCACACCACCTGATCGATCAGATAGCGGTAGTGGCGAATCAGCAGTACTTTCTCATCCTGGATAGCCACAATCCCCACCGCCGGGCGCGGGTAATGAATGGAATAAAAGTCGCGGCGCTCGCCGGAGGCGACATCAATCCCCACCTTACGCATGCTGAACCACGGCGTCTCGGCGATGACCTGCGGGTCGTGCATATCGGCGGCGGTCAGTTTCTTTTTCATCGTGCCACTCCTGTCAAAAATTGAGCCTTAAGAACAACATAGCCGGAGGCGGATGGCAACTGCCGCAGGTTGGCCCGATTTCATCGATCATTGTCCAAATGCCCCTGTTGAGCCAGGCTAGTACTCAGTACGATGTTCGTCAGATGACCCCACTGAGGAACACCAACATGAACATCACCCACATCCGTAATGCGACCCAGAGGATTGACTACGCCGGGAAAAGATTTCTCATCGACCCGATGCTGGCTGACAAGGGCGCCTGGCCAGGTTTTCCTGGCACTGCGCGCAGCGAGCTGCGCAATCCGCTGGTCGAGCTACCGTTTTCCCGCGATAAAATTATCGATGTTGATGCGGTGATCGTCACCCATACCCATGACGATCACTGGGACGCGGCGGCGATCGCCGCGATCCCGAAAACCCTGCCGGTGTTCGTCCAGCATGAGGCCGACGCCGCGCTGCTGCGCAGCCAGGGATTTCAGGATCTGCGCCTGCTGTCGGCAGACAGCGAATTTGCCGGCGTGCGCCTGCAGAAAACCACCTCCGGCCAACACGGCAGCGACCGGACCTACGCGGTGCCGGCGATGGCTGAACGCCTGGGCGAGGCCTGCGGCGTGGTGTTTCGCCATCCGCAGGAGAAGACGCTGTGGCTGATGGGGGATACCATCTGGCGTGATGAAATTGAAGCCGACCTGCTGAAGCTGCGCCCGGACGTGGTGGTCCTCAACGCCGGCTACGCCCACGTCCTCGGCTTTGGCCCGATAATCATGGGCAAGGAAGATCTCCTGAACGTGCACTTCGCCCTGCCGGAAGCGAAAATCATGGCTATCCACCTCGAGGCGGTCAACCACTGTCTGGTGAGCCGGGAAGAGATGCGCCAGTATGCGGTGGATAATCAGATTGCCGATGTGGTGAGTATCCCGCAGGATGGGGAAACCGTGGTTTATTAACATGCGCAAGGGGAAAGGACGATGAAACTCACCGACGTGGCGATTGTCGCCGTAGAGGGCTTTAGCCCGTTTCACTATGCCGTCCCCTGCATGCTGTTTGGCGACTCGGTCTCTGAAATCAAACGCTTTCATCTGCACATTTGCGCCGAGCGGCCGGGGCTGCTGCGCGCCCGCGATGGTTTTGCGCTGTACGCCACCGGCGATTTCGCCGCGCTGGAACAGGCGGATATCGTGGTGGTGCCTTACTGGGGCGAGGTCGATCGGCGTCCGCCGCAGGCACTGCTTGATAGCCTGGTGCGGGCGCGGGATAACGGCGCGGAGATTGTCGGCCTGTGTCTCGGCGCGTTTGTCCTCGGCTACGCCGGGCTGCTGGACGGCAGGCGAGCGGCGACCCACTGGGAGTTCGAGCAGGATTTCCAGCGCCTGTTTCCGCAGGTGCAACTGGATATCAATGCCCTGTATGTCGATGACCAGCGAGTGATCACCTCGGCGGGCACCGCGGCGGCGCTGGACTGCTGTCTGTATCTCATCCGCCAGCGTTTCGGCAGCCTCGCGGCCAACCAGATCGCCCGGCGGATGATTGTTTCGCCGCACCGCGAGGGCGGCCAGGCGCAGTTTATCGCCCAGCCGGTGCCGAAAAACACCCGCGATGCACGGATTAACTGCCTGCTGGATTATCTGCAGCAGCATATTGCCGAGCCGCACAGTCTCGATTCGCTGGCCCGGGTGGTGGCGATGAGCCGCCGTACCCTGACCCGCCACTTCGCCAGGGCGACCGGGATGAGCATTACCGACTGGCTGACCGCCGAACGTCTGCGCCGCAGCCAGAGTCTGCTTGAGGCGGGCGATCTGCCGGTCGAGCAGGTGGCGGAGGCGGTGGGCTATCTTTCAGCGGTCACCTGGCGCCAGCAGTTTAAAGCGCGCTTTGGCGTCAGCCCGACGGAATGGCGGCGCACCTTTCGTCGCGGCGCTTAGCCGGCGAGGGTCGCACTGTCGATCACGAAGCGGTATTTCACGTCACCCTTGACCATTCTTTCCCAGGCTTCGTTGATCTCATCGCCGCGGATCAGCTCGATATCGGCGACGATGCCGTGTTCGGCGCAGAAGTCGAGCATCTCCTGGGTTTCCGGGATACCGCCGATCATCGAGCCGGCAATTGACCGGCGGCGGAAGATCAGATTGAACACTTCCGGCGATGGATGCGGCGTGGCCGGAGCGCCCACGAGGGTCATGGTGCCATCGCGTTTCAGCAGCGTGGTGAAGGCATCGAGATTGTGCGGGGCCGCCACGGTGTTGAGGATAAAATCGAAGCTTTTGACGTGGGCCGCCATTTCGTCTTCATTGCGCGACACCACTACGTCATCGGCGCCCAGCGCTCTGGCCGCATTACGCTTGGATTCGGAGGTGGTAAAGGCCACCACGTGGGCCCCCATGGCGTGGGCCAACTTGATCCCCATATGCCCAAGGCCGCCGATGCCGACCACGCCGACTTTTTTACCCGGCCCGACGTGCCAGTGGCGCAGCGGCGAGTATGTCGTGATCCCGGCGCACAGCAGCGGCGCGACGGCGGCCAGCTGCGCTTCGGGATGGGTTATCCGCAGCACGTAGCGTTCATTGACCACGATCTGCTGTGAATAACCGCCAAGCGTGTGTCCCGGCGCGTCCTGGGTCGGCCCGTTATAGGTCAGCACCATATGGTCGCAGTAGTTTTCCAGCCCCTCAGCGCACTCTTCGCACTGTTGACAGCTATCGACCATACAGCCGACGCCCACCAGATCGCCGACGGCGTAGCGCGAGACGGCGTTGCCGACCGCGGTCACCCGACCCACAATTTCATGCCCCGGCACGCAGGGATAGTGCGTTCCCGCCCATTCCGATCGCGCCTGGTGGAGATCGGAGTGGCAGACGCCGCAGTAAGCGATGGCGATCTGTACATCCTGTGGCCCCGGCTCGCGGCGGGTGATGGCCATTGATTCCAGCGGCTGGCTGGCGGAGTAGGTACCAATAGCATTGATCAGCATAGCGAAACCTCTTCTTGATGAATGGACTCAATAGAACGGGAGGGGAATGCGGGTGGTCAGTGGCATCGATAAGCGTAGCCTGGACTGGCCGAGATGCGAGGGGGAAAGCGGTTGAGAAACCCTCAGGCGCGGCGTTAGCCAGCGCAGTAAATAATAAGGTGGCCTTATCTTTATCGCCGCTAAGCCTTATAGGTATTTACGGCAAATAATATTATTTAATCCTGTAAAATAGAGAGAAATAATTATTGTAGATAACGATGCTTACACTCTTTTTATCTCCGTAACGTCTTGTCTTTTATTCGTTATTTCACCTGTTGATACTATGATTCTCAACGAATCTCTTTTTCAACCTGACCGATAGCATAAAAACCATGTCGATAACTGCAGCCAGCCCCTCTACCGACCAGGCGTTACCGTCTTTTTATTACGGAAGCCGGACAAAACCATTATTGGCGTTGGAGTCCTTATTCACGGCATTTCGTCCCGCCAGTGCGCCCTTTGAACTGGCGCGAGAGAGCAATTATGATTTTCGTCCAGATCAGGCCGAGCCTGGGGTCATTATGCTTGAAGAGGGGATTGCTTCAATTTGTCATGGGGAAAAACAGATGGTGGTAACCCCGCTTTTTTCTCCGTCGATATTAGGATTTATGGATGGTTATGGGCTATTTGATGATATCCCACAACAACGGCACTACGTGCTGTTTGCCGAGACGGATTTGCATGGGCGCTGGATATCACACCAGGCTGCTGTTGATATCCTGAATGAGCAAAACCTGTGGCGCCATGTCACGCATATCCTGGCGCAGCGGTTGATGGTGTTGAGCATGCGTGAGCAAGAGCTGATGGGGGTGGATTCTTATCTGATGGTGCGAACCCTGCTAACAGAGCTGGCGGACTATCCGGAGGCATATCGTCGCCAAATCAACGTCCTGAGCTTTATTCAGCGCCGTACCAACTTGTCGCGTAGCCGCATCATGTCGATTCTGTCGGAGCTGCGTAAAGGTGACTATATTACGATCCATCGCGGTGTGCTGAGGACCATCGCCCACCCGCTTCCCGCTCACTTTTAAACCCGCGCGGCGGAGGGGCGTGATTTTCCCACCCCTCGTCAGCCGGTGGGCTAAGGCTCAACCGGCGTCAGAAAGTCCAGCCGCAGCGGCTCAGCCAGCAGGGACTCCATCTGCGTCATAAACGCCTGAAAATAGGGCATCGCGACATGCGCATCGAGGGCGTCCTGTCCCTGCCACGCCTCGCGCATGTAGAAGGTGTCCGGCGCGTCGCGCAGCTGAAACAGGGCGTAGTCGAGATTGCCCGGCTCCTGTCTTGTCGGCAGGAGCAGCGCCTGCAGGGCCTGGCGCAGGGCGTCCGTCTGGCCCGGTTTCGCCTTGAGCACGGCGATAAGCGATATCATCTTAAAACCCCTCGAGCACAATCTTGCCGACGGCACGCCCGGTTTCCAGCTGGCGATGCGCTTTCTGCAGATTAGCGGCGGTGATGGCGCCGTAGTGTTCGCCGAGGGTGGTTTTGATCGTGTGGCTGTCGATCAGCGCCGCCACGCGGGTGAGCAACTGATGCTGGGCGATCATATCATCCGTCTCAAACATTGAACGGGTGAACATAAATTCCCAGTGCAGGGACAGGCTTTTCGCTTTCAGCGGCACCACGTCGAGGGTCTCCGGGTCATCAATCAGCGCCAGCTTGCCCTGCGGGGCGAGGGCGTCGATCAGCGCGTTGAAGTGCTGCTCGGTGTTGGTCAGGCTGGCGACATGGGTCACCGCGCTGATGCCAATGCGCGCCAGCTCGTTGGCGAGCGGCTTGCTGTGATCGATCACATGGTGCGCGCCCGCCTCGCGGACCCACTGCTGGCTCTCCGGACGCGAGGCGGTGCCGATCACCGTCATGGCGGTCAGTTTGCTGGCCAACTGGGTCAGGATTGACCCCACGCCGCCCGCCGCGCCGACGATCAGCAGCGTGTCGCCCGCATTGCCGCCTTCCTTAACGCCGAGACGGTGAAACAGCAGCTCCCAGGCGGTGATCGCCGTCAACGGCAGCGCGGCGGCGGAGGCATTATCGAGGGTGCGCGGTTTGTGCGCCACCAGGCGCTCATCCACCAGCTGATATTCACTGTTGCTGCCGGCCCGGCCCAGCGCGCCGGCGTACCAGACCTCGTCCCCGGGCGCGAACAGCGTCACTTCCTCACCGACGGACTGCACCACGCCAACGGCGTCCCAGCCCAGCACCCGCGGCGTGTCACCCTGAAAGCCGGCGCGCACTTTGGTGTCTACCGGATTGACCGAGATAGCCTTCACAGCGACCAGCAGATCACGCCCGTGGGCGGTGGGGACCGGCAGGTCGATCTCAGTTAAAGAAGGGATGTTGTTGCCGTCAGCGGCGGCTTGAGTAATGGCGATAGCTTTCATAACTGCTCCGGTCTGTGATTCGGGTGAATGAAAAGATGACGCGATAGTAGACCGCTGCCGGGAGGGGAAAAACGGGCTAACGGCAATAACAGTTATATGCAGAAAGTGAAAATCAGCCCACCTGATAGAAATCGAGCATTACCCCATCCTGGGTCCGGCCACCGGCGCAGATAAACAGCGAGGTGGTTAGCCAGCTGAGCGCGGGAGCATCCACCTCAAAGGTGGGCACGGTGCGAAAATAGATGGCTTCTGGCGGAATATCGCTAAAAAAGCGCATATCGTCGGCGAAAAGCTGGTCATGATACTGGGCCGGCACCCGGCGGATGCCATTGTTTTCCACATAGACCGTGCCTTCCGCCACCTGCAGGGCATAGCGGGCGGACAGCCTGCAGGTGCCGTCGGGTTCGATTATCTGGCTGTCGACGCCGCCGGGTAATACGTGGCCGCGAAGTTGACCCGAGACGCTGCCGCCGATAATCGGGATCAGCTGGCGCTTACCGGTCTGCGGGCTGCGGGAGACAATTATCGGTTTATCAACCTGGATGGTAATGGAAAAACAGTGTCTGAGTTCGGGGGTCATTATGGCTCTCCTGTTTCGGTTGGCAACGGCACGCGGCCACCGCGCCAGTGTAACGGGTTTGCGAGAGACAAAATAACGCAGGGTTTGGATGAAAATGATTGGCTGGGATGATGAGTTTGGGGGTGCTCAGGTTGGTATGGCGTGGCTTTGGGGGAGCAGAGGCAAACTGGCGGA
>ERZ1673696.2099-NODE-2099-length-14788-cov-4.025453_pt1 | contig 14788 bp, 8 predicted proteins | sample MGYA00580226_ERZ1673696 | MGnify/ENA primary metagenome ERZ1673696 (study PRJEB41218, sample SAMN15661743) | gut metagenome | host: Homo sapiens | place: Canada: London | collected 2015-08-20/2019-03-30 | study: EMG produced TPA metagenomics assembly of... | reverse complement strand
TATCCCTAAAGCATCCAGCGTCTTGTCGCTCTGTGTGGAAAGCATAGTGACAAACTCACCGGCCTTTCCTTCCAATTTATGAGGCGGCAATATATACCGGCCGCTCACCCGGTAAGCCAGCGAACGGAATTCCCTTATTTCCTGAAACATCAGCGACGACATATCGCCTCCGAAATAAACGGAGAATAACCGGGCGGCATGGCGCGACCAGGCATCGTCTGTCACCTCTCCTTTTGCATAGCCGTAAACAATACTCTGCGAGGCTGTCGGCATATCCATAAAGTAAACGGTCGGCTTGTCATATTTCTTTGCATCCCGATGAGAGGGAGCATTAACCGCTACGGTTATCTCCTTCAACGGAAGGGAGGCTTCTATCTCTTCCCTGACCTGGGCGACGGGCAATGTTCCGCAATAAAGCAAATCGCATTCCGTCTGACGGACCTGGACAAATGCATCCAAAAGTTCCTTCCCCTTCAGTTTCTTGACTTCAGAGAGGGATAACTTAGTAAGAAACCGAGATTGTTCGCCATATTTCACTTTCTCGAGCAACGCATTTGCGATGTTATCACTCGATTCGAAGAAAGCCTTCTCGGTGACTTTCGCATCATTTATTACCTGACGGATTTGTTTATCATCAGCTTTTACGTGCCTGATAAAATCGCCGGCCAGCTGAACCGTTTCCTTAAAATGTTTGTCGAAGCCGGTAATCCGCATGAAAAACTGCTTGTCGGTGGCATCGAAAGAAATCGTACTGCCCAGGACCTGCAACCGCGTACGGAATTCATGGAACGACAGAGAGTCCGTTCCCAAAAACTGAAGGTAATTAGCCAGATGCATCAGTTTGGGTTGCTCCAACGTTCCAACCTGATAAACCAGGTTAAGGGTAAATATATCCGTAACAGGATTTGCCGTTGCATATAAAGTGGCTAACGGAGTCAGACTCACCGTTTCTACATCTTTCTGAAAATCAATGAAACGCGGCTTCACTTCTTGTACCGGCAGTTGTTCCAACTGTTTAGCATATTCGGAAGAAGCTTCCGAGTTTTTGGGTACAATCGGACTGAAATCCGGTTTCGTCAAATTATCCTTCGGATATTTGCCTGTCGTCTTTGTAACGCATAAATAGTTTTCACTGAAATATTTACGGGCCACACGGACTACGTCTTCCTTTGTCAAAGCATCGATACCGGAAACTTCCTGCAAATAATCTTCCCAGCTTTTACCTTGCGAATACAAAGACATCATAATCCGGGCACGCGAATCTATATTCTCCAGGTTTGAGGCATATTGGCGGCGTTGCTCCTGCTTCAGGCTATTGAATATCTCGTCACTGAAATCCCCTTCTTTCACCCGGTTGATTTCTTTCCAAACCAGTTTTTCGGCTCCGCCATAAGTCTGGAACATCAGCTTAGGAATAACGGCAACGGCCAGTATCCCGGCTTCATTCATACTTTCATTCATAGCCATCGACGCCATAATCTTCCGGTCTACCATCAGTTTATCCAGAAAACCGGTCCCGTTCGCATTGTTCAGCATATTAACCGCCACAGCCAACGCCACCTGGTCTTCATGATTGGCCGGAACGCCACGGAACCCCATTCCCATCGCTTTGACTAGAGGTACGGGGAATTTTATTTTCATTTTCTCCTTTCCTTTAAAGGGCGGAAGGGCCACAATATCGTGTTTGGGAGCTTCTCCCGGACGGATACGGGAAAAAGTTTTTTCCAGAACCGGCAATACAGCCTCCGTATCAAAATCACCGCTTAATATCAGCCCCATGTTGGAGGCCACATAATATTCTTCAAAGAACTTCCGCATCTCTGTCAGGCGTGGGTTCTTCAGGTTCTTCGTACTGCCGATTATCGGATAAGCATACGGATGCGGGGCAAAATAACGGGCAAGCAACCGGTCCATAACAGGCCCGCCGATGAAATCGCCATACATGTTTTTCTCTTCATAAACAGTTTCCAGTTCGCTCTGGAACAGGCGGAAGACCGGATTCAGCAGGCGTTCGCTGTTGATTTCCGCCCACTGGGACATATATTGCGGGGAAAAGGTATTGAAATAGATCGTTGCATCATAAGATGTTGCGGCATTCAAACCCGAACCGCCATATTTGGAAATCAAACGGTTGAACTCATTGGGAATTACATAGTCGGAAGAACGGATGCTTAATTCGTTTATCTCTTTCTGTATCTGGGAGCGGGCCGCTTCATCTTCCGTAGCCGCCAGTTCGTCATATTTCAGTGCGATAGAATCCAGCAACGTTTTCTCCGCATCGTAATCGACAGTTCCGATTTTGTCGGTTCCTTTGAACATCATATGTTCAAAATAATGGGCAATTCCGGTATCCGGACAATCCCTCGCTCCTGCCTTTACGACAACGGCACCGAATACTTTCGGCTGGCTATGGTCTTCATTCAGCCAGACTGTCAATCCGTTTTTTAGTTTATGTTCTTTTACTTCCAGCGCTTTTGTATTCTGAGCCGCAAACAGATTCGAACAACTTGCAAATAACATCATCATTAATAATGTTTTCATGGATATATTACCATACATCTTTGTATTATGGTCTACAAAGATACCGGATTCCTTTTTGTTATCAGGGGTTGATTAGACTTTTTTATTATTTAAACCAAATGCAGTTGTAAATGTTATCATTATAAAAGAGAGATAACAACATGGTAAATTTAGGTAGCTGGATGAACAAAATCCTAGTCGTCTGGGGCGTGGATGCGAAAATCGCAAATACATTCGATGAAATGATTATTGCCGTACTACTGATCGCGGTAGCTGTAGGAGTCGATTACTTATGTCAGTACATTTTTGTCGGCAGTGTACGGAAGTTATCGGAGAAAAGTCATTATTTCTGGGATACTTTGTTGATTAAGAGGAGAGTTATACATAATCTGGTGCATGCCATTCCCGGAATTTTGGTCTATACTTTATTGCCGATGGCTTTTATCCGGGGAAAAGAATTGTTGTTGATTTCGCAAAAAGTTTGCGCCGTTTATATTGTATTTGTTCTGTTGCTGGCCATCAACGGATTTATCCTGGTGGCAATGGATATATATAATCATAGGGAGGTCAGTAAGAACCGTTCGATAAAAGGATTCGTGCAGGTACTTCAGGTGCTGGCTTTCTTCATTGGAGGGATTGTGATTATTGCCATTCTTGTCAACAAATCACCAGCCACATTGTTTGCCGGACTGGGCGCTTCGGCCGCCATCCTGATGTTGGTATTCAAAGATACGATACTCGGATTCGTTGCGGGCATACAGTTATCAGCCAATGATATGTTACGCCCGGGCGACTGGATTACAGTCCCGGGGTCCAACGCAAACGGGATTGTACAGGAAATCACTTTGAACACCGTTAAAATACAGAACTTCGACAATACAATCTCCACTATCCCACCCTATACACTGGTCAACAACTCTTTCCAGAACTGGCGGGGAATGGTTGAATCGGGCGGGCGGCGTGTCATGAAATCCATCTTTCTCGACCTGAACACAATCAAATTCTGTACACCTGAAATGCTGGATAACATGCGGAAAGAGATTCCCCTGCTGGCCGACTATAAGCCGGACGAAGGTGTGACACCGACTAACTCGCAGATGTTTCGTGTCTATGTAGAACGTTACCTGACCAGTCTGCCGGTTGTAAACACCGACCTCGACCTGATCATCAGCCAGTTGCAATCGACAGAATACGGTGTGCCTATCCAGATCTATTTCTTTTCCCGCAATAAAGTATGGAAAGAATACGAACGCATCCAGTCGGATATATTCGATCATTTCTTTGCGATGATCCCTCTGTTTGAACTAAAAGTGTATCAATACTCTGATTAATGTAAACTTGGGCAGCAATGATTTTTTCCCTACATTTGTGTTCACAACTTTAAATACAAATATATGAGTGAATTACAACAATGGATTAACAGTTACCTGATTAAATGGGGATTAGTACACGACTCTGCAAATATTTGGGACAACCTGGTCGTATTGCTGCTTCTAATAGTGATAACTGTCGGTATCGATTACACTTGCCGCTATATCTTCCTCGAATTATTTAAGCGTTTTGCTCAAAAAACCAAAAACCAGTGGGACGACCTGATCGTAGAACGGAAGATCATCAATAAGCTGATGCACCTGATCCCCGCGATCCTGGTTTATATCATGCTTCCGCTGGCACTACCCAAAGAGGAAATGCCTACTTTGCTCGGTGTCCTTCAGATGGTATGCAGTGTTTACATTGTGGCCGTTGTACTACGATTCATCAACGCTTCACTGAACTTATTATTAGAGATATACAACCGGAGAGAATCGATGAAGAACAAACCATTGAAAGGGTTTGTACAAATCATTCAGGTGATTGTGTTCTTTGTCGGTGGAATAATCATTATCAGTATCCTGATCGGCAAATCGCCCGCTACGTTATTTGCCGGACTGGGTGCTTCGGCTGCCATCCTAATGCTGGTGTTCAAGGATACGATACTTGGCTTTGTGGCCGGTATTCAGCTATCAGCCAATGATATGCTACGTCCGGGCGACTGGATAACGATGTCAAAATACGGGGCTGACGGAACAGTGATTGAAGTGACGCTGAATGCTATTAAAGTTCGCAATTTCGACAACACAATTACCACCATACCGCCTTATGCACTGGTCAGCGATTCTTTCCAGAACTGGCGGGGGATGAAAGAATCGGGAGGGCGCCGTGTGAAGCGTTCCATCAATATCGACATGAACAGCGTACATTTCTGTACACCGGAAATGTTGGCTAAATTCCGTAAAATATCATTACTCACCGATTATATCGATACGAAGCAGGAAGAGTTGGAGGCCTATAATAAAGAACACAGCATCGACGCTTCTATTTGGGTAAACGGACGACGCCAGACAAATATAGGTGTCTTCCGCGCTTATCTGGTGAATTATCTGAAAAGCAATCCCAATGTAAGCCAGAACATGACCTGCATGGTTCGCCAACTGCAACCGACAGAACAGGGTATTCCCATGGAGCTATACTTCTTCGCATCCACCACAGACTGGATTCCATATGAAGACATCCAAGCCGATGTGTTCGACCATATCCTGGCTGTCATTCCGGAATTCGGTTTACAGGTGTTCCAGGGCGTATCAGGTTCAGACTTACGTCATTTGAGGATAGAATCAACAAATTTAAAAGATATTTGATCCAGACTCAATCAAATTCGACAAAATTCTTTTGTATCACCTCATAATAAGCAAACGGAGGTTTAACATATTCTTCCAGGACCTCCGTTGCTACTAACTGTTCGGTTTCATAATCGACTTTCCAGCCATGGTTATGCTGGGTAGTGAGCCGGACAGGGTCAAAATCCTTATCATCCTCTTTGGTGAAGAACATAGCATGTTCGCCTGCGACCGGTTTGCATTGTTCCGGCAAAGTCAGCCATGCCCTAGTTTGTGCTTTATGTTCACTTTCGTCAAAATATATCAGATGGTCAAGCAATTCCAAGAAAATATCCCAGCTTATGTCATACGGAAAAGTGAGGGCAAATACCTGGTTACTCATCGTATGCATCCGGATAATAGCTTCGTAACTGCGGGCATTATATATTTCCGTAAACGTACGCAACATTAAAGCCATTTGTGTTTCATCAACTCCTGCAACAATCACCATTTTGTCGTTACTGACGGAGACATTCGGACGCAAAGCCGGATCAGGACGCCTGTCTTTTTTAAAGAATTTGTTTCGCAAATAGAAAATCAATATGACTGCCAATGCGAAAAAAAACAGATAAGTCTTAACCGGCAATTTCTTACCCGGTTTCTTCGCCACTTGGATTGTCTTCAGCATGTCGTCATCAAGCCTGAATGTGATGGGGATTACCTTTTCATCTGCGATATTCTCTCCGTTACGGGTAGCGGGTATCCATTTTCCGCTTGTCAGGGCAACCAGGCGAATCGCTTCATCATTCAGCAACGGCTCCGAACCTAAAAAGACATGCGGTTCGGTAACCGAGCCATCCGGCTCTACCGTGCAGGAAACAAGGACTGTCCCACTCACCTCCTCTTCGGCGGCCTTCTCGGGATATTGCATATTCTGCCGGATAAACCAGAACTGTGCTGCCGAACCACCTGTGTATTCCGGGAAAGTACGGTCAGAACCTTCAGAACGAAGGATAGGACTATAAACCCCTTCACTGCTACGCAACAAATACGTCAACATATACTGATTGTCCTCCATCCGGCTGAAACTCATGGAACGATATCCCAACGATGGCAAGTTATTGATATTTTTTCCCTCATTATCAGGAGGCAACATCACAACCTCCATCAATCCGACTTTTATCCTAGAAAACCGCAAATCGTTCAAAACATGGAGATACAAAGACTGGCAAACCATTTCTTCTCCTGAAGCATCTTTCTCCCCGATACTCTCGAAACGATACTTCCACGCAATAGGGACATTGCTCTTGTAATCATCTATAAAAGAATAGATAAGGCTGATTCGAGCACCACCCAGCAAAGGAATCGGCTCGCTTACAAGTCCCTGGCTTTTGGGATTATCAGGCGTAAAGGCTGTAAATTCACCCTCATTCGTACCGAAACGGGTAAATGATTTTGCCGGAAAAACAGCTTCCAGGCGGAACAGGGAAATATCTTTATCGGTAATCTTCGGTTCCTCAATAATCAAGCTATCCAAAAAAGGTTTCACTTCTTGCTTTATACGCAGTTCATCTGCTGTCAGATTATTATTCAGTTGTGCTTTCGCGTCCATGTTCCCCAGCAGGAAAACAGACAAAAGTAAAAATTGTAACAGGCTAACTTTCATACTACATACATTTACTTTATATCAGAACTGGAAATAAATAAACGGCTGCACACCGGCACTCTTGAACTGCACTACAACAAAAATCATAACCGCCAGAATAACAGCCTGTACCAACAAAGGAGAGCGGGTTACGACTCCCTGCACCGCATTCTCTGCCGACTTAGGCATGAAGTGAAGCACATAACCAATCACCATCAGGATAAAAACACCTTTATAACCCGCTACAAATTGTGTAAATACTTCCGGATGGAAGTTTGTAAAGATTTGCGAAAGCATCTCCTTCACCGTTTGTATCGAATCGGCACGGAAGAATATCCATCCGAAACAAACCAAATGAAACGTAATCAATATGCCCAAAACCCTGCGCCAGGGCTTCATTTCAGACCCTAGTTGCTTGAAACTGCTGAACCGGCTCATTATAAACTTATGAATCGCCAGCGCCACTCCATGAATGGCTCCCCAAATGATAAAACTCATCGAAGCACCATGCCAGAGACCACCCAGCAACATTGTAATCAGCAGGTTTATATACGTACGGATTTTCCCTTTCCGGTTCCCACCCAACGAAATATACAGATAATCTTTCAGCCATGAAGACAGAGATATATGCCAGCGCCGCCAGAATTCGGTAATGGTCGCCGACTGGTAAGGTGAATCGAAGTTTACATTAAACCGGAAACCTAAAAGCAAAGCAATACCAATCGCCATATCCGAATAACCGGAAAAGTCGCAATAAATCTGCAAAGCATAACCATAAACGCCCAGCAGATTTTCCACACCGGTATAAAGCAAAGGCGCATCAAAAATACGGTCTACAAAGTTCAGGCTGATATAATCGGAAATCACCGTTTTCTTAAACAAACCACAGAGTACCAGAAACAATCCTTCGCCAAATTCGGAACGGGTGACGGTCGGTTCCTTATAGATTTGCGGAATAAAGTCACGGGCACGGACGATAGGCCCTGCCACTAACTGCGGAAAGAACGATACATAAAACACATAATCTATCCAGCGTGTCAGCGGCGTAATCTTCCCCCGGTATACATCAATGACATAACTGATTGTCTGGAACGTGAAAAAAGAAATACCGACCGGCAGAAATATATCCATCGGCTGATACGTAACGCTTTGCATGGCCCTATTTCCAAACTGGTAACCAAACATCCTTGTTACCGAAGCAATCATATCCAACAGGAAATTGAAATACTTAAAATATCCCAGCATCCCGAGGTTTATACATAAACTAAGAACAACCCACAGTTTACGCTTCCATTGGGTTGTAGTATGGAATATTCCCTGCGCAATACAAAAATCTGACGTGGCAGTAAATAACAGCAGGAAAAACCAGAATCCGCTACTCTTATAATAAAAATAGATAGAAAACAGCGTTACATATATAATACGGGCCAGCAAATGTTTCCTGAGTGACATATAAATAATCAGGAATCCTATAAACAGGAAAAAGAACAACCCGCTACTGAACAGTATCGGCGACAGGTGTTGATAGGTGAGCACCTCTCCCAGCTTGGATAAATCTATATTATCGAACATCGTTATCTGCTATATATCGGTTATAGGTTTGCATCAGGGCACGATACAATAAAATGCCTTGCTCCTGATAGCCTTCTTTCGTAAAATGAACACGGTCTCTTCCCATTAAACCGGTCTTGCGCCATCTGGCAGAAGAGTTTTTCCCTCCTGTCGAAGCAAACAAATCCCAGCATGCCAGACCTTCGCGACGTGCCACTTCGACAATCGCCTTTGCTGCACGTTCTGTATTTTCATTGCGCACATACGTACGTTTCTTGTTCACATACACCCGTTTATAACATTCGGGAGGAGTTGTCAGCAAGATGGCCGTATGCGGCATTTGTTTTTTCACTAAGGATATAAAATCTTCAATTTGCCCGGCAAATTCATTACGGGTAAAGCGCCGGCCGAAAGTCTCGTTCGTTCCTAAAGAAATAATCAACAGTGACGGATTCAGCAAAGCCAACTGGCGGACATAGTTCTCGTCTGTATAATTTACATACATGGCACCGTTCACACCGATCGAATGATACAAAATACCCGGTTGCTCGTTGGTCAGATTGAAACCATAATAAAGGTTCTTAAAAGAAGAAGCCGGAAGCAGGTTATCCGTCCCCTGTTTCCTTCGCGTACTGTGCAGTTGCAACGTGTCGACGAGACAAGAGATGCGGAACGTATCGGCAATCACTCCCGGCGCACACGGCGCCGTACTTAATACCGTCCTGACAGAATCTTTCATTTTTCCGGCCGGCAGCATCGGCATGGACTTCTCCCCACGGTAAATGACTGCCTGGTTAAAAGAATATCCGGCACCGTTATTAGGTGCTATGCTGATATCGAAATTGATGGATGGCGACGCGGACTGGATACCGATACCACCCGGCCCAATCGGACATTTCCGGTTGTTCTGGATACAACGTCCGGCAATCCATTCCTTCGCTACGGATGAAATGAAATAATCGTCCGGTTCGTTCGTCTTGCTCAGTTTGAAGGGAGCAATCCAACCACGCCCGGCATTGCCGAACTGCTGTTGAAGGAGACGCATCATGCGCCCGCTATAATGTCCTGCCTGTATATGCGAATCGCCCAGCTGCACAATCGTGATAACCGTATCTTTTCCCGCACGCAAGGAATCGAGTCCAGCAAAGAAATGATGCAACGGAGCATATTCATTTACGCAACTGTCGGAGGCCGGCAACTGAATCGAGTCGACAACGGCTCCCATAAGATAAGAAGCAAAAGGCAAGGCAATCGTATCCGGCACAGTCAACGTATCGGACAACACATCCCCTGCATCCTGAAACGATGAGCGGGAAGGCGAAAGATTCTTCGCCCCTACGGTAATCGCGAGCAATGCCAACAAAACCGACAAATTAATTAACCACTTTGTCTGCTTCATCATAAAACTCCTTTTCCAATAATAATGCATTAAAAAGAGCCGTCGCTATTTCGCGCCCGCCTCTGAAACTCAGATGTGTATAATCTTTGCTTGCCCAATTATTCTCAACATAACGGACCATGCTGTTCTCGCCTCCCATCGCACCGAACGTATTCCAGAACGGAATACCTGTTTTACGGGCAATCTGCCTTTGTGTATGAAGCAAGGCAAGCACGGCAGGCATCGTTTCAAACTCACCCTCTTCCTGATGGCTACGGTCTGAAACACCTAACAGCAAGATATCCGCCTCCGGGAAACAAACCTGTACATGGCGAACCGCTTCTTCCATGCGTTTGCTATACCAGCCGTAATGTAAAACGCTGTCGCTTACCACATTCAAACCATACTGAAGAATAATCAGGTCGTATGGCCGGACTTCGGTCAGATTCCGGCAAAGCGAACTATCCAGACGGTTCAATATCATACCGGAATTACCACGCAGGGAGTAATTATCAACGACAACACCTGAATTATCCTCCAGGGCGACACCCAACGCACGGAAACCTTCTGTCTCCGTAAAAGAGAAAGTAGCTTCTGTAAATGTCCCTTTCCGCTCATATTGTGTTATTTTCGAAACGACAGGCAATAACTCATTGATTGTATCCGGCTGATTGTTATAATGCAGTTTCATCCGGGTTCGGGTATTCTGTTCATACAGAAATTTCAGCGAAGAAGCCGATTGCAACTCCGGATAACGGTTTGTTGTCTTGACAGATACGGATACCTTTTCACCTTTCGGTTCAAACATCATTCCGGAAAGCGTATACCCATGTTCATGGTCGGTCAGCATCGACCAGGTGTGCCATCCTTCCGAGCGCTGTTCGATAGTCGGACGGAACTGTGCTGCCACGGAAGCAATAGGAACAAAGCCCACTCCACGCCCGCCAAACTCTTTCTGCAAGGCAGAACGCAGGTCGGCAACGACAATATCCCCCTCAATAAACGAGTCACCCAGAAAAGCGACACGCACCGGTCGGTTCATTGTCTCCCGGTTTTTCAAGGCTGTAAAGAAACGCTTCAACCCGATATGGCCTACCGAATAATCTTCGATATGCGTACCGAGCGAATCCGCCCCCTGGACAGAATACATTATATTATACAGGGAATCGCGTAACACCAATGCCGTCGAATCAATCCCCGTCGAACGGATAATCGAATCGCGCAATGCTACTGAATCTATTTCCAACGTATCCGGTTGTTCGAGCTGTTTACGCAGCGAGTCCATTGACAACGATTGCGTTTTCACCCGTAAATCCGAAAGTAAGTCAACCTTTTTTATTTTCTGGCCGAACATGTTGTCCGGCAGATAATATAGTCCCAGGCAGATGCAAAGCGTTATAAGTAACAGCATCAGCAACCTGCCGAAATTATCTTCCTTATTCATTTACTCATTCTTACGAAGGTGCAAAGATAAGGATAAAGTTTCATTTGTAACGTAAAAGTTGCGGTATTTCAGATGGTTCGCTGGCAACCCTTATTCCTGCATCTTCCAATGCACGTATCTTTTCGACTGCGGTGCCGGCCCCTCCGGAAATAATAGCGCCGGCATGTCCCATCTGTTTACCCGGCGGTGCAGACTGGCCGGCAATAAAGCCGACCACCGGCTTGGTGACATGCTTACGGATATAATCGGCAGCCAGTTCCTCAGCATTTCCTCCAATCTCTCCGATTATCACGATTGAATGCGTTTCCGAATCCTTCTCGAACATCTCCAGCAGTTCGCGTAAATAGAGGCCGACAACAGGGTCGCCTCCCATTCCTACTGCGGTAGACTGCCCCATACCGTTGGCCGTCAAATGATAAACGACCTCATAGGTCAATGTCCCGCTACGGCTGAGCACACCTGTATGACCTTTCGTGAAAACCCTTCCCGGCAGGATTCCGACCAGACTTTCACCCGGAGAAATCAATCCGGGACAGTTTGGCCCAATCAACTTTGCCCCTTTCAGTTGGACAAAGCGATAGGCTTTTATGACATCGACGGTCGGGATTCCTTCAGTGATACAGATAATCAGCTCAATCCCGGCATCGGCCGCTTCCATAATGGCGTCTGCCGCAAAACGGGCAGGAACGAATATTATCGAAGTGTTAGCCTGTGTTTGCTGTACGGCATCGTACATCGTATTGAAAACCGGGATATGCTCGATTTCCGTACCGCCTTTGCCCGGTGAGGTACCACCTACGACATTGGTTCCGTATTCTTTCATTTTCAGTGCGTGGAAGAGGCCGTCGCGTCCGGTTATTCCCTGCACGACCAGCCGGGTCGATTTATTTATCAATATGCTCATGGTAACTTTTCTTTTATTGTTTATGTGATGCTTCAACAGCCATCAGGGTGGCTTCTCCCATTGTTTCGGCAACTTTGAAACGAGTGTTGCGCAACAAATCGCGCCCCTCCTTCTCATTTGTGCCTGTCAAACGGACAACGACAGGGATATCGGTATCAATTTGCTCAAAAGCCTTCAGCAGCCCGTAGGCAACATCATCGCAACGCGTAATACCTCCGAAAATATTTATCAGCACAACCTTTACCTGTGGATCTTTTAAAAGTAGCTTCATTGCCTCAATCACTTTTTCCGGATTCGAACTTCCTCCTATATCCAGAAAATTAGCTGGGTTTCCGCCATACAATTTAATCATATCCATCGTAGCCATCGCCAGTCCGGCACCGTTCACCATGCAACCAATCTCGCCACCCAGATGCACATAACTAAAACCTTTTTCCTTCGCCTGCGCCTCCGTCCTTTCTTCCTCTGTCGGTTCAAACAGTGCCAAGACACGAGGCTGGCGGTATAACGCGTTATCATCGAACGTCATCTTGGCATCAATAGCCATCAAGACTCCGTCCTTCGTCATAACCAACGGATTGATTTCAACCAGAGAAGCATCTTTCTCGATAAAAAGCCGGTACATATTCCGGATAATCGCAGCCATCTGGTTCACCTGAGCTATCTTATCGAACAAGGTAAAGGCATAACGGCGTGCCAGATAATCCGGAATCCCGATAAGCGGGTCGATCCGGAAATGAAATATCTTTTCGGGACTCCGGCGAGCCACTTCCTCAATATCCATCCCTCCTTCCGCACTCATCATCAGGACAACTGAACGGGAATTGCGGTCGATAACAAAACTGACATAATATTCAAGATGGATATTCACCGCCTCGCTCACAATCACACGGGTGACAGGGAAATCTTTAATCGTCATGCCCAGAATCGCTTCGGCGTGCTGCAATGCTTCTTCCGCATTGCCTGCCAGTTTAACACCTCCGGCCTTTCCCCTTCCTCCGGTCAATACTTGTGCCTTGATTGCAACCTTTTCATTCCCCAGCTGACTGAAAGCAGCCGTAACCTCTTGCGCCGTGTTACACAGAATGTGCCGTTCCACTGGAATCGCATAGTCTGAAAAGAATTTTTTCGCCTGATATTCGTGTATCTTCATCTGGTAAATAATTTAGTGGTATTCACTCCTATTTTATAACAGATAAATAAATGAAGAAGTTGTTGAAGTCACCATATATATCCGGCTGTTTTCCAGCATAAAAGGAGAAATAACCTGTATTAACCGGACTTTTATTAGGAAAACTCGTTCCTATTTCGTATATTTGTTAGGGAAGAATATGAGGAGGATGAGTTATGGATAATATTTCAGGTTATATTGAGCAATTTGTCCTGGATAAACTGAATACGTTTAACGAAGGCAGAAACACAGATAAAGGTGTGTATTTCATACTTTTGCCGAATGAAAAAACGGCTTATTACACACTTTGGTTCTACAACCCGGCAGCGGAATTTCATCCGAATGTTTTTCTCTCCACACTGGATGTGAACGCTATTAATTCAGTGGAAAAAGCGATGAAAACGACAGCCAACTCTTTCGCCAGGCTGACGATTAAAATGAGACTGGAATCCATCTCACATAATGCCGACGACATTGTATCTTTTGGCAAATACCGTGGTTATCATCTGTTTGAAGTGGCTGCCATCGACCCTAAATATGTCACCTGGATTGCCAACAAATATGAAGCACGCGTACAAAGCGAAAGACGTTTCAAGGAACTGGCAGCGACCTATTCATGGGTATATCAGGACCTGAACACTTCCCGCACGCACAAAGTGCCTGTCAGCCGTTTTATCGGAACGATAGATGAGAAATTAAACGATTTGCATCTTTCCGTCCGGCGGGTCAAGGTGGAAGACAATCCGTACAAAACCCGTTCAGTCCGGGGAACCACCCATTTCTACGTCGACCAGAAAATTGTTGCTTCTGATGAATCCGGCAATCTGTTTTTCTTCACCATCCGGGCATCCGACCGTAGCCTGGAAAGCGGTAAGTTAAGTAATGCCGACCATGCTTATCAGGCGGGAGAAATCATGCATATCCGTTCGGCCAAAGTAATCAAGCATTATACTTCCCGGAATATCCGTTATACGAAGTTGGGATATATAAAAACAAAATAATACAATAACATTTGACAGGTAAAAATCCCATTCGAATCCATTTTTAATTTCTCCCGGGTGAAATTTCGATTTCATTCGGATGAAAATTTATTTTCTCCCGGATGTGGCGTTCTTCCTGTTTTAGGAGGAAAATATATTATAGAGAAGAAAATACGCGAAGAGATGATTATGACTTATTTTACATATAAAATGGCATTTTTACAAAAAAAGACTCAACACGCTGTATATTATTAGTATAGCATCAATTTAACAATAGTTAATTCTCCCGAAACCCTAGTTTCCGAGTCTGAAACTCCCCAAAAACGGACTTTAAGTACACAAAGTAAAGTAAAGAATAGTAAAGTAACAACAACAGCAACAACACGTGCGCGAGAGCGGAAAAAATCGAATGTCTTTTTTTCTTTCCCGATATTTCTGTTATTTAGCAGCTTTTCCTATCTTTACCGCATTATAACCGGAAAACATGTTTACAAAAAAAATAACGCTCGTACTATCTGTATTCGTTGCACTCTTTATTTTCAACGGCACTCTCTTTGCC
>ERZ1673696.2092-NODE-2092-length-14817-cov-4.281195_pt1 | contig 14817 bp, 10 predicted proteins | sample MGYA00580226_ERZ1673696 | MGnify/ENA primary metagenome ERZ1673696 (study PRJEB41218, sample SAMN15661743) | gut metagenome | host: Homo sapiens | place: Canada: London | collected 2015-08-20/2019-03-30 | study: EMG produced TPA metagenomics assembly of... | reverse complement strand
ACCGGTCTGACGGCACAAAACCCGGAATCGGAATAGAAAGAAAAAATAAACCTACATTTGTAAAATGGCGCAATCGTCCCGATTTTCTTTGGTCTTTATAGTATGAAAACGAAAATTTATTCGTGTTAACGCGCGGAAAAATCACCCTAAAAAACGCTTCGCTCGTTTTTCTCCGTTTCTCTTTTTTCGCTTCCAAAATGCGCATTTTCCGCCCATTCCAAAGCCTGCAATTCCCTAAAATTTTTCTTCTTTGTGAGAACAACAATACTCGTTCGATTCTTTTTGCGGGAATCTGCAACAAGAATAATCGACAGATGACAATTGATCATGGAGAATTACCGGAAGCTTCGCTTCCATGAAAAAACAGATTAATAAAGAAAAGCAGAAAGGAAAATTAAATGTATATCCATTGATTTATAATTCGATAGAATAAACTTAAGACTGTGATTCATCCTTGTCGATTGTCAATTATTCCTTGTCAATAGACCAAGCACCCGCAGAGACCAAGGACTTTATAAACTTTATAAACTTTCGACTAAATTAAACGAACCTTTATTTGGACAAATTTGTAAAATTGTAATTTCTTAAGTAAAAAAAAATAATACATTCACTACTCGTTAACGGAATAAAAAAGTTAAAATATCTATGTTTAAAAAATTGCACATATTCTTGATATCCAACAAATTAATAACACATAATTCTCTGATTCACAAGTATCGTATGCACAACTTCTATGCAATATAAGTGAAATTTCTCGACATCTGCAAACAAATGGGAGGAAACTTAGCCGATGCATCTGGAAATGTCCCATCTCTTGAGACTGCCTCCCGGATACTCCGATGTGAGAGTTATCGCACTGAATAGGACAGGGGGAGACAAAGCAAATATACATGGCATTCATAATCCGGAGAATGCAATTCTGAATAAAAAAAACGAATCGTGCAAATTTTTGTAACAGAGCTTCTTAATTTTATATTTTCAATTTTCAGATTTTGTTATATGAAATTAATCTAGATTACACTTTGAAATAACAAGGAATTTCCGCTACTTTGTAGCAGAATTGGAAAAAAGTATAATGAAAAAAAGATGGGTCATCAATACTCCGCCGGAGGCTACTAAGATAGAGGAACTTTCAAAAAAACTAAATTGTCACCCCGTTATAGCGAACTTACTGCTGCAACGGGGTATTACTAGTTCGGAACAGGCACAATCTTTTTTTTATCCATCCCTGAATATGCTGCACGATCCTTTCTTAATGAAAGATATGGACAAGGCAGTAGAACGTTTAGACCGGGCGATCGCCCAAGATGAAAAAATACTGATATACGGAGATTACGATGTCGATGGGACGACGGCAGTATCCCTGCTATACAAGTATTTGAAACACCACTGTAACAGCGATAATCTGGAATACTACATCCCCGACCGCTATACGGAAGGATATGGGGTATCGATCAAAGGAATCGACTATGCCGCAGAAAACGGTTTTTCATTGATGCTGATCACCGATTGTGGAATCAAAGCAGTCGAAAAAGTCAAATATGCCAATTCCAGACAGGTGGATATCATCATTTGTGACCACCATACTCCGGGAGATATGTTGCCGGAAGCCATTGCGGTGCTCGATCCCCAACGTCCGGATTGTCCCTACCCTTACAAATGGCTGAGCGGCTGCGGGGTCAGTTTCAAGCTGGTACAAGCACATAGTCTGAAGCACAATCTTCCGATGTCGGAGCTTTACAAGCTTTTGGACCTGTTATGCGTCAGCATAGCCAGCGATATCGTCCCGATCACGGGAGAAAACCGGATTCTGGCCTATTTCGGGTTACAGCAGTTGAACTCCAATCCCAGTCTGGGATTAAAAACGATTATAAAAATTTCCGGGATCGATAAAGAAATTACGATCAACGACATCGTTTTCAGAATCGGTCCCCGGATCAATGCAGCCGGACGGGTCGAATCAGGCCGGAAATCGGTGGAGTTACTGACAGCCGACGAGAAATGCTCTGCTGCCGGTATCGCTTCGGATATCAATACTTTCAACGACCAACGTAAAAAACTGGATCACGATATCACTGAGGAAGCCATTCGTCACATCAACCAATCGGAACTCGAACCGTCGAAAAAAACGACCGTATTGTTCAATGCCAACTGGCATAAAGGAGTGATCGGGATCGTAGCTTCACGCCTGACCGAATCTTTCTATCGTCCGACGATCATTCTTACCGAATCGAACGGCTTGGCGACAGGCTCAGCCCGGTCGGTCGAAGGTTTCGATCTGTATTACGCTATCTCGCAATGCAGTGAATTTCTGGAGAATTATGGCGGGCATAAATATGCTGCCGGATTGACCTTGAAAATCGAAAATATAGAACCGTTCAAACAAAAATTCGAACGTATTGTCCGGGAAACGATCGACGATGAAATGTTGACCCCTCAGATCAATATCGACGCTAAAATCAAGCTGACCGATATCACTCCCGATCTGTATCATATGCTGCAAAAATTCGCCCCGTTCGGTCCCAACAATACCATCCCGGTCTTCATGACCGAGAAAGTAACAAACTTCATCGGCACCAAACGGGTGGGACGTAACAACGAACACCTGAAACTGGTCATTGTCGACGATACCAGGGCCTGTAACGACCGGAGCGGCATCGGTTTCGGCATGGGGCATCTCTATGATAAAGTGAACTCCGGCGGATTTTTCGATATCTGTTATACGCTCCAGGAAAATGAATTTATGGGGAAAAACGATATTCAGATGATAGTGAAAGATATTCGTTTGAGGGAGGAGTGAGGGGGAGAAAGAAAAAAGGAGAAAGGAAAAAAGGGTGAATTCTTCAAGGTTATTAGATAAAGCGGTCGATCAGTTTGCTTCCCTGCCGGGAGTAGGGCGTAAAACAGCTCTGAAATTCGTATTACATCTTCTGAAGAAAGATGTGCAGGAAGTCGACGACTTTTTGAAAAGTATCGGTGACCTGAAGAAAAACATCAAGGAATGCCGTCGATGTCATAATATTTCCGACGGTGAAATCTGCGAGATCTGTTCAGACCCGAAACGAGATAACACGACGCTCTGCGTCGTAGAAAACATCAAAGACATCTTATCGATCGAGGCCACCTCACAATACAACGGTTTATACCATGTGCTCGGAGGAATCATCTCTCCAATGGACGGTATCGGTCCTGCCGATCTGCACATTACTTCTTTAGTTGAAAGGGTAGAGCAGGAACCGATCCGGGAAATAATCTTTGCCCTCAGTGCCACCATCGAAGGAGATACTACCGGCTATTATATCTTCAAAAAAATGAAGAATAAAGAAGATCTCGTCATCAGCACCATTGCCAAAGGCATCTCTATCGGCAATGATCTGGAATATACCGACGAGCTGACTTTGGGACGTTCCATTGTCAATCGTGTCAAATTCAGCTTCAACGATTAGAACACAAACGCAATTACTTTTTTCCCACCAGGTCGTCCGCCAGTTTTTCAAAAAAGCCTTTATATGAACTCATGCTTACTTTTCCGGTGACCCGTTCTTTTCGTTCCATTTCCTGAGCTGCTTGTACAAACCAGTGTGCCGCTTTGTAGCGAATAGCTTCGTCAGGACAATTTTCATTGATTTTCACTCCCCAGCTGTACAATTCGGCATCGGGAATTTTTTCTTCGTACCATTTTTCCTCTGCCAAATCGACGAATGTAGGCCAGTCCCCGGTGCGTTCGGCAGCATGCATCCGGGCATTCCGGACAATTTGCCGCCACTCTTCGACTTTTTCTTTTTTCAGTCGTTTGGTATAAGCTTTGAAACCGACCTCATCAAAAACGCCGTCCTGAACAAAATTTTCAGCCCCGGCAATCCAGACCGCCGCTATCTTTTTCCGAACCTTATCTTCTCCGTAAAGGTCGTACAATTCTTTGCGGTGAGTCAATACATATTGAAAAAGGTCTGTATCGGCAAGCATATAATAGCGGTCGAAAATATCCCAATATTCAGCATCCCGGAGACAATCCGAAGGTAAAGCCGAAAAATAAACCGCCGCAATCTCTCCGGCTTCCCTGTATCTATCAGCCCGCCCCAACATCGCCATATAACTCTTCAGAAATTCGGGCCGGCGACTTCCCTGACGGAATTCCTTCTCCATTCCGGCCAGTCCTTTTCCTTCCAACACCATCCGGGCCTCCTGCAGCAAATCTTCGGGACTCATGATATTTCTCACCCGGTGCAATTCGTTTCCCCCCGCATCCGTAAAAACCAACACCGCCTGACCCGATTCGCGGGCTACATTGACAAACTGCTGCTCGAAAAGGGCAGCCACTTCCGGGTCGGCAAATACGGTACGCAACATCTCTTTATGTGCACCACCCGGAATATAATAATCGATAAACACCGGTTTATTCTCCTGTTGCGCTTTAGCCCGAGCCTCCTCATCCGATAATTCCTGAAACGAAATTCCTCCGGCTTTTTTCAAAGCAAGAGCAGCATTGTCCAGCAATTGCTCCTTTGTTTCCGCCCCTTCATCCTGGTAAATCACTTTCCCTTTGGCATTCAAAAACAGAAAAGCAGGACACTGTTTTATCCCATATCGCCGGGCCAACTCTTGTGTCCGCGAGGTATTCACCCGCAGATTGACAAAATGGTCATTGTAATAATCGGCCACCTCGTCCAGGTTCAATACGTTTTTCTCCAATAACAAACAAGCCTGACACCGGTCGGCGGTAAAATAAATACATACCGGCTGCTCCGCTTCCTCCGCTTTTGCCAAAGCTTCTTCGAACGGCAAATCCTCGAAACGAACAGAGCGGCTATTTCTTTTTTTCACTGCAGCCCGTTCCTTCGCCTTTTCGAGTGTTTCTCTTAAAGCAGAAGGATCTTGAAGTACCTCCCCCGGTTTTATCATTTCCAGCAAATCTCCATAAGGCATAAAAAAAGCAAACAGGGGAGGCTCGTACATCAATAAGCGCGTTTGAAATCCACTGTTTTTCGTATCGTTCGCATTCAGCCGGATTGCGATCACATTCCGCTGCAAATAATTCACCAGATCGGGTTTCGTCTGTATTCCTCTCTCCACTTTCAGGTCGATCGGTCCCACTTCGACCAGAACCAGCTTATTTTCCCGGGCTGCCTGCAAACTAGCCTGTTCCCAACTATAAGCCTGAAACAAGTCGACAGCTCTCTGGGCTAATATCCGGTTTACCGGCATCAGTCCTCCCAGCCCTAATATAATCATGAATAAAATCCTCTTCATCACCGATTTATGTTTATACAAAAGTAAACGCATAATCGCTCATTTCCTTTTCTATTCGACAAGATTTAACATTTTTAACTTTGAAGTGATACAGAATTTTTTTCCGGTATGACCAATTTTTATTAGTTATTGGCCAATATTTCACGGAAGTTGAGACAAATATTTCATTCTTTTGCGACATTAAATAATCAGACGAATAACAAATAATGAATAACATGAATCACGATTTCCCCTCTCCTTCACGCATCGTATGGCTGGATGTCGTCCGGCTTACAGCAATGCTTATGGTAATCGGCGTACATTGTATCGATCCCTTTTACATCTCCCCGACCCTGGGAACCCTACCCGAATATAAATTCCGGGCTTCTGTATACGGCTCATTATTTCGTCCGTCGGTTCCCCTGTTTGCCATGATGACCGGATTACTCTTACTTCCGGTTAGTCAACAACCGTTAGGCGTTTTCTACAAGAAAAGAATTTTCCGGGTATTATTTCCTTTTTTGATATGGTCGGTGCTTTACAACTTATTCCCATGGTTTACAAGTAGTCGGACTTCCGAAATCCATTATAGGCGATTTTTTCTGTTATGTACAAGGAAATGAATCCCAGTCTTTCAGCGATTCGCTGAAAGACATCGCCATGATTCCTTTCAATTTCTCCTTTAAAGAGAATCATATGTGGTACATTTACCTTTTGATCGGACTTTATCTGTATATGCCCTTTTTCTCAGCCTGGATCGATAAGGCCGATCGTAAAATGAAACAAACTTACTTGTGGATTTGGGTGATCAGCTTATTTCTCCCGTATATGGGCGAATATATTTCGCATTATCTCTATGGCACCGCCACCTGGAACGAATTCGGGACACTATATTATTTTGCAGGTTTCAACGGTTATCTCCTGCTCGGGCATTATGTCAAACAAGGAAATTCCTGGTCCGTCGGAAAAACACTGCTTCTATCCGCTCTCTTATTTGCAGCCGGCTATTCCGTCACTTTTACCGGTTTTAGTGCAGCAGCCCATAATCCGGCAGCTACCGAATCGGATATGGAATTATTCTTCACTTTTTGCAGCCCTAACGTGTTATGTATGACTCTGGCGGTTTTTCTGGCTTTGCAAAAAGTAGTCGTCTCTACGCCCGCCCTCATCCGTTCGCTCGCCAATATCACGAAATGTGGTTTCGGCATTTACATGGTACATTATTTTCTGGTCGGCCCGGCCTTTTTACTGATCGGTAATTTCAATCTGCCGATTCCGCTACAGGTGCCGGTAATGGCAATTCTTATTTTCCTGTGTGCGTGGGGATTCACAGCCCTGATGTACCGGTTATTGGGTAGAAAGGCTCGTTGGATTATGGGATAAAATTTATGTGCTGATGTGCTCATTATGGAGTAACTCCCGGGAGCACATCAGCACATGGTTATTATATTAATCGAACATCCGTCCCGGACAATTAGCAATCACTTTCCTCATACGCAAAACCTGCTCATAGGTCAGGGAAGTCGATGCCGAACTTCCATCCATGATATTACAGGAATTATAATAAATCACCGGAGCCTGTTTATCATCCGAATAAGTATTCTTTTCCAAAGCAATAGGCCCTAATTCATAAGTATAAGTATCCGAACAAAAATCTACATCTCCGTTAACAAAGGGAATTCCCGAATAAGTACTGAACACCGTAGGCATTAATCCGAAATGTGTACCCAGATAATATTCATAGCCCCCTTTATTGATCGAGAATATCGAACTCACAGTAAGAGTAATGCCTACTTCCCTATACGAAGTAAAACTTACTTCATCAGCTGTAGCAACCGAATTCATTTTCAAACCGGGTACAGCGGTTCCGTTATCCAAAATATAAGCCGGAGCATAAGCATTGGTCCCATAAATTTCATCGTTTACCCAGATATTCAATATCCGGTTCGGGTCCCATAGTAAATTCTTATTGATATAATCAGCAACTTCGCCATAAGCAGGAGTTCCCATTTCCACTCTGTTTATTCCCGGGGTAGCGAGTTTATTCCCTTGTACATCCACCGTAGCCAATTCAAAGCGAATTTTACTGTCGACGGCTACCGGATCGTCGGCATAAGTTCCCGCAAACACCTTGTTGGCCCGATCGATAAATCCCTGTAACAACCCGGTCGTTATGCCATCATACCTATTGATATTTTTATCTGTAACCAACAGATGGAAAACAACCGGAACAGTAATAGTCGGAAAATCCATTACCGGATCGGCGATCAAATGCACTTTACAAGGTTCACTTTCTATCCCATGAATAGTACATACAAATTCAACATCCGTTCCAGCCCCTTCGGTGGTCGAGAATTTCTGTCCCTCGATCAACTTGCCATCCCTGGTTTTAATCTGTATTTCAGATGCTTCGAAACGATCCATTTTCATTGCAGAAATCTTCGTAAACACAGAGTCTTTGACAATATGTTCCCCATCGATCACCTGTTCGATCGTCCGTTTATCTTTCACAAACGAATAAGCTTTTACAAGAAAACTCAACTGAGCTTTACCATTCGCGATCAAAACGGGACTATTGGGATAAATAGCCACCGAATCGACGGCTTCGATTCCGGGTTCGTACAACCAGGTTTCATATTCACTCTTTTCGCACGAAAAAAGCAAAACAATCAGCAAAATATAACCTATTATTTTCATCTTATTCATCATTTTAGGATTACAACATATTCCATCCGGGATTTTGTTCGATCTGATTATTTTCCTGCATTTCTTCCAGCAAAGGAATAGGGAAACAGAAACGGAAATCATTATCTTCCAGCATATAGACGGCTTCTTCCGGATTCTGGTAAGAATTTCTGGACCATCCCTTCTGAATCCGGATCAGATCACACCACCGCATATCGTATTCGAGGCAAAACTCTCTCCGCCGTTCATTCATAATCTCTTGTAACAAATCCGCTCCTTTGTATCCCTGATAATTTCTGATCCGATGACGTTGGAACTCTTCCAAGGCTTGCCGGGCTTCTCCTTCCTGTCCGTTACGGGCATAACTTTCAGCCTCGATCAGATACATTTCGGAAACCGGGAAAAAGTGTAACACCCCATAGGAATTCGGCAGATCCTTGAATTTACGGATAGCCTTGTTTTCGGGATTAAAGTAAAGGGAACGGCGAACATCGTTTTCATCGAACAATTCGAACAGTTCATCCCGGACAAATTCGAGTAAACCATAAGCCTCCATCGTCCCGTACATGCCCGCATCTCCGGTATACCACAAAAAGGACAATAAGGCCTGATCTTTATTTTTATATACTCCCCCCTCACTTGTCTTATAGGTTTCAAAAGGTTTGAATTCATCTATCCCCTGCAACGGATAATTTTTCATAACCGCCTGTGCATGCGTAATTGCCTGAACATAATCCTCTTTCTCGCCAGCTCCCGAACCGCCTTTAAAAAGGTAGATCTCGGCCAGCAAAGCATGGGCCAGATTCTTATCGTAAAAAATATTATAAGTCGCCCGGGGTTCTGTCTTACAATCAATGACCGTAGTCAACTCATCGATCAAAAACCGATATACCTGAGCCTGCGTTTTCCGCTGTTTATTATAACTTCCGACTGCTTGCGAATCGGTATTAAACGGTATCCCCAGTTCATTGCTGTGATAGGGAGAAAAATATTGCAACACTTTAAACAAATACCAGGCTCTCAGAAAACGGGCTTCCTGTTCGACGATATCTTTTTCTTCCTGTGAAGCACTGACATTCGCCAGTTCGTCGATAATCGTATTATAAAAACCGATATTACTGAAATAGTTTCCCCAGATCGTCCCGGGCATTGTGGTATTTTGCCAGTTCAAACTGTTTGTATACAACGCTCTTTTATTATTAGCCATCCAATTTCCGTTCAGCCAGGTATCGGTATTCAAATCGTCACTATAAAAACCGAAAAACAAATACAAATCGTCCGTTCTCCAGGGAACGTTCGTTCCTGCCAATTCATGGGAGCTGAAAAAAGTCACGGTGTATAATTTCAAATGCGACCCCAATAAAGATTTCACATCGTCATAAGTTTTCAAGGCCAGAATATTCGAAGGTTTCACTTCCAGATATTTCTCGCACGAAGTAAAACTCAGAATCAGGGTGACATATAAGAATAATTTCTTCATCTCTTTCAATTTTAGAATCCAACATTTAAAGTAATCGTATATTTCCGGGAATTCGGATAACCGAACGAACCCATCAGTGCCGGATCGATCCCGCTATAACTGGAAATCGTAAACAGATTTTTCGCTGTAAAACTGAGCCGGGCAGTGCTGAAACCTATTTTATGCAGCCATTCGGGTTTCAGGTTATATCCCAGCGTCATATAGCTACAGCGGAGGTAGTTTCCTTTCTCCAATAAGATATCGTACATATAGGAAGAATAGGTGGTAAAGGCTTCCGACATAGCAGGTACATTGGTGATATCTCCCGGTTCACGCCAGCGATTCGCTTCGGAGGTGTGACGATTACGGGCATCCAGGCTTCGGAAGGTATTGAACGATTTGATTTTATGTCCGGTCTTAAACTCAAAATTAGCAGAAAAAATCAATTGTTTCCAATTGGCAGAAGTTGAAAATCCGCCCACGACCGGAGGAGTAAGATTTCCTAAATAAAACACCGAAGGGGTAGGCCATGTAGCTCCGCTAACCGACATATCCAAGGTTGCCTCCCCATTGCCGGTATAAGTCATTACCGCTCCGTTGATGGGATTGATTCCTGCAAACTTATACCCATACCAACCGTTCACCGGCTGATTCTCTACAAATTGATGTGCATTACTCAAGGTTGCTTTCGGCAGATCCTTCGTCTCCTTATAATACGTATTTTTCACTTTATTATCGTTGATCGCAATGTTCGCTTTGGCATACCATTGAAAAGATTTATTTTTCAACAGCGTTACTCCCAGATCGATTTCCCATCCGCTATTATAAATATCGGCTACATTCTCCGTCACCTCACTCCGTCCGGAAGAATAGGGTAAAGCTTTCCGGTCGAGCACATCCCGGGTGATATTGTTGTAGTAATTCACCCCCAATTCCAACCGATAGTCGAATAGCGAAAGGTCCAGGCCGACATTCATATCCTGTTTGGTCTGCCATTTTACATTCGGGTTGGGGTAACTGAAAGAAGTCGGTACAGTTTGCCCGTCATAAACCACACTTTGTCCGAGGGTCATCACCACAAAAGGCAGTGCATTCTTGTCGATACTCCCGGTATATCCGAAACCACCCCGGACAGCGAACTGGTCTACCCACATCCACCGCTTCATAAATTCCTCCCGATGCAGATTCCAGCGTAAACCGACATTCCACAACGGAGTAAACTGGTTGTCGTTTCCGATGATATCCGAACCGTCATAGCGCAATGCTCCGGTCAAAATGTATTTATCCAGGTAGGAATATGAGGCATTGGCAAAAAAGGAAGACATTTTGCTGACCGACTTTCCTGTCCCTCCCAAGGCGTTATAATTGATTTCCGATCCGTCGATACCGTCCATTTCAGGGAATCCGACGATCCGGTGTTCTTCGTCGAATACCGGAGAATAATTGAAGGAATTATAAGCGGTCCGCTCCTGTATTTCCTGCCCGGCAAACAAAGAGATATAATGTTTTCCGGCATATTCCCCCGTATATTGAAGTGTATTCCGGAATGTATAGGCATTGGTATATCCTGTAGCCTCCCGCAAAGAGCCCTTCACCATGTCATGCGGAATTTCTCCCTTGTAGGAATACCAGTTATTGATAAAATTGGTATAGGTATCCGCTCCTTCGATAATCCGGTTATGGTTGGAATTGGCATTATAAACCCCATGGGTCGTAAACATCAGGCCTTTGACGATTTCCCATTCCACCTTCAATGAAAGCTCGGCATCCAGATAACGGTTGGTATTGGTATTTCGGTTCAGATCGTCGAGAATATTGAAGGTATCCCAATCCAGCCCGTCCCGGATACTACTTTCCTTTGCATTGTAGCTGATATCGTAAGCCTTTGTACCATCCTCATTTTTCAATCGTTCATAAGGGTTGGCATACATTGCATATTCCAGGGAATTTACGCTACTGGCCGTCACTCTGTCGTTTTTCATAGTGGCCCCCAACCCACCGGTAATCCGGATTTTTTCGGAAGGATTATGGGTTAATTTAATGTTCATCCCCAACCGATCGTACTTATTATTGGGTTCGGTACCGACCTCTTTCAGGTAGTTCAAGGAAACGTAATGTTGTGTTTTCTCGTTACCTCCCGACATGCTGAAATTGTATTGCTGACTGATCGCCGTGCGATAAATTTCTTTAAACCAATCGGTATTGATTTTAGCTAATTCGCCGATCCGCCGTTCGGCCTCATCAGAAGAAATTTCTCCATAGGCTGCTTGCTGCAATAATTTAGTCACCCGCCCGGGGGTATAGATATATCCTTGCTGATCGTAAAAGATCTCGCGTTCGAACTGGATTTTCTCCGCAGTATTCATCATGTCGATGTTATTCCGGGGTCGTTCGGTAATCCCCACATTCACCGAAGCATTAAACCGGGTTTTCCCGGAAAGTCCGCTTTTCGTTTCGACGACGATCACCCCGTTCGCAGCCCTGGCACCGTAAATCGCTGTAGCGGCAGCATCTTTCAATACGGTGATCGATTTGATATCGTCCGGTGCAATATTACCGATTCCGGTCGTAAAAATAGTCGCCTGCAAATCGGTAGAACCGCTTTGGATGTTGGGAATCTCTCCTTGTAACGGCATACCGTCGACAATCCACATCGGCTCGGTACTCCCCGTCAACGAATTTACCCCACGAATCTGGATCTGTGCGTCCTGTCCGGGCCGGCCACTACTGATCATATTCAACCCCGAGATCGTACTATTCAGAATTTCGTCGATCGACTGTAATCCCCGGCCTGCAATCTGATTGGCGGTAATCGTCGCCGTCGTACCGGTCATTCGTTCTTTCCGGATCGTCTGATAACCGGTAACCACCACTTCTTCCATTTCAGCCTGATCGGGCTGCAGCCTGACTTCAATTTCATCTTTCCCCTGTACGTTTACTTCAACTGTCCGATAACCGATAAAAGATACTTCCAGCACCTGTGCATCTCCGGCTAAAGCCAATTGAAAGCGGCCTTCGAAATCGGTCGCAGTACCCATCCGGGTACCCTTGATTTTAATCGTAGCCCCCGGCAACGGATTTCCCTGCTCGTCCCTCACTATACCCTGAATCACCCGGGAAACAGGAGGTGTGGTTTGCCGCGCAGGACCGATGACAATAATCCCGTTGCGGTCGGTTGCCACCAAACCGGTTCCCCGGATACAGGCCTCTACGGCTTGCAAAAGAGTTACCTTTTTTACATCGACAGAGACCGGTTCTTTCACCTGCTCCACTTCCTCCCGCTTAAACATCAGCTGTCGGTTGTATTGCCGGTTTAATTCCCGCAGCGCATCCAATACCGTCACCTGTTTTAATTTTAAAGACACATTGGCTTGGGTTGTGGCTTGTGAAAAAGCCGGCCGGTCTGTTAGTAGTAGTCCTCCGATCAGCATCAGACAGCAACACCATAGTTGCCGCCAGGACAAAAACTTTCCAAACGATTTTTTAGTTTCGTTTTTTTTCATAAATTTGTACATAAAATAGTTAGACAATACCTTGTTTCTGGACAAGGTCTTTATTCCGGAGTTGCTGGCCAAAACAACTCCGGTTTATTTTTCAATCAGATGTATGATATTTCCTTCCCGGCGGAATTCCGGTCCTCCCGCTAATTCAATAGTCTCGAGCACGGTATCCAGGGATTCGTCTTTACTCATCCGTCCACTGAAAGTATGCTTTTCTTTCCTTCCTCCGTCGAATACAAATTCCACTTCATACCAGCGGGACAACATCCGCATAACCACTTCGATATCTTCTTCCTCAAAAATAAAATTCCCATATCTCCAGGCAATCGCATCCTCGGCATTGACAGCTTCCACCTGAATAGCCCCGCTTCCCTTTTCCCAAATCGCTTCCCGTCCCGGAGTCAGCACCACCGCATCACCGCCGTCTGCTACCGCCACCCGGATACTTCCAGTCAGCAAGGTCGTATATACCGATTTCTCATTACGATAAGCCTGTATTTTGAATGAAGTTCCCAATACCCGGGTCTGTATCCCTCCGGCTTCCACGATAAAAGGCTGTTCAGGATTCGGAGCCACCTCAAAATAAGCCTCCCCGCTCAATTTCACGATACGTTCTTTTTTAACAAATTCCACGGGATATTCCAACTCGCTGTCCGCATTCAGCCATACCCGGGTTCCGTCGCTCAAAATCAAGGCATACTCTCCCCCGATAGCGGTTACCACTTTATTGAACAGCTCTTCGGTCGCCGGACTATTTTTACTTTCATATATCAGTTGTCCGTGTTCATTTTTAATCACTGCATCCCCTGCTTCGATTCTCTGTTCTTTCTTCTGCTCCAAAGCAATCTGTTCACCGGAGTGCAGGATCAGTTTTACCTTAGCAGTCTCTGTTTGTTGTCCGGCCAGCGGCATAGCCTCCGGTACCGCCCGCACACCGGACAATTCCCACAAAACAGTCACCGCCACAGCACAGATACAAGCCGCAGCAGCCACACTCCTCCATAAGCGCACACGCCGGCTCCGTCTGCGTCCCACCAAACTCCGGACGACCGAAATTCGTATTTTCTCATAATCGGTCTCTTTTCCGATCCGTTCTTCTCCTGCTATCCGTTCGCGAATCGCCTCTCCGCGAATAATCCTTTTGTATGTCCGGCGATTCTCTTCGCTCTCGTCGAGCCAGTCCAGCAATTCCGAACGTTCCTCTTCCGTCACATTCCCCAGTTTTACCCGAATGATAATTGTAGCTAAACGATATGCCTTTTGTAAATCCATTTCATGTCCTTTTATATTAAGACACCGCAGAAGCAGGTAAAGGATGAATGAAACTTAAAAAAAAAATAAATTTTAACAACACCTCGAGCAGTCTGCCTCGAAGGGCTGAGATGGTATCAGATTACCGTATACTCGCTCGGGGAGAAACAGTCCGGATTTATGTTGCCGAAGAACAGGTACAGAGGTGCCCCGTCCGATTGGGCCTCCCTGGAGGGGATGCCGCCTATAGAACATTTTCCGAAACTTCTATCAACCACTTCTCGATATTTCGTGTCTTCGCGCTAAAGTTGACGCCTATTTTGAACACCTTGCGCCTGTCTGCCTCGAAAGGAAGGGCATAACGTTTGTCGTTGATTTGTTGTAGGGCTTCCTCTGCCGTTCCATTCAGTTTAAATTCCATTACATAGATATAGTCTGAAGTCTTCACCACGAGATCCACCCGCCCCTCAGCAGTACGGTACTCCGTCTCCGTGTAGAATCCTACCAGTTTGAAGACAATGATTAATACATTCTGGTAGTGACGTTCCAAGTCGGTTGCCACCTCGTAGGGCGTGTCGGCAAAGAAACTTCGCAAACGCCTGAAAAAGGCATCCGGTTGCCCCATTTCGATTTCACGGGTGAATTGTTGTATTTCGAAAGGAACTTCTATTTTGTTGAAACGGGTATAGAAAG
>ERZ1673696.2086-NODE-2086-length-14840-cov-4.788772_pt1 | contig 14840 bp, 7 predicted proteins | sample MGYA00580226_ERZ1673696 | MGnify/ENA primary metagenome ERZ1673696 (study PRJEB41218, sample SAMN15661743) | gut metagenome | host: Homo sapiens | place: Canada: London | collected 2015-08-20/2019-03-30 | study: EMG produced TPA metagenomics assembly of... | reverse complement strand
TATATCAATGCCAATTATAAAATACTGGAGCCTGTGTATTGTGATGAAATACTGGCAACGGAGGTAAATGATTATTTTACTGTATTGAGTTTTGACCATTTAGCCGACAAACATCCGGATAGTTATACGTATGACAGGAACCCTCTATGTCAGGCATATATTCCTTATGGGGAAGGTCAACGTTATTATCAAGCTAGTTTTTATGGTGGAAGGGTACCGGAAATGTTAGAATTGGCTGCTTGGTGTGCCGAATCTACTCGTTTTGATTTGTCAAATGGAATTATGGCTCTTTGGCATGATGAGTCATACTTGAACAAATACTTGCTGGAACGTAATCCGAAAGTAATAGGTACGATCTATGGTAAGCCGGAAGAGTTTGGAGGTTCTACGAGTAAAGCTATCTTGCGGGATAAAAATAAGATATTCGGTAAAGAAAATATAGATCGTTTGAAACAGATATTTATCAATCCCTCTATGTCTTATTTGCGAGATAAGGAGTTGCAAATAAAGCCTCTTCATTTGGTGGAACGTATGGGAGGTCAGGGAAATCAGATGTTTCAATATGCTTTTCTTTTGGGAATGAAATTGTCCTGTTCCGAAAGCGATTTTCGCTTGTTTGCTCCTGTTACTTTGCCGGATGAACCCAATAGCACAAATGGTCTGGAGCAGGTGTTTGATATACCGGTTGATCATTTAGTCGATGATGAGTTAACTCAACAGGTATGGAAAACTTCTGCTTCGTGTATTCGTCTGGTAAGAGAACATGCCGATTCTGTTTGGCAAGAAGTGAAAGCCGACTGGCCGTTACTTTCTATCTATCAAGGTTATTGGCAAACCGACCTGTATTTTAAAGATATTGCTCCAATAATCAGAAATATATTTCGATTTGATACAGAGCGTTTGAATCAAAAATCGCGTGATATGGTTGACCGGATTTGTTCATGTATGTCTGTAAGTATCCATATCCGGCGAGGAGATTATCTGTCTGAAAGGAATTTGGATATATATGGGAATATTTGTACTCCCGATTATTACAGGGAATCTATGCGTTTGTTGAGGAAACGTTTTCCGAAAGAAAGTTTTCATTTCTTCGTGTTCAGTGATGATCCGGCATGGGTCAAAGATAATATGCCGGTAAAGCATGCGGTTGTAGTAGACTGGAATCAGGGAACAGATAGTTGGCAGGATATGTATCTGATGTCTGTTTGCCGTCATCATATTATAGCGAACAGCAGTTTTAGTTGGTGGGGGGCATGGTTAAACGGGCGTGACGATAAGATTGTGATAGCCCCTTATCGTTGGTATAATGATCGGATTGCACCAGATATTTTGCCGGAAGGTTGGATCGCACTTCATCCGTCTGGTTATCGGGTATCAAAAAAACACTTTTCAGAGAAAGAAACTGAAGCAGTTTTGAAAAATCAATTAACGGTTATTGGCCGTTATAAATTGCACGAACAGGAAATGCCAGACAGGTATGTTTTAAAGAATCCGGATCTGGGAAAAGTTATTTGTTTGTATACGTATGCCTATTATACGGGAAAACAGCAGCTAGTTGACCGTGCTGACACCCTGTTGGATGCTGTGATCGACACAACTCTAGCCATATCGAATAATGGACATGCTATCTGTAATTTGGGATGTGGATTAATCTATTTGTTGCGTAATGGTTTTGTAGAAGGTGATGAGGATGAAATTTTGTCAGATATAGACTGGAGGCTAACCACGTATGCTATGAATCGCCCTAAAAACTTGGATTTGCTATCTGGTTGGATTCATTATCTGACTCTTCGTGTGGATCGTGAAGAAACAATAGTGAAGCAATTCGTTGAGAATCTGAACAAGCAGAATTTAATTTGCCTGCTGGACTATCTGGATAACAATTCTCTTTGTTCTGGGTTATTGTTAGATGATATAAGAAAAATAGATACTAGGGGATTATATCCGGAACGGACAAAAATATTATTGAATAAGGGTATTTCAATAAGGGACTGTTCTGTTTGTTTGGGCAAGATAGACAATCAGAATGTTACATTTGTTATTCCTGTTCGAATCGATTCTCCGGAACGGAGTGCGAATTTGGATGTGGTATTGGAACAACTATCTCATAGAAAGCAAACATTTGTTCTAATTTTAGAAGCGGATGCAATGCCTCTTTATGAAGTGAAAAAAGAATATCCGAATGTAAAATATTCTTTTGTAGAAGATTATGATCCGGTATTCCATCGCACAAAATATTTGAATCAACTACTGCAGGACACAAAAACTATTTTAGTTGGAATTTGGGATACGGATGTGATTCTTTCGAACGAGCAAATAGATAATGCGCTACAGGATATTTGTGAAGGAAAGGCTGTCATGAGCTATCCATATGACGGTCATTTCTATTCTTGTACACAGGAGGAGAGTGTTTTTTATCGTCGGGAAAGTTCGATGGATTATCTGTTAAGGTTGAAAAGAACCGGTGATTCTTTCTGTATGTCTAATTCTGTGGGAGGAGCTTTTTTGGTTCGCAAAGATATTTATGTAGAATCCGGAGGGGAGAATGAGTTTTTTTATGGTTGGGGAATGGAAGATCAGGAACGGGTGAGACGTCTGTTTATTCTAGGGTGGCCGGTAACGAGAGTCGATGGCCCTTTATTTCATCTGTATCATCCCAGAAATGAAAATTCCCGATATAAAAATGATAAGGTAGAAAATGAAAGTCGTAAAGAGTTTCTGAAAGTTTGTAGCATGACTTCCGGAGACTTGAGACGGTATATCCGGAGTTGGATAAATGATAAATATGTAAGTATATCATGAAAGACAACTATTCATATCAACTGTCTTGTATTGTTCCGGTTTATAATGTGGAACGATATATAGAAGATTGTGTAGTATCCTTGTTACAGGTTTCAGGCATTTGTATTCAAATCATACTGGTAGATGATGGTTCGACCGATTTATCAGCGGAGATATTGGATCGCTATGCCGGGAAATACTCCCATGTTAAGGTGATTCATCAGTCAAACAGCGGTGTTTCTGTTGCCCGAAATCGAGGACTAGAAGTAGCTGAAGGAGAATATATAGCTTTCGTTGATAGCGATGATTGGGTAGTGTCGGATGAGTTGGTTCGTTTGTATCAGCAAGCTAAGCAGAATACTGTCGATATGATTTTGGGAAATATATTGTATGTATCTCCCGATGGTAGTACCTATTCTCCGTTTCTCCCGCTACCGGAATTGGTTACCGGGCGAGTGTTGTCGGGGGCCGATTGTTTTATCGAACTTTCCAGAAGAGGGAAAATGGTACCGATGGTAACTTCTTATTTGTATCGTCGGACATGGATAAAACAGCATTTGTTTCATTTTGAACCGATACTTCACGAAGACGAGTTGTGGTGTGTAGAGAGCTTATGCTTGGCGGAACGAGTTGTTTGTACGGATCGAGTCTTTTACTATTATCGTCAACGTCCGGGTTCCATTATGCGTACGTTAGAAACAGGGAAACGGTTAAACAGTTTGATTTATATAGCTAATCATATACTTCGTTATGCCGGTCGGTTTGATCGGGAAGAGAGTCGGTTGCTTTGGAGCATGCTTTATCTGAAAGCTGCCCGGTTATATAAGTTAGCTTTTAACCTGCTGGATAAAAAGAGGGATAGTCGTTTCCAGTTGGCGGATCATTGTTTGTTTCAATTGTATCATAGTAGGAATTGTTTATTGGCAGAGGTTCGTTCGGAATACCTATCTTATTATCAAACATCCAGGCGTAAGTTAAAGAATTATCATATATGGCTGTTATCATCGGAGGTGGCAGGTATGTCGGCAGTGATACCGGAAAAGGTTATCGTAATCCTTTTTTATAGCCATATGTGGGGAGCTCCTCTGAAATTTCCTCAAAAACAGGTTCCAAAAAATATCCTGATCACTTCTGATCGAAAATATCTGGATCGTGCTGATGTTATTGTTTTTCATTTACCGACGTTAGAGTTTGATTTGGAAGGAGATTTGGAGAAGTTGCCTGACCAACGTTGGGTAGGATGGACTATGGAGTGTGAAGAAAACTATCCTTTTATAAAAAGCACGGAGTTTATGAGCTTGTTTGACTATTGGATGTCTTATCACCAAGGAGCAGATGTTTTATCTCCTTATTATGAGGCTGATTATCCCGAGCGTTTGGTACAAGTTCTTCTTCAGCCGTTTGAGTTGCGTGGTGATGTCTGTATGATGATTTCAAGTCCTTTTAACCAAAGTGGTCGGCAGGAATATTTGAAAGAACTGATGGATAAGATAGGGATCGACTCGTATGGAAAGTTATTTAATAACTGCCAGTTGGAGAAAGATAACGGATATTCTTCGAAAATGGTTTTGTATAGGCGTTATAAATTTGTAATCGCTTTTGAAAATTCTTGTGCAGAGGATTATGTGACAGAAAAGTTCTTCGATCCGCTATTGGCGGGAGCTGTACCTATTTATTTCGGAGCACCAAATATCGATATATTTGCTCCGGGAGATCATTGTTATATTGATATACGTAAATATAAGACAGTAAGTGAACTGGCTGCACATCTGAAAGCATGTTGTGAGGACCCTGTGTTGTATGAACAATATCAGCAGTGGCGTAAACGTCCGTTACGTACTTCTTTTATAAAGAAAGCAACAAAGTTACAGCTACATCCGTTTATCCGATTGTGTCATTTGATTAAAAACGAACAGAATTGTTTGCCTCTTCTTAAAAAGCCGGAAGACCGATTACATCTCTGTAGTTTCGGAGATTCCCGTTATCAGGCGAGCCGTGAAAGATTGCAAGAACAAGCAGAAGATTTTGATTTATTCGATTCTATTCATCTTTATAATGAATATGATCTGTCAGAGTCATTCCGGCAAAAATTTCAAGAACAATTGCATGCTGATATTCGTGGTTTCGGTTATTGGGTATGGAAACCGAGGATAATACTGGATACGTTAAAGAAGATTGATAACGGAGATGTGTTGCTGTATGTGGATATGGGATGTCACCTAAATAGTCGGGGAAAAGAAAAACTATTGGCTTATTGGGAAGAAGTGAAGCAAAATGAAAGTGGATTTTTAGTTTCGCAATTGGAGCCGGCACGAAAAGAATGTTTGTGGACGAAGGGTGATTTATTAGATTATTTTCACATACGAGGAAAAGAAGAAATGTATTCTCCACAATATCTGGCTGGAGTTCTTTTTATTCGTAAAGAACCAAAAACAATTTCTCTGATTCAATCTTGGTTGGATATGTATTATGAGGATTTTCATTTGATAGATGATATGTCTTCGCTATCCTCTAACGAGGATGGATTTGTGGAGCACCGACATGATCAGAGTGTTTTATCATTGTTGTTGAAACGACATGGAACATCGGTGATCCCGCTGGAAGAGATTAATAGGCCCAATTGGAATTTGTATGACCGGTTTTATCCGATTTGTATAAAACGAGATTTAAGATAAAGTGTTTTGTGAATAAAACATAAGAATGAAATAAATATAATAGGTCAAATGAATATTTCAAAGTAAGTAGTTTGACAAAAAAGAATTAATAAATAATTTTCGTAAATGAATAATAGAATACAACATCTTGATAATTGTTTGACAATGGATACTGGTGGGTGGTCTGTTCTGTATGATTTTTTGTCGGATATGATGGCTGATATGTTTCTTGTATTTGATTTTGATCAAAAGTGTTTTCGGTGTATACCTAATGACAGTTTTATATTATGTGGTTATACACGGGAAACGCCAGTAACATTTGGATATGATTATTTTGAAAAAAGGATTCATCCAGATGATGATTTTTTTTTGAAAAACGTTTATAATATAATCGTAGATAGTTTTATCAACGATAATTTGTCTGTAAACCAAGTGAATTATTTTTCATTTTTGGTTCGGATTAAAAGTTCTTTCTTGTCAAATGGAAAATCTAATTATTTTATGGTCTATGTTAAGCTGAAGCCACAATGGGAGAATGCTCATTTACGATATGGAATTTGTATTTTATCAGCGTCTGTCATTCAGAAACAGGATAATCAATTATTTGTATATTATAAGAATATGGATTATTCTAATTATTCTTTTAGAACGAAAAAATGGGAGTATTTCTCATTTTATCCCTTAAGTAACAAACAGAAAGAAATGCTTATATGGGCTCAGCAAGGATTTTCCTTGAAGGAAACAGCAATAAAGATGAATGTCTCAGATAAGACGATAGAGAGTATGAGACATACGCTTTTTGAAAAATTCGGAGTTAGTTCAATAGAACAAGCTATCCAATATGCTTTTAATCGTAGATTGATTGACCTTTCCTCTTTTATTTGTTCGGAAATTGAACCAAAAATAATTAAGCAGAACAAACCGAAATAATAGTGGTAGGATTGTTCAGGGAAAATAGGAAGGTGTTATTGTCTCTGGTTTGGTTGGTAAAAATATAGGGAAATCCCTTATTGTGTAGTGTCTTTAATTTTCTCACTTTTGTATAGTTCTATTTTCTGTATCATTGGAACTAAAATAGAACGAAGTATATAATTTGCTAAATGAATCTATGCTTGTGGAACACTTGTTGATATTATATATAGGAATGAAGGATGGATTGGATGTCTGTTCGAGGGAAATTTCCCAAAGCTTACAACAGGTACTTTCGGCGTGTTGTGAACTTCATCTGTTAGGTGATTTGTTTTCAGAGCAAAGTTATCAGAAGGGACAGATGTATGGATTGGTTATTGTCCAGAATTCACTCTGTTTTATACATTATAAAGAATGTCTCAGTCAGTTGGCAAAATCTCCGGTCTTGTTTGTTTCCACAACAGAGGAATTGAGCGGTTATGTTGCTCCGTTAAAAAATTTGTATGGGGTAATCAATATGGGAGAGGCTTCTCTGTCTGTTTTGGGAATACCTGAAGAGATGCAGTTCCGTCTTTATTGTCCTGTGGAAAGTACGGGTAATTATTATTTTTATGAACAACAACCGGAAGTTTGTCGTATCGTTTATTGTCCTACAGGAAATTCAATCCGAGAAAACGATTTCAAATTTCTGACTTTTCTAGGGCAAACTAATGCTTCGTTGACAATTGTTTCAGATGAATATGCGTGTTTGAGAAAGGCTTTGCCGCCTTTTGTGACAATTGTACCGCGGTCCTCTCGTTTTTCTGCTTATAAGAAGGCACATTTGGTAGTGGCATCCAGGTTGGATGCTGTACGAGCATTGGCTCTGTGCAAACCTTGTGTCGTTATGGGTGATTACGGTTTGGGCGGATTGGTGACTTCGGAGAATTATGTCCAATTGCAATCTGTCCATTTTAAGGGGCGTAAGGGAGGAAGCTTCGGAGAATCGGTTTCTCCAGTTTTGCTCGAATCAGTGATACGAAAAGTGTTTGCATTTGACCGACGGGAAGATGTTTTAGCTCTTCAGAAACAGGTATTGGCAATTTATGGAAAGCATGTATTTAAGACAAAACTGTTACAAGAGATAGAGCGGATTACAAACATGTCTACATATATGAACAATCGTCAGAAACGGTTGTTATTGAAACCCTGTTTGTCTTCACTTTTTGCGGTGGAAGAATTGGATGGTAAATCGTATCTGAAGCGCGGATTGATTTGTTTCGAAGAACTGGATCAGGAAATGATCGATTTGTTGGATCAGTGTGATGGGGCAGTTTCTATTCAGGAACTGGCGGAAAGGAATGGATACGACCGTGAAGATTTGGAAATCTTATGGTCGAACTTGTATGAGTTGTGGAAAGAGAAACTAATCCTTTTTTCCTTATGAAACAGTTGCCGAATTTTGACCTGAGCATTGTGGTACCGTTGGGTGACCGGTTGGAATCGTTTGTGGATAGTCTTCCTTTGCGTACGGCTTATTACGAACGGAACGGCATAGAGGTTGTCTTGCTGGTGGATGAAGAAGCGGATTGTCGAAGTTTGTTGGCATGTATCCGTAAATACCCCTTTATCAGTTGGAAAGTGGTGGCCGGATCGTGGCAAAATAGTGCGGTAGCCTATAATGAAGGTATCTGTCAGTCGATAAAAAACTATATCCTGTTGATGTTCCCTGAATCTCTCTTTCAAGCGGATGTCATTTATGAATTGCGTGTGACGCTGGATGAATACCCGTTGCATTATGCGATCGGTTTTTCCTATGGCTGTTTGATGGTGAAGAAAGAGTATTTGGATTTGGTTGGTGGTTATGATGGACAATTCGATGTACTGGAAGGGGCAGAAGAAAACCTGTGTCGACGTATGGAACTGGCGGACATTCACCGTTTATATTATCCAGATGCCTTGTTGCAACTGGGGGAAAGCCGGTTATCGGAAGCTTGGGAACAAAGCGTACCAGAGGATCTTTTGTATGAAATGTTGTTACCCATAGAAAGCAAGGCAGACAATCGATCAAAAACGGGATCGGGAAAGTTGCTTTATGATTGGCAAGAACATCCATATGCAAATGAACAGTGTCGGGAGTATCTTTCGGCATTGAAGCAGTTCGATATTCCGTCTGACGTGGTCTTTGAAAAGTTTTATCCATTGATTGCGTTGATCCCCACTTATAATGAGTCGGAACGGATCACGGATTGTCTTCGGAGTGTGGAGAAATATTGTGACGGGATTATCTTATTAGATGATGACAGTCAGGATGATACGTATGAAATTACTCAATCCGATAAACTTTTGTTGAAAGCTCAGAAAGTCCGGACGGAGTTCAACGACAAGCAGAATCGAAATATGTTGTTGGATATTGCGTCCTTTTTCAAGGTGGAATGGTTTATTTTTATTGATGCGGATGAACGGTTTGATGATAGATTTATGGATTTGCGAGAGGTGATAAAAAGAACAGATGTAGATACTGTAGGAATTCAAATTGCAAATTTGTGGGATAGTATGGAGACATATAGGGTGGATAAGGAAGCTGGTATATCTTCAAATAGTAGATTTTGGTTAAGATGGAGAATGTTTCGTAATAAAGGATGGATGCAGATAATAAATCAAAGGACACTTCATTTTCCATCTATACCTTATAAAAATAGTTATAGATGTTTTAAAGCAAAGACTTTGTTAATTCATTTAGGATATTTGAATCTAATTGATCGGCAGCATAAATATGATTTTTATCAGGTAGAGGATAGAGATAGAATATTGAATTATGATATAATATTAGATGATAATTATGATGTTGAAAATATTCATGATATATCCTTTTATATGTTATGAATATTTCTGTAAATATATAATTACTGTGAAATTGTAGCTATGCAGTAGCTTGAGTCAGTTCTAGGAACTCAAGAATGAGCTATGTAATTTTTAAAATTATGATTTTATATGAGAAAGTTATCGAAGTTGAATTTAAAAAAAATTGACTTAGTAGAATTATCTAAGGAAGAAATGAAAAGTATTGTTGGAGCTGAATCAGGTTGTTCTGCTTCGTCTTGTGTAGGATCATGTTCTGTACTTGTATGGGGCATAATGCACTATGGGTCTTGTGATTGGGATACTTCTACAGGCTCTTTGCAATGTGGATGTAAATGGTAAGACTTGCCATCGCGAGAAATAAGAATGGAAATGTAGTGCTAAAGAAAGCCTCTATTTGGGTTTATTTATCAATGAATTAGACTAAATAGAGGCTTTCGTCATTTTCAATGAATAATTTAGTATTGTCTTTTAATTGTGTAATTTTATGAAAAAAGTTCTTTTGTTTCTTTTTCTCATAGCATATTGTGCTTGTTCCAATTCTAAAAAAGAAAGTTGCAAATCTATAGATATAGAAGATGCATTAATACATCTTGAAGGACTTTTTGTTACGGATATTAGTGAGCATGTTTCATATATTCCATTGGAAACAACTGATGAATCATTGATTGGGAAGAGAGCTTATGTCAGATTATTGAAAGATAAATTGCTTGTTGGTTCTTTTCAACAGCCTATAAAAATGTTTGATAAAAAAACAGGACATTTTATTAAAGTTATAGGGGGAATAGGGCAAGGAATGAATGAGTATGTGTTACAAGATGGAATTCCTGTCTTTTGGGTAGACGATAAAGCTGAAATAATATATGTACAAACAGAAGGAAAAAAAATGTTACGTTTCGATGCAAATGGAAATTCACTTAGTAGTATAAATTTGCCTGATAGTTTTCCTCGTTTGACCGAAGTTCCTCAAATCTCCATGGGAGATAAGCTGTATGCTTATAAACAAACATTGTTTAATAAATCTGATTATAAAATATTTATATATAATATTCAAAATGGAGAAGTACAAAAGTGTTTTTATAATGAGGATGAGGTTTTGCCTTCTGATTTCTCTCAAACCCCTGTTTTTTTTACAGGGTTTGGAAATATACCAGTGTCAACATGTTGTCAAATATTTGCCTTGAAAGATGGTCGAATGGCTTTTTTTTATACAGAAAACCCTTGTTTGTGGAGTTTTGGTGATAATGTTTATTTTAAGGAAAATTTTAATGATACAATTTACGAAGTTGTAGAGAATAAAATGAATCCAAAATTAGTTTTTAATTTGGGAAAAATGCATTGTGATTATAAAGATCGATTTAAAGTTGAAGATAGTAAAATAGCTATAGATTATATCTTAGAGGGAAAGACTTCTTTGTTCTTTGTTTTTGAAATGAATTATTATAAGGGTCCAGAGTCAAAAACTTATTGGGGAATTTATAATAAACAAGATGAGTTTGTTAAAGTAACGGATAAACTTCAGATAGAAGATGCGAAAAATGGTACTTTTACAGGAAAACTACAAACTGCAACAGCTGATGGTAAATTAATAGGATTAGTAGATGCTGCTTCTTTTATGGAAAATGTCAAAAATGAAAATGTTTTTAACATGTCTGAAGAGGATAATCCAGTAGTTGTTATATTTGAATAATATAGATTTAATTATGAAAAATATGAATGTATTTATAGAGTTGTTGAGATGCTTAAATGTGAAATATACCCATGGGTATGCAATGGATATATATAAAGGTAATCCTTATCATAATAGTCTATATGGTTTGTCTATGATGTTGTCTCATTATAATGTGAAAAATACGGCTGTTGAAATTAAAAATAAAAAACAAATAATAGATATAATATGTCCATTTATAGCTTATGCTAGTCATAGTTTTATTTTGGTTAAAAATATAAAAAAATACTTATATTTATTGTTCATTTAATGGTGAAGAAATGAATATATCTGTCGATGAATTTATTTCTATTTGGTCTGGTATTTTGTTGGTTCCTGAGGTGAGTGAAGAATCGATTGAACCTAATTATCATGAAAATAAAGTAAAAGAGTTTGTTGATGTGTTTTTTTTTAAAATATTGTATATTGTTTTATTTCTAGGAGGGGTACTCTCTCTTATTTTTTTAGGATTATTGAATGGGGAGGATGCTGTTTTAGGAGGTGTATTGCTGTTTGGACTATATATATGTTTTCTATTATTGCAGAAACAGATGAATGCAAAAAGTCTCTATGCTGATAAATTATGTTCGCTTTTTAAGAAAAGTAACTGTAATGATATTCTTGAATCTGATGCCTCAAAATTTTTAGGTTTGTTTTCGTGGAGTGAAATCGGTTTCGCATATTTTGCTTCTACTTTTTTGATATGTATTTTGTTTCATTATTGGTTGTTTTATTGTGCATGGATTAGTGTTTTTGCTCTTTTTTATACATTTTGGAGTATTTGGTATCAACGTTTTAAAGTGAAACAATGGTGTCCGATGTGTTTAATTGTAATGGGAATATTTTGGTTGTTGTTTATTTTTTATGCGTATTTTGGCTATTTAACAATGCGACCTTTTAAACTTATTGAGTCGTTCTGGATATTACTATTATATGTATTACCATTTTTAATCGTTCATCAGTTTGTTTCTATTTTAACTGATTCTTTATCTAAAAAGGAACTTATGTATGAGGTGAATAATATTAAAATGAATGAAAATGTGTTTTTGGCTTTGTTGAAATCTAATGAATATTATGACGTTTCATGTTCTACGTCACAAATAAGATTTGGAAATCTACGGGCAAATATATTAATTTCTGTATTAACTAATCCTCACTGTGAACCATGTGCTAAAATGCACTATCGTTTGAATAATCTATTATCAAAGACTGGCGATAAATATTGTCTACAATATGTCTTTTCATCTTTTGAGGAATCCTTGTCTGTAAGTAATAAGATGTTAATTGCAGCTTTCTTCAAATATGGATCTGTTGATGTTATGAAAGTTTATGATGATTGGTTTACAAATGGAAAATATAGGAAAGAAGAATTTTTTTTGCAAAAAGGATTATTGGTGGATAGTATTGTAGAAAATGAGTTTGTTAATCATGAGGAATGGATTAGGAAAAATCAATTGCGTACAACTCCTACAGTCTTAATAAACGGATATATGTTACCTTTTCAATATAAAATAGAAGATTTAGAATTTTTAGAGATAAATTGGACCTAGTAATCATGTTTTTTATAATTATAATACTTTGTTTTTTAGCATGAATGAAAACTTATTGGTATACTAATATAATAATATAAAAATACGGTTATTCATGTTATTTTGAGAGTTTATTAATCTACATTCCAAATCAATTATTTGAACTACGTTTTAGTCAATTGATTATTGATGAGGAATAAAAATTGAGTAACTATGCTTGTTTGTTGATGTGTGTAGTTTGCAAAAAAATAACATAATTATGATGTGTTTTTTTCCATATTATCTTCAATTAGATGCTGCAGATTGTGGTCCTACTTGTCTTCGTATGATTGCAAAATATTATGGGCGTAATTATTCTATTCAATATTTACGGGAACATGCCTTTATCACTCGTGAAGGAGTTTCAATGCTTGGGATTAGTGATGTTGCTGAATTAATAGGGTTCCGTACAGTAGGTGTACAGATAACGTTGGAACAATTGCGTAGAGAAGTTTCTATGCCTTGTGTTTTACATTGGAATCAGCGTCATTTCGTAGTTTGTTACAAAATAAAAAATGGGAAATATTATATAGCTGACCCAGCCGCAGGTCGAGTGGTATTTGATGAAATGGAATTTGGACATTGTTGGTTTAGCTCTTCAGTAGAGGGGAAAGATACAGGGACAGCCTTGTTGTTTGAACCGGGGCCAGAGTTTTATAAACGGCAAGATATGGAGGAACTGAAAAATAGAAAGTTATCATTTTTCTTTCGCTATCTAATACCCTATAGACAGGAACTTTTTCAGTTGATTTTAGGGATGCTAACCGTAAGTATCCTACAACTGATTATACCATTTCTGACACAAAGCCTAGTGGATACTGGTATTAGGGATGGAAATCTGAACTTTATTACATTGATATTGATAGCCCAGTTAGTGATTTTTATGGCGAAGTTGTCTGTTGATTTTATTCGTAGTTGGATCTTACTGCATGTCAATACCAGGGTTAATATATCATTGATATCAGATTTCTTAGCAAAGCTCATGCGGTTGCCTCTTCATTTTTTTGATACGAAGAGAGTGGGGGATATCATGCAACGTATTAGCGATCATAATCGTATTGAGGCTTTTATGACAGGATCTTCGATTAGTACATTATTTTCTTTTGTCAATTTTGTGGTTTTCGGTTTTGTTTTGGCATATTATGATCTGTCAATACTTGGACTTTTCTTGTTGGGAAATGGATTGTATGTAACCTGGATTTTGGCATTTATGAAGTATCGACGTGAACTGGATATCAAACGTTTTTCACAGGCTGCCAGCGAGCAAAGTAATTTGTTTCAATTAGTGACCGGTATGCAGGAAATCAAACTGAATAACTGTGAAACAGAGAAACGCTGGGAATGGGAGCGTATTCAGGTGAAATTATTTAAGATTGGTATAAAAGGTTTAGCTTTAGGGCAATATCAACAGCTCGGGTCGGTGTTTTTTAACCAAAGCACCAATATCCTTATCTCCTTCATCGCAGCCCGGGCTGTTGTTTCCGGTGAAATGACGTTAGGTATGATGATGTCATTGACATATATTGTAGGGCAATTGACATCTCCGATCGAGCAGTTTATCGGTTTTGCGCGTTCGTTTCAAGATGCGAAGATCAGTCTGGAGCGTTTAGGGGAGATTCATCAGCGGGAAGATGAAGAGCAGACTTTAGCTTTGAAAGTGAATACTTTACCGGAGAACCGGGCGTTGCATATCGAGGATGTGAGTTTCAGTTATGATGGGGCGGACCGGGATTATGTGTTGGAGCATATAAATCTGGCAATTCCGCAACATAAAGTGACGGCTATTGTCGGTGCCAGCGGAAGCGGAAAGACGACGCTGATCAAATTGTTGCTCGGGTTTTATGATCCGAATAAAGGAAATATCAAAATAGGTGATCTGTCCTTGAAGAATATGAATCCGCATGTATGGCGTGCGCATACGGGATGTGTGATGCAGGACGGATTTATCTTTTCGGATACGATTGCAAAGAATATCGCTATTGGTACGGAAGTGATCGATAAAGAACGGTTGTTGCATGCCGTGACTGTGGCTAATATCCGTGATTTTATTGATTCGCTACCATTGGGCTATAACACAAAAATAGGTATGGAAGGAAATGGTGTAAGCCAGGGACAGCGGCAACGTATCCTGATTGCACGTGCTGTATATAAGAATCCTGAATTTATCTTCTTGGATGAAGCCACAAATGCTTTGGATGCCAATAATGAACGGGAAATAATGGAACATCTGCATCAGTTCTATAAAGGAAGGACGGTGGTTGTTGTGGCTCACCGGCTGAGTACGGTGCGGGATGCGGATAATATAGTGGTACTGGATAAAGGACAGGTCGTGGAGGAAGGGACGCATGAGGAACTGACGGCACGACGGGGTGTATATTA
>ERZ1673696.2082-NODE-2082-length-14869-cov-12.394357_pt1 | contig 14869 bp, 18 predicted proteins | sample MGYA00580226_ERZ1673696 | MGnify/ENA primary metagenome ERZ1673696 (study PRJEB41218, sample SAMN15661743) | gut metagenome | host: Homo sapiens | place: Canada: London | collected 2015-08-20/2019-03-30 | study: EMG produced TPA metagenomics assembly of... | reverse complement strand
CCGCAAGTTCCATATCTGCATTCCTCCCGCAAATTGCTTTTTTGTATTATACCATGATTTTTTCAATTTTTCCACTGAATTTTAGGTTTCGGAGAGCGCCGGAAAGCGTTGTAGTTCAAGGCAATTCAAGATTTGCGCCTTGCTTGGCCCTGCTCCATTTTCGGGGCGATTAGTAACAAAAAGATAACACGGTTTTACCCTTTGAAAATTAACTTTCAAGGTCAGTAAACGCAGTTGGGATCAGGGTACAGATCAACCACCGGGAAAACCTTGATCAAAAGGTTCTTCCCCTGTTCCAAGCTGTCCTTCATCACGGCTTCAGGATCAGACACAGAACCTTCCAACAGATAATCCCGGCCCCGGTAATGGTAGACAAATCGCCCATCAGGTTCAGCATAGAAAAATCTTCCATTGAAACGGGCGGTAAACTGCTGTTCGATTTGATACCGGATCACATTACCAGCGGACACAGCTTCTTCAGGTGAAGAAAACCGCATATTCCCGGCCTGATCTTCTATAATCAAACAGGGCAACCCGGTTGGTGGAACTTCTTCACCGGCTGGATGGTTAAAGAATGGCGCATAGTAGAAAAAACCCGCTTGCTGTCCAACATACCTGATCCCATCATAGCCTTCAGATTTTGCGAATTCCAAAGCCTTTTTGCGGTTCATAGTCAAAACCCCCTTCAATCCCATAAGACAGCAACGGCCAATCCCGTTTTCTGCATCGGCTCCCGGCAAGCTGGGCAAACCACATCCTTCCCGTTCCTGATTCGGCGCATGGTGGCCCCGCAATCACACCGCTGAAGAATAGGAACCCGAACAGGGGCCTTTACCGTGACCGCCAAGCGGCTTTCCAGCTTGCCACAGGCTCCGCATTGGTACATAGCCCGTTCCACGCTCACAAGGGCTTCAGAATGGGCTACAAGGGCCGCTTGCGCCTTGGGGCCATAGATACCCGCCAAGATGTTTTCCCGCTCCATATCGGCTTCCAGTGGGGACATGAAGCCCACACCTGTATGAAGTTCTTCTTCATGCCCACATTTGGGGCATTTATAAACAAACCCCTTGCCCAACCATTCCACCCCCTTCAAATTCGAGTTGACAAAGGTAATCTTTCGGGCTATACTGAAGATAGAAACGAGGGCGCTACCGGCAAACGGTTAGCCCCCCAAAGTGTTACGAGAAGTAACCGCTGGTTTGGTAGGCCGGGCGGTTACTTCTTTTTATTGGCCTGAAGAAACAGGGCAATAATGGCAACGACTAAAATACCCGTCTGGATCAGATCGGAATATGTAACCATTGTCAGCCCCCCTTTCGTGAGATCAGGGGGCCAAGAAGCGCCCCTGATGTGGTCAGGGGAACTAACCGCTTGCCGTTTATCGGTAGCGCCATTATCAGCATACCACACCCTTCAACAGAACGCAACCCGCCCAAGTGGTTTCCACAAGGGCGGGTTTTATGTTCAAATAAGTTCAGGGATATTGAAAACACTGAACAAACGGGGATTTTTGTTACTCTTGCGTTATCTATCTTTTTTTGCGGCCTATCCAAGCTACCATCAGGAAAACCAGAATTCCAAACAGCAGACAGATCACGCACACTTGATAGAGGGAAAAGCCGGCTTGTTGATTAACAGCTTCCACCGCTGAATCAGTTTCTTCAGGCGGAGCCACATTCACGGTGATATTCATATCCCCTGAACCCTCTGAAGCGGTTCCTTCCGGCTGATCCCCGCCAATCTGAATGGTTTGCTGAAAAGGTTCCTCGGTGGTTCCTGCTGGAACAACAATGGTTTGAACTTCCTGCTGACCGTCTGAATCTCCGGTGTCAGGGCCTTGTGGATAGAAATTATTGACGGTGGAAGTATTATTGGAATCCACTGTGCTTGTGTATTGGGAGTTATCTTCCCGTTTTGAATTGTCGGTGGTGCTGTTGTCGGTAGTGGTGGTGTTATTGGATGGGGTGTCCTGCTCCGGTTCCGGGTCAGGGGAAGGTTCAGGTCCTGGTTCCGGTGTAGGCTCCGGCTCCGGTTCTGGTTCAACAAAGGTCATGGAATAAACCGTGTACGGGGTAGGGTCTGGGCCGGAAATAAAAGTATCAGTGATCCACTTGTTCGGAATTAGCCCATCTGACGCAAACAGTTCAATTAAATCATCGTGGTTATCCAATAAACCAAGTTGTCCCCAACCAGCAGTTGTTATATCATTCAGTTCTCCGTTGACGGTATTTCCGTAGACTTTGCATTTTGAAATATCCAACATAGTGTTGTTTGAAATGCCGCCGCCTGATTCTCCAGCGGTATTTTCTGTAATAGTACAACCGGTTAAGACACTCTTATATTGACTGACATTACAAATAGCCCCGCCCCTTAATTCTGCTGATCCACCAGTAAAGGTGCAGTTGTTCACGGTAGAAGAAGTGCCGCCAATCCGCAAATGCGCGCCTTCTTCCCCCGTATTGTTGGAAAAGGTGCAGTAATCAAAGATTGCGCTTTCGTAGGAGATCGACACAGCGCCTGCGGTGCAGTTGGTGAAGGTGCAGTCTTTCAAGTTGGTTGGAATAGTCACTTCCACAAAAGGCTTTGTGGCCGGGATATTTCCCCCATCAAAAGTAATCCCCTGAATGTTCACTGGGGAATCTTTGCCGGGGGAAGCTGTTCTGATCTGCCCATCCGGGCCTGTACGCAGAAGGGTTATATTCCGGGTATTGCCAATGATAGCCCCTTCCGGGCAGACGATTTCACACCCTATCCCAATCACTGTGCCATCTTTCGCTTGTTCTATGGCCTGAAGCAGTTCTTCCAATGTGGAAGCCGTCACAGAAGGCACAGAAAGGCCCTCTGTGCGGCTTTGGGTCGTGGTGGTATCAGTACCTTCCCAACCATTGGAAAGCGGCGGGGAGAAAGCACCGGTGGCCGTGGCGGTGCTGTCCACCGCAAAAGCCGGGACGGATTGAACCAACAGCAAGGCCGCAACGATAAGAGCGGTCACAATACGGTTCCTGAAGTGTTTCTCTCTGTTCATCATGTGAACCTCCTATGAAGTTTTCCGGCGTGGGCCGTAACTCTATTATAGGGGGTGTGAACAGGGTAGAAAAATGGGGACAGAAGCTATTTTAATCCGAAATCAGGGGTGATATAATATAAATTTTATCGCCCAATGAACGCAGACAGGGCGGGAAACCTTGATTTTACAAGGCCGGTGTTACTATTGTGTTGCCTAAATACGCAAAAAAGCCCCGGATCACGAATGATCCGGGGCAAATCTTGTGATAGGGGTTACTCATGCACCCCTTCTTCAGACACATCAAGTTTGGTGGCAAAATCATTGGCCCAAGCGTCCATGATCCCATCCAAATCAGTGTCTTGGCTGATATAGTTGGTGTTCTGCTGTTCAACCCTGATTTCAGCGGTGGTGAACCGGTTGATTGCTTCCCGCTCGGCAATATCCCGCATATAGGCCAAATCTTCTTCAGCAATATCAAGGGCATCACTCATAGCGGCGGTATTTCCTGCCGTGTCGCCGGTGTTTCCATAGATACCATCAAGGGTGTTGCCAAGGCCGTAAGCGTCCAGCGCATCGGCTCCCAAGCTGTCCATTGCGGAAAAGTCGAACAAGCCGCCCACGGTATCTTCCACGCCTTGGCCGAACTCATAGCCCATATCAAAGGCGGCTCCATACTCGAAGCGCCCCAATTTCAGATCATCGGCGTTCAGCTTTTCCATGACTTCTTCACCCTTGCCGAAGGTGGAATCCACCCAACCGCCCAAGCTGTCACGCCAGCCTTGAACGGAACCGGAAAGGTTAGAACCGAAGATGGTATCAATGGCCGAAGCCAAAGCCTGAAGGACGGACAGAACCGTGTCCGCCAAATCGAAAAACAGACGGGCCACAGCCGCAACCGGATCATTGAACACATTCCCGATGAAGTTTGCAACCGTAGCCACAAGGTTATAGATCATCACGAACACATCTACAACCAAGTTCCACAGGGCCACAAAGATGTTCCCGATGAAGGCCAGCGCCGCCATAAATGCGCCACAGATCAGGCCGGTTGCGGAAACGCTGGTTCCGGCAAAGTGGTTGACCGCCGCCACAGCCGCATAGAACAGTGCTACAAGGGCAATGATCAGAATGATGATCCACACCAAGGGACAAGCATACATGGCCGCATTCAGGCCCCACTGTGAAGCTGTCTGTGCCATTGTTGCACCGGTAAGAGCTGAATAAACCGGAACCGCCACCATCTTTGCCAAGGTCAAAGCGCCCGTTGCCGCCGCTGAAGCCAGTTCCGCCCCCTTTGCCAGAAGCAAGCGCCCATAGTACACCCCAAGGGCGGCGGCTACACCAAGGATGATAGGGGAAAGCCAAGACCAGTTATCATAGAAGGCCGCACCTACGGAAGTGACAAGCCCCAAAATTCCGCTTAACACAGAAGCCAACACCCCGAAAGCGGTCATAATGCCATCAATAAAACCTTGTACCCGCTCCGAATTGGCAAGATTATTGATTTGGGTCAAGATCGGCTGAAGGGCAGAAATAGCCCGGTTCTGCATGGAATTCCATACCTGTTCCCAAGTTCGGGGCATGGTCTGAAATTGTGTATTCACTTCATCAGCCGCCGAAAGCAAGGCATTCTTGACAATATCAGAAGTAATAAGCCCTTCAGCGGCCATACTGCGAATTTGCCCAAGCGGAACTTCCAAATAATCTGCAATGGCTTGAATTACATTGGGGGCCTGTTCAAAAACGCTGTTCAGTTCTTCACCACGAAGAACACCGGAAGCCATAGCCTGTGTAAGCTGAAGGGTTGCGGCTTCCACCCCTGCCGCATTCGTACCAGCAATTACAAATTGTTTGTTCAGGGTTTCAGTGAACGCAATCAGTTCATCATTGCTGGAAAAAGCATCACCGGCCATCAGGCCCATTTGGGAAACTGCCTGTGCCGTGGTTAGGTAAGAAGCCCTTGAACGCTGGGCAGAAGCCATGATTTTCTTTTCAAGATCGGCCACGCTCCCGCCATCATCAACGATCATACTCAACCGGGCTTTATTGCTTGCCATCGTATCAGATAGGTTTACCAACTGTTTAACCGCTTGCCCAATGCCCAAAGCGGCGGCGGCTCCCTTCAGCTTACCCCAAAGGCTATTTGCGGCGCTACTGCCTTCCCGAATAGAATCGTTGAACCGGTCTTGCGCCTGATCCGCCTGTCGGATTTCCTGTTCAATCTGGTTAAAAGCGGTTTCAGCCCTCGCCAGTTCTTCACGGGCATCTTGAATAGCCGAAGTGTCAACCGCATTACTGGAAACCCTCTGCATGGATTCAAAGCTATTGATCAGAATACTTGTGGCCCGGTGCATGGCCTGAAGGGGCCTTGTCATGCCGTCATAGATTTGAATTGCGGTTTTAATTGTTGCCATGCTTTTTCACCACCTTTCGCCGCTCCAACTCTGCCATTAGGCAGTAACGGTAAATTACCTGAAGCGGCTGATTTGCTGGAAATCGCCCCAAATTATCAAGTTCTTTCCTGATCTGTCGGGGCTTCAGCTTCATAACTGCTTCTGTGGCCTTTCTGACCAGTTCATAGTGCTTGAAATCCTTATTCAACACCATGATCCCATCCGGGCCAAACTGTCCCGGAACCTGTTCAATGGGAACTTCAGGATCAGGCTTATAGCTGATCTGTGACATGAAGGGGATCAGGCTGAACCGCACCGCCCACAGATTTTTATTTAGAACTTCAATGTGTGGGTTTTCATGTTTCAGCATGGGTTTTCACCGCCCTTTCTTCTTTGTTCTGCCGTAAAATACGGCGGGATCACGGTTGACGGAAATCAGCGTAATTCCCGGCTCAATAAGTAGCTGTGCAAGGGCCGTTTGGATCATGTTTTGGGTTATTTTTCCAACCCTGCCATCAGGAAGAACCGTGGAATATTCTACTTTGTGCTTGGGTTGCTCTGAACATCGTGGCATGGGTTCACGCACCTTTCGATTTTGCTTTTCTAATTTCCTCGTCCACTTCTTTCAGCAAGGCTTCTGCTCTTGCAAGAACTTTATCAAAATCCTGAAGGCCAACGGGAATATACCCATCCCTGCCTTTAATACGGCGGGCAGATAAAGTGGTCAAATTGGAAAGGCCCCTAATTTCTGCGGAATCCCTCTGTATAGATTCTTCTTGTTCAATATGTTTCAGGGCCAAGAATTCTGTGGAAGATGTTCCAGTGTTTTTATAATGCCGTACCCCCCAATGATAGGCTTGGGCACACCCGTAACCGTACAGATCAGCAAGTTCCTTCAGTTTGTGGTTGCGGCGAAGAAGTTTAATTCCCTTGTTTTTAAGTTGTCGAACCCGCTCTTTACTGATTTCAAGCCGATTTGATAGATTATCCAGCGTTTCCCCGTTTTTGAAATGGCCGGTGATTATATCCGCCTGTCGGCTGTCAAGGGCGGACACGGCACCCCAAATCACTTCTTTATTTTGCTGTTCAGCAACATAATCACAAACGGTTTCTTCAAGGTTAAATTCATCCGCAAGGGTTTCCCCAAGCGTCAGATTATCGGCTCCGGGAATTGTCCCATCTAAACTGACCGGCTCCGATCCAACCATATATTTCCGAAGGGTTTTAAGCTGATCTTTGGTGGTTTCCAGATAAAAGCAGTATTCTTCATCTGTGGGTTCATCTCCAACCACGCCTTTGAAATCAGAGCGGAATTTCTGGTATTGGGAAATCTGCTCCAAAACATGAATAGGCATTCGCTTTAGATTGCCGTTATTTTGGAAATACCTCTGAACCGACTGTCTGATCCAGCTTTCAGCATAAGTTAGGAATTTGAAACCGGTGGTTGGGTCATACCGGTAAACCGCTTTTTCTAAGCCAAAATAGGCTTCCTGCATCAGATCTTCCATTTCACAGACTTTGGAAAACGGATAGACTAATTTTGCAATGAATTTCCGATTTTGCTGATACAGTTGGCCCATGTTATCCTGAACATGATCCCCGGCTTGGATCAGGGCCACCAATTCTTCATTGGTCATTGGCTCCACCTTCTTCCTATATGGGGTGTTCCCCTGAAGGCCGGGTGTAACCTTCAGGGGAACCATGAATTAGTTCAACAGGGCCTTGTACTTGGGATGAAGATTGACCATTGTTCCCCATTCGGGGCTTTCCATGATCATTGCCATAGTGTTTTTCACAGAGCATCTTCCTTCAGGCAATCTTCATGCTCTTGGTGAAATATTGCGGGTAGGTAACAGCGAATTGGGAATACATCTGCCCAAGCCGGATCATGCTTTCGGGCAAACCCAAAACATCATAAGACAGGTTTTCTTGAATTTCATGCACCCAATCCCCGCTTTTGAAAATGTAATAATTGAACAGGGAATTGGAATCCAGCAGAGAACGAATATTTTCATAGGCGTTGAAGTAGTCGGGCAAATCGAACTTGCCAAACCCCGCAATCACTTCATCCAGCACCTTCAGGACTTCAGGATCATAGTGATCCCCAAGGCCGTTGTTCTTGGTATGGATCATATTGGCAATCAGGCCGATTTTCTTGGCCGAACCCTTCAGGGGATCAATGGCTTCCCGCAGAATTTCCGGGGTCAGGCTATACCCCATAATCTCAATAATCTTCAGGGCATTGGCAAGGGCCGTGTCATTGTCCATGTTTTCTTCAGGAATTTCTACCTTCATGTAATCGCAGAAGCCCTTGATCAGCGTTTTCAGGGCGTTGGTGTAGTTGGCGCACATAGCGTTCAAATCGTCCTTCAGCCCATCAATGAATTCCTGCTTGCCCTCCGGGGTATAGCGGCGATCAAGGTCAATCTTTGCAATCAAATTCCGGTAATCCCGGATTTCTTCATCAATGAACTTCTTCAGCAAAGCGGAAACACCATTGGCGGCGGTCTTGTAATACAGTTCCATTTCTTTCATCCTTTCTTCAAATGGTCATTCCAAATTTGGCGGACACTCTCTTTATTGCTACCCATTCCTCACTGTATGGGCTAAATGCAACAGGCACAGCCCCACAGTTGGCAGACATTTCACGAACAGTCAAAGCGGCATTTACAAGAATTTTCAGTTGCTCTTGTATAGACTGACGCATTTTATTGTTCTGCTCTCGTGTATTCTTTTCATGGGCTTCTTGTTCGGACAGCCTCTCTTGAATTCTTTCCTCAATGTACTGCAAGGCTCCATCGTTAAACATGATTCCGCCCATGAAAGTTCGGAAAAACTGGTTCTGTTCATCATCACCAACAGGAACAATTTCACCCTGTTCTTTTGCGACCAAACAGGCCGCTTCCAGAATAGTGAGTGTACGGTTATAGCCGGGGGGAACAGGTGAAAAGAACTGCTTCACAACGGCATTTAAGAAATCTTTTTCTTGTTTCGTCAAGTGCTTTCATCCTTTCTATTATTCGATAAAGTAAAACGCTTGATTTTCAAGGGTTTGAAGGCCCTTTTGTTACTACCCTGTTACTTATCGCTAAAAAATCCACTTTTCAGCGGTTGGGTTCATAAGGAACAAACCACCGGCGATCTTGATACCGCTCCACCAATTCTTCCAAACTGAACCGGCTGTGGTTTTCCATCAAGTCATTCAAGGCGGGAATATCCGGGAAGGGAAATCCCTCTTTCTGAAGGCTCTGGATCAGGTCAATATACCGTTTCAACCATTCGTTCTGATTGCCTTCCTGATTAAAGCGGATAAAGGCCCTTACTTCTTCAGGGGGACAAAACCAAAGGATTAGATCAGCGGGAAGGTACATATCCGGGGCAAGGGCCATATCATCCAACAGAAGGCCGGTTTCATCGGTGATACCGGGGAACTCCAGCAGATCACGCAAGCTGGGGAAAGTCTTTGTAATCAACTTTCCGCTTTTGGGAAGGCCCCGATAAAGGGTTGCGCTGATTTGGCCGGACGATTCTACAAGGGCAACCACATTGGAAATGGTATCTTTTTTCCCCTGAAGCCGCTTCAGTTCTTCCAGTTGGCTCCGGGCTTCTTTCAAGTTAATCTTTCTCATTGTCCATCACCACCTTCCGCAATTCGGCCAATTCAGCTTCAATGGCTTCCATGCTGTGAAGCTGAACCCCAAGTTCCAAAATGCCCTTGGCCGCTGATACACGGGCCGATTCATTGTTTATGGGGTTGTTCTGAATGTCCCGTAGGGTTTCCAAGGCTTCCAGCGTGTAAGCCTGTGCCTTCTGCATAGCCAAGTTGAAGCGTTCTTTCTTGGCTTCTTGATAGGCCGCTTGAAATTCAGGTTTCTTCCGGTAACGCATCAAGGTATTGTAAGAAACCCCGGCCTTTTCTGCCGCCGCCTTTAGGTTGGGGGAAGTCAGCACACACAAGGCAATCTGTTCATAATTTCGTTTTGCCATCAGGCCACACCCCCTTTCAAAAATTACTCACATCTATGACAGAAGCGCCCATAATGGCTATTTCTATTTTACCATTTCCAGCACGCAAAATCACTATATCTTGCGATTTTATGACATTTTTGGCCCAATTATATTCTATATATTGTGGTTTTTGTTCAGAGTAGTTCAACATAATTGAAACCGCCCAACCATTCAGGCCGGGCGGCTCCAAATTATTTTCCATTGATGATTCTGCAAATCTGCCGGGTGTCCAAATTTTCCATTGCGGCCAATTCTGAAGGCTTTGCCCCGGCATAAAATGCCTTTTTGATCCGGCTGTTTCGGCGGGTAATCGTTTCGGCCCGCTCTCTGGAAGGCAACCGGATTCTTTTTTCGTGATACTTGGCAATCAAAGCAGTAAACTGTTCATCCCCAAGCATTTCCCGCAGATCATCCAAGAAATCCGTATTAACACTTGGCCCCATAAGTTCACCGGCTTTCTTCAGGCTCCATGATAAACACGGGATCACGCTTGATGAAAATGTGACTTTCTCCAATGCGCTGAAGCCGTTCACAGTCAATATCTTCACAACAGCCCGTTTCCCGCTTGCCGTAGCCACAAGCAATGTGCAACTGCCCACAATCCGGGCATACATACCAATCATAGCCCCCGTGAAAGCAAAACGGCAAAACCACCTTCAGGCCATCGGCTCTTGTCCATGTGCGGGGATCAATGTAGTATTCGTGCTTTGTCCCACGGCCCACAATCTGAATTCCGTTGAAATAAATTTCCGATTCCGGGGTGTTCATAGCGTTTGAAATTAAGGTTTCAAGATGTGTCATCGTTCATTACCTTTCCGCCCCTGTCCCGGTTGTCCCGTGAAATAAGGGCTATATATTATATATTTTTTTACTACCATGAAAAAATTTTTTTGATGTTTTAATTTACAATAAGAAGTTATATCAATCCGGGACAATCCGGGACAGTTACAAAAACACCGTTTGTATCAAAGCGTTTTTTGTTGTCCCGGATATGTCCCGCTCCTGTCCCGGATGTATTACCCATCCGGGACTTTTTGCACGAAAATCTTCACCTTCTCACCCTTGATCCGCTTGTCCTTTGTTGTAAAGTTCAGTGCCTTTGAAACTTGTCTTGAAAATTCAATCCTGTTCAGGGCTTCAAAATGGTTCCGGTTGCAGAATTCATTGTACTTGTAGTAGACTTCTTTCACCGGCTCATTCTCCACGGCATCGGCCCCAAGTTCTTCAAGGAAGGCCAAAAGGGGATTGTTTTCAATTCGGTATTCTTCAATAGCCTGTTCAACCTCTTTAGACTTGGTGAAGGCTTTGTTGTTCAAAAGCCGCTTCAACCCGGCCAAACCTATTTGAATCATATATTCCATGACTTCCTGATCCTGAAGGTCATAGCGGATGTTGGGGTTGAAATCTTCATCTTCTGAAGTGAACTTGGCATCAAAAGGGACGATCACCAACCGGCGCATAACGGAAAAACTTTCCTTTGACCGCCCCAACCGGGGAATGGCATTAGCGCTGAACAACAATTTGGCGTAACTGTCAAACTCGAAGGGGTCATCTCCTTTCCTCTCTACGGAAACTCTTTGGCCCGTAACCAGCTTTTTGAACACTGACACATTTGCGATATAGTCAGAACCAATATCATCACCAATGTTCGCCAACTTCCCAAACAGTTCAGCAGTTTTGAACCTGTCCCCAAGTTCTTTCAGGTCAAGGGAAGCAATATTGCGATCCCCCATCAGATACTTCAGTGCATCCAACAGGGTTGATTTTCCGTTGGCTCCCTCACCGGTCAGAATGAAGGAACCGCTTCCGCCAATCGTATTGGAGCGGTAGAAGCAAGAACCGATCATTTCTTCCAACAGTTCACGGATTTCCCGCTTACCACAGGCGATTTTGTCAAGGGTGTGATCCAGCAATTCAGAATAGGCGGCGGGGTTGTAGGGCCACGGAATCTTATTGGTGATCACGGTTTCCGGGGTGAAGTCGGTAAAGGAACCATCCCGAATATTGAATAGGCCGTTACTGAAAGCGATCAGTTCGGGTGGGGCCGGTTTCTTGAAATCACAGATCAGGTTCAGTTGTTTCAGGGTTTCTTTCCGCTGGGCATCCTTCAAGGCCGGGATCAAGGTGATCATAGCCCGTTCAATGGCTTCCCATGAAGGGGTATAAATCCCGTCTTGGTAGATATGCAACCGGCCATTGATTTTGATAATGTGTGAATCACGCTTCAGATATTCGGCAAAGCGGTCATGCTGGAAACTCCGGCCCTTGAAGAAGGATTGCTTTTGAAATGCTTCATCCCGAAGGATGGTTTCAAGTTCCCTATCGTCCAAGGGGGACTTCAGCACATAGCGATTGATCAGCCGGATAGTTTCACGGGCTTCTTCCTTGGTGAAGTCATGATCCTGAAGGGTCAGAATGTAGTTGAACAATGCTTGGTTCCGCCCGTCACCTTCCCCAAGGCTTCTGAAGTCAACATCTGTTTTCACCGGAATCAGCCATTTGGGAAGGTCTTGGATTTCATCTTCCGGCCAGTCATACAGAATGGGGCGATCCTCACTCATGTACTTCAAAATCTGGTAGCTATTCCGGGAACCAAGTTTCAGATCGGCTTTAAGGCCAATCGCCAAGGTTGCTTTGGTACGGTTATTTTTGACCAATTCGGGAATGTTCTTGAACAAGAAATGTTTCCCTCTGGAAGTCGTATATACCCGGCATTTCAGACCCAAAGTTTCAACGATATTCAGCAGAACAACGGATTGTTCCATATCATCCACATCAACCAAAATTGCTTCATCCGATAGAATTCCGGCATATTCGGGGAGGCCCTTTACCTGTTCAAAGGAAAGAAGTTCATCGGAAGTGGCGTTCTTGAATGGCATTAGGCATCTTTTGTCCTTGGTCGGCACGAAGCCTTTGTATAACTGCACCCTGTATCACCCCTTTCTTGCTGGTGAATTGTTTCATGGGTTTGGCCCCCTCATTCCTCAACCGGGGCCAAGCTGTGGATCACACTGACGGCCATGCCCAACACCTTCAGCCGGGGCAAGTCAGCGGGGCCAATGAAGATCGTTTCTTCCCGGCTGGAACCGCCTTCAAGGTACAGAAGTTCCAGTTCGTGGGCGTAGGAAATGCGCTTCAAGGCAATGGAGCCATTGTCAATGATCACCGCTACAAGGGAACCATCAGCGGGGAAATCCTTGACCTTCTTGAACATGATGGTGTCGCCGGTATAAATACCGTACAGGCTGAAGGAATTATCAGAAGCGATCATGCCAAAGTCAGCATTCAAAGTAAATTCTTTCATGGTGTTACTTCCTTTCTCAATCTTCAATCAGGGTTTCAACAGGGACATTCAGGGCCTTGGCAATCTTGCCGATGGTGGCGGGGCGCACATTGCGGCCAGTAATCACATTATTTAGCGTGGGCCGGGGAAGTTCAGCGGCTATGGCTAAGTCTTTTGCATTCAAGCAAGCACCCGCCATAGCGATTTCAAGTTTTTTTCGATTGATCTTCATTTTCTCACCTGACTTTCCAAAATAGTTCTTGACACACTCACTTTGAATGTGCTATTATCATAACACAATCATATCGAATGTGTCAAGTAGAAAATGCAATCTTTTTGATTGCCTTTTATAGTAGCAATCTGCTATAATTTCAATGAGGTGATCAAATTGGATAAAGCAAAGGAAATGGGACGGCGTATTCAAGCCGCTCGAAAGAAAAAAGGGCTTACACAAAAAGAATTGGCAGATGATCTTCAGCTTGCCACTGGAACCATTCAACAATATGAATTGGGAAAACGCACCCCCAAGAATGATACACTCAAAGCGATTGCGTCAAGGTTGGACATCTCCCCACTTGATTTGATAGGGCTGGAATGGTTTGATCTTCAGATTGGGGCCGAAAACCTTTCTGAACTTCAAAAGGGTGTTTCAACGCTTCAGGCTCTTGAACAATATCTAAAATCTTTAGGTTTTTCTCTTTCCTACGAAGGCCCGGTTGATAGCACTAATCCCAATGTGGTTTTATCCAAGGATCAGGAAAGAACCGTGTTCACCAGTGAACAGTTCATGGCATTTGAAAAGGCTATTGCTGATTCTGTTGATTATCAGGTATGGCAACAGAACCATAAAAAATAAAAAAATAACCGCCCCGGTGCTGGAACACCGAAGCGGTTGTGAATATCACCGGGGCAAGGCCCACAATGACACCCAAGCAATGTTATTGTATCACTTGCCCTTGTGAAAGTCTACCCATTTTCACGAAAGGACAGGTGTTTTATTATGAGAGCGCCCAACGGCTTTGGGACTGTGGCCCGGTTGTCAGGGAACAGGCGAAGGCCCTTCATCATCAAGAAAGTGACCGGTTGGAATGACAAGGGCCATCCAATCTATGACATTATCGGTTATTCGGCCACACGGGAAGAAGGTTTGATGATCCTTTCCGAATACAACCGTGATCCTTGGGATGTTGACCGGGCCAAGATCACCATGAAGGAACTGTTTGAACTCTGGAAAGAAAAGAAGGCCCCCAAGCTGGGGGAATCCAACCGTTCATCCTTGTGTTCAGCGTTCAAGCATTGTTCAGCGTTATGGGAAAAACCCTATAAACAAATCCGGTCATACCAAATGCAAGAAACCATTGACGGTTGCGGGAAGGGGTACAGTACCCAAGCGGCAATCAAGAACCTTTGGGGCCATCTTGACCGGTTCGCTTTGGAAATGGATATAATCAACCGGTGCTTCTCTGACTTGCTGACTTCTGATCCCATTCCGCCCACCAGCCGCCTTCCATTCAGCAAGGATGAAATCAAGAAGGTTTGGGATTACCAGAAGGAACCGTGGGTTGATACGGTGTTGATCCTGCTTTATTCCGGGTGGCGGATCAGCGAACTTCTGAACTTGAAGCCGGAAGATATAAACCTTCAGGCCGGGACGATGAAGGGCGGAACCAAAACCAAAGCGGGGAAAGATCGGGTGGTTCCCATTCATTCCAAAATCAGGCCCTTGGTTGAAGCCCGTCTTGCCGAAGGTGGCCCCCGGCTGATCAGCTACAATGGGCGGGTTTGCAACCAAACCCAATACCGGATTTTTTGGGCGGACATTATGAAGGCTCTTGAAATGAAACACACCCCGCATGAATGCCGCCACACCTTTGAAACCCAACTGGACAGCGCCGGGGCAAACCGGAAGTGTATTGATCTTCTCATGGGTCATGTGTCCAAGGACACGGGAAACCGGGTCTATAATCACAAGACTTTGGATGAACTGAAGGCCACGGTGGAACTAATTACATAAGTTCAAAGGGCTGAACACAGACAGTTCAAAGCACCTTGAACAGTAGCGCATTAGTAACAGATAGCCCCGGAAAGCCTGATATAACAGGCATTTCCGGGGTTGTTGTTTTTATTATACCATAGCCTGTACATTGTGGCAACCGGCAGAAAACGCGCAGACGGCTG
>ERZ1673696.2079-NODE-2079-length-14900-cov-7.520040_pt1 | contig 14900 bp, 12 predicted proteins | sample MGYA00580226_ERZ1673696 | MGnify/ENA primary metagenome ERZ1673696 (study PRJEB41218, sample SAMN15661743) | gut metagenome | host: Homo sapiens | place: Canada: London | collected 2015-08-20/2019-03-30 | study: EMG produced TPA metagenomics assembly of... | reverse complement strand
CACAGTACTACTTCCTGTCTGGTTTCACAGCTAAACTGGCTGGTACAGAACGTGGTATCACTGAACCGACTCCGACATTCTCAGCTTGCTTCGGCCAGGCATTCCTGGAGCTGCATCCTACAAAATATGCAGAAGAACTGGTTAAGAAAATGGAGAAGAGCGGTGCAAAAGCATACCTGGTAAATACAGGATGGAACGGAACAGGCAAACGTATCTCCATCAAAGATACTCGTGGTATCATCGATGCTATCCTGAACGGAGCTATCAAGAATGCTCCTACAAAGACCATTCCATACTTCAACTTCGAAGTTCCTACAGAACTGCCAGGCGTTGATCCAGCTATCCTGGACCCACGTGACACATACGCTGATGCTTCCGAATGGGAAACAAAAGCAAAAGATCTGGCTGACAGATTCATCAAGAACTTTGCTAAATACGAAGGAAATGCTGCCGGTAAAGCTCTGGTTTCCGCTGGTCCTCAGAAATAAGAATAAGACTGCCGAAATCAAACTTTTCAAAAGCTTATACAAAAGGACACCGCAAAATTGCGGTGTCCTTTTTTTATGCCGAAATGCCTCCGCATGGCAGTCCAGATGGAGCACATTGCACCCATTGCCCTGCGGCTGGGAATTTGTCGTGAGCAGATACATTTTACATTTATCATACCTGAAAATAAGACTATTATAAACACAAAACAGTCGCCGTCACACGTTTTTTGACGCTGCTGCTTCATACGCCTGCTGATAGAAGGTTTCCTGAGCATCCACCGGGTGTTCGATCGTCATCGGGATTCTGTAATTTCCTTCCGAATCCTCATGACGGGCCTTCTGATTATCATTTAACATGATCCGGAACATCTCAAGCAGACGTTCCTTGATTGCCGGATCGCAGACAGGAGCTGCGACTTCCACACGTCTTAAGGTATTTCGCGTCATATAATCGGCTGACGCAATATAAACTTTCTCTCTTCCCTTACTTCCGAAAATATAAATTCTCGAATGTTCCAGAAATCTTCCTACAATGCTGATCACACGAATATTTTCCGTTGCATCTTTTACGCCCGGGATCAGACAGCAGATACCGCGGATGATCAGATCAATTTTTACTCCGGCGCAGGAAGCTTCGATCAGCCTGTCTATGATCTTTTTGTCAGTAAGTGCGTTCATTTTCAGCCCGATATAAGCATCTTTTCCGGCAAGTGCAGCTGCAATCTCATCATCGATCATCGCCAGCACTTTATTTTGCAGACAGAGCGGTGCTACCAGCAATTTGTCTGTGTGTTCTACGACTTCTCCCATCGCCAGTGCCTGGAAAACTCTTCTCGCCTCTTTTGCGATCTCTGTATCGGCTGTCATCAGGGAAAGGTCTGTGTAAAGACACGCCGTTTTTTCGTTATAATTTCCTGTTCCGATCTGCGTGATATACTGCACTTCATCGCCGGCTTTTCTGGTGATCTGGCACAGTTTGGAATGTACTTTAAATCCATCCAGCCCATAGATCACATGACATCCGGCACGCTCCAGCCTTCTTGACCACTCGATGTTATTTTCCTCGTCAAATCTTGCCTTTAATTCTACAAGTGCCAGCACTTCCTTGCCATTTTCCGCTGCCTCGATCAGAGCTTCCACCACTTTACTCTGTTTTGCCACACGGTAGAGCGTCATTTTTACGGAAAGGACATCTTTGTCGTTTGCAGCTTCATGCAGCATCGTAAGAAACGGTTTCATGCTGTCATACGGATAAGATAAAAATTTGTCCCCCTCCAGAATCTGATCCAGAATCGGTCTGCCTTCTTCAAACTGCACAGATTTCTGCGGAATCCGTTTTTGATAGAACAGTTCCGGCACGTAACGCAGTTTATCCTGGATTTCATAGACAAATGACAGATCCAGCGGTCCCTCATTATAGAAAACATAGTCACGGTCAAGATCCAAATAATGACACAGAGTACTGATCACTTCACCATCCATTTCCCGTGACAATTCCAGACGGATCGGAGCCAGTTTTTTCCTCTGTTTGATCACTTCCACCATAAAATCACGATAATCCAGATCTTCGTCATACAGTGCGTCTGCGTCAATATCTGCATTTCTGGTGATGCGGATCAGTGATTTTGCTTTTACACGATAACCTTTAAAAATTTCCGGCATATAATGGAGAATCACTTCTTCTGCCAGAATATAAGTGCCGCGTTTGCCGGGAAGTTCTATCAGACGTTTGAACATACCACTGCTGCATGGAATGATACCCAGCTTCTCTTTTCCGCTCTTTGTCTCCAGCACTACGACTGCATAGATTTCTTTATTTCGCAGAAATGGAAACGGCTGTCTTTTTGCCACGATCGTCGGGAAAATGATCGGTTCGATTTCACCCTGAAAATAGCGTTTAACGTATTCGCTTTCTTTTTCATTCATCTTCTTGAAATCCGTGATGCAGATATCATATTCTTCCAGTTCTTCCATGACTTCATCGTAAACGACGTTTCTGCGACGGTTCAGTTTTCCGACTTCCGCAAGGATCTTTTTGATCTGCTCCCCCGGTGTAAGATTTGTTTTATTATCATGGATATCTTTCTTCAAAAGCATCTGATCTACGAGCGATCCCACACGCACCATAAAAAATTCATCAAGATTGCTCTGATAGATTGCTGCAAAATTCAGTCTTTCACAGAGCGGCACTTTTTTATTTTCCGCCTCTTCCAAAACACGTTCATTAAATTTCAGCCACGACAGTTCCCGGTTCATATATACTTTTCTCATTTATTATTTTGTCCTCCTCAATAAAATGTGATGCCCTTAACAGCTTTTTCGTTGCGTGCATTTAAGCCAGACACACGTGAGACCTGGGCTAAATCCCATAAAAATGGCATTCTACCTTTAACCATAAATTTATTTTACTGCCACAAGATCAAATCCTCTGCAATGCCATGTAAAATCCATGTAAAGAATCTTACTATTCGAAAATGAAACCCCACTCAGACAAATCTGTTGCCCGCCACTTATAAAAGTTTGAATCTTTTCCAATTAACGTAAAAAGGACAACAGATTTTCTCTGCTGTCCTTTTTACATTCTGCATGATTACATGATGTGCGTCTCTGCACTTTTCTGTTTTTAGTATGGATAGAAGTTTCCGTTTGCATCGGTTACGCCATCGTTACCGAATGTATACTGCATTCCGCCGCTGTCTACCCAGTTTCCGTTTGCATCCTGTGTCACGGAAATATAATTGCCCTGGTCATCATAAAAACCGTTGGTGCTGCCGCCGGTATTACCTCCTGTGTTTCCACCGGTATTGCCATTGTTTCCATTGTTGCCATTATTTCCATTGTTGCCATTATTTCCGTTGTTGCCGTTATTATTTCCGCTGTTGTCATATGGATAATAATTGCCGTAATTATCGGTTACACCATACTGACCAAAGGTGTAAACAATGCCGTTTCCATCTACCCAGTTTCCGTTGCTGTTTTTATAAACTGTGATCAGATTTCCCTGATTGTCATAGAAACTGCTGGTCTGAGTAGCTCCGCCGTTGTTATTGTTGTTATCACCGCCGTTATTGTTATTTCCACCGTTGTTGTTATTATTGTCGCTGTTTCCACCCTGCGGATTGTAGGTAAAGCTTGCACCGTTGCTGTTTGTGATACCGTTTGCATTAAAATAATAAATCGCTCCGCTGCTGTCTACCCAGTTTCCGTCGCTGTCCTGATAGATATAAACTGCGTTGCCGTTGCTGTCATAAACATACTGACCGTTCTGGTTGGAATCAGAATTGCCATCGGTAGAAGCTGTGCTTCCGGACTCGGACTGTGTTGTACTGTTCGACTCGGAAGATGTTGTATTATTCTTTTTAGTCTCAGATGTTGTTGTGCTCGATGTTTTCAGCAGTTTCAGACTCTCCACAGAAGTACGGATCGCTTCCATTGCCGTTGCATCATCCTGCATAACCTGACCATTGACCGAATAAATATCCTCATCTCCTACCAGGTTATATGCTACCGAGTACGCATACTTACTATTTGTACTCTTACATTTGATGGTTGTGTGATATGCCTCGTAAGAACCCATGGTATTTTTCTTGTATTCTACAACTGCATAATCGGTTTTGGATTTTCCGGCTTTCTCCAGATTATTCAGTACTTCTTCTTCAGAGGACGGGAAAACAAGTCCGTTCGTCTCATCTCCGGAATAATGTACGATCGTGATCGTTCCCTGGTTCGGTGACTCAAAGGTCCATTCTTTTGTGCCTTCTTTTTTCATTGTCCAGGTGTCATCCGGAAGTTTGATAGAAATACTGCCATCTTTTGATTTAAATGTTGTGGATGTATTTGTAGCTTTCTTTGCTGTTTCGCTCTCTGTCTGTTTCTCTGTAACACGAATCGTTTCGCTGCTCGTCTCAGTTTCCTGTGCTTTCTTTTTACAGCCGGTAGCCAGACAGGAAATGGACAGAGCGAGTACCAGACAAGTTACGATTTTTGATCTCATTTTCATCTATACTCCTCCATTCTGGTTGTTACCTTCTTTGACTTCCATATTCTACGCTTTCGCAGATATAATGTCAATCAAAAACCGGTTTAATATGGATAGAAAACGCCATTCTGATCGGTTACGCCATCATCGCCAAACTGGTAGGTCATACCGCTTTCATCAACCCACTGTCCCTGGCTGTTTTTGTGAACGGTGATCCAGGTTCCGCCATCATCATAGAAGCCATTGCTATCGCCTTCACCATTATCGGCTGCCGGATTATCGATGTTATTCTCGGTATCCGGTGCCTGTGTTTCCGGCTGCTGCACTACCTCTGTTTCCACTCTTGTCTCCAGATCCGGATGTGTTTCCGGTGTTTGCGTATCCTGGCTCTGATTCTGGTCATCCGATGCCTGATTCTGATCCTCTGCGGCTGAAGTCTGGGCAGAATCCTGACCTGCTCCCCCCTGTGTCTGATCCTGGGTCTGTTTTGTGCTGCTGTTCGTATCCCCACTGTGGCTGCCGCATCCTGTCATCAGAAGAGCCGATGAGAGGACTGCTGCTGCCATAAAATGTAATGCCTTATTTTTCATAATAATATTTACACTCCTTTATATCCTGTTTTACCATTTGCTGAAATTGCCGTCGCTGTCTGTTGCCCCTTTTTCATCGAAAGTGTAGGTTTTTCCATCACTGCCGATCCAGTTTCCGTTTGCATCCTGTGTCGCTGTCTGATAGTTTCCATTGATATCATAGAAACCAATGACCATGCCATTATCTGAAGAATTGCCGGAACCTGTCAAAGAATCCGACTCTGATCCGGAACCTGTTGTTCCCTGAGGCGGATCATAATAATACTGTGTGCCGTTGGAATCTTCTACGCCGTTTTCCAGGAAAATATAAGAAGTTCCGTTATCATCACGCCAGCTGCCGTCCTCAGACGGATAAGCGTAGATCGTATTTCCGTTTGCATCAAAGAAATAGCGGTATTCCTCATCGGTCGATGCACCGGAAGAATCGCCTGTACTTTCACCGGAAGTATTGTCTGAAGCAGTATCACCTGTATTTTCCGGATCAGAACTGTTACCGGCATTATCCGAAGATGTACTGCCGTCTGCCGAAGATCCGGAGTTTGCATCAGAATCTGTCTTTTTACTGTCATCATTTAAAACTTTGAAGCTGGTAACGGCACTTTTCACTGCCTGCTGCACCGTACTGTCACTGGATGTCAGTTTTGCCGTGATCGTATAACTCTCGGTGTCCGTATTGATCAGATACTTGATCAGATAAACGTAACCAAGATCTGCGTCCTGCGTGGATGCAGCATAATAATAAAGCTCTGTACCATTGGTGCTGTCTTTTTTATATTCTACCTGAGAAAATGCATTCTCCTGGATATCGTTTAAAAGAGCAATCGCATCTTCCTGAGACTGCGGCAGATTCTTCTCCTTGATCTTTGACTTTTTGTGCGTGATCCGGATCGTGCCGACGCCTTCTTTCATAAATGCCCATTTATTCTCAATGCCTTCCTTTGTCGCCACCCATGCAGAATCCGGAAGATCAAAAGAAAATGAATTGCTCTCTGAGGTATATGTTGTGGCTGCTTCGGTCTGTGCAGTACTTTCGCTCTGAGCTGTCGTCTGTTTCGTCGTCTCCGTCTCAGATGCCTTTTTCTGGCAGCCGTTCATCATAAACATTGCGGCCATTCCGATTACCAGTAATGTCGCAATTTTCTTTTTATTATACATGAAAAATCCCCCTTTTCTCTCTGATTTTCAGTGTGTTTCAAGTCCACTCCCTTTTTCATTGTACAATGAAGATGCGGTTAATGTCAACTTTTCTTAACACTTCTTAACAAAATCTACATATTTGGCACACCCTGTGCCCTTCTCTGTTTCAGCTTTCGGATCACATGACAGTACGCCGGAATCAGGAAACAGTCTGCCATGATCCATGCCAGAGGACTGGCAAAACATACGCTTGCGAATCCCAGATACGGAACCATGATCACGCCGATAATGGCTCTTGCGATCATTTCCATGACACCTGCAAGGATTGCCAGACCGCTGAATCCCGCTCCCTGAATGGTAAAGCGAACCGCATTGACAAAAACAAGTGCAATGTAAAATCCGCTGTTTGCAAGAATAAACAGCACTGCATTATGTATGATCTCCGTTTCGGATGCATTTATGAACAGAAGCATCCAGTATTTTGCAGAAAAAAGCATGACCAGGAAAATCAGGATCGAATATGTGATACCGATCAGAACGGATGCCTTTAATCCCTGACCGATACGCTCGATCTTGCCTGCCCCGACATTCTGTCCGGTGTAAGTTGCCATGGCCGAACCGATCGCATCAAACGGACACGCCAGGAACATCGAAAGCTTCGATGCCGCCGAAACCGAGGCAACGGCTGCCGAACCAAGTGTATTGATACCGGTCTGAAGCACGACACTGCCAATCGCTGTGATCGAATACTGAAGTCCCATCGGAATACCCATTTTACAGAGGATACCGATGTGTTTGCCATGCAATTTCCATTCTCCCGGCTCCATTTTCAGGATCGGGAACTTTGTCTTTATACACCATAGAGACAGTACCACGGAAAATGCCTGTGCAAGCAGTGTCGCAAAAGCCGGTCCACGAACGCCGAGTTTCAAAACCGTTACTGACAGGATATCAAATCCGATATTTGCCACTGCTGCCATCAGCAGAAAGATCAGCGGCGATTTGGAATCCCCAAGAGAACGGATGATCCCGGTCAGGAGATTGTAGGCAAGTGTGATCGGTATCCCTGCAAAAATGATAAAAATATAATCATATGCAAGATCCAGGATATCTGCCGGTGTTTTCATGGCGATCAGCACGCTGCGGCATAAAATACAGACTGTGATGCTCATGATCGCCGCAAAAAAAACAGTCAGCCAGATGCTGTTTGCCACAAACCTTCTCATATCTTTATAATCTTTTGCCCCGTAACGCTGTGCGACCGGAATGACAAAACCATTGGCAAGTCCCATACAGAATCCGATGATCATAAAATTGATCGCCCCGGTAGAACCAACGCCCGCCAGTGCATCTTTTCCAAGGAACTGGCCTACAACGATCGTATCTACCATGTTATAAAACTGCTGCAGTAAAAACGTAAAAAACAATGGAATCGAAAATCGCATGATAATCTTCCAAGGTGTACCTTCTGTCAGATCTGTTGCTGCGTTTCTCATTTCCTTACTACCTCCATATTTTAAATTCCATTTTTTGCACAGATATCCGCCAGGCAGCATCTGTCACAGTAAGGCTTTGTTCTTGCTGTACAGACCTCTCTGCCATGATAAACGAGTCTGTGGCAGAAATCACTACCTTCTTCCGGTGGAATGATCTTCCAAAGTGCCATTTCGACTTTTTTCGGATCTTTGATCCCATCTACCAGACCGATACGGTTTGTCAGACGAATGCAGTGCGTATCCGTGACGATCGCAGGCTTTTTGAAAACATCGCCCATGATCAGGTTTGCACTCTTTCTTCCCACGCCCGGAAGCTTTAAAATAGCATCAAAATCACACGGCACTTTGCCGTCGTACTCATCACGCAGCATTTTCATGCATGCACTGATATCACGTGCCTTGCTTTTTCCAAGACCGCATGGCCTTACGATCGCCTCGATCTCTTCCGGTGTCGCTTCCGCAAGAGCATCTACATCCGGATATTTCGCATAGAGATCCTGAACCACAACATTTACCCTGGCATCCGTACACTGTGCCGCAAGCCGGACACTGACCAGCAGTTTCCATGCCGCGTCATAATCAAGCGTACAGTCTGCCAGAGGATATTCCTTCTTTAAACGCTCGATCACTTCCAGTGCAAGCTGTTTTTTTGTCATATGCTCCTCCTTATATATTTTCAAAAATCTTTTTGTACCCGTTATTTTATCACAAGAATCGCAGTAAGGATATTCCTTTTTTTCGATTGTGCAACCCCTTTCTTTTATGGTAAGATAATAAGATGCCAGGATCAAAAGATCTAAATCCACATGAGCTTGCTCATAAGTGGATGAAAGACCTTGAAACCCGCCCCGACCGAAGCGGAGCGTAGAAAGAATTGTGAACGTACGAAGTACGAAACAATTCATATGGCATCTCATAACTTTCATAACTTCACAAAATTTGACAGGAGTAATTATGATCTTAAATGTAAAAAATCTGACGCATGGTTTTGGTGACCGTGCGATTTTCGACAATGTTTCTTTTCGTCTCCTCAAAGGCGAACATATCGGCCTGATCGGTGCAAACGGAGAAGGCAAGTCCACGTTTATGAATATCATCACCGGAAAACTGACACCGGATGAGGGAACGGTCGAATGGGCAAAAAATGTCCGTGTCGGCTATCTGGATCAGCATTCTGTCCTGGAAAAGGGCATGACGATCGGTGATGTCCTGCGTTCTGCTTTTCAGTTTTTATTTGCAATGGAAGCGGAAATGAACCGTATGTATGAACAGATGGGCGATGCCACACCGGAAGAAATGGAACGTCTGCTCGCCGAGACCGGCACATATCAGGAGCTTTTAGAGCAGCACGATTTCTATATGATCGACACAAAAGTAGACGAGATCGCCCGTGCACTCGGTCTGGAAGAGCTTGGGCTTGACCGTGATGTAACCGACCTCTCCGGCGGACAGCGTACCCGTGTACTGATGGCAAAGCTTCTGCTGGAAAAACCAGACATCCTGCTTCTGGACGAGCCGACCAACTATCTGGATGAGCAGCACATTGAATGGCTGAAACGCTATCTCCAGGATTATGAAAATGCCTTTATTCTGATCTCCCATGATATTCCGTTCCTGAACAGCGTCATCAACCTGATCTATCATATGGAAAACTGCAGACTTGACCGCTATCCGGGCGATTACGATAAATTCCAGGAAGTCTACGCCATGAAGAAAGCCCAGCTTGAGGCTGCCTACAACCGCCAGCAGCAGGAGATCAGCGACCTTAAGGATTTCGTTGCCCGCAACAAAGCCCGCGTCGCTACAAGGAATATGGCGATGGCACGCCAGAAAAAACTGGACAAAATGGACATCATCGAACTGGATCGTGAAAAACCAAAGCCGGAGTTTCACTTTAAAACGGCCCGTACTTCCGGAAAGATGATCTTCGAGACAAACGATCTGGTGATCGGTTACGACGAACCGCTGACAAAACCGTTAAATATCCGCATGGAACGCGGCGAACGCATTGCCCTGACCGGTGCAAACGGTATCGGTAAGACCACGCTTCTGAAAAGCATTCTGCAGCTGATCAAACCGTATTCCGGCGAAGTGCATCTTGGCGATTATCAGCATATCGGTTATTTTGAGCAGGAGTCCGATACGCAGAACACTTCGACCTGTATCGAAGAGATCTGGAGCGAATTTCCGGCAATGACACAGTACGAGATCCGTTCCATGCTGGCAAAATGCGGTCTGACCACCAAACACATCGAGAGTCAGGTGCGTGTACTGAGCGGCGGCGAGCAGGCAAAAGTACGTCTCTGCAAGATTTTGAACCGTGAGAGCAATATTCTGCTGCTGGACGAGCCGACCAACCACCTCGATGTTGACGCAAAAGCAGAACTGAAAAAAGCTCTTCAGGAATATAAGGGAAGTATTCTACTGATCTGCCATGAGCCGGAATTCTATCAGGATATCGTGACAACCGTCTGGAACTGCCAGGAATGGTCCTTAAAGCTGTAGAAAATTTCCAAGGAAAAAGCTGGCGGCAATCCCGGCAAAAACAGAAAGCAGTGCACCTGCCAGCGTATACCGTGTTTTTGTCACTTTTGCTGCCATAAAATAAACGCTCATCGTATAAAATACCGTTTCCGTGCAGCTGAGCATCAGTGATGCGATGATTCCGATCTTGGAATCCGGCCCGAATTCTTTAAAAATATCCAGAAGAAATCCGGTCGCCGCACTGGCGGAAAACAGACGCACCACTGCAAGCGGCACAAGCTGCACCGGAAATCCGATTCCGGCAAAAAGCCTGCCAAGGATATCCGAGAGCCACTTAAGGAAACCCGATGCCCGCAGGATCCCTACGGCTGTCATCAGCCCGACAAGTGTCGGCAGGATCGCAAATGCCGTGTGGATTCCTTCCCCGGCACCACGCACAAAATCACCGTATGCATCTCTCTTTTTCAGAAAGGCATAACCGACAACGTAAAGCAGAACAAACGGTATCATATACATCGACAAAAAGAGCAGAAATGACAGAAAAATCCCTCCATAAGTCCGTCCGTTTACTGTATCTTATGAAGGGATTTTTGTAACTATTCAGGTAAAGCGGACATTCACAATCCGCTTCGCTACTTGCTCAGCTCTGCTGCCAGAAACACAAAAACATGCTTCAGGATTTTTCCACAGCTGCTTCCGCTTCCATGGTTTCAAGCGTTTCTTTGATTTCTCTTTCTTTTTCAGCTTCTGTCACTTCTTCGACCACATCGGTTTCCTCTGTGCCTGTCTGTGTCTCATTTTCCTGTGCAGTCTCCGCTTTTTCTTCCTGTGGTTTCACAACCTCTTTTGTTTCGTTTTCTTTGCGAAGTTCTACTTTTGCTTTTTCTGCGGTTTCCTGTGCAGCTGCAGCTTCTTCCACAACCGTTTCTCTGACCAGCTCCTGCTCCGGATGCTGCATTCTCTGCGGATCACTCCACACACGCTCCCATGGATTTGGCATACGCTCACCGTTCATATGGATCCCCATGCTCTGTGCATACGGATACGGCATTCCACGATAGAATCTTTTTTCTTCATCAGAAGCACTCTTCATCAGTTTGCGGCCTGCCCATAAAACAAATACAGCAACAACAGCAACCGGAATCTTTGCGATCACAGCACCCGGCAGACTGGTCGGCCCGTAGATGATGTCCGCAAAATATTTGACAACACTCCAGATCATGCACGCCGCCACGATATACAGAACCGTTCCCATGGCCTTTTTACCATCCCGTCTGCTGATGCTGTCCTTTAAGCCTTCGCTCCAGTCCATCCAGTCATCGCCCCAGAGATAATGATCCTCCAATTTTTTAAACGCTTCTGCGTCCATCGAATTCTTGTTGGTTGCATCGAAAAAGCTGTACAGCAGAATGATCGGTGCAAAGAAAAGCAGCGGCTTGATATCCAGCCAGATACCCACTGCACATAACGTTGCAAAGATTGTCATTAAAGACAAGCCCTGCTTCATAAATCCCATATACATCTGTCCTGCTCCCGGGATCAGAGAAAACAAAAACATCAATATTTTATTCTTTTGTCTCGCCATTTTCTTTTCCTTTCATAATGTTTTCGCATCACCACATCTGCATGCGAAACGGTATTTCCATCGAAAGCATTTTTAAATCTCATTGCAAAATTCAGAAACACTGCTTCAGCAGCTGTAACGCCTCTGAAAACTTCTCCACCGGAACTGCTGCACAGGAAAGAGCAAGACGGATCCCTTGCTCACTTTCATCCGCAGATAAAAAAGCAAAACCTTTTTCTTCTGCTCTGTACAGAACTTCCCGCAGATTTCCTGCTCCGAAAATTTCCAGAAGGCTTACAAATCCGGTCTCCCCGGCCGTAACTTTTGCCTCTTCTACAAAAATCCTTTTCGCTTCACTGCACAAAATTTTTGTTTTCGCCAAATAGTGTTTCCTGGATTTGCGAATCTGACTTTCCAGATGACCATCCCGGATAAACTGACACAATGCGATCTGTTCCGTTTTGGATGCCGTCTGATTATAAAAATCTCTGCGTCTCTGATATTTTTCCAGAAGATCCGGCGGAAGCACCATAAAACTTAAGCGGATCGACGGCAGCAAAAGCCTGGAAAATGTTCCGAGATAAATGACTCCGTTTCCGCCCGCCAGACCCTGAATGGACGGCGATGGATGATGATAATAACAGAATTCACTGTTGTAGTCATCCTCGATCAGCAAAATATTTTTTTCAGATGCTTCACGCAGTATCTTCATCCGCTCTCCGACCGAAAGAACATCGCCCCAGGCAGTCGCCTGCGAAGGTGACACATAGCAGACATCCGGCTGCTCCTGTTTTCGATCGCACAGTTTAAAACCATGATCCTCAAAAACGGCACGCCCCTGCCGAAATCCCGGATTATAAAACGCAATTTTTTTACGTCCCTCAATCAACGGACACAGAATGTGAAGCAGGCTCTGAACACCCGCTCCGATCACAATATGTTCCGGCGTACAAACCACATTTCGGTTGTTTTGCAAATATCTGCACAGAACCTCCCGCAGATCGTATTCTCCCTGCGGTTCTCCATAAGAGAGCAGACGCTCATCCTGCCGCAGTGCACTTTTGATATACCGCCTCCACAGTTCAAACCGGAAGGTTTCTCTGTCAACACTTGCAGACGCAAAATTATAAAGCACCGGATTCTTTTCTTTTTGAGCGGCACTTTTCTGAAATTCTGCCGTTTTTCGCGTCCTGCCGATGTCCGTCACATAAAATCCGCTCTGCGGCCTGGAAATAATATAGCCCTCTGCCGCAAGCACCATGTATGCCGTCTCCACCGTTGTCCGGCTCATCTGCAATTCTGCCGCACACCGCCGGATCGACGGCAGCCTGCTTCCAGGTGCAAGCTGTTGTGACAGAATAAGCTGTTTGTAATAATTATATACCCGCATATAGCGGTGAACAGACTGATTGTCAAGTTCCGGTTTCATAGATCACACTCCTGGAATTTCAAAAATGTCAAAGTTAAATGTCTTTTCTTACAAGAAAAAACCGACTTTTGAACCTTTTTACCCTGACATCTTACAAAACGATAAGCAAAAATAACAAATCCAGTGCCCCGTCGATCAGCAGGCAAGCTCCGAAGAATACCATCGTCATCTTCACAGCCCCGAATGGGTTGAAAAGCAAAGCCACACCAACGATCATCAAAAGAATCCCGATCGTCAGAAGCTTGCCCCAGCCGATTGCATCCAACACATGCAGATCCAGTGCTCTCTGGATTTTGCTGATACCGTCCAGCATCAGTACCACGCCAAGCAGAAACGGCAAAAACGATACCACCGTCTGCGGCGTGATCAGACAGAACACGCCAAGTGCAATAAAGATCACACCGAGGATCAGTTCGCCCTTTGCCTTACCTTTCCGGCACTGGAGCACATGCAGAAGTCCGTATGCCGCCGCAATCACGCCGCAGCCATAACAGATCGCCCGCACACTGGTATCAGGCTTCAGCACCAGAAACAGTCCCAGAAGGATATAGCCTGCTGCCTGAAGAATCTGTATTGCTTTTATCTTACTTCCCATAAAAACACTCCTTCCCTTTTTTCATAAAAATCACTATGAAAACAGTCTACCACGAAGCGGAGCCGGATACAATGTACCATTTGGAAGATTTGTCCAGGTTCTTATTGTTTATGTTGACTTTAATTGTATTTTAAAAATATTTTAAAATAATGAGAGTTATGCGCTAATATTATTTTCAAGCATATCTTTCTGAATTTCTTCGTGCAAATAAATCGGAGGTGATCTCGATGAGTATATTCGAATACGACAAAGAAGAGGAAGAACGCAAACTCAGAAAAGCAGAATATGAGGCTGGTGTTGCCGATGGATTTAACGACGGCATCAATACTGCAAAAAAAGATACCGTTCGTTTGCACATTGCCAAAAGCTCCTGGTTTGACCGTCGTCTCTTAAGCGGAACTATACTTACGTCCATCTTCCCAGACAAACGCTGTAGGGATCAATTCTCCTTCCCGGCTGAATACCGCCAGGACATCTACATACACTTTAGCTGTCATTACAAAACACCTGCTCTCCACTACTTCTTCCAGATGTTTGTCATTCGGAAAAGTGCATTTTTTCATATAATACTCTCTGATTGCCTGAAACATCCATTCCGCAATCTTTTCTTTCTGCTGTTCTGTATTACACACATTGTTTTTGAAAGTTTACCGTCGTTTTCTTGTGATCCATAAAAATGTACAGGTAAAAATAATTCCCTTTACAATGGAGGTTGAAGAAATAGCCCACCATATTCCATCCAGACCCATAATACCTCCAAGAATGATCGACAGCGGAATTCTTGCACTGGTAAAAGCTATACTGATGATACTGCAAAGTCGGGTTCTGCCGAGCCCTGATAATGCACCGACTGTCGTCAGTTCCACACACATAAAAGCTTCACTGAAACCTATGATGATCAGATATTCAACTGATGTTGCGATTGCTTTGGGTTCATGAAAAAAGATTCTGGCAATCGGTTCCGGAATACATATAAATACAGCTGAGATCAACAGTCCCCAGATACCAACCGTCCACAAAGAAGCCTTATATCCTTTTTTGACACGGTCATTTTTGCCCGCACCATAGTTCTGTGCGATAAAGGCATTTAATGCCGCTGCAAAACCGTCTGCAGTATTCCATGATATCGATTCAATCT
>ERZ1673696.2064-NODE-2064-length-14987-cov-4.741294_pt1 | contig 14987 bp, 9 predicted proteins | sample MGYA00580226_ERZ1673696 | MGnify/ENA primary metagenome ERZ1673696 (study PRJEB41218, sample SAMN15661743) | gut metagenome | host: Homo sapiens | place: Canada: London | collected 2015-08-20/2019-03-30 | study: EMG produced TPA metagenomics assembly of... | reverse complement strand
AAAGATTCGGAGCTCGAGGAATACCGGCATATGAAAGAAACGACAGGGTTGGACAAGTATGCCCGGGAATTTGAGGACCGGGAGTGGATAAAGAATGCATTGGAAGAACCGGATATTTTTGAGACGGATAAAGCTTACCGGCGATTTTGGAGCATGACGGCCGGAAAACGGTCTATCGGCCGCCTTCGCTGGAGATGGGTGGCCTCGTTGCTGATTCCGTTGTTGGTCGGTGGAGGGGTCGGACTATTCGTTTGGTGGCAACCCGCTTCGATACCCTTGTCGGAAGAGATCGGAATTGTAAAACCGAAAGCGGTGGTGACCCTGGCCAATGGAGAAAAAATAAATTTGGGAGAAGAAGTGGCTCCTATAGCTGAAAAAGACGGTACCCGGATTCAGTACCACGACGGACAATTGGTTTATTCTTCCCAATCACAGACAGCAAAACCACAAGTCCTGTACAATGAATTGACCGTCCCGCGTGGAGGTGAGTATTCGCTGGTCTTGGGCGACGGTACCCGGGTTTGGCTGAATGCCGGTTCGAAGCTGAAATATCCGGTTCGTTTCAACGGTTCGCAACGGCGGGTGTTTTTATCGGGAGAGGCTTATTTCGCTGTTGAAAGAGATACAGCACATCCTTTCATTGTTTCCGGTTCATCCGGGGAGATCCGGGTCTTGGGTACAGAGTTCAATATCCGGGATTATGAAGATGAAGAACGGGTTGTGACTACCTTGGTGAAAGGAGCTGTCAGCTATACCGGCAAGAATTTGAAACAGGGGGAAATAGTTATGAAACCCGGAGAACAGGTCAGGGCCGGACGTCGGGGGGAGAAACCGGAATTATTGCAAGTGAATCCTAAAGAATTTATAAGCTGGAAGGACGGCATTTACTTCTTTAACAAAGAATCCCTGGAAGAAATGATGAAGACGGTCGGACGTAACTATGATGTGGAAGTTTTTTTCAATGGAGAAGCTTTAAAAAAATTACGCTTTTCAGGTCAACTGAAAAAATATGAACGGGTAGAAGAATTCCTGCAATTTATAGAAACCGGCGGGGATGTTACCTTTATTGTGAAAGACAGAACTATTACTGTAAATCCGAAATAAAACGATACGACAATTGTAGCAGCAATTGACGTATCACACTGAAAAATTATTGGATAATTAAACAAATCAAAGTTATGAAAAAAAAATGGTATTACAAACCGGGGCTTTCCTGGGAACGACGAAAAAATTTTTGTTGGTATTTCTACTGAATGTCTTCCTGTTTTTTGGGGTACAAGCCCAGACACACCGGGTCACTCTGAATGTGAAAGAAACCTCTTTGGAACAGGTGATTAAAGAATTGGAAAAACAGACCGGATTACAATTTTTTTATAGTCAGGATAAAATCGAAAAGATTACCGGTTTATCGTTACAAGCTAAACAAGAAGATTTTAAAACGATTTTGGACCGGTTGTTGAAACACACCCCCCTTACTTTTACGGTAATGGATAATGTGGTGGTTATTAAAGACCGGGAAAAAACGGCTTCACCGCTTCAGTCGGCTATTCGGGAGATAAAAGGTGTGGTGACGGATGTACAGGGAAACACCTTGCCGGGGGTGACTGTCCGGATCAAAGGGACGACCTTGGGCGGGATAACCGATACCGAAGGTGCCTTTCAGCTCAGTCTTCCTGAGGGCGGAACGGTCTTGTTGTTTTCTTTTGTGGGTATGAAACCTTTGGAGGTCGTCCTCGGGGATCAGGAATTTTTACGGGTGAAACTCGAAGAAGAAAAGGTGGAAATGGACGAAGTGGTCGTTACCGGTATTTTTCGGAAAGCGAAGTCGAGTTATACCGGTGCGGCAACCGTAGTGACGGGAGAAGAACTTAAGCAGTTCGGTAATCGTAACTTGTTGACTTCCTTACGGAATATCGACCCTTCGTTTAATATTGTCGAAAACAATGAATTCGGTTCTAATCCCAATCGGTTACCGGAAATACAGATCCGTGGGAATTCGAGTTTACCGAACGTTGACCAGTTGAAAGACGAAACAAGGGTGAGTATGAATACGCCGTTGGTGGTATTGGATGGGTTTGAGACGAGCCTGGAAAAGTTGTTGGATATCAATGAAAACGAGGTTGAGGCGATCACATTGCTCAAAGATGCTTCGGCTACAGCGATTTATGGGTCGAGGGGAGCCAATGGGGTGATTGTCATTACGACAAAAGCTCCGGCGATGGGAAAATTGCGCGTTACCTATCGGGGAGATTTAAATCTGGAAGTGCCCGACCTGAATTCTTATGATGTGTTAAATGCCTGTCAGAAATTAGAGATAGAGAAAAAAGCCGGTTTGTGGAGCGAGACGAACCTGACAGATTTGGCGACCTATAATAAAATTCTGAATGATATCAATTCCGGGGTAAATACGGATTGGCTGTCCCAGCCTTTACGGGTAGGTGTCGGTCATCGGCATAACTTGCGTTTGGAGGGAGGAGACAAAACCTTTCGTTATGCTGCTTCGATCCAGTATAATGATGTCCAGGGGGTAATGAAAAAATCGTCCCGCCGTACGTTGAACGGCACTTTGAATCTGAGCTATTATTATAAAACCCTGAAATTTACCAATAGCCTGATGTTGGGGTTTAATAAAAGCGAAGAATCGCCTTATGGTAGTTTTAACGATTATGTAAAAATGAATCCCTACTACCGGATATACGATGACTCGGGTAAACTGATCAAAAGTTATATCCGCCAGCATCAGAATCCGTTGTATAATGCTTTGCTGAATACCTACGACCGAAGTGAATATACCGATGTTGTCAATAATTTTTCTATCGAATGGCAGATCATTCCGGATCTGTTGTTACGGGGCCGAATAGGCATAGAACAGAAACATACGGAGCGGAATGTTTTTAAACCTGCCGATCATACTGATTTTGCCGATTATTCTTCTGCCGATGTATTCCGGAAAGGAAGCTACCGCTATATTCCGGGTAAGGAATTTTCTTACGATGCTGGTTTGAATCTGAGTTATTCGGTTACTTTTAAAGAACGACATATGTTGTATGCCGGATTGGATTATAATATTCGTCAAAATAAGATCACAGGATACGATATTCTGGTAGAGGGTTTCAATAATGAAGATTTCGATTTTTTGCCGATGGGTTTGCAATATGCCTCGGGAGTAAAACCAGCTGGTTCTGAAAGCCTGACCCGGGCAATCGGTATGACGGCTAGTGTGAATTATACCTACGATAACCGGTATTATATCGATCTTTCGGGGCGTACTGACGGGGCTTCGCAATTCGGTACTTCCCGGCGTTTCGCTCCTTTCTGGTCGACGGGTATCGGTTGGAACCTGCATCAGGAGAAGTTCTTACAGGGAAATCCGATTGTGAATTTTTTGAAATTAAGGGCTTCGGTCGGAATTACCGGTTCTCAGAATTTTGATTCCTACCAGGCTTTGTCGACCTATCGCTATATCACTGACCGACGCTATTATAATTGGATGGGGGCGACGATGATAGGACTGGGAAATGAAGATTTGCAATGGCAGCAAAAGATGAATTATAATGTAGGTGGCGAAATGAAATTAATAGACAACCGTATTTCTTTGGCAGGCGATTTTTATATAGAGACGACGAAAGATTTGGTATCCTCGGTAGATATCCCGATGGCGAACGGATTTACTTCTTATATCGAAAATATCGGTAAAATGCGGAACCGGGGTTACGAACTGAAAGCGACGGTGTTTGTGGTCCGTAATTCAGACCGGGAACTGAGCTGGTCGGTGACCGGTGGTTTGATACACAACGAAAATAAAATATTGGAAGTTTCCGAAGCGTTGCAGGATGCACAAAAGGATTTGGAAGCCGATCAGGGGGCTAATCCCAATATGTTGTATAAAACAGGATATTCTACTAATACGATTTGGGTGGTACGCTCCTTGGGTATTGATCCGAGTACCGGTAGGGAGTTGTATCTGGATCGTTTCGGTGAACCGACCTTTACCTGGGATTCCAGGGATCTGACTGCTTGCGGAGTAGCTGAACCGAAATATCAGGGAAATCTGAGTACGATGTTCCGCTATAAGGGATTCTCTGCGAATCTTTCTTTCGGCTATCGTTTCGGCGGCCAGCTTTATAATTCGACCTTGATCGAGAAAGTTGAAAATACCGATTTCCGGGAGAATGTAGATGCCCGGGTATATAAGGGACGTTGGCAGAAAGCCGGAGATATTGCCGCTTTTAAAGGTTTGCACCTCAAAGATAAAACTTCTAAAACTTCCCGTTTTGTCGAAAATGAGCGGGTGTTTAACTGCCAGAGTGTGACCTTACAATATCTTTTCGATTCCCCCCGTTTGAAAAAAATAGTGGGTATGGAGAATCTGACACTGAATGTCAGTACCTCCGATCTTTTTTATATTTCGTCGGTAAAGAGGGAAAGGGGAACAGCTTATCCTTTTTCACGGCAATTTTCCTTTTCATTGAGTGCAACTTTTTAAAATGAGATATGATGAAAAATAAGATTATATATGCGATAGGATGGGTACTACTCCTGATTGTATCCGGATGTAGCGATTGGTTGTCTGTATCTCCTCGGACAGAAAAGCCGACAGAGCAGCTGTTTGAAACTCAGAATGGCTTCCGGGATGCCCTGACCGGTGCTTATATCGAAATGATGAGCGATAAAAGTTATGGTGAATATCTTACGATGAGTAAGATCGAATATCTGGTTGATTTTTGGGATCCTGAAAAGGGTAGCGGTGAGGAAGCATTGACCCTCCACCGTTATTCCGACGCTCAGGCAGTGACGATGATCGATGCCTTGTACGAACAACAATATAAGGTGATCTTGGCTGTAAATGCCATTTTGGAGTATGTCGATCTTCGGCAAGCGATCTTTGATCCGGGAGCGTATGAAGCCGTAAAGGGAGAATGCCTGGCTTTACGCGCGATGTGCCATCTGGATATTCTACGGCTTTTCGGACCGGTACCGGCAGAGGCGACTTCAGTTCCGATACTTCCCTATGTGGAAACAGTGACTAAAGAATTACACCGGCATGTGAATTTCGACGGCTATAAAGCCCGGTTAATAGCCGATTTGGAAAATGCGGAAGGGTTATTGAAACAACATTTGGAGAAACAATCCGAAATTGAGGAAGATTATTTTAAATACCGGACGATCCGGATGAACTATTATGCGGTAAAAGCCCTTCAAGCCCGCGCTTATCTGTGGTTCGGCGATACTCAGAAGGCTTATGAAGCTGCACAGGCGGTGATTACGGCTAAGGATGAAGACGGGAATCCAAGATTCCGTTTGGGGACAGCCGGTGATTTTAGTGAAGGCCGTTTTACCCTACCTTGTGAACAGGTGTTTTCACTTTATCGGTTTGATTTACAAGATAAATATACCGAATTGTTCAGTGGAGATGGCCTCTATAAAGGAACCAAGGAAACAACGGTAAAGAAAGAATTGTATGGAAATACCGGTTCGGATATCCGGGAAATGAATCTTTGGAATTTGTTGGTGATGGCGAATAAAGCGAGTTATTATGTATGCAATAAATACCAGGTGACGGAGGCTACTTCGGAGAAAGAAGAGGATAAGGTTATTCCGCTTTTGCGATTGAGTGAAATGTATTTAATAGCCATAGAGGCGGGACCGGAAACCGAGGCGCAGCGTTTGTGGAAGGAGTTTTTGTCTGCCCGGAATCTGGTTACTGCAGATTTACCTTCGGATGCTGCGCTGCGGAAAGCGGCTATTATTGCAGAATACCGGAAAGAATTTTATGGGGAAGGCGTTACTTTTTTTCTGCATAAACGTCTGAATTTGCCTAAAAATCAATGGCTTTGGGCTCCTTCTGACTTGGAGGTAAATTATGTTTTGCCTTTACCTGAAACGGAATTGAGTGAAAAATAAAAAGTAAGCAATGAAGATGAAAAAAATGAAAAGGTTTCTGATATCGGGATTACTGGCAGGATGTTGGGCTGCATGTAATTCGAACGATTATAAAATGTATTCCGGTGAAGCTTATATACAATTCTCGGAAACAAAAGATACACTGCAACGTTATTCGTTTTATTTTCAGCCGGAACAGGTGACGGAAGACACAGTCTGGTTTGAAGTGATCACGACAGGATATACTTCTTCCGACCCGCGTAGTTTTAAAGTGGTACAAGGACAGATCGAAGGGCAAAATAATGCTGTGGCCGGCGAACAGTATAAGTTTTTGACGAGATGAATTATTCGGTTGAGGCTGGCAGCGTTAAAGCCAGAGTACCGGTAGTCATTTTCCGGAATAAACTGGCTGAACGGACTACTTATTATTTACGATTGGAAATTGTAGAAAATGACTTCTTTAAGACCGGGGTGAAAACTGAATTGCACCGGACGGTGGTTTTTTCAAAAGATTTACTAAAACCTGCCGGATGGGGAGGATATCTGGAAAGTGTTGTTCTGGGACCTTATAGCATCAATAAACACATGTGGATGATTGAACAGACCGGTAAAAAATGGGATGACGAGTTTCTTACTGCTTTAAATGACGAGCCGGGATCGGATATGTATTGGAGGGACAAATTGAATGAATACCTTTTGGAATACAACCGGCAAGGAAATATTTTATTGGATGATGATAATCGTGAAATTACGGGATTCCCGGAATAAAAAGTAACACTATGAAAAAATATATTTTATTGGCAATCGTGGGGTTGCTGTTGATGTCTTGTTTTGAAGATAAGGGCAATTATAGTTATACAGTCGGAGAACAGATTACGGTTTCCGGAGTAGAAAAGGAGTACTTGCGTTATTTTATGAACGATCGGCTGGTTGTTCGCCCTGAAGTCTGTTCTACCGATCCGGACGCCCGTTTCGAGTATCTGTGGACGATTTCTGCTCAGGGAAGGTTAGGGGATACACTCACTCTGGATAAGGTATTGGATACTCTCGTAAATTGGGAACCCAATCAGAATTATACGCTGGTATTGGCAGTTACGAATATGAATAGCGGATATACTGTTTACCAGGAGGCTGAATTGATCGTAGGTACTCCTTATTCCCGGGGGTGGTATGTCTTGAAGGACGATGGACAACAGACCGATATCGATTTGTATAGCGAACAGGGAAAACTGAGTAATATTCTTTTTGCTGTGAATGGGCAAAATCTGAAAGGGAAAGCACAGAAGTTGTCTTTTATCGCCAGTCATCAGGTGTTTGATGAAGAACAGAATAAGTATACCGCACAAAAAACTTTATTTGCCCTGACCGATCGGGATTTACTGGGAATAGATATTTCCAGGGCCGGGATAAACCGGACCTACGAAAATATATTCTATGAAGTCCCCGAACACCCTCGACCTCAGATGATGTTCGAGACGATGATGTGTAGTTATTTCCTCAACGATGGAAAAGTGTATTCTATTTTCAACATGTCGGATAATAGTGGAAAATTCGGATTGCCGGCTAATATCGGTAAGTTGAAGGAAATTTTCCGGCAAGGTATCCGGGATGTGGAACAATGGGGAGGAGAGGAACCTGATTTTATCCGGGAATGGAAAAGTCGGCTTCGCCGAATGTATTGGGAAGCCATTGTGGCGACTTATAATGTAATGCGTTATGAGCATTGGCAGCGTCCCCGTACGTTATTGCGGGCTATCGGAAGGATGCCCTTCCGGGATACGGCTTTTTTTAAAACTTCTGAAGGGCGGGTGTGGATTTATAATTATCTGTTGGCACAGGAGGAAGAAGGACGTTTTCGGTTTACTCTTTCGGACTATTTACTGAAAAAAGCGAAATGTATTCCCAACCGTTCTATTGGTGAGGAGTATCTATTGAGGGAGTTGAGCAGGCGGGTAGATAACCGGGAATTGCTCTGTCTGTCGGAGACATTGGAGTGTTGTGCTCCCTGGATAAAAAGCAGGAAAGGAAAAATCCTCTTTCAGGAAATTTGCAGCAAAGCCGGCGAACAAATAAAGAACGACACCTTGAATGGTGAAGGATGTGCCTTTATTTTCGAGGACCAGGACGGGGTAAAAGTGAGTTCGGAAACTTTCCGGGGAAAGTATATATATCTGGATATCTGGGCGACCTGGTGTGGACCCTGTAAACAAGAGATGCCCTATATGCAGAAATTGGAGCAACAATACAGGGGTGAAAAGATCGTTTTTGTTTCTCTCTCCATGGATCGGTGGACGGAGAAAGAGAAGTGGAAACTATACCTGGCAGAACATCGGATTCAGGGAGTAACTTTGATTGCTCCGGAGGGATTTAAGAGTTCGTTCATCCGGAAATATGGCGTAACCGGAATCCCCCGTTTCATGTTGATCGGCCCTGACGGTAAGATGATGGCACACAACTGCTGGCGTCCGTCCGATCCCAGAACAGAATTATTGTTGAAAAAATTGTTATCGGCGAAAAACTGACATTAAGGTGCTGGAAGAAGATAATCAACTTTAGATAATAACGGATAAAACGGTTATTATTGTTATTACCGTTTTATCCATTTCAACCGGTCGGACCATTATTTGATTACCAGCATATCCTTCATCTTTTCTTTGGGAATGGAAATGATGGTGTGGCCACAAGAGTAAGGACCGAGGATATATTGGGCATAAGTAAAATCGACCGTGTGGAGGGTAAGGTTGATGCAGGTGACATTATCCACTGTCGGAGCTTCGAAAGTGAAGCATTTGTCCGGATCTTTCAGATTAGCCTTTAAAAGGGCATTGATATCTGCTGCTTTGTCCAGGTTGAGGATATCTTTATTGGTTAAGAATTTCTGTGTCTTCACATCGTAATTTATAGCATAAAAATCGGTCATCCCATGGGCTCCTCCCAGCATTTCGTACGATAATACCCGGACACTGATGTAATTTTGGTCTGCCAGGAACACCGAATCTTCAATGATCAGTTCGTAGGGAGCTGCTTGCTTGAAACCTGCAGAATTTAAACAGGCAATGTTCTCTTTAGCTTGTTCGATAAAGGCTGCATGAATACCGTTGATCAGCCCGTTGACCTCGTCGTTGAATTTGACACAGCTTTTTTCAGTTTCAGCATCTGTAGTCGAGAAGGCAGGACGGTCGATTTTGATGTCCCATTGTCCGGTCTTGTCGGTCAGATGGATTTGTTTAACATCCAGCTTAATCTCTTTTTTACAAGCCCCTAAAACAAGGACTGCAAATACCAGGGTAAAAAGTTTTGTTTTCATCATTCTGTTTTTTGAAAATTAAAATTGCAATTTACGGTATATCGTAAATCGAATTTGCAAAGTTAACTTTTAACAGATGATTTCCTATATTTTTATAAAAAATATAATCGAAAAATTCAAAACCCGATATGCCGGCGAAAATTGGATCAAATCACTTTTTTCTTCGGAGTCGTGGCAATAAAATCTTTGAGATAAAACGGTTCGAAGTAGGCGACATCGACAAATTCTTGCCGGCCGAACAGCTCCTCTGCAAGGGGGATCATGTGCCGGGCAGAGGTTTCTACTTGCCCCATAAAATGAGCATTAGGAGCGGTAAGGAGCATCCTGACTTTGTCGCTGCCATTTCCGAAAAAATAAATTTTATGTCCGGCCAATAAATCGGCAAACGAATTTTCGTCGACGATTTCTGCTTTGGTATCGATGACCTGTTGGTTGTTACGGTCGAAAAAAGCGGTATAGACTTCCATCCGGCGGGCGTCGATCATCGGGCAATACAGCGCTTCTTCCCGTATCCGTTCCGATACCGATAAGGCCAGTGCTTGTAAGGTCGGTACGGCGATCAGAGGTTTACCTGCTCCGAAACATACTCCTTTCGCCATAGATACTCCGATGCGTAATCCGGTATACGATCCCGGGCCCATACTGATCGCAACGGCATCCAGACAATGGGCATCCATGTGATTGTCTTTTAGGATTTCGTCGATGTAAGTGCCTAATAAAACCGAGTGGTTCAATCCCTCGTTATTTTCTTTCAAGGCAATCATTTTTCCGTCCCGGGCTAAGGCTACCGAGCAGACAGAAGTAGAGGTATCTATATTTAAAATCAAAGCCATAATTAAAGTCGAATGTTTAAAGTCAAGAGCTAAAGATTATTTCCGGATAATTTGAATCTCCCCGCCCATTCCCAGTTTGATAATACTCGAGGGAGCTGCCGGTTTATGATCGTTGCGGCGGTAATCTACGATATAGTCTACTGCATTTTTGATCTCCTCACTGATTTCCCCGAAAAAATGAGGGGAGGGTTCGCCGCTGATATTGGCCGAAGTCGAAACGATGGGTTTATTATAACGGAAAATTAAAGATCGGGTAAATTCTTCCCGCGTAATCCGGATACCGATCGTACCGTCTTCTGCGATCAGATTGGGTGCCAAACGTTTAGCACCCGGATAGATGATAGTTGTCGGTTTGTCGGCCACTTCGATCAAATCGAGGGCTATATCCGGGACGTCGGCATAGGAAGCTATTTTCCCTGCATCGTCCAACAATACAAGCATCGATTTGTTGTCGGCCCGTTTTTTGATGTCATAAATCCGTTTGACAGCTTCCGGATTAGTGGCGTCACAACCCAATCCCCAGATCGTATCGGTCGGATAAAGAATTACACCTCCGTTTTTCAGGATTCCCAGCGTTTTCCGGATTTCCTCTTTGAGTTTATCGTTCATATAATATAGATTTCAAAGGGCGAAAATACGAAGTTTTTCGTTTGTTTTTCGGCTATGAAGGGATTATTTTTCAGTTTAGTTGTGGAATAGTTGGTGGGTATCCGGAGGAAAATATATATTTACACTGTTTTTCTTAAAAAGTTGTTCGGTGGAAGGTGTGACATTGGATATGGAACGTTTCAGGCAAGGAGATAGCTTGATTTTCAAGACCGTTTTCGATGGTCTGTATCATTCGTTGTGCCTTTTTACCAACCGGTTTTTAAATAATCTGGATGCTTCAGAAGATATTGTGCAGGAAGCCTTTTGTGCACTTTGGAATCATCGGGAAGAAATGGAATCAGTTATACACATTAAATCTTTCCTTTATTCCGTGACCCGCAATACTGTCTTGAATTATATAAAACATCAAAAAATCAGGTTACGTTACGAGCAGAGTTTGCACGATTTAGAAGACAAAACTTTATTCGAATATTTCATTATAGAGGAAGAAGTGGAGCGGATATTGCTTAAAACCCAGGAAAATCTTCCGCCCAAATGTAAACGAATTTTCATTCTTGCCATACAAGGCAAAAACAATGATGAGATTGCCAAAGAACTGAATATTTCTGTCAATACCGTAAAAACTCAGAAAAAAATAGCCTACAGAACGCTCAAAGACTACATTTACGAAATCACCTGCCTGCTCTTTTTGCTTCAGAAATGAAGTTTTCTAAACAATTTTTTTTCATTTTTTCACCCACCATATCCGCTTAGTTGTATTACATAAAAAGCGGAAAGAAAATGAAATATTCGAAATACCCATTTTACATCTCACAACTGATAATAAAAAGCCTGAAAGGGCAATTGACGGAAGCCGAGCAAGAGGAGTTGGACCGTTGGTTAACAATAGAGGCAAATCGCGTGTTGTATCTTTCGTTATCCCGAAGAAATTTGGATGACAAGAAAAATCTGTATGGACAGTTACATCCGGAGCGGACTTGGGAACGCCTGGAAAAACGGCTGTATTTAAGAAAGAGATCTTATTTCCGGAACATAATCCGTTATGCTGCTGCTGTTTTGTTATTAGCTATGATCAGCACTGCCGTTTACCTGTATTGGAAACAGTCTCCTTCTGTTTCTATCCCCATGGTTTGGCAGACGGAACCGCTTCCGGGTTCAGCCAGGGCATTTTTGGTTTTTGCATCCGGAGAAACGGTAAATCTGGAAGATGAACGGAACTTCTCTCCACAACAAGATTCTGACGTCAGATTGGATAACAAAGACAACACCCTGACCATCAAATCCGGTCAACCGGCTTCGGTTGCCACGGAAGAGTATCAGACCCTTGTCGTGCCGAGGGGTGGGGAATACAAGCTCGTTCTTGAAGACGGAAGTCGCGTTTATCTGAATTCCAACACAAAGTTGCATTTTCCGTTGGTCTTTGCGGGCGAAAAGAGAGTTGTTCATTTAGAAGGAGAAGCCTATTTTGAAGTAGCTTTCGATTCTCTGAAACCTTTTATCGTAATGACCGGGGGAATGGAAGTCCAGGTATTAGGCACTAAATTCAATATCAAAGCATACACCGATGATCAGGCTATATTCACTACTCTTGTTTCCGGTTCTGTACAAATAAAGGAGCGTGAATCGGCGCATACTGCGCTGTTGCGTCCCGATGAACAATGTATTTATACTACCCACGATGGCCGGATGCGGATTCATACGGTCGACCCGCAAGTTTCTTTAGGATGGATACACGGGCGTTTTGTCTTTGAAAACGAGACATTGGAAGAAATATTAAAACAACTCGGACGTTGGTATGATGTGAAAATATTCTTCCGGGATCCTCAGGTTGCCGGCTATCGCTTTACCGGAAATGTAGGACGTTTCGACCAGATCTCTACCCTTCTCCGCATGATAGAGAAAGCCTACGATATTTCCTTTACTATTAGCGATGACACGGTGATAGTGTCTAAAAAATAGTGTGCGAATTAATACTAAACATTTTGAATTATGAAAAAAATCCGATTAACCATGAAGCTATTGTTATTCTTTAGCTTGGCCTTGGTGTTGAACACTTCGGCTATCCCGAGTAAGGCACAGCAGACGAAAGTGTCGCTGAACCTGAAGGACAAACAGTTGACCGAAGTATTAAAGCTGATACAACAGCAAAGCGGTTTCAACATTCTTTACAGTAATGAGCTGGTGAAAAACAATCGTATGGTAAGTCTTCGTATTGATAGTGACGATATTCACGAAGTTATGCGGGCTTGTCTGCAAGGGAACGCGCTGGACTATGAAATTCAAAACAACACCATCATTATCAAAGCACTTGCAGCCGCACCTCAGGTGCCGCAAGTAGTGAAAGTACGGGGGCATGTTATCGACGCCAAAACCGGACAACCTATGCCGGGGGTTACTGTTGTTGCCATGGACGGAGGCGGTGCCGTAACGGGTGCTGCTACCGATGCCGATGGGTTGTTCACTGTGAATTTGCCGGAAGATATTCGGGAACTGACCTTCACTTTCGTCGGTTATAAGTCCGTCACGCTTCCCGTCCAGACCGATAAAGAGATGACCGTACGCCTGGAAGAGGAAGTCGCTGAGATGGACGAAGTTGTGGTGAACGGCTATTTCACCAAATCCAAAAACAGTTACACCGGTGCAGTAAAAACCATCACCAACGACCAATTGAAATCGGTTTCAAATACCAATATCATTGCAGCAATCAGCGCTCTGACTCCGGGATTGAACTTAGTGGAGCGTAGTGATCTCGGTTCTAATCCCAATCGCGTGCCTGAACTTTTATTACGTGGTATGAGTTCTTTCTCTTCCGGCACGCGTGTTGTGAACCAACCCACCATTATGCTGGACGGGGTGGAAATCAGTATGGAAGAATTATATGACCTCGACATGAACGAAATCGAGAACATCACCGTACTTAAAGATGCCTCCGCAACTGCTTTATACGGAAGCCGCGCCGCCAATGGTGTCATCGTCATCGAGCGTAAAAAACTGGCAGAGGGAAATATCCGGGTCAATTACAACCTTACCGGTAACGTCCAATTCCCTTACCTGAAAGATTACGATCTCTTGAATGCCCGGGAAAAACTGGAATATGAAAAACTTTCCAGACTTTATACCCCAGAACAGGACCGTTGGGGCAGTGTGGATATGGATAAAGAACAATATCGTCTCGATCAGCTATACAACGAACGATACAAAGAAGTAGCCCGTGGAGTAGACAGCGACTGGCTTTCACAGCCTGCCCGCACGGCATTCTCCCATGACCATTCCTTGCGCATCTACGGAGGAGCGTCCAACATCCGTTACGAACTGTCCGGACGTTTCAACAATACGCAAGGAGTCATGAAAGACGACTATCGCCGCCGGTATGCTCTCGGGTTCAAATTGGAATACCACTTGCCCAACCAACTGACTTTCTCCAATCGTACCAACTACAACGAAACGGACACGAAAGATACCCCCTATGGCAGCTTCCGCAACTGGATCGACCAAAATCCTTATGACCGGATATACGATGAATACGGCAATCCCAACAGAAACCTCTCGTGGGACAACTGGAATCCGATGATAGACGCCAAATTGGGTAATTTCACATTGAATAGCAACAAAAGCATTACCAATACAACAGACATACGCTGGGATATCAATGATTTGTTCCGCATTACCGGTAACTTCAATATCGCCGTTTCTGAAGGCAACGGAGAAAAATACATATCGCCCGATTCCAAAGCATTCAAAGATGAGACGGATATCACCAAAAAAGGACGCTTGGAAATCAGCAACAGCCGCTCGGTGGACTGGGCGGGGAATATCAACGGCGCTTTCAATAAGCTGACGGAAAACAACAGTTTAATCAGTATGATTATCGGAGCGGAAATCCGCAAGAACAGAAGTGAGAACTCCTCTCTGAAAGCCGCTGGATTCTATGACGATGCTTTGAACTTCATAGGTCATGCCACCGGGTATCCGACAGACAGCAAGAACAAACCTTCCGGGAATCAGGACCTCAGTACGGAAGTCGGCTTCTTTGCCAATGCTAACTATATGTATAACAATCGCTACTATGCCGATTTTGTATACCGTCTTTCCGGTTCCTCTAAATTTGGAAGCAACCAACGGTATGGGCAATTTTGGTCTGGGGGGCTCGGTTGGAACCTGCACAATGAAAATTTCCTGAAATTCGAGAAGTTGAATTTGTTGAAAATACGTGGTAGCGTGGGGTATACGGGTAAAGTCAATTTCGAGCCTTTCCAGTCTATCACCATGTACAAATACGAAAACACCTTGGAATATTTGCATGGTATCGGCGCCAGTCCGCAAACCATCGGTAACGATGATTTGAAATGGGAGCG
>ERZ1673696.2054-NODE-2054-length-15024-cov-4.289064_pt1 | contig 15024 bp, 8 predicted proteins | sample MGYA00580226_ERZ1673696 | MGnify/ENA primary metagenome ERZ1673696 (study PRJEB41218, sample SAMN15661743) | gut metagenome | host: Homo sapiens | place: Canada: London | collected 2015-08-20/2019-03-30 | study: EMG produced TPA metagenomics assembly of... | reverse complement strand
GACCAGAAAACAGCAGCCACAGGCCAAAGCCGATCATACCGATGATCGCCAGCACTTTAATCAGCGCAAACCAGAACTCGGTTTCACCATATAAGCGCACGTTCACCAGGTTAACGGCGTTGATGATAATAAAGAAGGCGGCAGCCCAAATCCACGTTGGAACATCCGGGAACCAGTACTGCATATAGATGCCCGCAGCGGTCAGCTCTGCCATTCCCACCAGCACGAACATTACCCAGTAGTTCCAGCCAGAGAGGAAGCCCGCAAACGGTCCCCAGTATTTATAGGCAAAGTGGGCAAATGAACCGGATACCGGCTCTTCGACCACCATCTCGCCAAGCTGGCGCATAATCAGGAAAGCGATGATCCCGGCGACGCCGTAGCCCAGCAATACAGCCGGACCCGCCATCTGAATCGCCGGGCCAATGCCAAGAAACAGACCAGTACCAATTGCGCCACCCAGCGCAATCAGTTGAATATGACGGTTATGTAATCCGCGATGAAGCGTCGGCTCTTGATTCGACGCAGTATCTTCCGATACGGTTGACGCGTTTTTCACGCCTTTCCCCTGTGTGTCTTTTTTGTTGAGGGGCACCTTTTAACATTTAGTGCCCATCGTCGCAAGACACAATCCACACGGTTAAACGGGGTATCCTGCTTTTATTTCCGTACCCGATGTCGGTGCAGCCACATCAGCTTATACGCCGCCGGGATAATAAACAGCGACAGCAAAGGTGCGGTGATCATGCCGCCAATCATCGGCGCGGCAATCCGGCTCATCACCTCTGAACCAGCCCCCGTTCCCCACAGAATCGGCAGCAGACCGGCGATAATCACCGCCACCGTCATCGCTTTCGGGCGCACGCGCAGTACCGCGCCGTGATACAACGCCTCATCCAGCTTCTGCTCACTGAATGTTTGCGGATTATTCAACGACGGCTCGGCCTCTATGGCGTGACGTAAATACATCAGCATCACCACGCCAAATTCGGCGGCGACCCCGGCAAGGGCAATAAAGCCAGTACCCGTCGCCACAGAAAGATGAAAGCCCATCCACCACAGCAACCAGATGCCGCCCACCAGCGCAAACGGTACGCTGCTGATAATCAGCAACGCTTCGCCCACCCGACGGAATGCCAGATACAACAGCACGAAGATGATCATCAGTGTCATCGGCACCATGAGTTTCAGCTTATGGTTGGCGCGCTCCAGTAGCTCGAACTGCCCGGAGAATGCCACGCTGGTGCCCGGTTTTAACTGCACTTTTTCAGCTATCGCTTTTTGCAAATCGTGAACCACCGACACCATGTCACGATCGCGGGCATCGATATAAATCCAGCTCGTCGGGCGCGCATTCTCGGTTTTCAGCATCGACGGTCCGGTAGAGACTTTAACGTCGGCCACGTCTGCCAGGGTGATTTGCTGCTTCATCGGCGTCAGGATCGGCAACTGGCGCAGTGCCTGCGGACTATCGCGCCAGCTTTGCGGATAACGCAGATTAATGGGATAACGGGCAATCCCTTCCACCGTTTCGCCAACCATCGCCCCGCCCACCGTAGAAGTCACAAACAACTGCACATCCGCCACCGTCATACCGTAACGCGCGGCTTTTTCACGGTTAATCTCAACGTTGATATAGCGCCCACCTTCCAGACGCTCGGCAAGCGCAGAAGCCACACCTGGTACCGTTCGTGCCACCTCTTCAATTTGCTCCGCCATCGCGTCGATATCCGCCAGCACAGTGCCGGAAACTTTAATTCCGATGGGGCTTTTAATGCCAGTCGAGAGCATATCGATACGGTTACGAATTGGCGGCACCCACAGATTCGCCAGCCCCGGCAGACGCACGGTGTTATCCAGTTCCTCAATGATTTTGTCCATCGTCATGCCTGGCCGCCACTGCTCCTGCGGCTTAAGCTGGATGGTCGTTTCTACCATCTCCAGCGGAGCAGAATCGGTGGCGGTTTCCGCTTTCCCGGTTTTCCCAAATACCCGCGCCACTTCAGGTACGCTCATAATTAGCTTGTCGGTTTTTTGCAGCATACTCGCCGCCTCTGCTGCGGAAATCCCCGGCAGCGTCGATGGCATATACAACAAGTCGCCTTCATTGATCTGCGGTAAAAATTCCCCGCCAACTTTATTGAGCGGCCAGAGAACCGTCAGCACCGAAAGCGCCGCCACCAGCAGCGTGGTTTTCGGCCAGTGCAGTACTTTCAGCAACAGCGGATGATAAACACGAATCAAAAAGCGATTGAGCGGGTTACTGCTTTCCGGCGGAATTTTGCCACGGATCCAGTAGCCCATCAGGATCGGGATCACCACGATCGCCAGCAGCGCCGCACCCGCCATCGCATACGTTTTGGTGAACGCCAACGGGCCAAACAGACGCCCTTCCTGCCCTTCCAGGGTGAAGATCGGGATAAACGACAACGTGATAATCAGCAGACTGATAAATAGCGCCGGCCCCACTTCAACAGACGCATCGGTGATCACCTGCCAGCGCGTTTTATTATCCAGCGTGGCGTCAGGATGCTGGTGCTGCCACTCTTCCAGCCGTTTATGTGCATTTTCGATCATGACGATAGCGGCATCGACCATCGCCCCGACGGCAATCGCAATGCCGCCCAACGACATAATATTGGCATTCAGTCCCTGGAAGTGCATGACAATAAAAGCAATACACAACCCCAGCGGCAACGAAATAATCGCCACCAGCGCCGAGCGCACATGCCAGAGAAACAGCGCACAGACTACCGCCACCACAATAAACTCTTCCAGCAACTTGCCGCTGAGGTTGTCGATGGCGCGGTCAATGAGCTGGCTGCGATCGTATGTTGTAACTATCTCCACGCCTTCCGGCAGACTACTTTTCAGCGTTTCCAGTTTGTCCTTCACGGCGGCGATCACTTCTCGGGCGTTTTTGCCGGATCGCAGGATCACCACCCCGCCCGCCACTTCACCTTCGCCATTCAGTTCGGCAATGCCCCGGCGCATCTCCGGGCCAATCTGGACCTTCGCAACATCACGCAGATAAACGGGCACGCCATTTTCACTGGCTTTTAAAACGATGTGATTAAAGTCGTCGAGCGTTTGCAGATAGCCGCTGGCGCGCACCATATATTCCGCTTCCGCCAGTTCGATCGACGAACCGCCCGCTTCCTGGTTTGAAGCATCCAGCGCGCTTTTTACTTCGGCTAGACTGATGCCATATTGCGCCAGGCGCTGGGGATCGATAACCACCTGATACTCTTTCACCACGCCGCCCACCGACGCCACTTCCGCAACGTCAGGGATGGTTTTTAGCTCATATTTGAGAAACCAGTCCTGCAATGAGCGTAAATCGGCCAGATCGTGCTTACCGCTGCGATCCACCAGTGCATATTCATAGATCCAGCCAACACCCGTGGCATCTGGTCCCAGCTCGGCGCTGACTCCCGCAGGCAGCTTACCCTGTACCTGGTTGAGGTACTCCAGCACCCGCGAACGCGCCCAGTACGGATCGGTACCATCTTCGAAAATGACATACACATAAGAGTCGCCAAACTGTGAGAAACCGCGCACAGTCTTCGCGCCAGGCACCGACAACATGGTGGTGGTTAGCGGATAAGTCACCTGATTTTCAACGATTTGCGGTGCCTGACCGGGATAGCTGGTTTTAATAATCACCTGCACATCGGAGAGATCCGGCAGCGCATCCACTGGCGTGTTAATGATGGTCCAGGTGCCCCAGATGCTCAGAAACAACGCGCCCATCAGCACCAAAAAACGGTTCGCCACCGAGCGACGAATAATCCATTCAATCATTGGTTATTCCCTCAATGCGCATTGGTAGCACTTTCAGAGCGCATCCGCTCCAGTGCGCCAGAAATATTGGCTTCGGAATCAATCAGGAACAGGCCGCTGGAAACCACCTTTTCACCTTCCGCCAGACCAGAGTGTAACGCGGTGACGCCTTGCGATGCCTGGAAAACGGCAACGCGTTTCGGTACAAAGCGTCCGTCGGCATCAACGGTAATCACCCGCTGTTCGTTGCCGGTATCAATCAGCGCCTGTGACGGAATGAGCAGCATCGGTTCGCTGGCGGTATTGAGTTGCAACCAGGCGTTCATTCCCGGTTTTAGCGCCTCGTCGGCGTTGTCGACTTCCAGACGCAGCTGCAGCGTGCGGGTCGCGGCATCCACGCCAGGTAGCAGCGTCCATTTGCGGATGGTGAGTGTTTTATCCGGTCGCGCCGGAACGGTGAGGGTAAACTGCGAGGCATCTTTCACCAGCCAGGCGATGGACTCCGGGATCGCAGCAGTGACCCACACCGGGTCCATACCCTGAATTTTCGCGACCACGTTATCTTTGGCGATATTCATTCCCGCGCGCAGATCAAACGCGGTGATCACGCCATCAATGGGCGCTTTGAGCGTAAAGCGAGTCTGGATTTTTTGCGTGGCGATCAGGCGGCGAATATCCGCCTCCGGCATTCCCGCCAGTCGCAGCCGCTCAAGAATGCCTTCAGTCTGGGTCGCCGTACCGCCGGTTTCGCGCAGCAGTAAATACTCACTCTGCGCTTCCACCCAGTCAGGAATGGTCAGGTCGAGAAGCGGTGTGCCCTTTTGTACTTTATCGCCCACGGTAAGCGGATACACCTTGTCGATAAACCCGGCAGCGCGAGCCTGCACAATGGCATACTGATACTCGTTGTAACTGACATTCGCCGGGAAACTCTGGGCAAAAGTCAGCGGCCCGCGCGTGACGGTAGCCGTTTTCACCCCCAGATTCTGCGTCTGAGTCGGGTCAATGCGCACACCAGACGCAGAACTCTCTTCATCGGCATATTTCGGCACCAGATCCATATCCATAAACGGCGATTTACCTGGTTTATCGAACCGCGTATTGGGGTACATCGGGTCGTACCAGAATAAGATTTTACGTTCTGCGGTCGACGTTTTTTCTGCGGGTGGTTCAGCCTTTGCAAACCAGGTAAAACCTGCCGCAGAAATAATACCGCCCGCGATCATGCTGCCGATAATAAGCGCGATTTTTTTCATCTCATTAAACCTGGGTTACTGGCTGACTTTAATATCCTGTAATAAAGAAAGGTTGCCCTGCTGGACAAAATTAAACGCCACTTTGTCGCCGGTTTTAATTTCACTCATTTTCGTCTGCGGGGTGATGGTAAAGCGCATGGTCATCTCCGGCCAGTTCACAGCAGCAATCGGATTGTGATGGATGGTGATTTTTTTGCTTTCCAGATCAATACCCTTTACCTCGCCAGTGGCACTAATAACCTGTGGTTGTGCTTCGCTCATGGTTTCATGATGATGTTCGTTAGCCTGGGCATTAAAGCCAATAACGGTAAACAGACTGAACATTGCGACTTGCAGTGCTTTTTTCATTTATTCTCTCCTGGAGTTAAAAGTTATTGCTGCCAACCGCCACCAAGTGCGGTATATAAAGAAATTTCGTTAACCTGACGGGCATAATTCAGGTCAAGTAAAGTTTGTCGGGTTGCAAATAACGAACGTTCGGCATCCAGCACTTCCAGATAACTTACTGCGCCGTGCTGATATAATGCCCGCGCCCGTTGCAAAGTAATTTGCAGCGATGCCAGATAACGCTGCTGGGCGCTAATTTGATCGTTCAGGCTTTGACGTAATGCCAGCGCATCTGCCACTTCTTTAAAGGCGTTCTGGATTTTCTGTTCATAATTCACTACCGACTGCTGCTGGCGAATTTCGGCGATATCCAGATTGGCCTGGTTGCGTCCGGCATTAAAAATGGGGATCTCAATTTTAGGAATAAAATTCCACATCCCGCTGCTGGCGTTAAATAATGACGACAGATCGCTGCTGGCGGTTGATATTCCGCTGGTCAGGCTTATAGATGGGAAAAATGCCGCGCGTGCGGCCCCAATATTGGCATTAGCCGCCATTAACGCGTGTTCAGCTTCCATAATATCCGGGCGCTGCAATAAGATTTGCGACGACAAGCCCGCCGGTAATTTAACGCTTTGCAGGCTGTCGCTGTTTACTGTCTGCGCTTGCGGCAGCTTGCCGTAGCTTCCCAGCAACAGTTGCAATGCATTATTCGCCTGCGCCAGTTCCCCCTGACGTTTAGCGATGTCGCTGCGGGTACTTTCTATCACCCCGCGAGCCTGTTCCAGCGCCAGAACATTACTGCTACCTGTCAACAGTTGTTTTTCGACAAACGCATATGACTGCTGATAATTACGCAGCGTTTCTTCAGCTATTTGCAATTGCGCATACGCCAGTTGCTGATTGAAATAGCTTTGCGCGACATTAGAAACCAGCAGAATATGCACCGCGCGCTGAGCTTCCTCAGTGGCTAAATAATTTTGGCGCTCGGCTTCGCTCATGTTCTTTAAGCGACCGAAAAAATCGAGGTCAAAGCTGGCGTTAAGGCCGGTCGAAAACTCCCGTGTCGTGGCGGTATTCCCTTTAAGATTACCGCTCCAGCTGCCGCTGCCCTCGCCATTGAGCTGTGGGTAGCGGTCGGCATCGGTCAGACGATATTGCGCCCGCGCTTCCTGCACTTTCAGCGTCGCCATGCGCAAATCCCGGTTATTCACCAGCGCCTCGCTAATCAGCGTCTTTACCTGATTATCAACAAAAAAGGTGCGCCAGCCCGCGTTCTGGTAGTTATCTGCTGCGTTAACCAAGCCGTTCTGGCTGAGTGAGAACTGCTGCGGCACGGGCATTGCCGGACGCTGATAATCCGGTGCCAGTGAACAACCGGTTAGCGCAAGGGCCACACAAAATGGCAGAAGTTTACAAGGAGACATAGGCTCATAATTTCTGGTGATTTTATACCGCCAACTTTACTCGCCAGGCTCTGATTTTCCGGTGACAGGAAAATGACAAAATTGTCATTTTGCCAATAAGCGATTGCCATCTGATCCCGCTACTCTAGAATTGCCCGGGCAACATGCGGAGGAAAAATGAAACTGTTGATTGTCGAAGATGAAAAGAAAACCGGAGAATACTTGACCAAAGGGTTAACCGAAGCCGGTTTTGTGGTCGATTTGGCCGACAACGGGCTGAATGGCTACCATCTGGCGATGACCGGTGATTATGATCTGATAATCCTCGATATTATGCTGCCGGACGTGAACGGCTGGGATATCGTGCGCATGTTACGCTCCGCCAATAAAGGGATGCCGATTCTGTTGCTTACCGCGCTTGGCACCATTGAACATCGCGTCAAGGGGCTGGAGTTGGGGGCAGATGACTACCTGATGAAACCATTCGCTTTTGCTGAACTGCTGGCGCGGGTGCGCACTCTCCTGCGGCGCGGGGCGGCGGTAATTATCGAAAGTCAGTTTCAGGTTGCCGACCTGATGGTCGATCTCGTCAGCCGCAAAGTCACCCGCAGCGGCACGCGCATCACTCTGACCAGTAAAGAGTTTACTCTGCTGGAGTTTTTTCTCCGCCATCAGGGCGAAGTGCTGCCCCGCTCGCTTATCGCCTCGCAGGTGTGGGACATGAATTTCGACAGCGACACTAACGCCATTGATGTGGCGGTGAAGCGGCTACGCGGCAAAATCGACAACGACTTTGAGCCGAAGCTGATTCAGACCGTGCGCGGCGTGGGCTATATGCTTGAGGTGCCGGATGGTCAGTAAGCCATTTCAGCGCCCGTTTTCGCTGGCAACCCGTCTGACCTTTTTTATCAGCCTGGCCACCATCGCGGCGTTTTTCGCCTTTGCATGGATCATGATCCACTCAGTGAAAGTGCATTTTGCCGAGCAGGATATTAATGATTTAAAAGAAATTAGCGCCACCCTTGAACGGGTACTTAATCATCCTGACGAGACGCAAGCCCGACGCTTAATGACGCTGGAAGATATCGTCAGTGGTTATTCCAACGTGTTGATTTCCCTGGCAGATAGCCACGGCAAAACGGTGTATCACTCCCCCGGTGCGCCGGATATCCGCGAGTTTACGCGTGACGCCATACCCGATAAAGACGCGCGGGGCGGTGAGGTGTATCTCCTTTCCGGCCCGACGATGATGATGCCAGGCCACGGTCACGGGCATATGGAACACAGCAACTGGCGGATGATTAACTTGCCGGTTGGCCCGTTGGTGGACGGCAAACCGATTTATACGCTCTACATCGCGCTTTCGATCGATTTTCATCTTCATTACATAAATGATTTGATGAATAAACTTATTATGACCGCATCTGTCATCAGCATCCTGATCGTCTTTATCGTGCTATTGGCGGTACATAAAGGTCACGCGCCGATCCGCAGCGTCAGCCGTCAAATCCAGAATATCACCTCGAAAGATCTCGACGTTCGCCTTGACCCGCAGACCGTGCCCATTGAGCTGGAACAGCTGGTACTGTCGTTCAACCATATGATCGAGCGTATTGAGGATGTCTTTACCCGCCAGTCCAATTTCTCAGCGGATATCGCTCACGAAATTCGCACGCCGATTACCAATCTCATCACGCAAACGGAAATCGCCCTCAGCCAGTCTCGCAGCCAGAAGGAGCTGGAAGATGTGCTCTACTCTAATCTCGAAGAGCTGACGCGAATGGCGAAAATGGTCAGCGATATGCTGTTTCTCGCTCAGGCCGATAACAACCAGCTAATCCCCGAAAAGAAAATGCTCAACCTGGCGGATGAAGTCGGCAAAGTGTTCGATTTTTTCGAGGCGTTAGCGGAAGATCGCGGCGTGGAGTTGCGGTTTGTTGGCGACAAATGTCAGGTTGCGGGCGATCCGCTGATGCTGCGTCGGGCGTTAAGCAACCTGCTTTCTAATGCCCTGCGTTATACGCCACCCAGTGAGGCTATTGTAGTGCGCTGCCAGACGGTCAATCATCAGGTGCAAGTTTCCGTCGAAAACCCCGGTACGCCCATTGCGCCCGAGCACTTACCGCGATTGTTTGACCGTTTCTATCGCGTTGACCCTTCCCGCCAGCGAAAAGGTGAAGGTAGCGGTATTGGGCTGGCGATAGTGAAATCGATTGTTGTCGCGCATAAAGGCACGGTTGCGGTAACGTCAGATGCGCGGGGGACAAGGTTTGTGATTATGCTGCCGGAGAGAGAGTGATTATTAAGTTCAAATTCAGGGCGTGGTGCATCACCTCCTGGTATTGTTGATCAACAAATTAGAGAAAAACTTATTAAACATATGAAATATCGAAGGCTTTTATTTTTCAAAGTTTCACGAGATGTTTGTATATGAAACTTAGTTAAATCTGTGTTTCTTCCAATTGTAGATCACAATGCCCTTTCTAAATTTTCATCGTTATAAACAAGCCATCTATCATATAAAGCAATGAATAATTTAATCGCGATTAATCATCATTAATTGTTATATTATTCACTCAATCTATTTATCAAGTGAATTTGATAAATTCCTAATTTAAAATATCCACTATTGAGCCAGTATTTAACAACGTTAAGATGTGCAATGTGCAGATCATGTTATCAGGGTGGAGCGGTAGCATATATTTCTTATGCAATCATTCATTTTAATAATGTTAATTGGATTATTTATTGCTGTGAATAAAAATATATTATGAATATTGGTTTAACTTTGCGTTTTTGTTACTCGTTGTGATATGCGTACCTGTCCTGAATAACGCCAAGAAACAAGAGGTTGAGCTTGTGATTATTTTTTTGACTGAACAGACACCCGTTTCTGTAAAGTAATATTTAAACAAAATTCTCACATAACCATAGCATTTTCTGTTCCTTCCCTAATAACGTCTGAAGTCGTCCCGCTTATCACATTATCCGCAGTTGTACGGTACGGATCATTATTCATTTTACCGGAGGTTGCTATGTCAACCGGATTACGTTTCACACTGGAAGTGGACGGCCTGCCGCCGGATGCTTTTGCGGTGGTTTCCTTTCATCTGAACCAGTCACTCTCTTCGCTCTTTTCCCTCGATCTCTCCCTGGTCAGCCAGCAGTTTCTCTCCCTTGAATTTGCGCAGGTGCTGGACAAAATGGCCTACCTGACGATATGGCAGGGCGATGAAGTACAGCGCCGGGTGAAAGGCGTGGTGACCTGGTTTGAACTCGGGGAGAACGACAAAAACCAGATGCTGTACAGCATGAAGGTGCACCCGCCGCTGTGGCGTGCCGGTCTGCGCCAGAACTTCCGTATCTTCCAGAACGAGGACATCAAAAGCATCCTCGGCACGATGTTGCAGGAAAACGGGGTGACCGAATGGAGTCCGCTGTTCAGCGAGCCGCATCCTTCCCGTGAGTTTTGTGTCCAGTACGGTGAGACTGATTACGATTTCCTGTGCCGGATGGCGGCGGAGGAAGGCATCTTCTTTTATGAGGAGCATGCTTACAAAAGTACCGACCAGAGCCTGGTGCTGTGCGACACAGTCCGCCATCTGCCCGAATCTTTTGAAATCCCATGGAACCCGAACACCCGTACCGAGGTGAGCACCCTCTGCATCAGCCAGTTCCGCTACAGCGCACAAATCCGCCCTTCTTCCGTGGTGACCAAGGACTACACCTTTAAACGACCCGGCTGGCCAGGGCGTTTTGATCAGGAAGGCCAGTACCAGGATTACCAGCGCACGCAGTATGAAGTGTATGACTACCCCGGACGTTTCAAGGGTGCCCACGGGCAGAACTTTGCCCGCTGGCAGATGGACGGCTGGCGAAACAACGCAGAAGTGGCGCGCGGAACAAGCCGTTCGCCGGAGATATGGCCGGGACGGCGAATTGTGCTGACGGGGCATCCGCAGGCGAACCTGAACCGGGAATGGCAGGTGGTGGCAAGTGAACTGCACGGCGAACAGCCACAGGCGGTGCCAGGACGGCAGGGAGCGGGGACGGCGCTGGAGAACCATTTTGCGGTGATCCCGGCAGACAGAACATGGCGACCACAGCCGTTGCTGAAACCGCTGGTCGACGGCCCGCAGAGCGCTGTCGTGACAGGACCGGCAGGCGAGGAAATCTTCTGCGACGAACATGGTCGCGTGCGGGTGAAGTTCAACTGGGACCGTTATAACCCGGCAGACCAAGACAGTTCGTGCTGGATCCGTGTGGCACAGGCGTGGGCAGGCACCGGTTTTGGCCACCTGGCGATACCGCGTGTGGGTCAGGAGGTGATTGTAGACTTCCTCAACGGCGATCCGGACCAGCCGATCATTATGGGGCGCACCTACCACCAGGAAAACCGCACCCCCGGCAGCCTGCCGGGAACAAAGACGCAGATGACCATCCGCTCCAAAACGTACATGGGCAGCGGATTTAATGAGCTGAAGTTTGATGATGCGACAGGGAGAGAACAGGTCTACATCCACGCGCAGAAGAACATGGATACCGAAGTGCTCAACGACCGTACCACCACCGTAAAACACGATCATCGCGAAACCGTAAAAAATGACCAGACGGTCACGATCCAGGAAGGTAACCGCCTTCTTACGGTGGAAAAAGGCCACAAAATCACCGGAGTACTGAAAGGGTCTTTATCTGAGGATGTCTTTCAGGACAGAGGCACGATTGCCGGTTCGGTGCATGTTGACGCTGTAAACAATGGTGGCGAAGGCGACGGTATACAGGCTTATACGGCGATTAAGGAAATTTTGCTGGCCGTGGAGGAAAGCAAAATTGCGCTGACGCCGGATGGCATTCAGCTACAGGTCGGCGAATCGACGGTAATCAGGCTGTCGAAGGATGGCATCACCATCGTGGGCGGTTCTGTTTTCATCAACTGATTCACTCAGATTATCAGGGAGTATTTTATGCAGTTCACTTTTAATGAAGGCCACATTCAACTGCCGTCTCAATGGCAGGATCAGTCAATGCAGGTCCTGGTGTCCACAGATAACAGTGGCATCAACCTGGTCATTACCCGCGAAGCCGTTCCACAGGGAACCCTGACACCAGAGCTGTACCAGGAAACGCTGGCGCTGTACCAGGGCAAACTTGATGGGTACACCGAACATGCCTGCCGGGAAATCACTCTGGCAGAGGCCCCGGCCTGGCTGCTGGATTATTCCTGGAACGGTCCGGAAGATGAGGGGAATCAGGGGCGGATTAGCCAGATAGCCGTATTCCAGCGGCGTGGAGATACGCTGCTGACCTTCACTTTCAGCACCTCCTTATCCCTGAAGAACAGTCAAAAGACGATGCTGCTGGAGGTGATAAAGAGCTTCACCCCGTTGCCACCGGAGAATGACATCCAAAAGGACCAGCCGCGCTGACATAAACGAGGGATAACACATGAGTGAAGGACCAGGCGGGCCACAGGGAGCGACCGCAGGCGGTACGCTGGCAATGCGAATGCTGTCACAGCAGGCGATGGTCGCCAGCCAGATGAAACGGGCAGCCAACGACAAAGCCATTGCACAGATGCTGGCAGCAAAGAAGTCCGGCCCACCTGCCGCCAGGCTGGGCGATGAAATTCAGCATAAAAGTTTTCTGGGGGCACTGGCAGGGGCCGTGCTGGGGGCGATAGTGACCATCGCAGAAGGTTGCCTGATTATGGCCGCCTGTGCCACCGGCCCTTATGCGCTGGTTCTGGTGCCTGCGCTGATGTATGCCAGCTATAAGGCGAGTGATTATGTGGAGGAGAAACAGAACCAGCTTGAGTCATGGATAAACAGCTTTTGTGACACGGACGGCGCCATCAATACCGGTTCTGAAAATGTAAACATTAACGGAAAGCCCGCTGCCAGAGCCGCCGTCACCCTTCCCCCTCCTCCCCCACCTGGAGCAATACCTGAAGTCCCACAGGGGGAACCCTCATGGGGTGATATTGCCACTGACCTGCTTGAATCGGCAGCGGAAAAAGCAGTACCACTGGCGAAGGCCTGGGGGAACGCTGTTATCACCCTGACGGACAGCAATGCCGGTTTTATGGATCGCTTATGTGCAGGCACATCGCTTCTGTTTCCCGCCGGTCCGGTATTAATGGAGTTTGCCACCATGGTGGGCGGGCGTGGCGAAATCAAAAAAGACGTGGATTTCCCGGAAGCCGGTGAGGACACGGCGCTCTGCGACAAGGAGAACAAACCACCGAGGATAGCCCAGGGCAGCAGCAACGTCTTTATCAACAATCAGCCTGCCGCGCGCAAGGGCGACAAACTGGAGTGCAGCGCGGCAATCGTGGAAGGTTCGCCGGACGTCTTTATTGGGGGTGAGCAGGTCACCTATCTGGATATCCAGCCGGAGTTCCCGCCATGGCAGAGAATGATCCTGGGAGGAATAACGATAGCCAGCTATCTTCTGCCGCCAGCAGGACTGCTGGGAAAACTGGGGAATCTGGCGAAACTGGGCAAACTGGGAAACCTGCTGGGGAAAAGCGGGAAGCTGCTGGGTGCAAAACTCGGCGCATTGCTGAGCAGAACAAAAAATGCCCTGAAAAATACGTATAACGTCCTGAAAAAGTTTATCAAAGATCCGGTTGACCCGGTAACCGGCGCGTACTGCGACGAACGTACTGACTTCACCCTGGGCCAGACACTCCCCCTCTCCTTCACCCGCTTCCACTGTTCGGTACTGCCACTGCATGGCCTGACCGGCGTGGGCTGGAGCGATTCCTGGAGCGAATACGCCTGGGTGCGTGAACAGGGAAAGCGGGTGGATATCATCAGCCTGGGAGCCACGCTGAACTTCGCCTTCGACGGTGAAAGTGATACGGCGGTTAACCCGTATCACGCCCAGTACATCCTGCGCCGCCGTGATGATTACCTGGAGCTGTTCGACCGTGATGCCCTGAGCAGCCGCTTCTTTTATGACGCCTTTCCGGGAATGCGCCTGCGCCACCCGGTGACTGACGATACCAGCGATGACCGCCTGGCACACAGCCCCGCAGACCGGATGTACATGCTGGGCGGGATGAGCGACACCGCCAGCAACCGCATCACGTTTGAGCGCGACAGCCAGTACCGGATCACAGGTGTCAGTCACACCGACGGGATCCGGCTTAAACTGACGTACCATGCCAGCGGCTACCTGAAAGCCATTCACCGTACGGATAACGGCATACAGACGCTGGCGACCTACGAACAGGATGCGCGGGGGCGGCTGACAGAAGCGGATGCGCGGCTGGACTACCACCTGTTTTATGAGTACGACGCTGCGGACCGGATCATCCGCTAGTCCGATAACGACCAGACGTGGAGCCGTTTCACCTACGATGAACAGGGCCGGTGCGTGACCGTCACCGGGGCGGAGGGCTATTACAACGCCACGCTGGACTATGGTGACGGCTGCACCACCCTGACGGACGGCAAGGGCACTCACCGTTATTACTATGATCCTGACGGCAATATTCTGCGGGAAGAAGCGCCGGACGGCAGCACCACCACGTATGAATGGGATGAATTCCATCACCTGCTGGCCCGTCACTCCCCTGCCGGGCGGGTGGAGAAGTTTGAATACAACGCCGCACACGGTCAGTTAAGCCGTTACACGGCGGCAGACGGCGCGGAGTGGCAGTACCGCTATGATGAGCGCGGCCTGCTCAGCAACATCACCGACCCAGCCGGGCAGACGTGGACACAGCAGTGTGATGAACGCGGCCTGCCGGTAAGTCTGGTGTCGCCACAGGGCGAAGAGACCCGGCTGGCGTACACGCCGCAGGGGCTGCTGTCGGGGATATTCCGCCAGGATGAACGGCGTCTGGGCATAGAGTACGACCACCACAACCGGCCGGAAACACTCACCGACGTGATGGGCCGTGAACACCACACCGAATACAGCGGTCACGACCTGCCGGTGAAGATGCGCGGCCCCGGCGGTCAGTCAGTGCGGTTACAGTGGCAGCAGCACCATAAACTGAGTGGCATTGAACGTGCTGGAACCGGCGCGGAAGGATTCCGCTATGACCGCCACGGCAACCTGCTGGCCTGGACGGACGGTAACGGCGTTGTCTGGACGATGGAATACGGTCCGTTCGATTTGCCGGTGGCGCGAACGGACGGTGAAGGCCACCGCTGGCAGTACCGCTACGATAAAGACACGCTGCAACTGACAGATGTCATCAATCCGCAGGGCGAGTCATACCGTTATATTCTGGACAACTG
>ERZ1673696.2051-NODE-2051-length-15030-cov-3.821970_pt1 | contig 15030 bp, 10 predicted proteins | sample MGYA00580226_ERZ1673696 | MGnify/ENA primary metagenome ERZ1673696 (study PRJEB41218, sample SAMN15661743) | gut metagenome | host: Homo sapiens | place: Canada: London | collected 2015-08-20/2019-03-30 | study: EMG produced TPA metagenomics assembly of... | reverse complement strand
ATGGTCTTTGAGGATTGGGAGGATGAGGACGACGAGGACGCCTGCGGCGGCGGTTGCTGCTGCTCCTCTCTGGACGACGACGATTTCTTTGAAATCGAGTGCCCCAGCTGCGGCGAGGACATTGTCATCGACGAGAGCATCCTGGACATTGGTGAGGTCACTTGCCCCAACTGCGGCGACAAGTTCTCCATGGATTTGGTGGACGAGGCGGAAGCAGAGGACGAGGACAAGGAATAATCGGACAAGAAACGCGCAACGTCCCCAGCCGGCCTGGCTGGGGGCGTTATCGTTTTTGCTTGGGGAAAGGGGGAACTATCCCGGCGTGGTCCCCAAAACCGAGTGGATGCCGTGGGCGTATCGCTCCCAGGCGGCGGTTTCCTGGGCCAGCTGGACAAGGCCCCGTTGGGTGATGCGGTAATATTTCCGGGTGCGGCCATTGGCTTCCGCCGGGTAGGACGTGACGCAGCCGCCGGCTTCCAGCTTTTTCAGCACGGGATACAGGGTGCCTTCCTTCATTTGAAAGGTATGATCCGACCGGCGCTCCAGCTCTAAGATCATTTCATAGCCATATCGGTCCTGGTCCCGGAGCAGGGAAAGAAGCAGCAAAGATGAGTGCTCCAGCGATTGTTTATGTTCCATGAGAAAACCTCCGTTCCAGGGATGGTCAGTCAAAAGACAATGGCACAGAAGGAGGCGGGGGCCTCGGTGCGGTCCTCCAGATGCGCATCCAATTCCTCTTGCGAGGTGACTTGTTGGGTGTAGGTGCGGAAGGGTGTGTCCATGGGAACACCTCCTTTGAAAAAGAACGACCGTTTCTATCTAAAAACAGCATACCTTGTGTTTCGAGGTATGTCAAGAAAAGAACAGCTCGGACATAGTCCGAGCTGTTCTTTTCGTAAGAATGGTCAGCGGGTCCGCTTCAGCAGGAGGGTTAGGAAGAACCACAGAGCCAGCAGGAGGGTGATGGAGGCGCCGGTGGAGGTGCCCAGGTAGTAGGAGACCATCAGCCCGCCGATGCCGCATACCACCCCGCCCAGGACGGAGACCAGGTGGTACTGAGGCAGGTTCCGAGCCACATTCCGGGCGGCGGCGCCGGGGAGCACCAGCAGGGCGTTGATGACCAGCAGGCCCACCCAGGTCATGGTGATGGTCACCACCACGGCGATGGCGGCGGTAAAGAGGAAGTTTTTCCAGACCACCCGGATGCCCCGGCTGTCAGCCAGGGCCTGGTGAACGGAAGAGAGCATCATCTGGTTAAAGGAAGTGATCCACAGCACCAGCAGGCCCAGCAGAATCAGAGCCAGCAGGCCGATTTCCCCGGGGGCCACACTGAGAATGTCGCCGATGAGAAGGTTGTTGAATTTGGTAAAGCTCTGGCCGCCCAAGGTGCTCAAAAAAATGCCCAGGGCCACGGCAGCGGAGGAGAAGACACTGATGGCCGTGTCGCTGGCCATGTGGGTTTTCTGCCGGACCAGGGTAAAGAGCAGGGCGATGACCACGGAGAAGAGGACCGCCGCGCCCACCGGCTGTGCCAGGCCGCAGAGAGCCCCAATGGCCATGCCGGTGAAGGCGGAGTGCCCCAGAGCGTCGGAAAAGAAGGCCATACGGCTCTCCACCACCATGGTGGACAGCAGACCGAACAGAGGCGTGACCACCAGGACTGCCAGCAGGGCATTTTTCATAAAGAGCATGGTGTCCGGGGCGGCCCATTCAAAGGGGAGCCAGGAGAGGAGCCAATACCAGAAATTCACTGGGCACACCCCCCTTCCTCTCCCAGGTTCAAGTGGAAGACCGCCTGAAATTCCGGGGAGTGGAGGACCTCTCCAGGGGTTCCCACCTTCAAAATGGCCTGCTGAAGGAGGATGACCTTGTCAGCATAATGGCGCAGGGTGGAGAAATCGTGGGTGGAGAAGAGGATGGAGAGATCATATTTCTGCCGGATCTCGTCCAGCATATCCAGCAGCAGATGCTCTCCCCCCACATCGACCCCGGACAGAGGCTCGTCCAAAATGAGAATCTGCGGAATGGGCTCCAGCGCCAGGGCCAGCAGCACCCGCTGGAGCTCCCCGCCGGAGAGGGTGCCGATGCGCTTTTGAATCAGCGCCTCACCGTGGACCCGGGCCAGGCACTCGGTTACCTTGTCCCGCAGATGGCCGGGGACAGGCAGGAAAACCGGCCAGCGGCTGATGGCGGCGGCGAAGAAATCCAGGACACTGATGGGATAGCCCCGGTCGAAACTGGGGCTCTGGGGGACGTAGCCGATTTTGGGGTGGGAGGGATATCCCCCGGCCAGCTGAAACTGGATCGAACCGGAGTAGGGAATCTGGCCCAGGATGCTGCGGAACAGGGAGGACTTCCCGGCGCCATTGGGGCCGATCAGGGCCACGATTTCCCGGCAGTTGAGCTGGAAGGTGATATCCCGCAGGATGCTCTCCCCCTCCAGGGTCACGCCCAGGTCGCGGACCTGGAGCCGGCAGGTCCCCGGTTTGCCGGGCATGGGGATGCGGCTGTGGTTCTGTTTGGAAAATCTCATGCGTACGCCTCCCGAAGGGTGTTGACATTGGTTTGCAGCATCGCCAGATAGGCGGCGATGCCGGGGTCCTGCCCGTGGTCGCTCATCATCAGATCCAGGGAGAATATGGGAACACCACATTCCCGGTGAATCATCTGCGCGGTGGCATCGGCCCCGTTGACCTCGGTAAAGATGGCGGGAAGCTGGTGAAGGCGGATCTCCGCCACGATGTCCGCCACCTCACGGGCGGAGGCCTCGCTGCCGGCTTCCTCCTCCATGGCGCGGAGGATGGTCAGGTCGAAGGCGTCGGCGAAATAGGAAAATCCGTCGTGGAAGGTGATAAGTTCCCGACAGGAGAGGGATTCCAGGGAGGTCTTCATCAGGTCATAGGCCTGGGTGAGCTGTTCCCTTGCCAGCCGCGCGTTGGTGGCATACAGAGCCGCGTGTTCCGGGTCCAGCTGGGACAGGCCGCCGGCCAAATTCTCCAACATGGAGCAGGCCCGCAGAGGGTCCATCCAAATGTGGGCGTCCGCCTCATGCTCATGGCCGGCAGGGAGGATTCCCCCTTCGTGATGGTGTCCTGCGTCCTCCCCCTCCAGCAGAGGGATGCCCTGGGCGCAGTCAATCTGGGGCGTATCGCCCACAGTCTCCAAGGCGCTTTCCATGGACTCCTCCAGGCCGGCGCCGTTGCACACGATGATGTCGGCCCGTTCCAGGGCCTTCATATCTTTTACGGTGAGGGTGTAGTCATGCAGGCAGCCGATGGGCTGGTCGATCATCAGGGTGACGGTGCAGTCCGGAACGCCGCGGGTCACCTCGCAGGCGAAGAGATACACAGGGTAGGTGGTGGCGACGATTTGGGTCTGGCTGTCTTCTGTTCCGTCGCTGGGGTTGGGGGCGCAGGCGGACAAAAACAGAAAGAGGCCGCCCAAAAAGAGCAGGCAGGTTCGTCTCATCGGCTCCCTCCTTTCATAAGATATCGGATGGTAATTCATTATACCCCAGGCCGTCAAGTTTGTAAAAGGAAAAGCCGGAAAAAAGCAAGAAAGTTTTAAGAAAGGAAAGAAAAACATAAGATTCTGGATTGCGTTTGGAGGAAACTCCGGTGACGTCCCGATGAGGAGGCGGGGTATCCTGGGAAGCAATCAATCCCAGGAGGAATGTTACATGGAATACTATCACAATCCCGGTAAGGCGCTGGAAATTGAGGTGGCGGGGGAACGGTACCTCCGTCATGGCATTCGGACGCACTTTGTGGAGGTGGGGGAGGACTATCTGGACCTCTTTCGCCGCTATGTGGTGCCGGTCTACCGGCCAGGGGACTGGGTGGCGGTGAGTGAAAAGGTGGCCGCCCTGTGCCAGGGACGGGTGATCCACCGGCAGGAGATTCAAGTGACCTGGCTGGCCCGAATGCTGGCCAAGTGCGTCCGCCAGACGCCTGCCGGCCCGGGCATGGGGCTGCCGGTCAAGATGCAGTTTGCCCTGGACCAGGAGGGGCGGACCCGGGTTTTGTGGGCGGCCCTGCGGGCGGGGTTGGACAAGCTCCGAGGGATTCATGGGACCTTTTACCGTCTGCTGGGGCCGGAGGTCCGGGGACTGGATGGGTTCTATGGGGAGGACATCCCCGCCTATGCGGATTTGGGCATCCGCATTCCCGCGGAGCCGGACCTGCTGTGTGACCAGGTCTATGAAGAGACAGGGGTGCAGAGCTATATCGTCGATGCCAACGGCCTGGGCGTGGAGCTGATGGGAAAGTCATCGGGCATCACTGCGCCGGAGACCTGGCTCACGGAGGTGATCCGCGACAACCCGGCGGGGCAAGAAGAACAGATGACCCCGTTTATCCTGGTGCGGCGGCTGAGGGATGCCGGCTGATTTTGCCGCCCGTATGGAGTAAAAAACGGACCGTCCAAAAAGGACGGTCCGTTTTTTACTCATGTTAAGCTTTCTGTTACAGAAGATGGAATGCCAGCACCAAACCGGAGAACACAATGGAGACGGTGGAGCACAGCTTAATCAGGATGTTCAGGGAGGGACCGGAGGTATCCTTGAAGGGATCGCCCACGGTGTCGCCTACCACGGCTGCCTTGTGCTGCTCGGAACCCTTGCCGCCATGGTTGCCCCGTTCAATGTACTTCTTGGCGTTGTCCCAAGCGCCGCCGGCGTTGGACATAAACACAGCCATGGCAAAGCCAGTGACGGAGACGCCGCCCAGCAGACCCACCACGCCGGTGGGGCCCAGGATCAGGCCGGTGATGATGGGAACAATGATGGCCAGCAGAGCGGGGGCCACCATCTCATGCAGGGCGCCCTTGGTGCACAGCGCCACACACTTGCCGTACTCGGGGTCGGTCTTGCCTTCCATAATGCCGGCGATCTCCCGGAACTGGCGGCGAACCTCTACCACGATGGACTGGGCTGCGGTCTGCACAGAGCGCATGGTCATGGCGGAGAAGACAAAGGTCAGCATGGCGCCGATGAACAGGCCAACCAGCACAGTGGGGCTGGTCAGGGTGAAGTTCAGGTTCTCCACGGTACGGTCCTGTACAATGTTGACATAGGAGACCAGCAGAGCCAGCGCGGTCAGGGAAGCGGAGCCGATGGCAAAGCCCTTGCCGGTAGCGGCAGTGGTGTTGCCCAGGGAGTCCAGGGCGTCGGTACGGTCACGAACTTCCTCAGGCAGGCCGGACATCTCGGCAATGCCGCCGGCGTTGTCCGCCACGGGGCCATAGGCGTCGGTGGCCAGGGTGATGCCCAGGGTGGAGAGCATGCCCACGCCGGCGATGCCGATGCCGTACAGGCCCTGGTTGAAGGAGAGGCTGAAGCCGCCCATCTCATCCAGGATGGAGGTGGTGCCGCCTGCGGCGAAGTAGGAAACCAAGATGGCCACCGCCACGATCAAAATGGAGGCAATGGTGGACATCAGGCCCAGGGAGATGCCGCCGATGATGATGGTAGCGGCGCCGGTCTCGGAAGCGGCGGCCAGCTTTTTGGTGGGCTTATAGTTATCAGAGGTAAAATACTCGGTGAAGTAGCCGATGAGAGTACCGCCGATCAAACCGCAGAGGATGGCAATGAAGATGCCCCAGCAGTTGTTCTCCGGGCCGAGAATGAAGTAGCACAGGGGGGCGGCCACGATGGCGGAGAGGATGGCGGCGGTGTAGGTACCGGTCCGCAGGGAGGTCAGCAGGCTCTTCTGGGTGGCGTCCTCCTTGGTCTTGACCAGGAAGGAGCCGATGATGGAGCAGATGATGCCGCACACGGCCAGCGCCATGGGCAGCAGCATGCCCTGCCAGCCGTAGCCGGCGCAGGCACCCAGCGCGAAGGTGGCCAGGATGGAACCCACGTAGGACTCATACAGGTCGGCGCCCATGCCGGCCACGTCGCCCACGTTGTCGCCCACGTTGTCGGCGATGGTGGCGGGGTTGCGGGGGTCATCCTCGGGGATGCCGGCCTCCACCTTGCCCACCAGGTCAGCGCCCACGTCAGCGGCCTTGGTGTAGATGCCGCCGCCCACACGGGCAAACAGAGCCATGAAGGAGGCGCCGATGCCGTTCATCACGATGATGTTGCCCAGCTGGACAGGATCGGTGATGCCGGCGCCGAAGTGGAGAATCATCAGCCAGATGCTGATGTCCAGCATGCCCAGGCCCACCACGGTGAAGCCCATAACCGCGCCGGAGGAGAAAGCCACCCGCAGACCGCGGTTCAGGCTCTCCGATGCGGCCTGGGCGGTACGGGCGTTGGAATTGGTGGCGATCTTCATGCCGATCAGGCCGGCCAGCATGGACCAGATCCCGCCGGTGAGGAACGCGAAGGGGGTGAATTTGGACAGCATCTCGCCGCCGCTGGCAAAGGCGATGATCACCAGAACCACAAAGACCACAGCAAAGACCTTTGCGACGGTGGAGTACTGATGCTTCAGATAGGCGTTGGCACCCTCGCGGATGGACTGCGCGATCTTCTGCATCGTGGCATTGCCCTCTGAGTAGGACATGACTTTCTTGCGTTGGATTGCGGCAAACAGCAGCGCCAGAACAGCGCCGATGAAGCCGATCCACAGATAATTTTCCACGAACGACACTCCTTTTCTTTTTGCACATTGCCTGGGAAAGACAATGCGGAAACGAATAACACACCAATTTTAGCATAACTGAAAGGATTTGCAAGTCTCTCCCTCTTTTTTTTTGTGAATTCAAATAAATTTCACAAAAACCACAAAAAAGAGAGGGAGGAATTGGCGAAAAAGGGCAGAGTTACAAAGAGGGAATTCCGGCCTCTTTTTCCCCTCAATTCCGGCCCCAGGTAGAGGGCTGGAAAAGAATCAAGATGGGGAAGATCTCCAGCCGTCCCACCAGCATGGCCATGGAGAGCACCACTTTGCTCAGGGAAGAAAAGGCGGCAAAATTGCCCAAGGGCCCCACCGCCTCCAGACCGGGGCCGGTGTTGCTGATGCAGGCCAGGGCGGCAGAGCAGGAGGTGGTCAGGGAAAAGCCGTCCAGGCTCACCACCAAACAGGTCCCGCCCAGGACCAGGAAGAAGCAGGTGAAGAAGACAAAGACGGTGTTCAGGGTCTCCTCATCCACCGCCTTGCCGTCCAGCTTGACCACCTTCACCGCCCGGGGATGGGAGAGCCGGCGGAGGGAGCGGCGGGCGCAGCGGAGCAGCAACAGCACCCGGGAGGCTTTGAGACCGCCGGCGGTGCTGCCGGCGCATCCGCCCAGGAACATCAGCAGCACCAGGACAAACTGGGAGACGGTGGGCCAGAGGGCGAAGTCCGCCGTGGAAAAGCCTGTGGTGGAGACCACTGAGGACACCTGAAACAGGGTGTCCCGCAGGGCATGGCCGGCGGATTCATACAGGGGAAGGACGTTGAAAAAGACAATGGCCGAGGACAGCGCCACGGCGAGAAGGAAGAACCGGAGCTCATCACTGCCCAGCGCCTGGCGCAGCCGCCCGGTGAGGACCAGAAAAAAGACGGCAAAATTCAGGGAACATAGGAGCATGAAGACTGTGATGATGACCTCACAGGCGGGCAGGCCATAGGAGGCGATGCTCAGATTCCGCACAGAGAAGCCGCCGGTGCAGACGGTGGCGAAGGTGTTGACCACAGCGTCGTAGAAGGGCATGCCGGCCAAGCAGAGAGCGAGAATTTCCAAAAGGGTGAGGGAGATGTAGATCAGATAGAGGATACGGGCGGACAGGGCGGTCTTGGGCACCAGCTTGTTGCTCACCGGGCCTGTGGCCTCCGCCTGGACCAGCACCTGGGTCCGGCCCCCCACCTTGGGCAGGAAAGCCAGGGTGAAGATCAGTACCCCCATTCCCCCAATCCAGGAGGAGAAGGAGCGCCAAAACAGAATGCCGCGGGGGAGGGACTCCACCTCAGTGAGAATCGAGGCGCCGGTGGTGGTGAAACCAGAGACAATTTCAAAGAAACAGTCGGCAAAAGAGGCGAATTCTCCAGAGAACCAGAAGGGAAGGGCGCCGAACAAGCTGAGAAAAACCCAGATGAGCCCCACCACGGCGAAGCCCTCCCGGGAGAAGAAATCCGGCCGGGCCCGAAGGCGAACCAGCAGGCTGCCCAGCAGGCCGACCAATCCAATGGTATACAAAAAAGGCTTGGGGTCCTCCCGGTAAATCAGGCAGACCACCAGCGGAAGCAGCAGGCACAGGGCTTCCAGCTGCAAAGTACGTCCTAACGTGCGCAGCATCAGTTTATAATTCATAATCTATGTCACAGACAGAGCGGGGAGGGGCCGCCCTTTGACCGCAGGGGAGGGGCGGAACGACTCCGAGAAAGTGGAAGGGACGGGGACTGCTATGGTTTTAAGAAGATATCCCGGAAGGTCTGGATGCCCTGGCCATGGGAAATGACGATTACCCGGTCCCCAGGGGAGAGCACCGTGCCGCCGGAGGGGACAACCACTTGATTTTCGTGGAGCAGGGCGACGATCAGAAAGCCCTTTCGAATTTCCAGGTCCTTCAGGGGAATGCCCAGATGAGGGGTATTTTCGTGGAGGATGAACTCAGCGGCCTCCACATCGGTATCGGAAATGCGGTACAGGGCCGTCATGACGCTGCCGCTCTTATCCTCAAAGCCCCGGACCAGCCGGAGAATCCGGGCCACGGTGATGAGCTTGGGGGCCACCACGCAGTCCAGACCGGCGGCCTGGACCACAGAGGAGTAGTTGATCCGGTTGCACTTGGCCACCACCTTGCGCAGTCCCTGCTGCTGGGCGTAGAGGGCGGAGATCAGGTTGTCCTCATCCCGCCCGGTCAGAGCGATGAAAGCGTCGTTGTTGGTGAAGTGCTCTGAGAGCAAGAGCTCCTGGTCGGTACCGTCCCCGTGGAGAATGAGGGCCTCTGGGAGGGACTCCGAGAGCCGGCGGCAGTGTGCCTCGTTGCTCTCCACCAAGGTTACCCGCACCCCCATGGAGAGGAGCATCTTGGACAGGTAATGGGCGATGCGGCTGCCGCCGATGAGAAAGGCGGAGTGGATTCCCGGCAGGTCCCGGCCCAGGGTGCGCAGGTAGGAAGAGAGGTCCTTGGGGGAGCCGGTGACATACAGCTTGTCTCCCACCCGGGGTACAAAGTCTCCGTTGGGGATGATCACCTCTCCCTTCCGCTCTGCGGCGGAGAAGAGGATCGACAGACTGCTGGCCCGACGGAAAAGGTCGGACAGAGGAATCCCCACCATAGGGTCTCCCTCCTGCACGCGAATGCCCAGCATCTCCACCTTTCCCCGGAAGAAGGTGTCCACGTTGGCCGCGGCTGGGAAGCGGAGCAGCCGGGAGATCTCCAGGGCGGTGGCATATTCAGGGTTGATGACCGCGTCGATGTTCAGGTCCTTCTGCAGGGCGGGCAGGTCGTCGGTGTAGGCCAGGTCCCGAATGCGGGCGATGGTGAACTTGGCGCCCAGACGCTTGGCGGTGAGGGCGCAGAGCATGTTGACCTCGTCCAGGTTGGTGGTGGCCAGGACCAGATCGGCGTCCTCCACCCCGGCCTCCCGCAGCACGGAGGGAGCGGCGCCAGGGCCCTTGATGCACATCACATCCAGGGTGTCGCTGGCCCGGTGGATGGCGGTGTCGTTTTGGTCGATGATGGTCACGTTGTGGTCTTCTCGGGAGAGATAGGCGGCCAAAGTGGAGCCCACCTTGCCCGCCCCGACGATAAGAATGTTCAAAGCAGATCCGCCTTTCCAAAAGCGGGAGGGAACCCGCTGAAATGAGAAAGTTGTCGCATAAAGATTGTATTATCATAGCACAGATAAGATTAAGAAGCAATTAAGAAGCTGTCCAATCTTTGGGCGGGAACGGGGGTTTTTCTTTGAAAAAGAGCAAAACTGTGTTATGATACAGAAGAGGTTGGGGTTTGCCCTGAGAAATGTGGAAGCAGGGGGGAAGGATTATGCATCAAATGGACTTGACGGAGGGCGTCATCTGGAAAAAATTGATCCTTTACGCCGGGCCGGTGGTGCTCTCTTCCCTGCTGCAGTCGGCCTACTCCATAACGGACTTGATTGTGGCCGGATGGTTTATTGGCAAGGACGGCATTTCCGCCATCAACAACGCCAGTCAGGTGATGATGATTTTAACCCAAATTATCATGGGAATTACCACCGGGGGCAACATTCTCATGGGGCAGTATTTTGGCAGCAAGGACCGGTCCAACCGGGTCAAGACGAATCGGACGATGTTCGGTTTCGCCCTGTCTGCGGGGGCGCTTCTGTCCATGCTGCTCTTCCTGCTCAGCCGTCCCATTCTGGCGGCCCTCCGGGCGCCGGCGCTGGAGGAGGCTACGGCCTATCTCCAGGTGTGTTCCGCCGGTCTCATTGCCATCTTCGGATACAATGCCTTGGCGGCCATGCTCCGCTCTGTGGGCAACTCCAAGCAGCCCTTTTACTGTGTGGCCGTGACAGCGGGCTGTAACATTGCGCTGGACTGTCTGTTTATGGGGGGCTTCCGATGGGGCGTGCGGGGCGCGGCCCTGGCCACGGTGCTTGCCCAGTGGGCCAGCTTTGTGGTCTGTCTGGTGTATGTGCTGCGTCACCGGGACTTGTTTGGCCTGGTTCGGCGGCAGATTTCCTTCCACAAGGATAAGATGGTCCAGATTCTCAAGCTGGGGATTCCCTGCGCGGTGCAGATGACGGTGGTGGGGCTGTCCTGGCTGGCGATGACCTTTCTCATCAACGCCTACGGGGTGGAGGCCTCTGCGGCCAGCGGGATCTGCGCCAAGGTAAAGGACGTGGCTCTGCTGGTAACCATCGCCCTCTATACTGCGGCCACCACCATGGTGGCTCAGTGTCTGGGCGCAAAAAAGTTTGACCGGGCCAGCCGGGTGGTCCATGTGGCCATGCGTCTGTCCCTGGCGGTTACGGCGGTGCTCATTCTGGGGATTGAACTCCTGGCCCCGCAGATTCTGTCGGTGTTTCACCCCGACCAGGGGACCATGGAGATTGCCGTGAGGAATCTCCGCATTGAGATTTTAGGGCAGATTTTCTATGCCAGCTTTATGGTGTACAACGCCCTGCCCATGGGGGCGGGGCATACCATGTTTGCCTTGGGGTCCAGCCTGCTCAACTGCATTGTGGTCCGGGTGATCCTGGCCTTGATTTTGAACCATTTCTATGGCCTGGTGGGAATCTTCTGGGCCTGCGCCATCGCGCCGGCCTCCTCGGTGCCCCTGGGGTACCTCTATGAACGGACCGGGGTCTGGCGGCGGGCCTTGGTGCAGGGAGAGGAATCCTAAGGGAGTGGGGTGCGTGTCCGAAGGGGAAAGGTGTCAGAAAGATAGAACAGCTATCAAAAGGTGTACCTTTTGATAGCTGTTTTTGTTGGGATGATTTTATAACAAAATGTCAGAAAATGCAAGAGTTTTCTCCTGAAAAATTATCATTTTTGATTAAACAATCATGTCATTTCGCTAGATTGTCAACGCTGTCAAAAGGTACACGTTTTGACAGCTGCAAAAATGGAGGAGGAAGCAATGAAAAAGAGAGGTTTATCGGTATTGCTATTGTTTTGCATGCTGCTGACGATGGTGCCGACTGTGGCAGTTGCGGCGGAGGAGGGGCCTGCGCCGGATATTCCCACAGGGGCGATCTATGTGTCGCAGGATGGTGTTGCAGACGGCGATGGCCAATCTGCCCAAAGCGCGTTGAAATTTGATGAAGCAATGGCCAATGCCAAAGATGGCAATGTGTTCGTCGTTGTCGGCACGGTAGAAATGGAGAACTGGACGACGCCGGAGAAAGATATTACGATCTGCGGCGCGAACGAGAACGCTGTATTAAAATTTGCCGGGTATTATGGCAAAGAAAATGTTTGGCTTTCGTTACAGGGAGATCTCACAGTTGAAAATTTGACCCTGGCATTCTCCAAGCAGCAATACGCACAAGCGAATGGCGGAGCGTCGCTTCCTACTTTTATTTTTGCAAACGGCCATACGCTTCACCTGACAGAGTCCTCTGTGATCGATACACCAGAATGGAAAAGCTCCCCCAATAGTTCCAGCTCCAATATGGTGAAGTCCTCGGTATACATTTTCGGTGGCGGCAACCGGGAGAACGATGTTACCGGCGACACGCATCTGATTTTGGAGATGCAACTTAAAAACGAAAAATCCATCGTATATGTCTATGGCGGCGGCCGATGCAGCGACGTATCCGGCAACACCAACGTCGAACTGAAAGGCGAAGGCGTTCATGTGTACTCCGTTGTCGGCGGCGGCCTGGTGGATGAGGATGAAGGGGCCGCAAATGTTGGCAAAAACACCAACATTACCATCAGCGGTGGCGCGTGGGCCGGCGATACCGAGGTATCTTCCTCTCAACCAGATAAGATTGCTGTTGCGGGCGGCGGCCACATTTTGAGCAATGATCCGAGCATGATCGGCACCAATTCTGATATTAAAACCGCGACGACCAACATTGGCGGTGAGGTACATATTACTCTGAATGGAATCACCGGCAATTTGGTGGACTGTATTGTCGGCGGATGCTACGACGCGGGCAAGTCGAACGCAGAGAAGATTACGGGCACGACGGGGCCAGTCAAGATTGACATTGATAATTGCCGCTTTGAAAGCCAATTCCATCGTATTTTTGGCGGCGGATATGTTGCCTGGGGAGGGAACAACAGAGACATTCAGGTCAAAGGCAACGTTGAGATTACTGTGGACCATTCTACGGTACAGTATCTCTATGGCGGTGGCTGCGGTATCACAGCCGCATTGCCTCTGGTCACCGGCGATGTTAATATAACGCTGACAAACAGCATCGGCGCGGATTCAAACGGAGCCTATATGCATCGCGGTATCTTTGTCAGTGGGCAGAATAAAAACCAAGCTGGCGGAGACATGGTTCTGGGCAACGCAACGCTGACGCTGAATGAATGCAAGTGTAACTATATTCACGCCACCGGTGACGGCGCTGGTACCGCTAACAAGGTTGAGATTTTTGTTAATGGAGGAGGCTCTACCGAAAGTAACGCCGAATATATTTATAACAGCGATACTTCCTATGGTATTGCCCAACGACATCCTAATGCAACGGTTCATATCAGTGGCAATGTTCCGCTCACACAGTTGAGAGGCTTCCAGCACGTTAACATTACAAATGGCAGTACTTTGCAGCAATATAGTTCGGAAGAGACTCTTCTTGATAAGCATGACAGAGTATTGAATGAAAACGTGAACATGGGTGAAGGTGCTAAACTGAACCTCACTGGTTCTGGTAATGAAATCAGCGGCGCGTTTGATATGAAGAAAGACAGCACGCTGTATATTGCCGGTGCAAATTATTTTACTGTTGGCGGCACGGTAACAACGGCGGATGGCGTAACATTTGAAACGGATGAAAATGGTGAAACGACTGGCTACGATCGTCCTATCCGTGATGGCCGTGTATTTCTGTATTCCAAGACTGCCCACGATGTTGGCGGTACATTCTTTGCTTTCCCGCAGGGTACGACTATCAGCCCTCAGCTTGTGGCAGAGGATAGCACCGCTCTACTCGTGGCCAAGCATCAGTGGAAGCTGGCCGCCAAGCCCTTTATCCTCAAGCCAATCGAGCTGACCAAGTACATCGCGGGCGGCGAGCACAACCACGATGATCCAACAGCTTCCAACTGCTTCCCTGATCCGCGCTTTGTTGGCTTGGATGAGGATGCAGAGATCAAAGTGAATGGCAATGTTTGGAACAAGTCTGAGCACCATGGCCAATATCCGTTCGTAATCAACTATTACGATAAAGATGGCACCCTGCTGGAAGATGACCACAAGCCGGGCACCTATGTTGCCAAAGTGGAGCCGAGCGATGGAATTAAGCTTACCAATATTACGATCAATGGCTGCAAGATCAAGACAGAAGACAGTCTGCTGCACATCCGCAATGTTTCCGACGTAGCTGGTATTGAGAATATCGATCAGTTCGCCAGCGCGATTCAGTCCGGCGAGCCGACCGGCGCGGTAAAGGACGCGACCGCGGTGATTCCGGATAGCACGAACTACCTGGTAAACAACCTTGCGGGCCAGATACCGAACGCAGACGCGGATATTCGTCTGCTCCACGACGAATTGCTCAGTGCTGCGGCGGGGGAAGACCCCTTTATGAAAGTATTGCAGCAGCGTCTGGAGGGCACACTGGAGGGTGCAGCAACAAGTGATGTCAAGGTAGAGGCCGACCCCAACCGCCAGTACGCCATGAAATACCTGGACCTGATTGACGCCAACGACAGCAACCTGCTGGTTTGCGCCCAGGGGGCGTATGACATTTATCTGCCCTATCCTGCGGGAACCGACCAGAACACGGAATTTGCGCTCTATCGTTTCGACGACCTGAACCGCACCTATACCCAGGCAGACAGCGGAGAAGGCGCGCTGGACAATATTAAAAAGACTTCCATTCGGAAAGTTGAGGTCACGAATGAGAAAGCAGGGATCAAGTTTACCGTGCCTGCCGATTTTGCCAGTGAGAAAAATTACTCCATCGGTGCCATGGCGCTGACCTGGGTGAAGGAATCTTCGGGGGGCGGTGTGACCACCCGGTATACCCTGTCCTATGACTCCAACGGGGGCACGCAGTACAAAGACGAACGGTACGTCAGAAACACTGTGGTCCAACTGGACAAGGTGCCCACCCGGGAGGGGTATACCTTCACTGGCTGGTATGCCGCCAAGGAACTGACCCAGGCCATCACGGAGATCAAGATGACCTCGAACAAAACCGTCTACGCCGGTTGGGAAGAGACGGATGTCCCCGGCATGCTCAATGGAGAGGACCACTATGCTTATGTGGTGGGCTATGAGGACGGCACAGTGCGCCCCGGCGGGAACATCAGCCGGGCCGAAGTGGCCACCATCTTCTTCCGGCTGCTCCAGGACCAGGTGCGCCAGGAGAACCTGACCACTGACAGCGCCTTTGCTGACGTTGGCGCCGGTGACTGGTACAACACGGCCATCTCCACCATGGCGGAGCTGGGCATCTTGAGGGGCCGGACCCCGGATACCTTCGTCCCCAA
>ERZ1673696.2043-NODE-2043-length-15077-cov-4.809613_pt1 | contig 15077 bp, 10 predicted proteins | sample MGYA00580226_ERZ1673696 | MGnify/ENA primary metagenome ERZ1673696 (study PRJEB41218, sample SAMN15661743) | gut metagenome | host: Homo sapiens | place: Canada: London | collected 2015-08-20/2019-03-30 | study: EMG produced TPA metagenomics assembly of... | reverse complement strand
ATCCGTTTTTAAAAGAGGCCGGTGCAGGCAGCTATATTATTTATTTCTGGTACCGCATCGATGTAAAGCATACTTTAAAGAACTATATGCTTGTCCGCGGCTTATCTTCCGATGCTTATCCGGACCCGGACGAATTCTATCCCGATATCCAGGATAAAGGCCAAGACAATTATTATGCTAACCTTCCCGGCAGTTCTGAGAATACCGGCGAAGAGTGGTTATATTATGTTTCCGAGCCTTTTGAAGTAGTAGAGGAGCAATTTGACGGAGACCATAACTGGTGGTTCTGTTTGGATAATTTCCCAAGCAGCGCCTTTGTATTCGATATCGATGATTTTTCTATTGTAAATGAAGATGATTTTGAAGAGCCTGCCGGCGAAGAAACCCCCGACACAGAGCTCACCTATCTCACCAGTGAAATGGAAGCCAACATTTTCCCTGCGGTAACTCCGGGCAGCGCAAATAATACAGGCGCTGATTCGTCTATACCTACCGCTACAGCGGCACCAGACGGAACCCTTACCACCGAAGAAAATGGTATGTCGACTACTACTGTTATTTTGATTGCCGCAACAGCTTTTGTTGTTGCAGGGATTGCAGCCGCTGCTATCACCATTCTTATAAAAAAGAAGAATTCGGCAAAATAATAAATAAATAGGGGTACCTGCAAATCAGGGTACCTCTATATTTTTTAGTATTTTTATAGGAGAATTTTTATGGACTTTACAAAAAAAATAAAAGAAAATGCTTCCAAGTATGGCTGTCTTCCCTTTTGGAGCTGGAACGACAAATTAGAAGAACAAGAGCTGCGTGAACAAATTCAAAACATGAAAGATATTTCTATGAGTGGATTTTTCATGCACGCGCGCGGCGGACTTTTGACCGAATATTGTTCGGAAGATTGGTACAACTGCGTAAATATCTGTGTAGATGAAGCCAAAAAACTGGGAATGGAGGCCTGGGCTTATGATGAAAACGGATGGCCCAGCGGTTTTGCCGGCGGAAAGCTGCTAAAAGATCCAAAAAATTTAGTAGCCTATCTGCTGGCTGACGAAGGTGCATTCAACCCCGACGCTTTCGCCGTATATGTTTTGGAAGACAACAAGGCCCGCCGCGTATTCAGCGATGAAGGTGAAAAAAACTATCTCAACATTACAAAAATATATTCCCCCAGCTATGTAGATGTTATGAATAAAGAGATTATTTCCGCCTTTATTCAGGAAACCCATGAACAATATAAAAAGCACGTAGGTGAAGAATTTGGTAAAACAATGCCCGGGTTCTTTACCGATGAACCGCAGTATTACCGCTATCACACTGCATGGTCTGACACCCTGCCGGTGTTGTTTGAACAGAAATATGGGTATAGTGTATTCGACGTACTGCCGGCATTGTTTGTGGAAATCGATTCCGCCAAAGAAATGCGGCATGACTATTGGCTGCTGTGCCATACTCTTTATACCGAAAATTTCGCCAAGCAAATCTATGATTGGTGTGATCAAAACGGTGTGCAGTCTACCGGCCATACGATCGAAGAGGCCTCACTCTCCTTTCAAATGAAATGCTGCGGCGGTGCTATGCCTTTTTATGAATATGAACATGTTCCCGGTATCGATCATTTGGGCCGTCACGTAGGTACGGACCTTTCTACCAAACAAATTGGTTCTGTGGCAGCACAGTTAAATAAGAAAAAAGTTTTAACCGAAACCTTCGCGCTGTGCGGCTGGGATGTTACGCCGTTAGAATTAAAGCGTATTGCTCAATGGCAGTATGTTGCAGGCGTCAATGTTATTTGTGCACACCTGTATCCCTATTCTGAGCGGGGCGAACGGAAATACGACTATCCTGCTCATTACAGCCGTCATCTTCCTTGGAATCGTTATCTGGCCGATTTCAATCGTTTCTTTGCCAATATCGGCAGCGCTATGTCTATGGGTACGGAAAATGCCAATGTATTGCTGCTGCATCCTATCCGTACGGTCTCCCTCTATTTTAAACGGGAAGATGAATCCTGCGTGGCAGAACTGGAAAAGAACTATCTGGACATTATGACTCGCTTTGGAGACCATCAAGTACAGTATCATTTCGGCGATGAATCCATTATGGCCCGTCATGGTTCTGTAGAAGGCACGCAGCTCATCATCGGCAGCTGCCGCTACGATTTTGTTGTACTTCCGCTAATTGAAACCATCGATTCTTCCACCGCCTGTCTGCTGAAGAAATACGTAGAAAACGGCGGAAAAATCTATTGTGAAGGGCCCGCACCTACCCGAATTGACGGTCGAATTGCAGATCTCTCTTGGCTGAAGCAAAATACCAGCTTCGAAGAAATTCTCGCAGCCCGTGAAGCGTCCCTAACGCTTGAAAACAAATGTTTGCCTCAGCTTCGCATGAATGTGCGCACCACCGAAAACGGACGGATCTTCTATATTACCAATCTGACAGATCAGCATCTGGAGAATGTTCATTTCCAGGTAAAAGCCTGCAGCGGACTAACGGAAATTGATATGCTCTCCTTAAAAACACTTCCGGTTGCTTTCCAAAAGACAGCCGACGGCATCGAAGCTGTATTATCGTTTACGGATTCCCAATCTTATTTCTTGATAGAGGATGCGAACGCAGCGGTAAAAAAAGCCGCCCCAAAACCGATTCCCGCCGGAAAAATTTCTGCCCAAAACTTTATTTTCGCGCAAATGCCTGAAAACTGCATCACTCTGGATTTTGCACAGCTCTCCTTTGACGGAATTACCTATGACGAAGTAAAATATATTAAACACATCCATGAAATTTTATTAAAGCGCCAATACGAGGGAGATGCCTATTTAAAATTTACGTTCCGGGCCGAAGAGATTCCTGCGGATTTAAAAGTTTGCATTGAACCGATGAAATTTAAACAAATCACAGTAAACGGTCATACCATAGAGCTTTCAAACGATTGGCGCATTCAATCCTGCTTTAAAACGGCGGATATCGCACAGTATGCGCATCCGGGAGAGAATGACATCATTCTGCATTTCAGCTATCATCAGGATCCACAAGTATATAAAGTACTTTTCCAAAGTGTCATGGAATCCCTACGGAACTGCCTTTCCCTTACAACGGAAATCGAAGCCATCTATCTTTTTGGCAGTTTTGGCGTATCCGCTACGGACCCGTTTACATATGGCGAACGCAACAGCTGTCTGACAAACGGCGGATTTACCTTAACCAAACAAAAACCAGAGATCAATTTAACAAATATCGTCCCTGATCTTTACCCCTTCTACGGCGGAAAAATTATAGTAGAAAAAACCTTTGATGCAGAAGAAGAGGGGCTGTACCGCATGAAGATCGACGGCCGTTATGCCCTTTGCGAAGTCACTGTCAACGATGTTCCCATCAAAACACTGTTCTTTGACCACTGCTGCGAAGCAGCGCTGAAACGCGGCAAAAATACCATCCGGCTGACGCTCTTCAATTCTCTCCGTAATACTTTCGGTCCGCTGCACCATCAGGATCCCGAAAGCTTTTGGACGGGACCTTTCAACTTCACTTTTGAAGGTACCTGGGGTGAGAATTCGCTGGCACCGGAGTTCAGACAAAGATATGCTTTTATCCGATTTGGCATCGACGATATTGAACTAAGTAAAATATAATCCAAAAAGCGCCGTTTTACGGCGCTTTCATTTTTTTACAAGAAAACAAGGGCACTTAAAAAAGCATAATATAGGGGCCTTTACCTATGGTGTCCAGCGTTTCTTCAGCTATTCGTTCTTTTTCCGATCACACTGGGGATCCCTTTCCCCACCTCTTTCTTATCTTTGACATTTCCTCCATAAATACTGTATTTTCGCAATATGTTAAAAACCATAAAAATTTTCTGCTTTTATGGTTTTTACATAGAAGGGATTTATTTCAAAAAAGATATATATATTTTTTTATTGGAATTTTTTACATTTTAGTCTTGACATTTTGAAAAATAAAGGATATAATTTTTAATATAATAATCAATGGAATAATAAGACATAAATGTAGATTTATGAAAATGAATAAATTATTATATATAATCTTGCAATTCAATATGATTTTTAGTATAATATAAATGTATGTTTTTTGAAGGAATAATGATGAAAGAAAGGAGATGATCAAACGTGTAATATTTTAAATAATACAGAAAGGTTCTTTGCAAAATATATCAAAAAATTGCAAAAGCCTGTTGGCAAGCACAAAAATCAATTATTTTAAACATAAGGAGGAAAAACATGCTCAGGCACGATTTTAAAAGAATCATTTATTCCTATGGTTTTTACATAGCGGTTGCTCTGTTTGTGGTTATGGGCATTCTTCAGCAGCTGAGTTATACTGACGGAAAAGCCCGGATGTTACAAACATTCGGCGTTACGAATTTCGGCTTTTTAAACCGATATATATCTTCGACCTGCGGCGATATTTCAGCGACACAAATGTCGTTCATGCTGCCGGTAATCTGCGCGATTCCCTGCGCGAACTTTTATTTGCAGGAATATAAAAGCAGATATCTGCGCAACGTGCTGATTCGAACCGGCAGGGGAAAATACTTTTTTTCAAAAGCCTTTACCTCCTTTATTACGGGCATGGCCGTTGTGCTGTGCGGCGAAATGATATTATTCATCCTTTGCTTTCTCATCGATCCCACTTCTTCCGTTCCGCTGTTTCAGTTGGATATGCTGTCGGATGATAATTTTTTAAAAACGCTTTATCAGGAAAACATACCGCTTTTCAGCCTTTTTGAATCCGCGAATTTAATTTTATTCGGCGGGGTATATTCTCTTTTGACCGTCAGTTTTTCGGCGCTGTGGAACAATAAGTATCTTGCCTATTCCACGGGTTTCTTATTTGCCAATATCGTCATTGATGAAATCCACCGGTACATAATGACGCCCTGGGTTACCTCCTGTGTTTGCGTATGGGCTTTGGAAACCTATCAAGATACGTATTCTGATGTTTTGATTCAATACGCAGCGCTTATTTTAATCAGTTTGGGGGTGTACGCTCTGTTCTTTTTCAGAAGGAGCAAAACAGATGTTTAAACGAAATATCACCATGATCGCAAACACGCTGCTGCGGATTCCGGGCTGGGTCATCATTGTATCCCTTTTAATTCCCGTTTATTTTATGTACGGCAGAGGAATTACGTTTTCCATATCGAACAACTTTTGGGAAAATATTTTTTGCGATTCCTATTTATTAAAATTATGGGTGCCGATGTCTCTTTTAGTGCTGCTGTCAGGCATCGGCATTGCCAAGGAAGACGACGCCACAAGATATTTACGAATGGGCAAACGGCAGACGGTAGCCCGCGTAAATTTGATTTCTGCTTTCGCGGCGGTTGTTCTTTTCGCCTTCGCTATTTTACTGATATACGCCCTGTTTTTTCGCCTGCGGAATCATATGTCGTTGGCCAATCAGTGGTCTCCGAACGTCCTTGCGACAGCAAATCTTGAAGAAGGATATGGCAATCTGTATCCCGCGCCGATTGTTATAAGAAACTTTTCTCCGATAGGGGCGGTGCTGATGGAAATGCTGTTTTTAATTATCTATTGTTTTTTTCTTGCCGTAGTCAGCATGACGGTCAACGCGCTGTTCAAGCAATCCATAGGCAGCATCATCTGCATTTTTTCGGTGATGATCGTATCGCTGTTCGGGGCAAGAAATTATCAGGAATTTTCTTTTTACCCGTTTTATAATGGTCATTTTAAAGCCTTAACGGAAATCAATAACTTTACCTTTGTTAATTATGCTATCCTCTATTGGGCCGCAGCATTAACACTGGCCATCACCATTTACTGCCTGGTGATGCGGAAGGTAGATCTGATCAGTCTTTCAAGAGAAAAATAAGCATAGGAGAGAGAAAAAATGAAAGAAGCGCTGCGAATTATTAATTTGTGTAAAACCATCAGCAAAAGAGAAATTTTAAAGAATATCAATTTAACGGTGAATATAGGGGATTCCGTAGGAATTGTAGGCGCGAACGGAAGCGGAAAAAGTATGTTGTTTAAAGCCATCTGTAACTTGATACGCCAACCGCGGGCGAGGTATATGTATTCGGGGAACGTGTAGGAACCAAGGGAAAATTCCCCGGCGATGTGGGGATATTGATTGAATCACCGGGGTTTTTGCCGAATTTAAGCGGGTTGAACAATCTTTCCCTGCTGGCAAGTATCCGGAACAATATCCAAAAAGAAGACGTGGAAAACGCTATTGCTTTAGTGGGGCTTGACCCTAAGGATAAGCGCCCCACCAAAAAATATTCCATGGGAATGCGCCAAAGGCTGAATATTGCGCAGGCGCTTATGGAAAAACCGAAATTTTTGATATTGGATGAGCCTATGAACGGCCTTGACAGGCAAGGCGTTGCCGATATCCACGCGCTTTTAAAAAAGCTGCGGGAAGAAGAAAAGCTTACCCTGCTTTTAACAAGCCATCATCCGGAAGATATTGAGGCGCTTTGCGATAAAGTGTATATCATGGATAACGGAATGTTAAGCGAGGAGTAGAGAAGTTATGAAAAAAATAGGAGTTATATTGATAAGTGTTGTTCTTTTGTCGGCCTCGGCAGGATGCAGGCAATCGGTTCCCTCAGGAGATTATAATCCTACAGCAACGCCCAGCGTCAGTATCAATGACGGAATCGTGACGTTTGAGAATACAGCAAAAGATGCGTATTCCGATGAATATCATAATTATGTGCATCAATTATATGAGGGGAACCGCCTATGGGCGGAAGATGATTCTGTATGTGTGGATTTTTTGACACAGAAGCTGGAATTTGAAAAAGCCGAATATCTTTATACCGATTCCATAAATCAGGAAACCATCAACGCGTGTATGGACTGGATTTCGTGCCTGTATGACACAAAGTATTACAAAGACAGGGAAATGTTCCAAAAAAATGTTGAATACAGGCTCCCTTATTTACAGGAAGGACTTGATTTCAGCAGTATGCTGGAAGAACATATCGAAACGCTTTCCGGCATTCAGCAAACTATATTATCTACTAACAATAATAAATACAACTTACAATGCATGGAATATTACAGGGATCCCCAGCAAAAGGATATCCGCGGATTAGTGCTTTCTTCATATTTTGTCGTTACCGGCGGCAGCTTTTATGAAGTGATCCCGCAGTATTATCAAAATCAAAAAAGATCCTACTCTAATTTTACCAGCGATGAAGAAGGCGTTTTTCAAGCAAGTCTGCCTGTTTATTTTACGGTATTTTTAAACGAACAAAACAAGATCATCGGCTGGCGGGAAGCGTATCAAACGGAAGAAAACGCCGCTGCTAAAAGATGCTTTTTAGCAACGGAGAATACGGTAAGCGTTCAAGAGGAAGTTCGGTATCTTCCGGTGATGGTGGATGAATCCTTTACCAAATACGTTTCTTTCTTCGAAACAGACCAAATGAAAGCAGCCCAGGCAAAGGCAATTGAAGCTTATAAATACCTGATTCAATTAAACGGAAATTGTTCCAACGATTATTTTCAGGGATTTTACGCGCTGTGCTCTCCCGGCTTAAAAGCGCAGCTGCAATCCGCCGGTATTTTGGAGCAAATGCTCCAGGATGCCCAAAAGTATAACGTAACCATTGCGCTGGACCCTGTAAGCGCCTCAAAGGCGGAAACTCTATCAACAGGGTTTATAAAGGGCTATAAGGATACCATCTACGGGGATGTTTATATAATAGAAAAATATGTTTATATGCAAAGCGGCAGCGAGGCGTTCAATCAAAAATATGCCCTGCCTCCGGATAAAGGAAATGCAACCTTTCGTTTTTACATAAGCTATAACGAGGGAACGCCTCAACTTGTGGCTTTTAGAATTAACGCCTCCTCCCAGTTATCACCGTTTGAAAACTATGATCAAATCTGGGCGGGAAATTGGGATAACGGATAATACCGAGAAAACAATTCGCATATGAAATATACAAAAAGGAGAGATAAAAACATGAAAAAATTGCTGAAGTTATTCGCGGTATGCTCCATTGTACTTGCGGCCGTTTCCGTGGCCGGTCTTTGCGCGGCGGATAATGCCGACGCGGCGCCGGTTCAGCCCGCCGCCGCGACTTACGGAGGGCTGGATATCGGTTCCTACGGCTGGACCTCTCCGGAGGCATATACTTGGGATACAAATATACTCTATTCCGTTGCCAGATATAAGAACACCACTATGGATCATGCGGGAAACGTCTGCTATTCGGCTGAAAGCGTCGGCGGAGGTTGGGCAAAATGGTACGTCCACTGCGTCAGCGACGGTGAAAACGCAACCGAGGATGCCTATATCCGCGGCGGCTCCTATGAAACAAATACGGCAGATTACTATTACTCCTACGGCACCAAAGGATATACGAACAAACTTCATATCGAAGGACATCGTGGCTCCATGGGCGCCGGTATTTATGTTTCTAAGGCAGCCTGGTGCCCTGACGGAAATACGGAAACTATAACAAACTACATTAAAAGCAGACTGTAATTGCAAAAACTCCGTAGTTCTATAATTAACTTATTCAAACAATATTATTTCATATGTGATTGTTGAAAATCCGGCATATTGCCGGATTTTTTTCTGCCGGAACAGAACTTTTGCTTTCCTTTCTTTTTGCATTTTTCTTCTCCCGTAAAAAAACGTTTTCATCAAAAAAATACAGGTTCAACTTGTATTTTTGTACAGTTCTTTCCGTTTACCGTAAATTCCTGTTCCCCCGCTGCATATTGGATAAAAAAAGCTCCCAGATAAATATCTGAGAGCATTCTTCAGGTATCCGCTTATTTTTCTTCCTCAATAGCCGCCTGTGCAGCCGAAAGCCGAGCAATCGGTACACGGAAGGGCGAGCAGGAAACATACGTAAGGCCAATGCTGTGGCAGAATTTAACCGTGGAAGGATCTCCGCCATGCTCGCCGCAGATGCCCAGCTTGATATCGGGGCGCGTGCTGCGGCCCAATTCAGCAGCCATCTTTACCAGCTTACCTACGCCAACCTGATCCAGCTTGGCAAACGGATCATTCTCATAGATTTTCTTATCATAGTAAGCATCCAGGAATTTACCGGCGTCGTCACGGCTGAAGCCGAACGTCATCTGTGTAAGGTCATTGGTACCAAAGCTGAAGAACTCCGCCTCCTTAGCAATTTCATCCGCCGTAAGGGCAGCTCTGGGGATTTCAATCATCGTACCTACCTTGTATTTCAGATTGCTGCCGGCGGCCTGAATTTCAGCATCTGCAGTATCAACTACGATTTTCTTCACATAAGCAAGCTCTTTAACCTCGCCGACAAGAGGAATCATGATTTCGGGCACAATCGTCCACTCCGGATGTGAAGCCTGTACCTTCAGAGCCGCGCGGATAACTGCCTTCGTCTGCATTCTTGCAATTTCAGGATACGTTACCGCCAAACGGCAGCCACGATGGCCCATCATGGGGTTGAACTCGTGCAGGGAAGCAATAATTGCCTTAATCTGCTCTACGGTCTTACCCTGAGCTGCAGCCAATGCTTCAATGTCCTTTTCCTCGGTAGGAACAAACTCATGCAGCGGAGGATCCAGGAAACGAATCGTTACCGGATAGCCCTGCATCGCCTCGTAAATTGCTTCAAAGTCGCCCTGCTGCATCGGAAGCAGCTTTTCAAGGGCCTTTTCTCTCTGCTCAACGGTATCGGAGCAAATCATTTCACGAATCGCGGCAATTCTGTCGCCCTCAAAGAACATATGCTCGGTACGGCAAAGGCCAATGCCCTGTGCGCCCAATGCATATGCCTGCTTGGCATCACGGGGTGTATCAGCATTGGTTCTTACAATAAGCTTTTTATACTTATCCGCCCACTCCATAATACGGCCGAACTCACCGCCGATGGAAGCGTCTACCGTGGGGATAATTCCCTCATACACATTACCGGTGGAACCGTCAATGGAGATATAATCGCCCTCCACAAACGTCTTTCCGCCCAGTACGAATTTTTTATTTTCTTCATCCATATTGATGGCCGAGCATCCGCTTACGCAGCAGGTGCCCATGCCGCGGGCAACAACCGCCGCGTGAGAAGTCATACCGCCGCGCACGGTCAGGATGCCCTGGGAAGCCTTCATGCCTTCAATATCCTCGGGGCTTGTCTCCAGGCGAACCAAAACAACTTTTTCGCCTCTTGCCGCCCACTCCTTCGCGTCGTCTGCCGTAAATACGACCTTACCGCAGGCCGCGCCGGGGGAAGCCGCCAAAGCCTTTGCCATCGGAACCGCTTCCTTTAACGCCTTTGCATCAAACTGCGGGTGCAGCAGCGCATCCAGGTTTCTCGGGTCGATCATGCAAACGGCTTCTTTTTCGGTAATCATGCCTTCATCAACCAAATCGCAGGCGATCTTCAATGCGGCAGCCGCAGTTCTCTTACCGTTTCTGGTCTGAAGCATATAGAGCTTTTTATCCTCAATGGTAAACTCCATATCCTGCATATCTCTGTAGTGATTCTCCAGCGTATTGCAGATGCCAACAAACTGCTCGTATACTTCGGGCATAACTTTTTTAAGCTCATCAATGTGCTGCGGTGTACGAACACCGGCAACAACGTCTTCGCCTTGTGCGTTCATCAGGAACTCACCAAACAGCTTCTTCTCACCAGTTGCAGGGTTACGCGTAAAGGCAACGCCCGTACCGGACGTATCGCCCATGTTACCAAAAGCCATCATCTGTACGTTAACCGCCGTACCCCAGGAATACGGAATATCATTGTCGCGGCGGTAAACATTGGCGCGGGGGTTGTCCCAGGAACGGAAAACCGCCTTAATAGCGCCCATCAGCTGCTCTTTGGGATCCGTGGGAAAATCCGTGCCGATTTTGCTCTTATATTCAGCCTTAAACTGATTTGCCAGCTCTTTCAGATCCTCGGCAGTCAGCTCAACATCCTGCTCAACGCCCTTTTTCTCTTTCATCTGGTCAATCAGCTGTTCAAAATACTTTTTGCCGACTTCCATAACAACGTCGGAATACATCTGGATAAATCTTCTGTAGCAGTCCCAAGCCCATCTGGGATTGTTGGATTTCTTTGCAATAACCTCAACAACTTCTTCATTCAAGCCCAGGTTCAGAATGGTATCCATCATACCCGGCATGGAAGCGCGCGCACCGGAGCGAACCGAAACCAAAAGGGGATTTTCCTTATCGCCGAACTTTTTGCCGGTGATGCCCTCCATCTTTTCGATATACTCCATAATCTGCGCCTGAATCTCATCGTTGATCTGCTGCCCGTCCTCATAGTACTGGGTGCAGGCTTCGGTTGAGATGGTAAAGCCCTGCGGCACCGGCAGGCCAAGGCCTGTCATTTCCGCAAGGTTTGCGCCCTTGCCGCCAAGAAGGTTGCGCATGGTGGCATTGCCTTCGCTGAAAAGGTATACATACTTTTTCGACATATTTTTCCTCCTAAAAATGCGAGCTTCTGCTCGTTCTTTCATAGACATGCTTTACATACCTTCAGTATTATAAAATAGATTGCAAATATTGGCAACCGTTTTTTACAGCAAATCATATTTTGCAAGATAATCCATAATCTTCACCCTGCCCTCAAAAAAATATGAAGCATAGCCGCACACAGCAAAGTACAGTTCCTTTGCCTGCCGGGCAGTGGGTTTTAGCAAGAAAGCATCGTTTACACTCCCTTGCAGAATCCGCCGCATGTAAAAAAGACATCCACCCGTTATTGGCGGATGTCCGCCCCCAGCACACCGGCTGCAGCAAATACCGCCGGCCTGCGGCTCAAGATATAAAAGATCTTCTCTCCTTCCGCATCGGCTGCAATATTCCAATTCCGGCATATATCCCATAACTGCACAAAGTTTAAGTAAAAACACCGAAAGAACCAACGCTGCAGAGTATTGGGGATCCCGCAGCTTATCCAAACACCGCAAAAGCAGCAAAAACAACTCCGGTGCGGCCTCATTTTCCGCAGCTGTTTTATCACAGAGTTTCAGCATCAAAGATCCCGCACTGAAGCGATCGAAAGCCTCCCGCAATTTATGAAAGCTTTCAATACTATCAAAAGCAATTACCGTAAAACGTCCCCGCGTTTCATTCAGCACATATGTACCAAAGGCAAAAAGCTCCGTGCCCGCACGGAGCTTTGAAGCCTGCTTTTTTACCCCCCGGGCCGAAACCGTCAATTTGCCTTTTTCCGGAGAAAGCAACGTTAAAATCCTGTCACTTTCCTTATAATCCACCCTGTTTAAAACAATCGCCTGCAGCTTTACTGCTTCTCCCAATTTTCTTCCCGTTCCTTTAAAATACCACGGGCCGTATAATAAAACGGATCCCCTGTTTTTAAAAACATTTTCATCAGCGCTCGGTCCAAATCCTTGCTCATACGATCACCGCTTTCTTTATTTTATTATTATTGTTGCACAGTTCTGACTGTATTATTCACCATAGCCCAATTCTTTTAAGACAGCACCGGAATTTCTCCAATTTTGCCGTACCTTTACAAACAATTCTAAATAAATTTTTGCATCCAGCAAGGCTTCCAGCTCCTGCCGTGCTTGCGTTCCAATCTCCTTTAACATACTGCCGCCTTTCCCGATTACAATTCCCTTATGGGACTCCCTCTCGCACACGACGTCCGCACAAATATGAAGATTTCCATTCTGCTGTTCTTTCATCTGCGTAATGGAAACACCGATGCCGTGAGGAATTTCCTCATTCAGCAGCAAAAGAGCCTTTTCGCGAATAAGTTCCGCAGCCAAAAAACGCTCGGGAAAATCACAAACCATATCCTCGGGAAAATATTGGGGTCCTTGAGGAAGATGCTCTATAATCATTTTCAAAAGTTCCTGGCATCCCTCCCCTGTTTCTGCCGAAAGAGGAATGATCGGTAAGTCAAATACAGCAAGTTTTGCAAGCGCCTCCAGCACTTTTTCCCTTTCTACACAATCAATTTTGTTCAAAACGACCGCACAGGGAACCTTTAATGCGGCATATTCCCGGAGAATATGCTCATCCGTATTCCCCACAGGCTGCGTAATATCCAGCATCACCACCGTAAAATCCGCGCCGGCGGACGCTTCCTTTTGGGCTTTTACCATATATTCATTCAGTTTGCATTTCGGCTTATGAATACCCGGTGTATCCAAAAAAACAATCTGATATTCCGGCTGAGTTAAGATTCCGCGGATGCAGTTGCGCGTTGTCTGCGCCTTGGGCGATACGATAGCGATTTTTTGCCCCACAAAATGATTCATTAAAGTAGATTTTCCCACATTCGGCCGGCCGCATAAAACGCAAAAGCCGGATTTAAATTCTTTCATCGGTTTTCTCCTTTTTTTCTGGGCCAGATCAAGCACTTGGGGCCAAAGCCGATCAAATCCGTACGGCCCGCCTGCATCAGTGCCTGTTTAACAATCTCATAATTCTGAGGTTTCTTATACTGAAGCAGCGCGCGCTGCATCTTTTTTTCCCGTATTGTTTTAGCAACATACACCTTTTGCATGGTTCGAGGATCCATCTCCGTATAATACATGCACGTAGAAAGTGTGCCGGGCGTAGGATAAAACTCCTGAACCTGCTCGGGATTAATTCGATGATCACGCAGATATTCCGCTAATTTGATTGCTTCCTTTAAATCACTGCCGGGATGGCCGGAGATCAAATACGGCACCAAATATTGCTCCTTGCCTATTTTGCGATTCATTTGCGCATATTGCCGGCAAAACTCCTGATAAATCTTTTCTCCCGGTTTGCCCATTAGAGAAAGTACTTTATCGGAAATATGCTCCGGTGCTACCTTCAACTGCCCGGAAACGTGAAATTCGCAAAGCTGACGCAAAAACTGCCGCCCGTGCTTTTGATCCGCCAGCATACAATCAAACCGCAAACCAGAACGGATAAATACCTTTTTTACTTTTGGAAGCGCCCGCAGTTTTTCCAAAAGGTGCATATATTTTTCATGATTTGGCCGGAACGCCGGGCATATCTGCGGATACAAGCACTGCCTTTCGCTGCATGCGCCCTCTTTTTTTTGCCTTTCGCACCCGCCGCCATAAAAGTTGGCTGTAGGGCCGCCTACATCGTGGATATATCCCTTAAACCCCGGCAAAGAAGTCAACAGCTTTGCCTCCTTTACCACAGATTCTTCACTGCGGCTCTGCAATACACGCCCCTGATGAAACGTAATGGCGCAAAAAGAACACGCACCGGCGCAGCCGCGGTTGGCCGTAATGGAAAACTCCACCTCAGAAATCGCCGGAATCCCACCCAATGCGTCATACATCGGATGCGGCCGACGGGTATACGGCAAAGCATACACAGCATCCAGCTCCCGCTGCGTCAGCGGCTCCGCCGGCGGATTGACTGCTACATAACTCTTTCCGTGCTTTTGCAGCAAGGTTTTTCCCGAAAGATGATTTTGATTTTGCATTTGCGTCATAAATGCGCGGCAATAGCTCTGTTTGTTTCTTTTAACCTCTTCAAAGCTTTCAATCTCCAGCCCGTTATAGATCTGTTCCGGTGTTTCCGTCAAATATGCCGAGCCGTTGATATACGTAACCTCTTTGATATGCAAACCGCCATCCAAGGCATCGGCCATTTGTACAATGGATTTTTCGCCCATACCGTAAAGCAGAAGATCCGCGCCGCTGTCCACCAAAATAGACGCGCGCACCTTATCATCCCAGCAATCATAATGGGCAAATCGCCGCAGGCTGGCTTCTACCCCGCCGATAACAATCGTCATATTTTTATACGCCTGACGAATACAGTTGCAGTATACGATATCGGCTCTATCAGGCCGAAGGCCTATCTTGCCGCCCGGAGAATACGCATCACTGCTGCGCCGCTTATGGGAGGCCGTATAGTGATTGACCATCGGATCGATATTGCCCGAACTTACTAAAAAACCCAAACGTGGCCTACCGAATTCTTTAAACTGCGCGATATCGTGCCAATCCGGCTGGGCCAGAATCGCGACCTTATAGCCATGGCTTTGCAGCACCCGCGAAATAATAGCCGGTCCAAAACTGGGATGATCCACATACGCATCGCCGATCACATATACAAAATCCGGTCTTTCCCAGCCGAGTGCTTCGCAC
>ERZ1673696.2034-NODE-2034-length-15124-cov-35.169553_pt1 | contig 15124 bp, 12 predicted proteins | sample MGYA00580226_ERZ1673696 | MGnify/ENA primary metagenome ERZ1673696 (study PRJEB41218, sample SAMN15661743) | gut metagenome | host: Homo sapiens | place: Canada: London | collected 2015-08-20/2019-03-30 | study: EMG produced TPA metagenomics assembly of... | reverse complement strand
TAGAGTTCGAGCCGCTTATTCCCAATCGGAGTAAGCGGCTCTTTTCATTTCAGGTATAGCTTTCCGCCAAAGATTTTTCCTTGAAATGGCGGTTGTTTTCCAGCAGCTCATCAAAAGTTACAGGCTTAAAGCTGTTTATATCCACACCGGCATTCAAAACATTCTCCCGTGCGGCAATCAGCGGCCAGAAGTCTGCCCTCGTATCATTATGAATATGCCCGTGGATCATATATGACCGCTTCGCGTGCTTCCACGAAAGCATCGGGTAATGGCATAGCGTTAAAGAGCGCTTTCCGTCCGAGGTTTCCAAAAACTTGTCCACGCTGAAAAAATACCTTGCGTAGTCAAACTTCGTCATCCACGAGCCGTCGTGGTTGCCGACGATCAGCCGCTTCTTGCCCTTCAACCGCTTCAGGATTCCCTCCGCATTGGTGCTGCGGAAAAACATATCCCCAAGAATATATACCGTATCGTTTCCGGTCACTCTATCGTTCCAGTTTTGAATCATCGCCTCGTCCATTTCCTCGGCGGAGGCAAAGGGACGGTCGCAGAACCGGATGACATTGTAGTGACCGAAATGCGTGTCTGCCGTAAAATAAATCATCGTGTATCATCTCCCATATATAAAGTAAAAGCAGAACTGCTCACCGAACAGCCCTGCGAGAAATCAAGATAGCCCTGTGCTATCCCCGTTTTCGTCTGAACTGACCGCATTTCGTTATGAAGGCAAAAGTCCGGGAGGACAGACCGAGCCTGCTTTTTATTTCTTTGCTTCTGTTGCTGCCGTTCGTCATAGCTCTTGCCCTCCTTCCATAAGCCTGACCACAGTATACTATATAAATATGAACAAGTAAATCATTCAAACGCAAAGCCGCTTTTCCGTTCTCGGAAGGGCGGCTTTTTTGCTTTCCAAGGGGCACGAAAAAACTTTTCAACCTTTTTTGAAAAACACCCTCAAAAATCGCTTCCTTATTCAGAGTAAGTGAAGGGGTTCTTTCCCAACCACAATCGGGAGCCGCTTCGTGAACCTTGAAAATTGAATATACAGGCACTTGGGACATTACTTCTGATGATTAGCCCGAAGATGGGTACGCCGTGACTTCTCCTTACCGGAGGACGAGCGAGAACCCCCGATCTGAAACCCGGATTGCCACCGGGACGGCGATGACAGTCAGAAGGATAATGATACTTCTCTACGGAGCTGGCGGAGAACCCGGCAGAGGTGAAAGCCCTATGACACGGTGCAGCACACCGTGACCCAAGTGTTTCCCGGAAGGCGAAAGCCGCCGCAGGGGGCGTTGAGAACAAATACTGCGGACATATCCGGCAAGGCAACGAAAATGCAGAGGTTCACATCTACCGTTTCGTAACGGAGGAAACCTTTGATGCCTACTTGTATCAGCTCGTGGAAGGCAAGCAGAAGTTCGCTTCGCAGATAATGACCAGTAAATCGCCGGTGCGATCCTGCGAGGATATTGACGAAACCGCACTGTCTTACGCTGAAATCAAAATGCTGGCGACCGGCAATCCCCACATCAAAGAGAAGATGGACTTGGACATTCAAGTTCAGAAGCTGCGGCTCTTAAAGTCCAGTTTCCTTTCCGAAAAATATGCTTTGGAGGATAAGATCATCAAGTTCTATCCGCAGGAGATCGCACGGCGCTCTGATGTAATTGCGGGATTAAAATCCAATATTGAAAGAGTGGCAGAGCACCCAAAGCCGTCTGATGAAACCTTTGTGGGTATGACGGTCAAGGGTGCTTTCTATTCAGAGAAAGCGGATGCCGGCAACGCCATCTTGGAGGCGTGTAAGGCAATGACAAATCCCGACCCCATCCACCTCGGTGAGTACCGTGGCTTTACGATGGAGCTGTACTTTGAAGCAAGAGAATACAAAGTGCGGCTCAAGGGTGAGCTTGGCTATCCCGTAACCCTCGGCACGGACACCTTCGGTAATATCACCCGCTTGGATAATGCGCTGGAGGGGCTTCCAAAGCGTTTGGAGATGAACGAAATGGAGCTTGATAACCTCAAAAAGCAGTTTGAAACTGCAAAGGTCGATGTGGAAAGACCGTTCCCGCAGGAGGAAGAATTGAAAGCCAAGACCGACCGGCTGAACGAACTCAACGCCCTGCTCAATGTGGATAAGCGTGAGAACGAGATCGTCGGCGGTGAACCCGATGAGGGTGAAGAACTGCCCGAAAAGAAACCGAGGGACTTGGAAAGATAGCCGAACCTCTTGACAATCGTTATCATATATGATAACATTATAATGGATCAGAAGGGAGGGTTTTGTATGACCGAAAAGGAACTGTTGGCGGCAAGGCAAAGCATTGTGCAGAAGCTGACGCAGGCAAGACTGGAAAAAGGATTGTCGCAGGAGCAGCTTGCAAAGCGCATCGGAACCCAGCGTTCCAACATCTGCCGCATCGAAAAAGGAACACAAAATCTCTCCCTTGACCTGATGATCAAGATCGCAGAAGCGCTTGACAAGGATGTGTCCGTAATGCTTGAGGAAAGGAGCAGCACAATGGAAAAAGTATATAGCCTGCGCCTTTATGATGAAACCCTGCTGACCTTCACGCTGGAGGAAAGAGGCTTGGAGGGCTTGCAGGCGACAATTCTTCACACCGAAACGGCAAAGCAAAAGCTGTTTCCCCTCGACTTGGAGCTGACAAACGAGGGCGTTGTGAAGTGGCTGGAACGACGGGTGATTCCGAAGAACCGGCAGTTTGTAGACGAAATCTTAAAGACGCTGGGGCTGAGCGTAAACAACACGAAGGGCATCATTGATGTCTGTATGGGGCTGTCCCTCAACGATAGCTACTGGGTCGTCCCCGCCGACTTTGGCGGCAAGTATGCCGATTATAACCTCTATGAAAACCGCTTCTCCGAAGCACTGTCGCTGGTGGCTTATACCGGCGTGGGCGGCAGTCGGGAGGCATTCTCCACCTCGCCGGAGCTGACTACCAACGGTATGCTGCGGAAGGCTTGGAGGTTCGTGGAGTGCGACGGCATCTATCTGTATAAGGGCGGCACGGAGGGGGCTGCGAACACCGGAAACGAGCCGTACAGCGAGTATTATGCCTGTCAGATCGCAGACAAGATGGGCATCGGCTGCGTACAGTACGACTTGGAAAACTGGAAAGGTATCCTTGCCTCCAAGTGCCGGCTGTTCACGGATATTGATACCTCTTTCGTCCCTATCGGGCGTATTCTCCGCAAGACGACGCTGAAAGCCTGCCTTGATTATTACAAGACCTTGGGCGACGAGTTCTACGAGCAGCTTTGCAGTATGCTGGTTTTCGATGCCCTGATTTACAACGAGGACAGACACTTCGGCAACTTCGGCTTACTGCGGAACAATCACACGGGCGAAATTATCGCCCCTGCACCCATCTTCGATAACGGCTTGTCGCTGTTCAACTATGCAATGCCGGATGATTTCAAGAACCTGCGTGCGTATGCAAAGACCCGTTCCAATCCCTACCGCATTTCCTATGAGGATGTGTGTAAAGAGGTAATGGGTGCAAAGCAGAAAGCGCAGCTGCGGCGAATGGTGGACTTCAAGTTCACCCGTCATCCGTCCCTCAATTTGCCGGAGCAGCGGCTGACAGCCATTGAAAAACAACTTGGAGAGCGTACACGAGAGCTGCTCTCCATTCCGGTTCAGAGAAGTACAAAGCGCAAAAACGAGCCGGAAAGATGATCCGTCTGCGGTATGGGAGCAACCCCATACCGCAGATACTTATCAGCCGCCCATCCAGACCGGTATGAGATTCCCGTAAAAAATACCACCTATGTTCCTAAAACAACCACCTATCGAGAATCGGTAGAAATATTTAACGAGTGGTATGCTGCTCAAACGAGCAAGAAAATCCGTGCGGTATGGAAGAACAAGGCGGCAAACGGCAAGCGGGTCAGTTCCTCCGTCCCATTCGGCTATCTCAAGAACCCACAGGATAAGGAGGACTGGCTGGTAGACGAACCGGCAGCGGATATTGTGCGGAAAATCTACGCACTCTGCCTTGACGGGCGAGGTCCGTTGCAGATCGCAAAGCAGCTTGAACAGGAAAAGGTTCTCATCCCTTCCGCCTATTACGCTTCGCTTGGCAGAAAAACAAGAAAGCAGTATACCCACCCATACGCTTGGGATCAGAAAACCGTCGCCGGTATTCTTGCCAATCAGCAGTACACGGGCTGCACCGTGAACTTTATGACCACCACGGTCAGCTACAAGGTTCACAAGACCGTGTATAATCCAAAGGACGAGTGGCAGATCATCCCGAACACTCAGCCTGCCATCATCGACGAGGACACCTGGAAACGAGTACAGGAGCTTCGTGAGAACCGCATCCGTCCGACAGCAACGGGTAGGACAAGCCTTTTTTCCGGCAAAGTGTTCTGTGCGGACTGCGGTTCAAAGCTCCATTTCTGTGCCGCCAAGAGCCTTAACGCCAATCAGGAGCATTACCGCTGCGCCAACTACAAAAGCGGCAGAGGAAACTGTCAGATACACTATATCCGCAATGTAGTGCTGGAAAAGATCGTGCTGGAAGCTATCAACAGCTTGGCGGACTTCGTTAGATGCTATGAACCGGTGTTTCTATACCTGATGGCGCAGAAAGACATCGTATCCAAGCGGACGGAAACAAACAGGCTCAAGTCCTCCATTGAAAGCGGAAAGCGGCGTATTCAAGACCTTGACAAGCTGATAGAGCGCATCTATGAGGATCAGGTCCTCGGCAACATCTCAGCCGAACGCTATGCAAGAATGTCGATCAATTACGAAAACGAGCAGAGGGAGCTTGTCAAAAGGGTCGATGAGGACGAGAAAAGGCTTGTCAGTATAGAACAGACAAGCCTTGACCTGAAAACCCTGCTGAAAGTCCTGCGAAGCAGCACGGCATTTGAGGAACTGACGCCAACGCTTGTCAACTCGCTGATACGGAGGATTGAGGTTCACAACAACGACAAGTCAAGCGGTCACTGCTCTGTGAAGGTGGACATCTACTTCACAGCCATCGGACTGATTGACATTCCCACAGAGGACGAGATCAAAAGCCTGATGGAGAAAATACAGTCAAACCCGCAGGAATACAGGCTTACAGCCTAATAGAGAAAACGGTGCAACCCCGAAAACGGGGTTACACCGTATCCCTTTCAAAAAACATCCTTACGGGGCTTTGGCTAAGGCAGCCCCTTTTGCCGTTTATTTCAGACTTGTCAAAAAAGCCTTTTTTGACAAGCTGAACCGGACTCCGGCAGACGCCGGAGTCCGGTTTTTTATACCCCGGTGTACCGGGAAAGGAACTGGCGGGTGCGCTCCATCCGGGGATGGTTGATCACCTGCCGGGGGTCCCCCTGCTCCACGATGACGCCGCCGTCCATGAAGATCAGCCGGTCCGCCACGTCCCGGGCGAAGGCCATCTCGTGGGTCACCACGATCATGGTGGTGCGGCGGTCGGCCAGCTGGCGGATGACCCGCAGCACCTCGCCGGTAAGCTCTGGATCCAGGGCGGAGGTGGGCTCGTCGAAGCACAGCACGTCCGGTTCCATGCACAAAGCCCGGGCGATGGCCACCCGCTGCTTCTGGCCGCCGGAGAGCTGGTGGGGATAGTGGCCCGCCCGGTCGGACAGGCCCATCTGCTTCAGCAGAGCCAGCCCCCGGTCCCAGATGTCCGCCTCCGATTCGCCGGGTGCCTTGACCAGACGCCTGGCCAGGGTCACATTTTCCAGGGCGGTGTACTGGGGAAACAGGTTGAAATCCTGGAACACCAGACCGAAATGCAGGCGCTTTTCCCGCAGCTCCCGCTCCCGCACCGGGGGGCGGGACCCGTCCAGCAGGGTCTGGTCCCGCAGGGAGATCACCCCGGCGTCCGGCCGCTCCAGGAAGTTCAGGCACCGCAGCAGGGTGGTTTTTCCGCTGCCGGAGGAGCCGATGACGGACAGCGTCTCCCCTTCCGGCAGGTCGAAGCTCACATCCCGCAGCACCCGGGTGCTGCCGAAGGATTTTTCCAGGTGCGCAACGCTCAGATAGGACATGTGCTCCTCCTTTCAGCGGAAAAAGCTCAGACGGTGCTCCAGATACCGGAACAGCAGCGTCAGAAGCCCCACAAACAGCAGATAGTATACCCCGGTATAGAACAGGGGCCAGGTGATCCCGGCGGTCTTCACATAGTCCTCACCGGCCTTGGTCAGCTCCACGATGGCGATGATCCGGGCCAGGGACGTGTCCTTCACCAGGGTGATGATCTCGTTGGACATGGGAGGCAGGATCCGCTTCACCACCTGAAGCAGGGTGATTTTGAAGAAGATCTGGCGGCGGGTGAGACCCAGCACCTGACCGGCCTCCCGCTGACCCGCCGGGACGGCCTGGATGCCGCCCCGGTAGATCACGGAGAAATAGCAGGCGTAGTTCAGTACAAAGGCCACGGTGCACGCCAGCATCCGGTTGCTGCCCCAGATGTTGTGACCGAACCACAGGCCGGGGCCGTAGAAAATGATGATCAGCTGCAGCACCAGGGGCGTGCCCCGGATCACCCACACCAGGGCGTCGAACAACGCCCGCACCGGGCGGCAGCGGCTCATGGAGCCCAGGGCCACCAGCAGGCCCAGCGGCAGGGAGAACGCCAACGTCAGCCCAAACAGGACGGCGGCCTGGCGCATCCCCTGCAGCAGGGAAAGGGTTACGGTCCAGAACATGGCCTTATGCGGCGGGGACCACGATGACCTGGGCGTTGCAGCAGTAGGCGGGGGTGCAGGTCATGGCGGTCTGCACGCCGTCGGTGAGGGTCATGCCGTTCCACACCACGTCGATGGCCTTGCTGTTGAGCTCATTGACCTTCTGGCCCCACTCAATGATGACGAACTCCACGTCCACCCCCAGGCGCTGGGCCACCAGCCGGGCCAGCTCCGCGTCAAAGCCGGTCCACTGGCCGTTGTCGTCCTTATAGTCCATGGGGGCAAACTCCGTGATGCCCACCACCAGGGTGCCCTTGCCCCGGATATAAGCCACGTCGCCGCCGGCATCCTCGGTATAGCCGGTCTGGGGCATCTCCGCCAGCAGGTCCTCCCGGATGCCGAACTGCCGGGCCAGGGTCTGGGTGGTGCCGTCCTGATAGGCCTCGGCCAGAACGGAGGTGATGAAGTCGGCCAGGTCAGAGCCCTGGCGGCAGCCGATGCCGTACTCCTCCTGGGTGAGGCTGTCGGTATAGGTCAGGTTGGGATAGCTGGTGTCGGGCCCGATCATGGCCCCGGCCATCAGTAGGTCGATGACGGCGGCATCGGAGGTGCCGGCGGCCACCTCCATCAGGGCGGCGGCCTGATCCTGGACACTGTTGACGGTCCAGCCCTTCTCCTTGGCCACCTCCTCACCGGCGGACCCGGCCTCCACGGCGTAGACCATGGTTTTCTCGTCGGCGTCGGTGTTGGTGTTCTTCGGGCCGCAGGCGGCCATGGTGGCGGTCATAGCCAGCAGCAGGAGCAGGCACAGTCCGCGGCGGATGATATTTTTCATGATTTCCTCCATTCCCCGGCCCCTACCGCCGGGTAATTTAGTATGCTAATACGCTACCACACTACCGAGATAAAGTAAAGATGGGAAAAGCCACAAATTTGTCCGGCGGCGGCTGCGTAATTTGCACGAACGACACAAAATGGCAAAAAGTACGCGCGACACGGACAAATGCCTGCGATTTGGACGGACGGCAGCGGGGCATGCTAAAGGGGAGAGGAGGCGCGCATGGACATTTTTGACGGATTGACCGCCCTGGGCGGACTGTGCCTGTTTCTGTTCGGCATGCAGATCATGGCGGAGGCGCTGCAGCGCCGGGCCGGGGGACGGCTGGAGGGCCTGCTGCGGCGGATGACTCGCAGCCGCTGGGCGGGGTTTTTCACGGGCCTGGCGGTGACGGCGGCGGTGCAGAGTTCATCGGCGGCCATGGTGATGGTGGTGGGCTTCGTGAACTCCGGTATGCTGACCCTCCGCCAGGCGGTGGGGGTCATCATGGGCACCAACGTGGGCACCACGGTGACACCCTGGCTGCTGAGTCTGGGAGGGCTGGAGGGCGGCGGCGTCCTGGGGCGGCTGCTGCGCCCGGCGGGCTTTGTGCCGCTGCTGAGTCTGTGGGGCATTGCGGCGTATCTGGCCGGAAAGGGCAGCCGCCGGGACACCGGCCAGGCCCTGCTGGGCTTTGCCGTTCTGATGCAGGGCATGGAGATCATGACTGCCGCTGTATCGGGCCTGGCCCGGGCGGAGGGGTTCCGGCAGCTGTTCACGGCCTTCGGCAACCCCCTGCTGGGGGTGCTGGCCGGGGCGGTGCTGACGGCGGTGATCCAGTCCAGCTCCGCCTCGGTGGGGATATTGCAGGCCCTGGCCGCCAGCGGTCAGGTTACGGTGGGGGCCGCCATCCCCATCGTCATGGGCCAGAACATCGGCACCTGCGTCACGGCGATGCTGTCCTCCGTGGGGGCCAGCCGCAGCGCCCGGCGGGCGGCTCTGGTGCATCTGCTATTCAACCTGGCCGGGGCGGGTATCTGGCTGGGGGTGTTCTGGCTGGTGAAGGCGCTGGCGGCTCCGGCCATTCTGGACCGGGCCGTGACCCTGCCGGGGGTGGCCGTTATCCACACGGCCTTCAACCTGCTGTGTACGGCGGCGCTGTTTCCGGCGGCGGGCCTGCTGGAGCGGGCGGTGCTGCGGCTGCTGCCCGGAGAGGAGACGCCCTCCGCGGAGCCGGATCCCCGTCTGCTGGCGGCTCCGGCGGCGGCCCTGGAAAGGTGCCGGGAGCTGACCCTGGAAATGGCGGACCTGGCCCGGGACAACCTGCGCCGGGGGATTCAGGCCCTGACGGAGGTGCACCCCGACTCGGCCCGGGAGCTGCGGCGGCAGGAGGAGCGCATCGACGGCCTGGAGGACGCCCTGGGCACGTTTCTGGTGCGGCTGGGCGGACGGACCCTGACCCGCCGGGACAGCGCCCGGGCGGCGGAGCTGCTGATGCTCATGGGCGACCTGGAGCGGCTGGGGGATCACGCCATGAACCTGCTGGAAAGCGGGGAGGAGCTGCGGGACCGGAAAATTGAGCTGCCGCCGGAGGACCGGCGGCAGCTCCGGGTGGTGACGGAGGCGGTGGAGGAGATCGCGGACCTGGCGTTGGCGGCCTTCCGCCGGGAGGACGCCGCCGCCCTGGGGCAGGTGGAGGCCCTGGAACAGGTCATCGACGGCCTGCGGCAGCGGCTGCGGGCCAGGCGCATCCGGGAAACGCAGCCGGGGGAGGGGGCCATGGAGCTGAGCTTCGTGTGGTCGGACGTGCTGACGGACCTGGAGCGGGCGGCGGACCACTGCTGCAACATCATGGAGTGCGTGGCGGACCTGTCCGCCGGGAACCGGAATCTCCACGCATCCCAGCTGGCGGTCCGGCAGCGGGACCCGGCCTTTGACAGCCGGGTCCGGGCCTATGAGCAGAAGTATCGAATATAAAAAGTCTGTGTATTCGGTGCAATTGAACCGAATACACAGACTTTTTTTATCCGTTCAGCAGGGCCAGCTGGTAAAAGGCCACGGCGCTGGCGGCGGCCACGTTCAGGGAATCCACCCCGTGGGACATGGGAATTTTCACGGTATAGTCGCAGGCGGCGATGGTGGAGGAGGCCAGGCCGTCCCCCTCGGTGCCCAGCACCATGGCCAGCTTCGGCTCCGCCAGCAGGCGGGGATCGTTCAGGGCCAGGGAGTCGTCCCGCAGGGCCAGGGCCACGGTTTTGAAGCCCAGCTCATGCAGCAGCTCCGGCCAGCGCTCCCCCTCCGGCAGATACGTCCAGGGCACCAGGAACACGTTGCCCATGCTGACCCGGGCCGCCCGGCGGTACAGGGGGTCGCTGCCGGCGGCGGTCAGCAGCACCGCGTCCACGTTCAGAGCGGCGGCGGACCGGAAAATGGCCCCGATGTTGGTGGGGTTCATGATGTTTTCCAGCACGGCAATGCGCCGGGCATTGGCGCAGACCTCCGCCACGGAGGGGAGCCGGGGCCGCTGCATGGCGCACAGCATCCCCCGGGTCAGGTGAAAACCCGTCAGCTGGGTCAGCACCGGCAGGTCCGCCGCGTATACCGGGATATCCGCCGGGCAGCGGGCCAGCACCTCCGCGCCTTTTCCCTCGATGTGCTTGCGCTCCATCAGGAAGGACACCGGCGTGCACCCGGCGTCCAGAGCCCGGCCGATGACCAGGGGACTCTCCGCCACGAACAGGGCGTTTTCCGGGTCGGCCCGGTTCACCAGCTGGTTTTCCGTCAGCCGGGCGTAGATATCCAGCTCCGGGGCGGAAAAATCGGTGATTTCGATGATATGGGCCATGTTACTTGGCTTCTCTTGCCCGGCGGGCGGCTTCCTCCCGCTGGCGGCAGATGTCGGCCCAGCTGGGGATCTTCTTCAGCACCTCGTTCAGGTCCGCCAGGGCGGCGGGAATGTCGATGTTCTGGGGACAGACCCGGGCGCACTGGCCGCAGCCCACGCAGGCGGCGGGGCGCTTGTCCTCCGGCAAAGCCTCCACCCGCATGCCGATGTTGAAGTTGGGGGAGAACTTGGCCTCGTTATACAGCTTCAGCAGCATGGGAATGTCCAGGCCCATGGGGCAGCCGTCGCAGCAGTAGCGGCAGGCGGTGCAGGGCACGGCACCGTACATGCCCTTGGCGATGTCCAGCAGGACCTTCTCCTCCTGGTCCGTCAGGGGGCGGCGTTCTTCAAAGGTGCGGACGTTGTCCTCCATCTGGGCGGGGGTGGTCATGCCGCTAAGGATCATCTGGACCCCCTCCACCCCCTGGAGGAAGCGGAAGGCCCAGGCGGCGGTGGACTCCTCCGGCCGCAGGGCGTGGAGCTCGGACTCCGCCTCCGGCGTCAAGGAGGCCAGGCGGCCGCCCCGGACGGGCTCCATGACCCAGATAGGGATGCTGTACCGGCGCAGCAGCTCGCACTTGGCCTTGGCGTCCTGCATGGTCCAGTCCAGATAGTTCAGCTGGATCTGACAGAACTCCATGTCCTTGCCGTAGCGGGACAGGAAGTTCTCCAGCAGCTCCAGCCCGCCGTGGGAGGAGAAGCCCAGGTGACGGATGCGGCCGTTCTTCTTCTGCTCCAGGAAATAGTCGATGATGCCCCAGCGGGGATCGGTATACGTCTCGATGGACTTCTCGTACACATTGTGCAGCAGGTAGAAGTCGAAATATTCCACGCCGCACTTCTGGAGCTGCTCCTCAAAGATGGCAGCGGGGTCGTAGCTGTCGCTGATCTGGTGGCCGGGGTATTTGGTGGCCAGATAGAAGCTCTGGCGGTCATAGTCCTTCAGCACCCGGCCGATGACCCGCTCGGACATGCCGCCGTGGTAGGGATAGGCGGTGTCGAAATAGTTGACGCCGTGGTCCATGGCATAGCGGACCATGTCCGCCGTGGTTTTCTCGTCGATGTCCGCCGGGCCGCCGCCGGGAACCAGCGGCAGACGCATGGTGCCGAAGCCCAGCAGGGACAGCTTCTCTCCGTGAAAATCGGTGTAGATCATGTAAGGTTCCTCCTTGGTTGGGATGTTTCCCCCATTATAGCACGGAGGGAAAGGACCCTGCAAGGCGGATTTTCACCCCGGGGGGCGGTCTTACAGGAAAAATTCCTCCGGCTCCGCCGGCCGCATGATGGACACCTCATAGGCGGTGCGCTCCTGTCCCACGCCGTCCACAGTTTTCGTGTAGGCCCGGCTCTGGACCCGGCCCTCCACCGTCAGCCGGGAGCCCACCGGCAGGATGGCCGTCTGCTGGGCGATGGCGCCCCAGGCAATGCAGGGCAGATAGTCCGCCCGGCCGTACCGGCGGTTCACCGCCAGGATCAGGTCGCAAATTTCCCGGCCCAGAGGCGTCCGACGCAGGGTGGGAGTTTTGCACAGAATGCCGGAGAGCTGAATCTGGTTAAAGGGGGCCGCACCTCCGGGAATCAGCTCCCGGACGAACACGGAGATCACCAGCCGGGGACCCTGGCCGCTGCGGTTGTTGAAGGAGCGCAGCTGGCCGGTAAGGGTCAGCACGTCCCCGGTATGTACGGGGTGGGCCTCCAGCAGCGGCCGGGGCAAAATCACCGGCAGCCGATCCTCCTGGCCGGAAAGCCGCTCCACCGACAGGGGAAAGCGGTAAAAGCTCTCGCCGTGGTTTATGTGGGACAGCTCCGGCTCCCCGGCGGCCCGCCCGCACAGGCGCACGCGGTTGAAGTTGTTGTCCATAGTCATCCTCCTCGTTTGTTGAAGCTGGTCCAGCTTATGCCGGAGCGGCACAAAATAGACCCTTTTCAAACCGGGAAAAGTATGCGATAATAGCGGGGAAAAGGAGGAATTGCCCATGCGATACAAGGGAAAGGTCTATCGGCCCCCCAGCGAGGCCTACAGCCTCATCATCCAGGTGACCTACGGGTGCAGCCACAACCGCTGCGCCTTCTGCGATATGTATGACGATAAGCGGTTTGCCCTGCGGCCCATGGAGGAGATCCGGGAGGATTTCCGCCTGGCCCGGCAGGTATACCGCCGGGTGGAGCGGGTCTTTCTGGCCGACGGCGACGCCCTGATGCGGAAAACCGATGAGCTGCTGGAAATTCTGGCCATGGTGTACAGCCTGTTTCCGGAGTGTCAGCGGGTGACGTGCTACGCCTCGCCCCGGAGCCTGCAGGTGAAAACCGATGACGAGCTGCGTCAGCTGCGGGAAAACGGACTGAAAATGGTGTATATGGGCCTGGAATCCGGGTGCGACGCGGTGCTGGAGCGGATGCGCAAGGGCCACACCGCCGCAGCCATTGTGGCGGCGGGGCAGAAGGCCCGGCAGGCGGGCCTGGCCCTGTCGGTGACGGCCATTTCCGGGCTTGGCAGCCGGGAGCTGCTGCGGGACCACGCCGTGGACACCGCCCGGGCCCTCAGCGCCATGAAGCCGGAATATATCGGCCTGCTGACGCTGATGGTGGAGCCGGGAACGCCGCTGGAGCAGTGGGTCCGGGAGGGCAGCTTCCGGGTGCTGGGCCCGGCGGAGATTCTGCAGGAGACGGCCCTGCTGCTGGACCACATCGACAGCGAGGGCAGCGTATTCCGGATGAACCACGCCTCCAACTACCTGACCCTGAAGGGGACCCTGAACCGGGACCTGCCCGCCCTGCGGCAGCAGGTGCAGGAGGGCCTCATGGGTCACGGCCTGCGGCCGGAGAGCTGGCGGGCCCTGTAAAGAATAAGCAAACGCCCCTGTATCCTGCGGGATACAGGGGGCGCGGGCAGCTTGTCAAAAAAGGACGAAGACCTTTTTTGACAAAGGGTTTGCAGTCTGCCGCGCGCATAATTTGTTCGCTGGAAGCGAACAAATTCCACACTTGCAGACTGAGAAGTATTTTTTGCCAGGTACACGCCCCGGCAAAAAATGATTCCATTTTATTTGCCGCCTGCGGGCGGCAAACTCTGCGAGGCTTTTGGACAATATCTACACCCCCTGTATCCCGTGGGATACAGGGGGTGGGCGTTTATTCTTCTGAAGATTCTTCCGGCACCTCCGGTGCTTCCGGCGCTTCCGCCGGTTCGGCTGCTTCCGGCGCCTCCGCCGGTTCGGTTGCTTCCGGGGCTTCGGCGGGCTCCTCTGCCTGGGCGGCTTCCCGGGCGGCCACGATGTTCACATACAGCTCCTCCGGCTTGTGGGGGTGGAGCCTGATGTTGTAAAACAGCACCGCCAGGGCGGCGATCATCAGCACCAGGCTCAGCACCTGGGACACCCGGATGGGCTGGCCGGCGATGGTCCAGTCGAACAGATACAGGCTGTCGGTGCGCAGGCCCTCGATCCAGAAGCGGCCCGCGCCGTACCACAGGAAGTAGAAGCAGGTGTTCTCACCATCGAACCGCCGGGCCTTGGATACCACAAAAACGATCAGCAGCAGGCCGATGACGTTCCACAGGCTCTCGTACAGGAAGGTGGGATGTACCTCCACCAGCTCCCCGGCAGTGGTGGTCAGCTGCATGCGCCAGGGCAGGGCGGTCTCCGCGCCGAAGGCCTCCCGGTTCAGGAAATTGCCCCAGCGGCCGATGGCCTGGCCGATGAGCAGACCCATGACTACCAGGTCCATCATGGCCCCCAGCTTGATGTGGCGGCTGCGGCAGAGAATGATGGCCACGATCACCACGGCGATGACGCCGCCGTAAATGGCCAGGCCGCCGTCCCAGATGGCGATGGCCTTGGACCAGCTGAAGTGGCCCTCATGGTCCTTGAACTCGCTGAGATAGAACAGAACATAGTATAGCCGGGCCCCCACGATGGCCGAGGGGATGCCCCACAGCAGCCCGTCGATGAGGTCATCCTCCCGGATGCCGTATTTGGTGCGCTGGCGCATGCACCACCACAGGGCCACCAGCATACCCAGGGCGATGAGGATGCCATACCAATAGATGCCGTTGCCGATGTCGATGGCCTTGGAGCTGATGGTGATGGCCCAGTCGCCAAAAAGCCCCGGGAAGCGGATGGGGCTGTCGGTCATGATCTTCATAATGTCACTCCTTGCTCAGAAAACTTCCTCTATTATACCGCAGAGCGGGGCCGTTGAAAAGCCCTATTTTTCGGAGGAAGGGGAGCAATCAGGCGGTCCGGTATTTCCGCCGAAGCCACCGGGCCAGCAGGAAGCCGCCTGCCGTCAGGGCGGCGCAGAGCAGGAAGTCCGGGATCTGGGACAGGATCAGCGCCTGTCTGTACCGGGAGGAGAGATCGGTGAAGATCGGACTTGTGCTGAGCCCCTCCAGCCACTGGGGATCGACGGATCCGAAGTCCGCGATGCCGCCCAGCCGGAAGCCCGCAGCCAGAGTGGCGGCGATCCGGACCAGGCCCAGGATCCCTATCAGCGACATCAGGTATCCGGAGACGAAGCCGTATGTACGCCAGAAGCGGGCAAAACCGCTTTTCTTCGGCCCGGCGGAGGTGGGAGCGGGGTCCGTCTGTTCATCGTCCAGCAGATAGTCCACCGTGACGCCCAGCAGACGGCCGATGGCCAGGAGCTTGTTGGTGTCGGGCAGGGACTCGCCCGTTTCCCTTAGTTAAAGATATTGTTGGGTATCTCAAGATGTGTCATTCGATTTTGCCGATAAAGCG
>ERZ1673696.2027-NODE-2027-length-15162-cov-23.253459_pt1 | contig 15162 bp, 15 predicted proteins | sample MGYA00580226_ERZ1673696 | MGnify/ENA primary metagenome ERZ1673696 (study PRJEB41218, sample SAMN15661743) | gut metagenome | host: Homo sapiens | place: Canada: London | collected 2015-08-20/2019-03-30 | study: EMG produced TPA metagenomics assembly of... | reverse complement strand
GCAGTTGTTCTACGGCAACTAGTATCAAATCTGATGCCCCCGTATCAGGCGGCGCATAGTAAGACGCCCGTAGGGTGAGTCTCGTGTGGAACGCCAGACTGAAACATTGGGCCTTACCTAAATTCAGAGGCAGATTGCACCTCGCATCTCCACGCACTCTTTTCTCCCCTATCTTTTCTCTTGCGAGAGAAAAGATAGGGCCGCCGGAGGCGCGTCAGAAACGACCACGACGGAACGAATCCTTGCAAGCAAGGCTTCTTATCCTCTGTGCTCGTTTCTTCCTTTCCAAACCGCAAACTGAATTTGCGGTTTGGGTCTATCCCTGCAGATCTGCAGCAACCTCTCAGTCTCGGCTGCGCCGAGCCAGCATCCCTACCCCTTTTGTCCCTGCGGGACATTTCCCCCTGATAGGGGGAATCGGCCCCTGAGAGGGGAGCCTTTGGGCGGGCTTTTATCTGTGTGTGCCGACGAAGAAGATGGAGATGACGCCGGGGCCGGTGTGGGCGCCGATGACGGGGCCGACGTAGTTGATGATGATATCCTTGACCGGGACCAGCGCGCGGATCTGCTCGGCGGTGTACTCCGCATCGTCCAGGCAGTCGCCGTGGCAGATGAAGACGGTCTGGTCGGCGGGGTCGGTCGCGGTGTCGGCCAGGCGCTGGGCGAGGGCCTTGAGCGCGGCCTTGCGGCCCCGGGCCTTGGTGACGTTCTTGAGGGTACCGGCGTCGTCCATGTGCATGACGGGCTTGATCTGCAGGACGGTGCCGACGAGGGCCGTCGCCGCGTCGACGCGGCCGCCGCGCTTGAGGAACATCAGGTCGTTGACCGTGAACCAGTGGCAAAGATGCGGAATGGTCTCGCGGACGAAGTCCGCGACCTCGTCCATAGACGCGCCGGACTGCTGCTTTTTGGCCGCGAGGTAGACGAGCAGGCCCTCGCCAATGGACGCGCAGAGCGAGTCAATGGCGATGAGGCGGCGCTCGGGGTATTTTTCCTGCAGCTCCTGGCAGGCGATCGCGCCGGACTGATAGGTCGTGCTGAGGCCGGAGGAGAAGCCGATGAAGAGGATATCCAGCCCCTCCTGCAGCTTCTGCTCCATGACGACCTTGAATTCCTCAACGTTCACGGCGCTGGTCGTGGCCTTCTCCCCGGAGGCGATGCGGTTAAAAAAGTCATGGAAGCCAATCTCACGGCCGTCCAGATAGTTGGCATAGGTCTCTTCTCCGATATGTACATGCAGGGGCAGGACGGCAAGATCCAGCTCGTCCGCCATCGCCTGCGGCAGATCGCAGGAGGAATCCGTTACGATTTGAAAGCGTTTGTCCATAAGAACCTCCGGTTTGAATTTGATTTTTATGTTGATCATTATACCGCACCCGGCCGCAAAATGCTATCTAAAAAACCGGACCTGGACTCTACCGCCGGTAGAGCGGCGCTTTGCCTCTTTTCGCAGCGGAAAAAATGTGGTAAAATAGAAAAAATATCTGAATCGCAGGAGACCTTATGATGAACCACGAACCTGAATCCGGGTTTTCTCCCGAAGATGCCCCGGCGTTCCGGCGGCTGCGTGACCGGCGGCTGGCCCGGCGCCGCCGCGTGCTGCGCATCGTGCTGCTCGTGACGCTTTCGGCCGCGCTTCTGGCCGGAGCGGCGTTCTACGCGCACCGGCAGCTCGTAAAGCCCTATCTCGATACCCCCATCACCGCGCCCGAGACCGCCGAGACGCCTGCGGAGCCGCAGACGCCCGCCGATCCCGAACCCACACCGGAACCCGAGCCGGAACCGGAGCCCGAGCCTGCGCCCGAGTCGGAACCGGAGCCGGAGGCGCCCGCGCTGACGCTCGCGCAGTCGACCGAGGCGACGCGGGTGCTCGATCTGGAGCTCTATTCCTCCTCCGCGGTGCTGGTCGACATGCAGAGCGGGACCGTACTGGCAGAGAAGGCCCCGGACGCGAAGATCTATCCCGCGTCCATGACGAAGGTCATGACGCTGCTGGTGGCGGCGGAAAATCTCCCGGATCTGGACGCCACGTTCACCATGACGCAGGCCATCATCGACCCCATCTATCTGGCCGGGGCGTCTATGGCCGGTTTTGTCGACGGCGAGACGGTCTCGATGCGGGATCTGCTCTACGGCGCGGTCGTCCCCTCCGGCGCGGAGGCGACGGAGGCGCTGGCGCAGGCCGTCGCCGGGAGCGAGGAAGCGTTCGTGACCATGATGAACGAAAAGGCCGCCGCGCTGGGGCTTACCAGTACCCACTTCATGAACACCAGCGGCCTGCACGACGAGGACCACTACTCGACCGTGCGGGAGATCGCGCTGATCCTGCAGGCGGCTTTGCAGAACGAGGTCTGCGCCGAGGTCCTCAGCACGGAAAACTACCGCGCGAGCCGGACGGAGCAGCATCCGGACGGGCTGGCCATGACGAATAAATTCCTCTACCGCGTCCACCACGAATACAGTCTCGGCGGGGCGGAGATCACGGCCGCCAAGACCGGCTACACCGCCGAGGCCATGAACTGCTGCGCGAGCGCCGGAAAAACGCCGGACGGCCGGTCCGTGATCTGCGTAACGGCGAACGCGTGGACGGGTGAATTCTGCATCGAAGACCATATCGCGCTTGACTCCAAATACTGCGGCAGCGCAGAATCTGAATGACCGGAGGGAATCGGATATGAAAAAGCTTTCCCCGCGCGTGTGGCTGACGCTCGTTCTTGTCGGCCTGGTCGGCCAGTTTGCCTGGACAATCGAAAATATGTACTTCAACGTCTATCTCTACAACACCATCTCCACCGATCCCGGCTACATCTCCGCCATGGTCGGCTGGAGCGCGGCGGCTGCCACGCTCACGACGCTTCTGATGGGCGCGCTGTCTGACCGGGTGGGCAAGCGGAAGCTGTTCATCTGCGGGGGATATCTGCTGTGGGGGCTTTCCACGGCGGCGTTCGGACTGGTGACGGTCGAGAACGCGGCGAAGCTGTTCCCCGCGGCCGCGGCCACGGCGGCCGCCGCGGTCATGATCGTGGTGCTCGACTGCGTGATGACCTTCTTCGGCTCGACCGCCAACGACGCGGCCTTCAACGCCTGGATCACCGACACCGTGCCGAACGAGGCCCGGGGCAAGGCCGAATCCGTGCTGGCCATCCTGCCGCTCATCTCCATGCTCGTCATCTTCGGGCTGTTTGACGGCATGACGCAGCGCGGCGAATGGCAGAAGTTCTTCGGGATCTTCGGCGGGCTGGTGGTGCTGACGGGTCTCGTGTCCGTCTTCCTCATCCCGGAGCCGAAGCTGGAGCCCAGGAAGGAGCCGTATCTGCCGACGCTCGTCTACGGCCTGCGGCCGTCGGTGGTGAAGGAGAATCCGGCGCTGTACCTCTCCTTCGCGGCCTTCTGCCTGTTCTCCGTAGCGGTACAGGTCTTCTTCCCGTATCTCATTATTTATATGCAGAACTATCTGCACTTTGACGGCTATGCACTCGTGCTCGGGATCGTGCTGATCTTCGCGTCGGTGGTGAGCGTGCTGTCCGGCCGGGTGATCGACCGGCTCGGGGAGTTAACGTGCGTGCTGCCGGCGGCGGGCGTGATGTTCGCGGGCCTCGTCGGCATGTTCTTCGCGCGGTCGATGCCGGCCGTGATCGTGACCGGGTGCGTGATGATGTCGGGCTACATGCTGGTGACGGCCATCCTCTCCGGCGTCATCCGTGACCATACGCCCGCCGGCAAGGCCGGGCATTTCCAGGGCATCCGGATGATCTTCGGCGTATTGCTGCCGATGATCCTCGGGCCCGCGATCGGCGCGGCCGTCATCCGCGGCAGCGATTCGACATACGTGGACCTCGGCGTGGTGAAGACGGTGCCGACGCCGTCCATTTTCCTGGCGGCGGCCGTGGTGCTGCTGCTGATCCTGCCGCCGGTGCTGGCGCTTCGGAAAAAGGAGGGTGCGGCATGCTGACACGCTGGGGCGAAACGCTTGACAAGCAGCAGGTGCTGCAGGAATATCCCCGCCCGCAGCTCGTGCGGGAGAGCTTTTATAACCTCAACGGCCTGTGGGACTATGCCATTACGGCCTCCGACGCCTGCCCCGGCGCGTGGGACGGGCAGATCCTCGTCCCCTTCTCGCCGGAAGCGCCGCTGTCCGGCGTGGGGAAGACGCTCCGGCCGGGGCAGGTGCTCTGGTACTGGCGGCCGCTGCCGCTCAAAAAACGGGCGGGCATGCGGACGCTGCTGCATTTCGGGGCGGTGGACCAGCGGGCGTGGGTGTACGTCAACGGTCTGCTCGCGGGAACGCACACAGGCGGCTACACCGCCTTTACCCTTGACATCACGAAGCTGCTGCGGGAGGGCGAGAACACCCTGACCGTCGCCGTGCGCGACGACACGGACACCGTCCCCCTTGCCCGCGGCAAGCAGAAGACGAAGCGCGGCGGCATCTGGTACACGCCGCAAAGCGGCATCTGGCAGACCGTGTGGGCGGAGCTGGTGCCGGAGCGGTATATCGGGTCTCTGCTCTTTACCCCGGAGCTGCCGGAGGGGCGCATCCGCTGGCAGGTCTTCTCCGCCGCGCCGCAGGGCGCGAAGGTCTCCGTCACCTATCAGGGCGAGCCCGTCGCCGAGGGCGGGACGGACGCGGACGGCTGCGGCAGTGCCGTCATCGCGCCGGAGCAGCTGCATCTGTGGACGCCGGAGACGCCGGAGCTCTACGACGTGACCGTCACGCTGGGTGATGACACCGTCAAAAGCTACTTTGCCATGCGCACCGTCGGCACGGGGCAGGACGCGGCGGGGCATCCCTGCCTGCTGCTGAACGGCGAGCCGTATTTCCACCACGGCGTCCTGGACCAGGGCTACTGGCCGGACGGACTCTATACCGCGCCGTCGGACGAGGCGCTGATCTATGATATTCAGCTCATGAAGCGCCTCGGCTTCAACATGCTGCGCAAGCACATCAAGATTGAGCCCATGCGCTGGTACTATCACTGCGACCGGCTGGGCATGCTCGTCTGGCAGGATATGCCCTCCGGCGGCGGGCGATATAACCTGCTGACCATCTCCGCCCCGCTCATCACCGGCATCCACCTCAAGGACAGCCATTACCGCCTCTTCGCCCGCACCGACCCGGACAGCCGCGACAGCTTCCGGCAGGAGCTGGAGGAGATGATCCGGCAGCTGCAGAACTGCCCGTGCATCGTGCTCTGGGTGCCGTTCAACGAGGGCTGGGGGCAGTTCGACGCGAAGCAGATCACGCGTCTTGTCCGCAAGCTCGACCCCACGCGCCTCATCGACCACGCCAGCGGCTGGCACGACCAGGGCGTGAGCAACGTCAGGAGCCTGCACGTATATTTCAAGCCCTACCGCTTTAGGCCCGACAAGAAGGGCCGGGCCGTTGTCCTCTCGGAGTTTGGCGGGTACAATCTGCCCGTCGCGGGCCACACGTGGAACGAAAAGAACTTCGGCTACAAGGGCTATCAGACGCCCGAGGCGCTGGGCGAGGCCGTGCGGAAGCTCTATGAGACGCAGATCATCCCGGCGCGGAAGGCCGGGCTGGCCGCCGACGTCTACACGCAGCTGAGCGACGTGGAGGACGAGGTCAACGGCTTCGTGACCTATGACCGGCGCGTGGAAAAGCTGCCGGAGGCGCTGATGCAGGCCATCGCGCGCGAACTGAAAGGAGAATGATCATGAAGAAACGGATACTGGCGCTTTTGCTGGCGCTGACGCTGCTGGTGCTGGGCGGCTGCACAGTGCGCGATATGGTGCAGGTAGTGGGTGTCTCAACTACAACTTTGCAGGAGCTGGCGGACGCCGCCCTGTCGGATGAGACCGAGGCCCCGGAATCCGGCGACCAGTTCGTCACCGCGGAAAGCCCTGCGGAAACTCCTGCGGAAGCGCCGCAGGACGAAGCGGCCCCGGCGGACGAGGTCTCCGAGACCACGGACACCGTCGGCGAGCATACCTATTATTATGATGTCGACCATGTCGTTCTATATCTCGACACCTACGGCCATCTGCCGGAGAACTATATCACGAAGGACGAGGCCCGCGCGCTCGGCTGGGAGGGCGGCAGCGTCGAGGTCTATCAGGAAGGGGCCGCCATCGGCGGCGACCGCTTCGGCAACCGCGAGGGGCTGCTGCCCGAGCAGACCGGCCGGAGCTATACCGAGTGCGATATCAACACCGACGGCGCAGATTCCCGCGGGGCAGAGCGCCTGATCTTCTCGAACGACGGGCTGTATTTCTACACGTCCGACCACTACGCGAGCTTTACGGAGCTCACCGTCGACGGAGGGACGGTCGTATGGAACCGCTGAGCTTTACGATCGACTGCCGGGAGCTGGTCTCCCGCGCCGCGGCGCACGACTGCTTTGCGCGCGTATTCTCCCTGCCGGCAGGCTACGGGCGGAATCTCGACGCGCTCTACGACGTGCTGACGAGTCTGCCGCCGTGCCGGATCACGCTTGCGGGCACGAGCTGCCTCTATCCCCTGCTCGGCGCATACGCGGAAAAGCTGCTGGCGGTCTTCCGCGACGCGGCGCGGGACAACGAAAATATCCAGTTCCAAGAAAAATCAGAAATTTTTTGAGCATTTCTCTCTGTTTGTCTATATTGCAAGAAAGCGGGCAATTTTCCTTGTGGAAATCGTCAATTTACAAAATACGGTGTTGTCGGATAAAATACGCAATATGAACGAATTGTGAATTCATCGTTCAGGAAAGAGATTAAGGAGGAACTATATGGGGAACTATATGGAAATTCAAACTGGTGCATTGATCATTGTCCTTGCGTACATGGTCGGCATGATGATCATCGGCTATGTCGTCGGCAAGATCAACATCAAGGGCAGCGCTGACTATCTCGTTGCAGGCCGCAGAATGGGCCTGTTCATGGTCGCGTTCTCCCTGTCCGCCAACAACATCGGCGGCGGCTCCACCACGGGCCTGGCCCAGAAGGCCTTCGGCGCGTGGGGCATCAGCGCGATCTGGTACGTCCTGGCGGCGTCCCTGGCGATGATCCCCCTGGCTTATTTTGCTCCCAAGATCCGCAAGACCATGGCTGTCACGATCCCCGAGGTCGTCGGCCGCCGCTTCGGCAAGCTCTCCAGCAACTTCACCGCCGTGCTCAGCGTTCTGTCGCTGTTCTGCCTGACGTCTTCCCAGATCGGCGCTTCCGGCGCGGTCATCAACGCTCTGATCCCGTCGATCCCCCTGAACGTCTGCCTGCTGCTGGCCGGCTTTGTCACCATCTTCTATACCACCTTCGGCGGCATGATCGCGGACCAGGTCTCCGACCTCATCCAGTTCGGCATCATTCTCGTCGGCCTGGCGATCGCCACCCCGATCGTCCTGAAGTACGCGGGCGGCTGGCAGGCCATCTCCGCAGCTCTGCCCGGCGAAAAGCTGAACATGACCCAGATCGGCTGGGCCTCCATCATCGGCTATTTCTTCAACTACTTCTGCACCTTCCTCTGCGGCCCCGAGATGGTCTCCCGTTTCGAGACCTGCAAGGACGAGAAGACTGCAGTCCGCGCGTCCTTCCTCTGCGCCATCCTGATGGCTGCCATGTCCATCTTCCCGACCCTCCTCGGCCTCGCTGCCTTCGCTCTGAAGGACCAGCTGCCCGGCCTTGCTGAGAACGGCTCCAACGCCATGATGGTCGTCACCGGCGCCTATGCGCCCGGCGTCATCACCGGCCTCATCTCCGCTGCCATCATCTGCGCGACCATGTCCTCGGCAGACTCCAACCTGCTGTGCATGTCCACGATGATCATCAACGACATCTACCCCGGCTTCGGCGGCAAGAAGAAGCTCGAGGACAAGCAGGTCATCTTCTACACCCGTCTCTGCAACGTCATCGCGGCGCTCATCGCCATGGGCATCTCCATGTTCGGTGTCTCCCTCGTCGCCATGAACACCTTCGCATTCGGCATCCGCTGCGCAGGCCCGTTCGCGGCCTACGGCCTCGGCCTTGCTGTTCCGAAGGCCACGAAGAACTCCGGCATGATCTCCATCTTCACCGGCACCATCGCCTTCGTCGTCTGGCAGCTCCTGTCCAACGGCGGCACGCTGTGGTTCATGATGCCGGTCGTCTTCGGCAGCCTTGTCTCCGTCATCACGTTCTACGTTGTGAACCTGATCGAGTGGAAGCGCGGCGTCCCCGCAGCTCCGTCTGCCTACACCGTCGAGGAAGCCAAGTAAGACTCCCCTGCCCCGTCTGAGGGCCTGAACACAAGCAAGACCCCGGATGATGCGCTGCATCATCCGGGGGTTGTTTTTTTCTCTGATACGAGTCCTGCCGCAAACAGGCAGGCATGGCGACTTTAGCCGCAGCTTTTCCATGCGTTCTATTGACAGGAAAGAATTCCTGTGGTATCCTGTGTTATGACAATGATAGTTGTCATTTAGACAAGAAAGATTGTCAGGCAAGGGAGGTGCTGTATGATACTGCGAAATCGTTTGAAGGAGCGCAGAGCTGCACTGAATGTCAATCAGCAGGAAATGGGACGCCTATGCGGCGTATCGCGGCAGACGATCAGCCTGATCGAGCGGGGCGATTATTCGCCGTCTGTCACCCTTGCTCTGACGATCGCAAAGGTCTGCGGCGTTACGGTAGAAGAAATCTTCTATTTACAGGAGGAAACTGAAAATGAAAAATGACGAAATTAAACAGGCAAATCGAAAAGCTCTGCCTAAATTTTTGCTTTTTGCGGTCGTATGTACGATTGTCGGCGGCATGGTCGGTTATTATTCCGGTCACAGTGCAGCAAAAGGCGGGTTGGATCAACTGGTTGGCATGATGAAAGAAGCGGGAGCGTTCTTCGGAACGCACATCGCTCCTTGGCTGATGCTGGCGCTGGCAGTCATCGTGCCGGTGGTCTGCATCCCGATTTATCGGCGTGCAAAGAAACTGGTCGCTGCGTGGGATGGTGAGGACGAGGACATCTCAGACACGATTGACAGAAAGCTGTCTGCCGTGATCTGGCTCACAAGCGCAGCTTTCATCCTTTCCTATTTTCTGATTGCAGCGTCCTACTCCGGCGGCTTTGCGACATTTGACAGCAAGGACAGCACGATCATCTTTTTCATCGGTGTTGCTGCTTTTTTCGGCATAATGGCTGAGGCAACGGTGATTCAGCAAAAGTGCGTGGACACCGCCAAGCAGACAAATCCCGAAAAGAAAGCATCCGTCTATGATATGCGGTTTCAAAAAAAGTGGATTGACGACTGCGATGAAGCCGAGAAAATTATGATTGGCAAATGTGCGTTCAAAGCATACTCCGCAACAAATGTGGTCTGCACGGTTTTGGCGATTGTGCTTGCGGTCTGTGCGCTTGTGTTCGACATTGGTTTTCTGCCCTCACTTATGGTTTGCCTTGTCTGGATCGTCAATCTGTCGGTGTACTGCAAGGAGGCAATGCGCTACTCAAAAGCTGGGAATAAAATCTCCTAAATATAATTGTGGGAGGAATACGCAAATGGACAGTCTTTATCTCATTTGGCTTGCCCTGTTCCTCCTTGTGATTATCCCACGGATAATGCAGCGAAGGAGATTGGCGGCAATCAGACATATTTTGAACCGAAAAATGCGGAACAAGGAGAACATTGAAATGAAAGAACTGGCAAAACGGTTTATCGGAGAAGCGTGCATCATTTATACGATTACTTCAAATGACGGCAGCGTACAGGGATTGATAAAAGAAATTGATGACGGCGGTATGGTCATAGAGAAGAAGACGGGCGAACTGGAGATTATCAATCTGGATTTCGTCACTCGTATTCGGCAGTATCCGAGAAAGAAAAACGGCGTCGTACTCGACTGACAAACCGCCCGCGGGCCAAAGGGCCCGCGGGCGGAGTTTTTGTTCCGTTCGTCAGCTCGTCTTCCAATAGATCTCGGCGCCCGCCTGCTCCAGGACGCGGACGGTCTCGTCCGCGCCCAGCGGGATGGAATCGACGTAGAGGTTCACCGTCTCGCCCGGGGTGTTGGTCGTGACGATGAACATCAGGTAGAGCGGCGTGTAATCCGCGTCGTCCTTCGTCCCGACGCCGCTGATGTCCTCCGCGCCGAGCCGCCCCGCATTGATATCCGCCAGACAGGCCGCATAGAGCTCCCACGCATGCGCGCCGGTCAGCTCCAGATCCGCGTCCGACGCGTTGGAATACACATAGCACGAGAGCACGTTCGCCTCCGTGCGCGGCGTATCGAAGCCCGTGCGGATGCGCACGCAGTCGGGGCTGTTGTAGACGGAGGAGAACTGCGAGATGAGGCTGCCGGACGCCAGCGCGTCCGCCTCGTTGTAGACCACGCTGTAGTAGCGCTGCAGGAGCCGCCCGTCCGTCAGCCGGTAGCTGATGTAGAAGCCCTGCGTCTGGTCGGTCCCGCGCTGGTAGTCCGTCTTCCGCTGCTCCTGCTGCGTCTTTTCCTCCACAGCGGCGGTGTGCAGGGCCAGGACGCGGTCAATGAACGCGGGATCGCGCGAGGTGTAGAGGCCCTGATACTCGTTTCTTGTCAGCCCGGCCGCCGCGATCTGGCTGCGCTGCGGCAGATACCGCGAATAGCCGAACAGGTCGAACTTCGCCGCGCCGAACACCACCGCCAGCACCAGACAGCAGGCCGCAAACCCGCTCCAGCCGCTGTGGAAGACGAAAACGGTCTTCTGCAGGAGCATTTTTCCGGTAAAATAGCCCACGAACGCACCGACCGTCAGAAACAGCAGCACATACCAGAAATTATCCGCCGCGTTGCCCGAGAGCAGCTCGACCAGCAGCACGCCGATGACCAGCGCGCAGCCGATCGTAAACCCATACAGCGCCGCCGGGCGCAGCTGGCGCACGGCGATCACGTCGCCGCTGCGCTCCATCTCCCGGTGCTGCAACAGCAAATACGCGCAGACGGCGAAGATCACGCCCACGCCCGCCAGAATGCCGAGATAGCCCCAGCCCACCAGATGCGGGTCCGTCTCATAGCCGATCGCGCCCGCGTCGACCCATTCGGTCGCCACGCGGAAGCCGCCGCGCAGCAGGCCGAAGACCGGCGAGGCGTAGGCCGCGGCGCGTTCGGCCGCGGTCGTCTGACTCGCGGGCATGCCGTAGACAAAGGTCTGCATCAGATGCTGCACGATCGACTCGAGCACGTAGGCGGCAAAATTCAGCATCCCGTAGACGAGCGGCGCAGCCGCCATCTGCCCGACGACCATGCACACCAGCGACGCAAACGAGAAAAACAGCAAAAAACCCATCGCCGTCGCCGCGAACACCTGCATCGCAGGCAAAAAGGCCGACACACCGAAGCCCGCGCCGACCGCCCATAACAGCAGCGACGACACCAGCGCCGGCGCTGCGCACAGCAGCAGCCCCGTCAGGTAGTTGGTCAGAAACAGCGTCCGCCGTCTGACCGGCAGGGCTGCATAGAAATACGCGCTGTTCGTCCGGAACAGCCAGGAAAACAGCGCCCAGGCGAGCAGGCCGCCGTAGACAAACGGCACAATCGACGCGCCGGTCACCGCGTTTTCCAAAATCGTCCGCTCCGCCTGCACGAAAAAGTCCTCCGTGCACACCGACACGCCGCGGCAGTAGCTGTACAGCCGCAGCGGCAGCAGCAGCTCATACAGGCAGAACAGCCCCCAGACCGGCGCGGTCCGCCGCAGGGAGCGGCGGAAGATTGCACGGTCAAAGCATGAGTTTTTTGACGTCATATCCGCTCCCTCCCAGCTCGTACATGAAAATTTCCTCCAGACTCAGCGGCAGCAGGTCGCACAGCAGCGGCTTCGTCCCGGCCAGACGTTCCGCCGTCTGCGCGGGCTCGCCGCGGATGATGAGCGTCTGCACGCGGCCAAGCGTGCTCGCGTGCAGGACTGCAAGGTCCTCCGGCAGCGGCTGGTCCGTCACGAGCTGGACCTTGACGATGTTCTCCTGCAACTCGGCCAGTGACCGCTCCAGCAGCATCCGCCCCGCGTGCATCATGCCGACGTGGTCGCAGATATCCTCCAGCTCGCGCAGGTTGTGCGACGACACGAGCACCGTCATGCCATAACCCGCCACATCCTCCACCACAAGGCTCCAGATCTGCCGCCGCATGACCGGGTCGAGTCCGTCGACCGGCTCGTCGAGCACGAGATAGTCCGGCCGGATGCACAGCGTCAGCCAGAAGGCCGCGTGCTTCTGCATGCCTTTGGAAAAGCGGCGCAGCGGCGTGCGCTCGTCCAGACAAAAGACCTCGCGCAGCGCGTCAAAGCGGGCCGCGTCGAAGCGCGGGTACATCGCGCGGTAAAAGGCCGCAAGCTCGCGGATCGTCCCGCCGCCGAGCACGCCCAGATCGTCCGGGATATAGCCGATGCGGCTTTTGATCTCCGGGTTTTCATAGACCGGCAGACCGCCGATCGTGACCGTCCCGGCGTCCGGCCGGTAGATGCCGGTCAGGTGCCGGATGGCCGTGGATTTGCCCGCGCCGTTCGAGCCGATCAGGCCGTAGACCGCCCCCTGCGGCACGCGGAGCGACAGCTCGTCCAGCGCTTTTTTGCCGCCGAAGGTCTTTGTGACATGGGAAAGCTCGATCATGGCGTTGGTTCCTCCTCTGTGAGCAGCTGCGCGAGCTGCGCCTGTGTAAGCCCCAGCTGGCGCAGCTTCTGCGCCGCGGCGCGGAAAGCGTCCACGGCCTGCTTTTTCTGCTGCTCGGCCAGCTGGTCGACCTGCGCGACGAACGAGCCCTTGCCGGCCACGGACAGGATATAGCCGTCCGCCTCCAGCTCGCGGTAGGCCCGCTGGATGGTGTTGGGGTTGATAGCGAGCTGTCCCGCCAGCTCGCGCACGGACGGCAGCCGACTCCCCGGCGGCAGCACGCCGGTCAGCATGAGACGGCGCAGCTTCGTCTGGATCTGCTCATAGATCGGGCGCGGGTCCCGGTAGTTGATGGTGATCACGGCCGCTCCTCCTGACTGTATGAACTGTATTGGTACAAGCATAGCATTCCGGCCGGAGAAAGTCAACGCGGCGGGGAAGTTTTTCCGCGGCCGTTGACCTTCCCGCCGCCGTGCGGTATGATGAGGGTATCATCAAAAAAGGTGGAAATTTTATGAACGAACCGTTTGCATTTTATCAGCAGAGCGCCGACTATGTCCGCGCGCGCATGCCGTTCGAGCCGCAGATCGCGGTGATCCTCGGCTCGTCGCTCGGGCCGTTTGCCGGACAGCTGCAGGACCCGGTAGAGATCGACTACCACGAGATCCCCAACTTCCTCACCTCCACCGCGCCCGGCCACGCGGGCAAGCTCATCTTCGGGACGCTCGCGGGCAAGCGGCTCGTGTGCCTGTCGGGGCGGTTCCACAGCTATGAGGGGTACGACTTTGAGCAGCTGACGCAGCCGGTGCGGCTTCTGAAGCTGCTGGGCGTCCGGGTGCTGATCGTGACGAACGCGGCCGGCGGCGTGAACGAGCGCTACCGCCCCGGCGATTTCATGCTGATCGCCGACCAGATCAAGCTCAACGGCGCGAGCCCCCTGCGCGGCCGGAACGTCGACGAATTCGGCCCACGGTTTTTTGACGTCACCCGGATGTACACGCCGGAGCTGCGCGCGCTGGCAAAGACCTGCGCCGACGAGCTCGGCATCCGCGTACAGGAGGGCATCTATTTCTTTATGCCCGGCCCGCAGTTTGAGACTCCGGCGGAGATCCGCGCCATCCGCGCGCTCGGCGGCGACGCCGTCGGCATGTCGACCGTGACGGAGGCGCTGACCGCAGCGCACTGCGGTCTGCCGCTGCTCGGCATCTCGGTCATTACCAATCTGGCCGCCGGTATGACCGGCGCCGCCGTCACCGGCGAGGAGGTCAACGAGACCGGTGCCGCCGTCGCCGGCCGCTTCAGCCGGTATCTTACAAAGATCGTAGAGGAGATGGACGTATGACAACGACTTTCCGGGCCGACGAGGGCCTTGCTTTCCTGCTGCAGTATGAGAATGTCGCCTGGTACGACGCGGGCGAGGTGCGGATCCTGGACCGCCGCGTGTATCCGGCGAAGACCGAATTCGTCACCTGCCGGACGCACGGCGAGGTCGCGCAGGCGATCCGCGACATGGTCACGCAGAGCGCCGGACCGTACACCGCAGCCGCCATGGGCATGGCGCTGGCGGCCTATGAGTGCCGCGAAAAAACGGAGGCGGAGCAGCTCGCCTTCCTCGCCGCAGCGGACGAGACGATCTCGAACGCCCGGCCGACCACGGCCAAGCGCATGAAGCTCGTCTGCGACGGCTGTCTGGAGGCGGCGAAGCTGGCGCTCCGCGAGGGGCGGCCGGTCGACCTGGCTATCCGCGAGCACGCGGTGAACGCCAACAACCGCCGCTACAGCAAGGTCAACGAGATCGCAAAATATCTCGTGCCGCTCATCCCCGCGGGCGGTACGGTCATGACGCAGTGCTTCGGCGAGACGATCGTCGGCATGATGCTGAAGGAGGCGAAGCTGGCGGGCAAGGATTTCCGCCTGTTCTGCCCCGAGACGCGGCCGTATTTCCAGGGCGCGCGCCTCACCGCCACGGTCTGCCGTGACATGGGCTTCGACGTGACCGTCATCACCGACAACATGCCCGCGTTCGTCATGGAGCGCGAGCACGTGGATCTGTTCACCTGCGCGGCGGACGCCATCTGCCTCGACGGCTATGTCGTCAACAAGGTCGGCACACTGCAGATCGCCATCTGCGCCAACCATTTCGGCATCCCAACCTTCGTCACCGGCGCGCCGGATATCGGCCACGAGACGAAGGACACCGTCCGGATCGAGATGCGCGACCCTGATTTCACCCTGCAGGCCATGGGCGTGCGCACGGCTGCCGCGGGCGTCAAGGGCTACTACCCCGCGTTCGACATGACGCCGCCGCACCTCATCTCCGGCATCGTCACCGACCGCGGCGTCTTCTCCCCCTTCGACCTGCACCGCTACTTCCAGTCCGGCGGCGCCGGGGAATACGACACCGTCGTCTGACCCCGCCCCAAGGCTCCCCTCCCAGGGAAGCTGGCGCGCAGCGCCTGAGAGGTTGTCGCAGATTTGCATGAAAAGGCCCAAACCGCAAATTCAGTTTGCGGTTTGGAAAGGAAGAAACGAGCACAGAGGATAAGAAGCCTTGCCTGCAAGGATTCGTTCCGTCGTGGTCGTTTCTGACGCGCCTCCGGCGGCCCTATCT
>ERZ1673696.1985-NODE-1985-length-15405-cov-27.544951_pt1 | contig 15405 bp, 17 predicted proteins | sample MGYA00580226_ERZ1673696 | MGnify/ENA primary metagenome ERZ1673696 (study PRJEB41218, sample SAMN15661743) | gut metagenome | host: Homo sapiens | place: Canada: London | collected 2015-08-20/2019-03-30 | study: EMG produced TPA metagenomics assembly of... | reverse complement strand
TCCCCTCCCTCCCAAACCGCACGTACACCTCTCGATGTATACGGCTTTCCGCTTATTATATTTGCGGTATTAAGAATGAATCCGTTTATGACATTCGGGGCATACCACAAGAGTTTTCCGTCTCCTTTTGCGCATAAGGAGTACCCACTCCGCATTGCCCTTTAAGTCTTTTAGTTTCTTTACTTGATGGATTTCCAGATTTCTGCAATCCTTTCCACAAAGTTCACAGGTATGGCGTTCTACTCTCTGTTTCAGAGTGTTGGTTTTAGCGTATTTTGAGAACTGCGGAAGTTCGCTCACATTGTCAAACTTCGTAGCTGATTCTTTTCGCTTAAACCCGTCTCTGTAAAAGGTCGTGGTTTTCCTTCCTGCTCTGGTATCGTATGCGATTGTAAACAGACCTCCGACACAATATCTGCGCTTGATTTCGTGAACATTTGTTTTATACTTACAGGCAAATGTCTTGTACATACTGTACTTCATAAGATTGGCAAATCTGCCTATCTTAAAGGAATCATTCGCTATGGCATAATAGTTGTAAAGTCCACGAACTTCCGCATTATATCTTGCCAGAATTTCTATATCGCTTTGGTTTACCAGTTTTCCCCTGTGCAGGGCTACAAATCTTTCTTTTCCGTTTTCGCTAATCTTGATTTTGATTGCATGATATTCCAGTAACTTCCCTACCCATTTTTCTCTGAGTACAAGCAGTTTCACCACACCTGCATTGCTTCTGATTTTGTATCCTCCTGCGGATTTCTTTAAATCCTGACTTCTGGATACCGTAATGTCGTAGCCTAAAAATCTGGCTCTGTCTCCTGTATGCGTAACTTTAGTTTTGGTTTCAGACATTTCCAAATCCAGTTCTTCCCTGAGGAATTTTCCGACGTCCGCTTTAATCTGTTCTGCGTCCGCTTTGCTCCCAATTACTCCAATAATGAAATCATCAGCGTAACGGGTGTACTGAATCCGTTTATACGTCTCATCTAAAGGTTCGGTAGGAGTTAGTTGTCGTGCTTGCTTTTCAAGCGATTTCAAGTGCCTATTGCGTTCCCTGCGTTCTTCTGGAGATAAATCCGCCCACTTCTTTTTGCCCATACATCTGTAATAGGATGCCTTTTTGACAACTTTATTGTAGTCGGAGTTCATTTGTTTCTTCTTTCCTCGGTTATATTTCTGTGCGTATTCTTCCATAAATTTGTCTAATTCATGGAGATACACATTCGCAAGCACTGGACTGACACCTGACCCCTGCGGTACACCGCTGTATGTCCGATTGTACGTCCATTGCTCCATATATCCTGCTTTTACGAATTTCCAGATAAGTTGTAGGAACATTTCATCATCAATGCGTTTTCTCAGCAATCTGATGATTGTGTGGTGATTAAAACTGTCGAAGCAGGCGTGTATATCACCCTCAACAAACCAGTTCGTTCCCGTAAAGGTTTTCTGAATCTGGTATAATGCTGTCTGACAGCTTTTGTTTGGTCTGAACCCATGAGATGTTTTCTTAAACACAGGCTCATAAATGCTTTCTAAAATCATTTTCACTACTTCCTGCACCAGTTTGTCATTGCCCGACTGGATTCCCAACGGGCGCTTTTTATTACTGTTTTTCTTAGCAATATATTCCCTGCGTGCAGGTTTTGGCAGGTAACTTTTATCTCGCATGGATTCAATAATCTTTTGAATTCTTTCGTCACTCATGCCATCAATGGTAGTTCCATCTGCACCGGCAGTCATACTGCCTGTGTTTGCATATATGTTTTTATATGCAAGCCAGTAGAACTCTGGATTGTACAGATTCCGATATAATCTCTGAAACCTGTAAGATTCATTCTTTGACTTTTCCGTCAAACTACTTAATACTTGGATTGGATTTCTCAATGCCTCTCGCACCGTCCTTTCATATCGTATTAGTAAATAAGCTGCTCCCCTTCACCATGTGAACGCCATTAACGTCTCGGACTACTATGGGAGCTGTGTGACCATGCCCGTTACCGGGTTTAGGTCATCCCCAGTTAGTATTTATAGAATTAGCGTTTCGTGTTGTCGGCACCGACTTTCGCCATTTACCCGCTGTCTTGCGGTTGTCCTTCCATGAGTATCGCTTGCTTTCATAACTGCGAAATGAAACCAACATGGAATGGCATACGTTTCAATCCTTTTCGTATGCGGAGTGCGGATTCCCCCACTCTGGCTATCGTTCAGGCAGTTTAGCTTTATACCTCATACACGAATTTTTATTCTTGAATTTTCAGATACACAGGATTAGTACCTTATCATTCAGGCTCTCGTCTATTGACAAGAGCGACAACATGCTACACTCCCCTTCGGGTTTCCCCTCTCGGATAAGTTGTAGAATAATAGGTTGTGATTTTTCATCACTTGATACTTTTACCTACTGCTTGCTAAAGGCAGTATTCCATAAATACCACGCCGCCGAATTTATAATGCGCTGGCGACTTCTGGGCGCACGCAGTTTCCGATCAGGCTCTCATAGGAGTCTTTAAAAAGCGCCTTCATCTGTGCAATATTCTGGATGATGATACTGCAGGAAATCGCCCGGGAACGCATGGTGGAAAGGATCTTGTCGAAATCATCCGGCAGGGCAACATTTGCCCATTCATCCATGATGCAGTGGACCGGCACCGGAAGTCTCCCGTGGTGCTTCCGGTCTGCCATATAGTACAAGGTCTGGAACAGGTTGCTGTAGATCATCCCCACCAGATAGTTCAAGGACGTATCCGCATCCGGGATACAGCAGAACAGCGCCACCTTTTTCTCCCCGATGCTCCACAGGTCCAGTTCATCGGTGCAGGTCAGGTTGGCAATGTCCGTCAGGTTGAATGCCGCAAGGCGGACGCCAACGGAAATAAGGATACTTTTCGCCGTCTTTCCCGCCGCCTGCTTGTAAATCTGGTACTGCTTCACCGCAATACTGTCCGGCTTTCGCATCTCCAGACGCTCAAACAGGATATCCAGAGGAGACTGATACTCTTCGTCTTCTTCCTTTACCTGTGCGCTGCCCAGCATTTCCATGATCATGGGGAAGTTCTGTTCATCCTCCGGTGCCTCATGGATCAGGTACAGCATCAAAGCCTGCAGAAGCGCCGTTTCCGACTTCTCCCAGAATGGATCAGACGCCTGGGATCCCTTCGGCGTGGTATTGCGGATCAGGTTGTTGATCAGCTTCAGCACATCTTTATCGTCCTGCACATAGTGGAATGGATTGTAGCAGAACGAAGTCCGTGGATTGATCAGGTCGAACACCCGGACTTCATACCCCATCCGCTCCAGAAGACCGCCGGTCTTCCGAAGGAGCTCTCCTTTCGGATCCGTCACCACAATGGAGCAGCCTCCGCCCTTTCCCGGTTCCGCCTGGGAACACTGCATGATATTGGGGACCGCATAGGTCCTTGATTTTCCTGCACCGGATCCGCCTACCACCAGGACGTTTAAGTTCCTCTGGTGATGGTAGACCTTCTGGCTCATACGGAAGTTCTGGGTCAGGAGCAGGTTGTGGGTATACTCCTTGTCCGCATATTTCTTGCAGATCTGGCGCACGTCTCCCCATCTGGCGGAGCCGTGTTCCTCTCCCCGTCTGTAGTTTTTTCGCTGGGAATAATAAATTCCGATGCCCATAAAATAGGCAAGTGTGAATATCAGAATACATTTCACCGTGTATACGGTGCTGTGAATAGAAAAAGGCTGGCGGAACTGCTCCGTCAGTCTCTCAAAGATTTCAAATAAGTTGTCGCCCGGTCGGATAGCGCAGGCGGTGGCTGCAGCCAGCCACCAGATCACCGGCAGGAAGATCAGCCAGACGAGCAGGTCCGATTTCCGAAATCCTACCTCTGCGGCTCATGCCCTCCCCGTTTCTTGTATTCCCCTGTCCTGTGAAAAGAATCGATCTCCGGGATCACCGGAAGTGTCCTTCCGTTCTCCCAGTTTACATGGATCTGGCCTGCGTCATCTACAAAAGATACCATTCCCTTCAGGCCGTCCGGCATTCCCTGTTCTCCCTCCATATGGCCGAGGCAGATATGGGTACCTTCTGGATATTTTTTTCTCAGTAATTCTATCTGTTCTCTCTTTAAAAACTGGATAGGCATCCCTCCTTTGTCTACCAGGGGAAGTGCTTCGTCCGCTTGGGGTTCATGACTTCCATCATGCTTTTTTCTACGCCGCCTGTTAATTTTCCTTCCGCGATCCGCTGGTTTCTCAGCTCATTCAGGGCGTTGCGCAAAAGACGTTGTTCCTCATCCGTCACAGGCATCCTTTTCTCAGACAGGTCAAAATCCCTGACTTTAAATGCCAGTTTCTGCACCTCCCATTTTTCCGGTCCATCCAGCAGATAGACCCGGTTCAGTGCATCTATGAACATATTTTGTCTTCTGGTCTCTATTGGTATATACATTTCTGCCATAATTTTCGGCCCCCTTTCGTTATACCAACCATAGCACAACACCCGACTGAAAGCTATGGTGCAACTGTCACAAAGTTTCTAGCGCTCCGGCTGTTCCTTTCCCTTTTTGCTCTTGGCCGGCTTCTGCCCTTCTCCTACGGCGAACAAGTTGTCTGCAACAAATTCCTGCTCCGGCTCCCGAAGTTCCCGGTTGATATGTCCCCGGATGCTGTAAGCGGCGTTCCGCACATCATTGAGAAATCCTCTCAGCTCCTGAGGATCCTTCTGGCCGTTCTCCTGCATACCGGCCACAGCGCCCAGATTGAAGCCGGAGACGTCAATGCCGTAATATTTCCCGACCACATAGGTGGCGCAGTACGCCTGTGCGTTCACCTTCTCCCGCCTGTAGTTCCCGTCATGCTGATCCAGACGGGCACAGGCAAGCTCCCGGTTCACTGCATGGAAGGTGGTCACCTCCGGCATGCCGTTGCGGATATAGATAGTCCTCTGCTTGGGGATGTACTGGGCCTGTACTCCCTCCGGAATCTGTTCCGGAATCTGCAGACGGACATCCTGATTTTTCAGCACTGCTCCAAGCAGGGTCTGGATGGGCTGCTTCGGTCGGTCCTCCAGAGGCTTTCCAACCGTCTCAGACACATCATATCCTTTCCTCACCGTATACCCCTGCCGGGTGACGCCGTCTTTTTCATACTCTGTCTGAATGATATAGGTGTAACTTTTTGCGTCCGGCTGGGGATATCGGTTCTCCCTGCGCCATTCCTCACGGGATCTCACCAGATGGAGTTCCGGGTTCTGGGAATATAAAAGCAGAAGGTTCGAAACCCTTGGCATGTTATACTGCCCTGCCATAAAGTCCAGGAACTTCTGCAAAGATTCCCCATCCCGGAACACCTCCTGTGCCTGGGCATCGATCTGCATCCACATATCCTCCCGCTCCTGTTTTTTCATTGCCGCATATTCCTCTTTGGACATCCGCTGTCCGTCTCCCTGCGTTTCCGCCGGGTTCTGTATCATTCCTGTTAAATCCATCCACATTACCTGCCTTTCCCTTTCGCTCTGCGATTCTTCTTTGATTTTGTATTCTGACGGTTTCTCTGTGCCGTCCGATTTCTCTTCTTCGCCTGTTCCTGTTTGATTTTCTTTAACTCCTGACGGACAGAAGACCGTTTTTCTTTCTGGTCATTGGCTCCCACGGAAGAAGAGTTTCTGCTGTGCGAGGAAGTTTCGGACGGATTCGTTTTCTCCTGCACCTTCGTAAAATTTCCACTCCCAATCTCCCCGACATCGAAAACATTCTCATTTTCCCCGATTTCAAACTCAACAGATCCTTCGGGAAATTCCACAGTCTGAGTCCTCACCGGATTCTTTTCTTCTTTTGGCGGACTGCCTTTTTCTCCATCCACAGTCTGCCCCGTCTCTGCCTGTCTGTCCGTTGTCTTTGCAGGCTCTCTCTGTTCTTTCTTGGAACGGCTGGGTTCGCCGTCAAATACCGCCTGTGCGGATTCTGCTTTCGCATAATCTATCTGCATGTTATCCAGCACACGGTTGACTTTCGCCGCGTCCTCCGCAAATACCATGATCTCCGACAGATCCGGATGTTTTTTGTCCCGGATAATTACATACAAAAGCCCTTTTGATTTTGCCTCCTGTGCAAACTCCTTGAGCCTGTCTTTCGGGACAGAGAAAAACTTCATCGGCTTCCGTTCCCTGAGCATCCGCTCCATCCGTGTCCTTCCACGGGTTTTCTTCTGATCCTTCATCACCGCCGCAATGAAGATTGCCAGATTCTTAGCGACAGCTCCTGAAATCTTAAGCGTATGTTCCACGCCGTCCAGACTGTAGCGGACGATCTGGTCGGCTGCATCTGCTCCATAATTCATATCCCTCACCTCTCTTCCTTTACAACATTCCGTTGCTTTTTATCATAGATCACCTGGCGTCCCCTTTCTTCTCCAGATGCTTCTTCTCCGCTTTTGGCTGGATCTCAGACGGACTTCTTCCATCCAGCGGCTTTACAAACTCTAATCGCTCCGCCGCACGGATGGCGTTCCAGTTCAGCTGTCTCTGCCATGCCCCGGCGCTTGCCGCCCAGTGAAACCCGGTACGGCGCAGAAGTCCTCTCTGCTCCAGGGACGGTTTCTCATCAAAGAACAGCTGGAGACGGTTGTACTCCTGATTCGTCTCTGCCCTTCCCCCGGCAAACTCCCAGCCGTAAAATCCCAATTCCCGGTTCCGTTTCAGTTCCTCGATCCGCTTTTTAAGCCTGCGGATCTCGGCGCTGTTATTCGCCATAGAATAGGTGGGATAGGGCTTGGGCTGGAGCATCTCTTCCATAAATTTCATCCGGGAATGGATCTCTGGCGGACTTAATGCTTCGCAGCCCTCCAGGGTTCCATGCTTCCGGTAATAGGCATTGGCGCTCCGCATTTTCTCCTGCCCGGCTTCCCTGCCCTGCAACTTCTCTTCCAGCAGCTCCAAGGCATTCTCCCGGTCTGCGCTGATCCCGCCCATCCCGGTACTGCGGATCCGCTCCAGAATTCTCTGTATTTCCTGCCACTTCTGATGGTTCCTCTGCCCGGCTTCCACCTGCTTTTGCTTTTTCCCTGCCTGGATCCCGGCGCCCCCTGCAACCAGCAGGGACGGCACCCTCGCAGCGATCCGGTATCCTTCATTCAGGTTCTCCGCCAGTTTCCTTGCATACAGATCCACCAGATGGTCGATCCTGTCATGAAAACAGGGATCGACTGCTTTTTTCTGTTTCTCCCCGATCTCCACCACCCGGTCTACGCTCGCCCGGTAGCTTTCTGTCGCGCTCTCTTCCCGGTAGTTTCCGTGGCTGTTCGCTTCCTTTGCCCGCCTCGCTGCCTCTTCATCAATCGGATAATACTTCTCTCCTGCCATGAATCCCTCCTATCGCTCTTTCTGGTCTCTTTCTTCCCGGCTGTCCTTTTCCCGGGAAAACTGCTGTTTCTGCTCCCGTTCCTCTGCCCGCTTCATCCGCTCTGCCATCTCTTTGGAAACCTCTGCGATCTTCACTGCCATCCGCATCTCCTTACGCATAGGCTTCAGCTGTTCTGTGATCTCCCGGATCCGCTCACTGCCCGGGCTGCTCCGGTAAAGCCTGCGCCGCTCCGTAATCAGGTCCGCCATGTCCTTTCCCAGCTGATCCTGGAAGTGCTGCAGATCTCCCATGGTAATGATCCCATGCTTCTGCAGGAAATCTGCCTGCGCCAGACGCTGGTCCAGCCGTCGGATATCTTCCCGCACCTCATAGGGAATCCGTTTCGGCTTCTCCGGGAAAACGCCCATCTGATAAAGATAGGAATAATAGAGCGCCTGAAGTCCTTTCAGTTTTCTCCGTCTCTTCCCGTTTTTCTGAGAAAGCGAAGACGGATAGATCTTTTTCGGCTGCAGGATCCTCTGCCGGATCGCCGTTTCGCTGTAACCCTCTCCCAGAGAACGGAGACGGATATACCGTTCCATCCCCGGCGCTTTCAAAGCGATGTATTTCTGGTTCAGTTTCCACTGATATCCACGTTTCTCCATTTCCTTCAGGAACTGATTCCACGTAAAGCATTGGTTCACCGCCTCCCGGATATCCGAGCGGATGGCCGTCCGCCAAATCGGTTTCCCGTTCTTCTCTGCCATCCATTCCGCATAACTCTTTCCCTTGCCCTTTCCGGGCTGGATGATGGATAACCCATATTTCCGGCACAGGTCATCCGAGATCTTCCGCACTTCTGTATAGTAACTGCGGCTGTTGCTGTGGTATTTATGCCCGTCTGTCATGCTCACGGAATTCCATACCAGATGGTTGTGGTAGTGGCCGGTATTGAGATGAGTGGTGATGACCACCTCAAACTCTCCCTTTAAAAGCTGCTCTGCCAGTTCTACCCCGATCAGATGCGCCAGTTCCGGGGAGACTTCCCCTCCCGCAAAAGACTGTACCAGATGGAACCCCTGTACTTTATCTGTCTTGTGGAACTGCTTTTTGGTAGCCACCATATCCTCATAGGCGTTCTCCAGCGTACAGCCGATGGCGTCCTCAAAAAAGGTGTTCTCCGTTTTCTCCCGGTTCAGAGCGTAATTGATGGCTTCCCTGAGGGATCCCGCAGACGCTCCTTTCCGGGAATGTTCCGGAACAGGATGGGCTGTTTTCTCTTTGTCCCGGACATAGTCGATGGAATTGTCCAGGCGGAAAACGGGGATCACGCTTGTATACGCCAACTCTCATCACCACATTTCCTTTACATCCCGCCAGATCTCTTTGCTGATCCGGAGCATCTCCTCTACGCTCTCCTGTCCGGCCTGCCCGGTGGCATTGGCCACATGAGCCAGCTGATTGGCGTTATTGCACAGCCCTGCGATCTTCCGCAGCAGATCCCCATGGTGGGTACAGGGTCTGGCCCGAATCTCCGCCCCCATGATCAGGGTCCGCAGATACTCTTCCCTTGGCAGGCCACTTGCCCGCACCTGGGTATCCAGATACCTAAGCTCCTTGGCATTGAGCCTCACCGGGATCACATGGTTCCGTTTCCGCATCCGTCCACCTGTCCTTCCTCTTTTGTCTCTTCCGGCGGTTTTTCTGTTTTCGATGCCGCAGCCTGAGCCGCACGCTCCATCTCTTCATCCGCCCATTTGCCTGCTGTGACCAGGCAGATCATGGCAACGCCCAGGGCACCGCCGATCACGCCTCCTGTGAGTAATCCTGCTAGAAACATCTTCATCCTTATCCTCTCTTCCATTCATATGATCTTCTGTGTTACGGGGGATTGGGGTTCTCCCCAAAGCGCGTTTGGATATCCAAACGCTATGCTTGCAAAACGAGTCGCACCGAAAGTCAGTCTCTTACCTCTGACAGGTACGGCTCGTTTTTCGTTCTCTAAATAATTGTCTTGCATAGTCAACGGCAAGCTGCATCACCATCTGTTCCGGATTCTCTCCCGCTTCAATCTTCTTAAAATATCGTTCCAGAGACAGCACTGGCATCGTTCTCTCATTCTCCAAGGTAAACAACACTGTTTTCTGCCCTGCCAGTTCTGTCTCATGGATCAGTACCGGAAACTGTTTAAATCCAAGCGGCAGATAATTCCGAACAGAGTCTTTTACATTTGAATAAAAATCTGCCCGGTTCATCTTATCCGCTCTCCTTGATCCGGATCAGCCCTTCCAGTGTGGTGCAGATGATGTGAAGACGGTCTGCCATGCCGATCTCCGCATACATGGTCTCTGTCACGTCTGTTCCACAGACAACCACCATCCGGCAGCGCCTCAAAAGGATCTGGGACATCTTGGACATTCCCTGCATATCCTCTGCACTCCCTTCGTCCAAAAACGGCAGGAAGCCGAATCTCGGACAGATGGGCACATAGCCCAGATCGTAAATCTTCCTGCAGTGTTTCTGCAGTCTTGCCCTGCTGTCTGTCTCCGGACAGCAGACATACGCTAACGCCTGTTCCAACTGCACATTCCTCCCTTCCCATGGCATCCATATGGATGCCCTTGTTCTGTAACTTCTTCAAAAGCAGGCATCCTATTGGATGCCATCTCCAATCAACGTATCTGATTCTCCTGGCTCTTCTCCTTCTCCGCCAGATGGCATCGTTCCAGCTTTCCGGTCTCTCCCCTGTATTCAAACAGATGGTCCGACAGTACATCTGCCGGACTGATGCTCTCCCGGTTATCCCTGCGGATGGTCTCCCGGATCTTGGCCGGATCGAGGAAGGGATACTGCGGAAGGATCGTCAGCTCATGGACACTTGTAGGCAGAACATAATAGTCCATTCCAATCTGTTCCCGGATCTTCTGCAGCATTCCCGGATACATCACCGCTGTCGCTCCATACGCCCGTTCCTCATTAGAAAGAAGATACATCGGGGTATGCGACTCGTAGGACTTTGGCAGCCGGATCCCCATACATTCTGCCAGTACGGTGTCCAGATCCCGGAAAGTGCTTTTTGCATATTTTTCTGTATTATTCAGGGCGGCCTCCAAGATCTCTGCCTCACTCCTGCCCCATTTCTGTGCCATCTCGAAACTGACATGATACTCGATCCTTGTAGCCCCGTTTTGTCCTGCATAGAAGAACAGCGCCGCTTCCCCCATGGGATGCTTCTGGTAGGGGCCTGCCGTGAAAAAATTGAAATTCGTTTCATGGGAGACCAGCCTGCACCGAAGACGTTCTTCCATCTGTCTGTAATCGGCGATGACTTCCATAAAACGGTTCGGATCTGTATTCGCCAGTTCCCAGAGTTGTAGCTGTCCGCTTTTTCCTTCTTCAGTCCCCATTACGCTTCTCCCGCTTTCTCTTCTGTCTGTGCCCTTGCATTCTCGATCACATCCATCCGTTCACATCCCACGTTATAATACGCTTCCGTCACCTCGATCCCCACCGCCCGGTATCCTTCCAATACACTGGCAAGGACCGTTGTCCCGGCTCCGGCAAAGGGATCCAGGATCAGACCGCCCGGCTCACAGATCTTCACCACATCCCGCATCAGCTGCAGGGGCTTCTCGGTCACATGAACCCGATTCTGGGGATTCCCGTACCGGAACACTCCCGGCAGGCAGGACACCGGACGGCTCATGGGCATGGGGCCGTTGCTCCCCCAGACAATGAACTCGCTCTGCTGACGGAACCGCCCTTTCTGGGGACGGCTGTTGGTCTTGTCCCACACAGCGGTCCCCCGCCAGATCCAGCCTGCCCACTGGAGTGCATCGGTCAGCGCCGGATACTGTCTCCAGTCAATGAACAGACAGATGGGAGCGCCGCTCTTGCAGGCTTTCCGCACGTCATAGAGCCATTCTGTCATCCAGTGGGTCCAAGATCTCTGGTCTTTCTGGTCGCCGTCGAAATCCGGGAGAGCCTTATCGCCGCTCATGCTGCTGTATTTCTGGTTGGTAGTCCGGTTCCGGTCATTCTGCTTCGCACCGCCGGAAGCATAGGGCGGATCTGTGATCACAGCGTCCAAGGTGCCCGGCTGGAAGGCTTTTACCAGCTTCAGGGTGTCGCCGTTTAAAATTGCCCAGTCCGGTCCGTTTGCATATACTTCCGGGATCGTTCCGGGCTTTAAGATCTCACTTAGTTTCAGTTCTTTCTCCATCCCATCACCTCTCCTGTTTCCTTACTTTTTCTGTTTTGCACACGGACAGTTTTTTCTCTTCCCCGTTGTATTCACAGATCTTGCTGCTCATCCACTCCTTTAGATTATTCCGGTTTTCTTCCCTGAGCGCTTTCCTTAAGGTATCCGCCGTGATTCCCTCATTTTTCCCAATGGCAATCACTTCCCTAAGATTGACAGGCACAACATAATAATCTGCCCCAATCTTCTGATGGAGATCTTCCATGACACCGGGATACAGGATTGGCGTAGCGCTCATGCTTCTACGCATATCGGTGACAGCATAGCAGGTCATCCCTGTTTTTTCTGTCTGATAAGGAATAATCCGGGGCGGTTTTGCAGACTGGGTGTTCACCATGGCCTGTTCCATCAGTTCCTTCTGGGTGATCCCGTAGCCTTTCAGCATCTCAGGGGTAACTCTTGTCCGGATTTCTCCTTTTTCAAGAGGAACAGTCACATAGGGAACAAGCGCCCCGAATGCCTGCTTCTCGTAGATTCCCTCAGACAGGAATGCCCCGTTCTGTTCCGATCGTTCCAGTTCCACCATCAGATGACTTTTTACAGACTCATAGCTTTTCAGATCCATATTTCGGATTTTCTCAGAAACCTCCAGAACCTGCTCTGCTCCCTGCACCGTTTCCTGCACCAATTCCACAACGCCGGGAAAATCCTGCCCCGGAGACTCCGCAATCCGGTGCAGGGTGTCCATGGGCATAGACGCCTCCATCTCTTTTCCCGGATTCCGGACTTTCAGGAAGTCCGTTCCCTGATCCGCCTGTTCCAAAACTTCATATCCCTGTTCTTTTGGGAACACATTTTTCAGCTCTTCCACTAAATTCTGCTTAAATTCCTGATATTCCATCCCGTACCTACCTTTCCCTATCCGATTTCTTCTTTTCATGCTTTATCTGCAGCTGTTTCCGGTAATCCGGCACGATCCGGACATACTCATTGATGATATCCAGCGCACGGTAGTAGCTGTGGCTTCCCCGGACTCTGCGGTCCATCTCATCCACCTCATTTCCTCTCCCGGCTTCGCACAGGATCCGGATGGCTTTTCCTTCCACCGCATAGATGTTCCCGTCCGGCCCTTTCAGATCAATCTGCATCTTCAGGCTTTTTTGATTCTCTCTTGCAGCCTCCCCAAGGGATTCTGTCTCCCACAGGACTTCATACTGGAAGTTCTTCCAGTTCCAGAAATGTACATATATCTGGATATCTCCTGCCTGGATCGGCGTCTGCTCAAAGCCTTCACCCCAGCCGTCTGCGTACTGCCCGGTCAGATATTCCTTCACCTTCTCCAGTTCCTGGCTGTCGAGTCCCATGGAAACCGTGGCAACAGCGCATCCTTTCAGTTCGCCGTTATGCTCCAATACGGTCAGCTCCAGGGATTTCACCTTTTCTTTGACGGAATCATTTTTACTGTAATAGTCCATCAGGTTAGACCCGGTCCACTGGTTTCTCTCCTTAACAGCCTTCTGGATCTCTTCCTGATAATCCAGCAGATCCCGTCCGCTCCAGACATCATCCGGATTATCGGATTCATTATTCCGCTCATACATTTCTGCCTCCAGCGGAGACAGAAACAATAGCTTTTTTTCCATTTCAGCGCTCTCCTTTCCCATATGCCTCTCTTTTCTTCTCAAATCTCCGTTTTCTTTGTTCTTTTGCCAGATCCCCATAATCTGCCCCTTCTTTCTGCGGAAGATTGCTGATAATCTGGTATCTCCCTTCATACTGCTTTTTTATCGCTTCTGCCGTCTTTCTTCCCGGCGGATCGTTATTGGTACAGATCTCGATCTCTGTGATCTCCGGATGGATCTTAAGGAAATGTTCCAGCGCCAGTGGCTTCTTTGGATGATACTCTTTCGTTTCATCCTTCGGCGCATAAATCCCGCCAAGGGACAGCCGCCATTTATCTGCCCGGTTTCCTTCCAGCGTCATATGGGCCAGCGTCTCAATGGCAGCTTCATAAACCGCTACCCGGCAGGATTTTCCCAGCGGAGGGATACAGAAGCTGTAGGCTTTGTCGCTCCCGCCCCGCTCCCGTTTAAAAGGTTTCTCTGCTTTCTCATACGTGCCCCGCAGGAATGCATATCTGGGAATACCCTGTTCATCTTTCCCAACGAAGACAGCATTGTGATAAGGAGCGCTCTCATACAGGATTCCAAGATCTGCGCAGTACGCAAACACTTCCCGGCTGATCCCCCGGTCTCTTAAGTACCTCCAGATTCTCCGGTTATCCTGCGCCCGCTCCGGCATAGTAAAGGGGATCCGCTCCTTTTCTTCCGGGACAGCTTTGGCTGGAACATAATTGGGAAATTCCCCCTGCAGGATTCCCATTGCCTCCGGGAAAGACATCCCGTCCACCACTTGCAGGAACTTCAGTGCATATTTTCCACCAATATCCCGGGATTTCCAGTGCCAGATGCTGCTGTTCTCATTGATCTTAAAGCTGTCGTGATCAACCAGCTCATACTCATGCCGCAGGTATCTGCATTTTTTCAGTCTTCCGGGTTCGCACCGTCGCAGATAATCGATAGTCAGGATCTGACCGGCAGCCTTGATCTCTTCCTGTGTGTACCAGGCCATCAGATCACAGCAGACCGGAGAAGCTCAGCCTTATCCGTCCTCTCCCACGGAAACTCTTTCCTGCCAAAATGCCCGTACACCGCTGTCTGGGCAAAGATCGGACGCTTCAGATGGAGTTGTCCGATGATCTGGGCTGGCGTCAGTCCAAACACCAGCGGCACCGCTGCGGCAAGGCAGTCGTCTTCACACACTTTCCCAGTCCCGTAAGTATCCACCTGTACCATCACCGGTTCTGCCATGCCGATGGCATAAGCCAGTGTCACCAGACACTTGTCTGCCAATCCTGCCGCTACGATGTTCTTGGCAATATATCTCGCCATGTACGCTCCGGAACGGTCCACCTTGCTGGCATCCTTTCCGGAAAAGGCTCCGCCGCCGTGGGGTGCGATGCTCCCATAGGCATCCACCATCAGCTTCCTTCCAGTCAGGCCGGTATCCGCTTCCATACCGCCCGCCACAAAGCGGCCGGACGGATTGATGATGATCTTTGTCTCCGGATCCGCTGGCAGGGGACGCAGGGCCGGAGCCAGCACTTTCTGCCGGATCTCCCGCTCCAGTTCCTTCAGGGATTTTTCTTCTGCATGCTGGCAGGACACCACCACCGTGTCCACCCGGACAGGCTCATGATCTTCATATTCCACTGTCACCTGGGCTTTCCCGTCCGGCAGGATCCCCCGGATATATTCGCTTTTCCTCGCCGCATCCAGTTCCCGGACAATCCGCTGAGAAAGGAGCACCGGCATGGGGAGCATCTGGGGATTCTCCCTGCAGGCGTAGCCTGTCATGATCCCCTGATCCCCGGCGCCCATGCTCCATTCCTCTTCTGCCGCAGGGTTATTCCGCTTCTCTCTGGAAGTTCGGACACCCCCTGCAATGTCCGGACTCTGCCTGTGGATCAGGGCGTCGAACAGAAAGTCTTTCGGGTCATATCCGATTCGTTCCACCACACGTTCTGCCAGCCCTAATACATCCGGCTCATACCTGCTTGTGATCTCCCCGGCCAGAAGCACCGTCCCCTTGGTCGCCAGCACTTCACAGGCAACATGCGCATCCGGATCCTCTTTCAGACAAGCGTCCAGGATGGTGTCTGCGATCCGGTCGCACACCTTGTCCGGATGGCCTTCGGTTACAGATTCTGCTGTATATAATCTTCTCATTGTATCTTCCTTTCTTTTTGTAGAGTAGGTTAGAGGGCTTCTGCCCTCTTTCCCCTCATCAAACCGTGCATGAGGTTCTCCCTCACACGGCTTTCCGACATTCTTC
>ERZ1673696.1979-NODE-1979-length-15462-cov-4.415266_pt1 | contig 15462 bp, 12 predicted proteins | sample MGYA00580226_ERZ1673696 | MGnify/ENA primary metagenome ERZ1673696 (study PRJEB41218, sample SAMN15661743) | gut metagenome | host: Homo sapiens | place: Canada: London | collected 2015-08-20/2019-03-30 | study: EMG produced TPA metagenomics assembly of... | reverse complement strand
GCTGTTTTATCACGGCCGGGGAATTTTCAGTATCGTGTGTATAAAAAACTGTAAGAATACTGCCGTCGGTTCTTTCTACTGAACAGGGATAGCCGATATCCGCATTTATTCCTTGGTCAAAAAGAACGCATTCTGCACTCCAGCTTTTTCCGCAATCCCGGCTTGCTATTACGCGGATACCAAAAGGGTTTTCTCGATGCCCATATACGGAGAGCAGAACCCCGGAAGAATGCAAAAGCAGATGGGCCGGTGCTCCGGATCGTTCTCCGATGATCCGGTGCGGTTTTGTAAAGGTATTGCCGCCGTCTTCCGATTCGCTTTGATATAAGGTAAAAATACCCGGTTTGCCGGCACTGGCACTGCGCTGTACGCGGATGTGCACAACGATCTTTCCGGCAGGCAGGCAGATTGCCGTTGGCTCACAGGAAACAATTCCTTCAAAATCAGAGGGATTTTCAATAGTTGAAACAAATTGCATTTGCCCGGTTTTACTGATTTTAAAGCATTGAATGTGACTGGAAGCTTCATCATCCGTAAAGCTTCTTCCCACATAGAGAAAACTTCCGTCCGGCAGAACGGCCGGCCCGTGCGGACAGGAAATAGGAGCCTTCATGATATCCCCGAAGGTATACCCCCCGTCATTGCTGAGCACAAAAGTGGAACCTAAAAATTCACTCTCGATCTTGCGGCTGTCAAGGCAATTCAGATAAGCATCCACATATTTATTTTGACTTTCGGGTCGGTTGGCCAAAGAAGAGTATTCGTGCTGCGCTTTTATGGAGTTATTAAAACTGGTCAGGATAACGACCGATCCATCCGCGTTTACGACGATTCCGGCATCCCGATCATCTAAAGGGGTATCAATAATCGGGGCGGGCCGGGTCCATGTTCTGCCGTCATCACGGCTGTAGCAAATGACAGCTTTGCCAAAAGGACACAGATGGGCAAGCCGAAATCCCGAGCAGACCATAGCCAAAGCTCCATCAGGGAGTCTGGCAATGGAAGGCCAGGCAAAATAGTTGTGCAGGCTGTTTTTATTCTCACAAATAGTACAAACGTCGGACAAAATCTTAATTTTCATAGTGATCTCTCCTTCTTGACTTTTTATAGAGGGAACCGTATAATTTAGATATATTATAATGCTTTTTTACAGAACGTCCATATTCTTTTGTGACATTTTACGAAATAGATGTCTTTTTTAGAAAGGATCGATATGAACTGTTTTTGTACCAATCTTTCCATAGGCGACGCTAAATTGGAGATTACCATGCAGGGAGGCTTTTTCAGAAGTGAAAAAAATACTCCTGCTGCTCTGCATTGCCATTCCTCTTTTGAAGTCCACTATATACGGGCGGGAACATATCATTTTTTTATGGAGGATACGGTAAGCGAATTTTCAGAGGATACACTGGTGATTATTGCACCAAAGATATATCATAAAATAACGCCCGCAAAAAACGGAATCAAACTTAGCTTTCAGTTCCGGATCATTGCCGGAAGAAGCAACGATCATTTTTTTGATTATTTTACAAAAGTATATGATTTCAAAGAAAAGGCGCTCAGTATTCCGTATAATATGGAGGAATTCCCAACGCTTTTACAAATAATATCTCAGTGGGGCGATAACGTTTCAGAAAGCAGCATCCTAAAACTGAATGCTATTTTAACCATTGTGTTTTTGAATATGACAGAAGGGCTTCAGCAGACAGCCAGCAGCAGAAAGCACCTGGGAGAGCATGGAAATGTTATGGTAGATATTTTAGCTTTTATTCAGAGTCATTACGCGGATATTACTTTAGAAACGCTTGCGGATCATGTCGGCTTATCGAAGCGGCAAACAGAAAGAATTATTAAAACCCAGATGAACGAAACATTCTTATCTTTGCTGAATCGTTACCGTGCCAAAATAGCAACAGAGCTTATTCAAAATTCCAACTTGTCTATGGAGGAGATCGGTGCAGCGTGCGGTTTTTCTACGTATAGCGGATTTTGGAAGAGCTTTCAAAAATATATTGGTTGTTCTCCTTCGGAAATAAAAAGAAAGCGCAGTATCACTTTGTAAGACCGTTTAAAGACATATATTTTTACAATTATAAAAATCTGAGAATTTATTTTCTAAAAATTTGAAAATATGCTCATAAAAATCTCCAAAAGTGTGATACTAAGTTTAAGAGAACGTAATAAAGGAGATTTATATATGAAAGCAACAGGAATTGTAAGAAGAATTGACGAACTCGGACGTGTAGTGATTCCTAAAGAGATTCGGCGCACGCTCCATTTTCGGGAAGGAGATCCGCTGGAAATTTTTACCGATAAAGAAGGCGGCGTGATCCTAAAAAAATATTCGCTGATGGGAGATATCGAGCAGTATGCCAAAGAATTTGCAGAATCGCTGCATCATAGCTTGGGACATACGGCAGTTATTACGGATAAGGATAGCGTGCTTGCGGCCTCCGGACAGGGAAAAAAGGATTTTATGGGAAAGAGTCTTTCGGAAGATCTGCAGCGTAAAATAGAAGCTCGCAGAGGTGTTATGACTGATAAAAAAGGAAAAGAAATGCCCATTCCACTTGTGAGCAATGATGAAAACAAATATGCTTCGCAGTGTATTTTTCCGATTCTCGGCGGCGGCGATGTGCTGGGGGCGGTTGTTGTTGCATCCAATGAGGAAAGCTTAAATGACATTGCTTATAAAAATGCGGAAACGGCAGCATATTTTTTAGGCTGTCAGGCAGAATAAAAAAAGGCTGTAACTTTTGTTACAGCCTTCTGTTTCTCAATTATTGAATAGAATCTTTTAAAGCTTTGCCGGCTTTAAATACAACAGCCTTGCTTGCAGGAATCTGAATCGTCGCTCCTGTAGCCGGATTTTTACCGGTTCTGGCGGCGCGCTCTTTTACTTCAAAAGAGCCAAAGCCCATAATCTGAACCTTTTCACCGTTTTTAAGAGCTTCTTCAATAAGCCCAAGAACAGCGTTTACCGCTTTTTCGGCATCCCTTTTTGAAATCTCGTTTTTTGCAGCCAATGCGTTGATTAAATCTGCTTTGTTCATTTTTAATTCCTCCAAATAAATTGAAAATTATTCACTAACACCATAAAGTGATTAGCCACTGATCCAATATTAGCACATTTTCATTCAAATGTCAACACTGGTCTTGATAAAAACACATAAATTTTGCATATGCTTTGAATAAAATGTTGCCAATTCTTATTTTTTTGTGTTTTTTTATTTACCGTATATATTTTCAGAAGAGATCGGACGCTGTTTCTCCGCCGTATTTTTTTCAGCGGTTTCAAAGGCCTTGATAAATTCCTGTGTTTTTTGAAAAAGTGCCAATTCAGGATGAACACCTTTCTTACGGCAGAGAATTACTGCTTTGAAAAGAATCTCCCCCCAAATCCGTTCGGGATTGTTTTGTTCTTCCAACCGGGAAAGACTTTCGGTAATATCGTTTATAGTCTTTTCCGCATCCGGATCGTTTATACCTGCTTTTAGCGCTTTATACTGTATTTTTTCGGCATACGCCAAAGCCGGAAGAATTTTGGGTACATCCCGCATGACTTCCCCAAAGGAATGCAGATCTTTTTCTTTTCTTTTTTGTTCCTCCCACGCATTGTTAATCTCTGGGGATTGCTGGCAGCCGGTAAAAACCTCAGGATGACGGCGGATCATTTTTTTGCATATGGCGTCTGTTACATCGTTAAAATTGAATTCTCCGCATTTTTTTCCGATCTGGGCGTGAAAAGCTACCTGAAAAAGTACGTCTCCCAATTCGTCATATAAACTGTAAAAATCCTCTTTATCGATAGCATCAGCTACCTCATAGGCTTCCTCTATTAAGTAGGGACGCAGGCTTTTATGTGTCTGCACGGAATCCCATGGACAGCCGTTTGGGCCGCATAAAATTTCAAGAATCTGCAAAAGATGACGGCAAGTATACTTATAAACCTCGGTTAGTTTTACCTTTTTTAAAAAAATACTGGTGGTATGATCATAGGTTTTCTGCCTGTCAAGCATAAAAAGAGGAAACCGAAGAGCACAACCCCTGCCGTCCTCGTCTTCAGTATAAAAATCAATTAAAAAATCATCACCGTAGATTTCCGAAAGAATACATTTCAGCTCGCCGGCATTCAAACGGGAGTCAATACAGACGATCATATTGTTTTCCGCCGAAGAGGGAAGGGTACCTTCCAAAATTTGCCGGCATGTAAAATCAGCGCGTACAGCGGGCACTTTTAAATATGCTGCGGCGCAGTCAGCTAACGAACTGCCAGGTAAAATTTCTATTTCTTCGGGATCCAAAAGAGCTACTGAAGTATCATCTAACGCGGAGCCGTGAACCAGATAGCAGCATTCCTCCGCGCGCCTTAATTCTGTACAGATCAGCTGGTTCAGCGTATCAAAATCCTGAGCGCTTTCGTATAGAGCATCAAAAGTACGGTATAGAATACCGTTTCTTTTTAGAAAAACGGCAAGAGGCATTTTTTCTGTACGAAGAAAAACTGTTTGGGCATTTTTTATTTTTTCAAAGGCTGCCAGAGAAAGATTCTCTGCTTTTCCTGCACCAGTACCGATGACTGTTATCATACTTACTCCATGGGGCGTATGACGCCAATTTTTATAAATAATTTTTCTAATTTCTTTCCGCCGGGCATCAGCTGAAGATCATTTCTATCAAACACCTTAAAGAGAATCAAGCCGGCAAAATAGGCAATAGCTGCCGCAAGAATAATAGCTGCCGCAATGATTTTTGCAAGAGCACCGCCGGCAGCAAGCTGTACCGAAAACAATGCCTTCATGCCGTAAATCACACCGGCCATAACGGCAGCAGCCCCCAGAGGCCGAAGAATCATCTTTTTTAAATCCAGTCTCGTTCTGGCATGTTTGCGTACAAAAATAATGTCCAGCACAGCAGCAATGCCATAGCAAACTACCGTTCCGATCGGTACGCCTGTCATTCCGATCTTTGGATTGGGTATAAGAAGAAGGTTTAAAAAGATTTTTACCGCCATACCGATAGCCAAATTGATTACCGGAATACTTACTTTGCCCATTCCCTGCAGAATACCCGCGGCAGTTTGAATAACAGAAAGAAAGAGTACGCCAATGGCCAGAATTTGCAAAAAGCCTGCTGTTATAGCTATTTTTTCATCGGCAGTAAGAGTAATAGATCCATAGGTTTTCGTTTCATAGGTATAAAGCAGTAAAAGAATCTCTCGTGCCATGGCAAAAAAACCAACAGAACAGGGCAGACCGATAACCATGGAAAGCTTGAGCCCTGTTTTAGAAATGCGGCGAACTTCTTTTTTCCCGTTGGGCGTAGCCAGCGCGTCGCTGATTGCGGGTACAAGTGCCATAGAAAGCGCCACAGTCAGCACTGTGGGCAGATTAATCAAGGTACCGCAATCGCTTTTCAGATAGCCGTAAAGTGCGTCAATATATTCTGAAACATATCCGAAATTCTGCTGTAAAATAGATTTTACCATAACCGAATCGATAGCGTCCACCAATGGCTTTACGGCACCGCCGATCGTCATGGGAATAGCAATTTGCAGCAGCCGCTTCATAACAAGGCGCGAAGATTTTTGAATTTTTGATTGTTCTAACCGTGAAAAGATCTTCTTTTTGTCTTTTTGATAGAGGATAAAAATTACAAGAAATGCTGCTGCTTCGGATATGGTAATGCCGAACAGCGCACCGGCCGCACCCATGATGTAGTCATATTTGTTATACCAAGAGATTGCAAAATAAAAACCGGCTATAAGCTTTATCAATTGCTCCACCAGCTGCGTAATCGCGGTGGGATTCATATTCTGCATGCCTTGATAATATCCGCGGAAAGCGGAAAGAACCGATACAAAAAAGAGAGAAAGTGAGATGGCGGCGATTGGTTCCCAGGAATCAATTTTTAATACGCCTGCAATTGCGGGAGCGCCGATAAGCATCAGTGCAGAGGTAGCAACGCCGATAATGGTAAGAATTTTTAAAGAAGAACGGAACACCCGGTGTGCCCCATTAAAATTGCCTTTACTGCGTTGTTCGGCTACCATTTTAGAAATTGCTGTGGGAATACCGGAAGTAGAGAATATCAATAAAAAAGTATAAATGGGATATACTGCGGAATAAACGCCCATTGTTTCTTCGCCAACGATATGACGCAGCGGAATTTTATATACAGCGCCGATAATTTTACAGATCAGCCCCGCGGCTGCCAGAATAAACGCGCCGTTTAAAAAGGATTTCTTTTTGTCAGACATGAAAACACCTCAAAATATTTTTCATAGTAACGATTATATAACTTTTTTGCGTTTATGTAAATAAAATAATCGTTTGCCACTATAGGCTGTTCTGTATTATAATATTTTAAACAAAGAACAGGGAGAAAATATGAAAGAAACAATAGCAGCAATCGCAACACCCACAGGGAAAGGCGGCATTGCAATTATCCGTATCAGCGGGCCGGAAGCCCATACCTGCCTAAAAAAAATATTTTTTAAAGAAACTACGGAAATGCGTAAAATGTATTACGGCGGCATTTATGATGGCGATGTATTATTGGATCAGTGCCTGTGCGTCCTTTTTGAGGAGGGAGCTTCTTATACCGGAGAAAAAACCGCAGAGATCCACTGCCACGGCGGCTATGCCGCGGCGCGGGATATTTTGGATGCCGTACTGAAACACGGTGCACGTTTGGCACAGAATGGGGAGTTTACGAAACGTGCCTTTTTAAACGGAAAATTGGATCTTTCCCAAGCGGAAGCTGTGGGGGACATGATTGAAGCGGATACACAAAGCGCATCCCGTGCTGCAGCTAAGTTGCTCAGCGGTGAATTGGGAAAGCAGATTTCCGGCTTTCAGGAAACCTTGAAAGAACTGCTTACCGAAGTAGAAGCCGGCATTGATTATCCCGATGAAATTGATGAACAGCATACCGCGGCTACGATCCATGCACGTATAAAAGAAATGCTGCCGCAGATCGACTTGCTTCTTTCCAGTTATTCCCGCGGCAGACTTGTGAAGGATGGATTGGCAGTATGTATTATCGGTAAACCAAATGCAGGAAAATCTTCCTTGCTCAATGCCTTGTGCGGCTGGGAACGCGCCATTGTTACGCCGATTGCCGGCACTACCAGAGATACGCTGCATGAGGTGCTGGAGATTTCCGGCGTGAAAGTGCATTTGTTTGATACTGCCGGCATACGGCAAAGCGAAGACACCATTGAAAAGGTCGGAATTGAGCGCTCCTATATAACGGCTAAAGAGAGCGACGTCATTCTCTGCATTATCGACGCTGCGGAAAAAGAAGATCTTTCTTGGCTGAAAGAGCAGGAATTTTTAAAAAAGAAACAAGGTATCTTTCTGTTTAATAAAAGCGACATAGCGGCAGTGCCGCCGCTTGCATTGCCTTTTCCCTGGCCGCAGATAGAAATTAGCGTAAAAACAGGGCAGGGGATGGAAAAAGTTGTACAGTTTTTAGAGCAATGTACCTCTGAAAGTGAAAGTGCCTCGGCACTGACGATCACCTCATTGCGTCATTTTGAAGCATTGAAAGCGGCAAAAAAAGCTTTGACCAGCTGCCTGGAAGACATGCCGCCGGATATTCTCAGTATTGATTTAACGGAGGCCTGGATGCAATTGGGCAGGATAACAGGACAAAATGTTACCGAGGATATCATTGAGCATATTTTTGAAAAATTTTGTGTAGGAAAATAACATGGAGTATATCGGAGGAAAATTTGATATTATCGTTGCCGGAGCCGGACATGCCGGCTGTGAGGCAGCTCTTGCCTGTGCGCGTATGGGCTTGAAAACCTTATTGCTTACGCTTACCAAAGATGCCGTGGCGTTTATGCCGTGCAACCCGGCTATTGGCGGCACCAGCAAGGGCCATCTTGTACGAGAAATCGACGCGTTAGGCGGTCAAATGGGCATCAGCGCCGATCAGACTGCACTGCAGATGAAGATGCTTAATACCAGCAAGGGACCTGCAGTACACTCGCTGCGCTGTCAGGCGGATAAAATGGCCTATCAGCTTTTTATGCGCAAAGTATTGGAAGAGCAGGAACAGCTTAGCTTAAAGCAAGATGAAGTTTCCGATATCCTGACGAAAAACGGCTGTGTTACAGGAGTAAAAACTGCAATGGGTGCGATTTATGAAGCGCAGGCCGTTGTTATTGCCGCAGGAGTATATTTAAAGAGCAGGATTATTACCGGGGAATGGGAGCGCGCATGCGGCCCTTCCGGGTTTGTAAACGCCAGATTCCTTTCGGATTCTATAAAAGCCTTGGGAATTCCTCTGCAACGATTTAAAACGGGAACCCCTGCCCGCGTGGATGGCAATACATTAGATTATGAAAAAATGGAAGAACAATGGGGGGAAAATGTTCCGTACAGCTTTTCTTTTTTGTCCAAAGAAGCTGTGCAGTCGCCGCGTCCCTGTTATTTAACATATACCAATGAAAAAACACATAAAATCATATTGGAGAACTTACACCGCTCGCCGATGTATAGCGGAAATATCAAAGGTACCGGTACCCGGTATTGTCCCAGCATTGAGGATAAAATCGTAAAATTTTCAGATAAGCCGCGGCACCAGCTGTTTGTGGAGCCGGAGGGACTCTATACTACCGAAATGTATCTGCAGGGGCTTTCTTCTTCTTTACCGGCGGAGGTACAGCTGGAGATGATCCATACGATTCCAGGCCTGGAGCAAGCGGAAATGGTACGTCCCGGTTACGCGATTGAATATGATTGCATCGATCCGACAGCACTCTTTCCTACGTTGGGCGTTAAAGATATAAAAGGGCTGTATTGCGCAGGACAGATTAACGGTTCCTCCGGATACGAAGAAGCAGCCGCCCAGGGATTGCTGGCGGGGATTAATGCCGCTCTTTTTGTCAAAGAACAGGAGCCGTTGATTCTTTCCCGAGCAGAGAGCTATATTGGCGTTTTAGTGGATGATTTGACGATAAAAGGTACCAATGAGCCGTATCGGATGATGACCTCACGCGCAGAATTCCGTTTGAAGCTGCGGCAGGATAATGCCGACCTGCGCTTGACGCCGATTGGAAGACGCATAGGTTTAGTGGATGAAAAGCGCTATGCTGCTTTTTTAGAAAAAACGGCCAGGCAAGAGAAAGCCGCAAGGCAGCTGAGAGCTATAAAACCTTCTTTTGAGCAAACAAAAGCGCTGTTTGCAGCGAAGAAGTTGGAAGAACCCCCGGGACCGCTCAGCGGTGAAGAACTGTTGCGGCGAAAGGAATTTTGTTACCGTGACCTGCAAAATGTTTTGCCTGCTCTCATAGAATTAGAGGATAGCGAAGCAGTAACGGTAGAAACCGATATAAAATATGAAGGGTATTTAAAAAAACAAGAAATACAGATTGCGCAAATGCAGAAGCTTGAAAAAAAACTGCTGCCGGACGATATAGATTATTCTGCGATTTTGGGCCTGCGGTTAGAAGCACGGCAAAAGCTGACAAAGCAGAGGCCGGTTTCAATTGGTCAGGCAAGCCGAATCAGTGGGGTTTCGCCGGCAGATATTGCCGTACTGCTGGTGGCACTGGAGAAGGGAGCGGAACATGGATGAGCTTTTGGATATGATTGATGCTTCGTTTCAGCGGAACAGCATCTGCCTGAGCCCCCGGCAGAAAGAGCAGTTTAAGATTTACTGCACATTTTTGCTGGAATACAACAAAAAGGTCAATTTAACTGCCTTGACGCAAAAGCAGGAAATTATCGATATGCATTTTATCGATAGCCTTGCCGCTATGCCTTTACCGGAACTAATTCCCAATGCCATCTGTGCCGACATCGGTACAGGGGCTGGTTTTCCGGGGGTACCTTTGGCGATTGCGCGGCCGGATATTCAGGTGGCACTGATTGATTCTTTAAAAAAAAGATTGATTTTTTTAGATGAATTAAAGAGCAGGCTGGGGTTGAGTAATATCAATACAATACATGGCCGAAGTGAAGATTTGGCACATACAAAAGGACTGCGTGAAAACTTTGACTGTGTCTTTTCACGGGCAGTAGCAAGAATGAATGTACTGAGTGAATATGTTTTGCCTTTTGTAAAAACGGGCGGGTATATGCTTGCATGGAAAGGGCCTGCCTTTGCACAGGAGCTGGAAGAAGCAAAAAATGCGCTGATGGAGTTGGGCGCCGCGGCAGAAAAAATATATACTGCAGATTTAGAGAACCGGCAGCATTTTATTATAGCAGTAAAAAAAACAAAAGCAATGCAGAAGAAATACCCACGGCAGGCTGGAACGCCTAAAAGAAAGCCACTGTAAAATGATGTTTGACTTTATATCTGCTTTTTGGTAGAATATAGTTGTTACTTGAGTCAATTGTGAGGTAAATAAAAATGATTTTTACATTAGGTACTACGGATGTACGCACTAAAACCTATAATAATTATGATGCCTTGGAGCGGGATCTGCTGCTGTGCGAGGCCGGCAGTGTTTTTGCCGGGCAGAAAAAAGGTACCGAAAATGCGTGGAACATGATCGCGGTGACGGATCCGGATTCCGGTGAATATTTTGGCCTTGGGCTTTTAACCGCAACGAATAAGGAACCACATATTCTTTCTACCGAGAATAATATGCTTTTTGTCGGCGCGGATAATTTTGTAGTTGCTTTTGATATCGCAGCAAGACAGGTACGCTCTATTATCCCTATGCCCAGTGATTTTGTTGACTTTTTTTATATTGCAAACAAAGGCATGGTATTTATGGTGCATAAAAAGGGCGTTATCGTAAAGGATGATGAAGCGCAGGATATCTGGCGTGTTTCCAGAGGTAATATGTCAGGGTATTCCTTGGAAAAGAATTTGTTTGTGATGGAGCTTGCTTCAGGAAGAACGGTAGCTTTTAAAATAAGCAACGGCAAAGAAGTAAATTTTAAATAGCAAAAAACAGCGAACTCAATTTTTCGAGTTCGTTATTTTATATCGATTGATTTTAGGAGGAAAAAATGCTTAAAATAGAACATTTGACTAAAACCTATGGCAATAAGAAAGCTGTAGACGATTTGACTCTGGAAATAAAACCGGGAGAAATTTTTGGCTTTATCGGCCATAACGGCGCGGGGAAGACCACAACCATCAAATGCTGCTGCGGGATTACTCCTTTTGATACCGGTGAAATTTTTATTAATGGTACCTCCATCGTGCAGGAGCCTGAAACATGCAAGGCTGCAATGGCCTATATTCCCGATAATCCGGATTTATATGAATTTTTATCAGGAATTGCGTATTTGAATTTTATCGCTGATGTTTTCGGCGTATCCAAAAGCGTACGGGAAGAAAAAATTCAGCAGTATGCCGAGACCTTTGAGCTTACCGCGGATTTGGCACAGCCAATCAGCGCCTACTCGCACGGGATGAAGCAGAAACTTGCAATTATTGCGGCGTTGATCCATTCTCCTAAGTTAATCATTATGGACGAACCATTTGTAGGACTCGATCCTAAAGCGGCACATTCCTTAAAGCTGATCATGCGGGATATCGTAAATGGCGGCGGCGCTATTTTCTTTTCGACCCATGTGCTTGAAGTGGCAGAAAAGCTCTGCGATAAGATCGCTATTATTAAGGGTGGTAAATTGATCAAATGCGGTGATACGCAGGCTGTTAAGGGCGATGCCAGTTTAGAGGACGTGTTTCTTGAATTGGAGGAGAAATAACAATGTTTAAAGCGCTTGTAGTAACACGGCTGAAATACTTTTTATATTCTTTTACAGCCGGACGAAACAAAAAACAGGCAAAAACAATGGGCGCGGGATTGATCGTATTATTGGTCTTCTGCCTGATCTTCTTATGTTTTGCTTTCGGGACGATTTGGTTTTCGGTAGGCTGGGGCTTGATTCCCGCCGGGTTTGAAAGCCTGTATTTTTCTTTAGCGTTTATTTTAGCTTTTGCCTTTTGTTTTTTAGGCAGTGTGTTTGTAACGCAAAAAGAAATTTATGAGGCAAAAGATAACGATCTTTTACTTTCTATGCCTATCCGTCCGATTTTGATCTTATTCAGCCGGCTGACGGCTTTAATTCTCCTCAGCTTGCTTTATCAGCTGATTATTATGCTGCCGGCGTATATTGCCTACGTACTGATCGCCGGATTTGATCTTGCTACATTTTTAATTTTTCTGCTGTTAAACGCAATGCTGCCGTTACTTAGTGTTGCAGTAAGCAGCATCGTTGGCTGGATTTTAGCGATGATAAGCCGAAAACTTGGCGGAAAGAATATTATAACCGTTGCAGTGTCCCTTCTGGGCTTAGTTCTTTATTTCTATATTTACGGCCAAATGCAGAATATCATTGACGGCATTACCTCAGCCGGAGGAGAGTTGACACAGCTTTTTCAAACTACACTATATCCCGTATTTGCCTTTGGCAGTGCCGTTGCTTCCCACGGAATTTTAGAGCTGCTGACCGCAATTTGCATATGTGCCGTTCCGTTTGCACTGATGGCGTTTTTGCTTTCGCGCAATTTTTTAAAGATTGTAGCGGGCAAAGGTACCGGCAAAAAAAAGCAATATATTGCCCGAAGCATGAAGACCAGCAGCAGCTACAGTGCTTTGCTGAAAAAAGAGGGAAAGCATTTTTTTGGAAATCCTATGTATCTTTTAAACGCTGGCATGGGATATATTTTGATGATAGGCGTTGCGGTATTTTCTGTATTTAAAGCAGAAGATCTTCGCGCATTACTGCTGCAGGTGCCGCAGCTGGCTGATTTTAAAACGGCTGTATGCCTTTTTATTCTTTGCTTTATGGGCGCTACCGGGGTAATCTCCGCGCCTTCGATTTCCATTGAGGGAAAAACCATTTGGCAATTGAAAGTAATCCCTGTGCCGGTTAAAAATATTTTGCGGGCAAAGGCAGATCTGCATATTTGGGTTGCCTGCACCGCTACGATTTTTTCTGCAATCATTCTATCTTTTACGGTAGGACTGACTGTATTGCAGACAATCTTCCTTATTGTGATCAGTTGTTTGTTTCATTGCCTATGTGCTTATGCGGGGCTGTACATCAATTTACTGCTGCCTAAATTTGATTGGATCAACGAAACCGCGGCAATAAAACAATCGGCCAGCGTTTTGATTACTATGCTCGCTATGCTAACGGTTACGGGGCTCTCTGTAGCACTGCTTTTTATTTTAGGAAATGCTACATGGTTTTTGGCAGTGACCGGCATACTGTATGCCCTTCTTGCATTGGGCAGCTTTGAGCTCTGCATGCATGCCGGCGTAAAGCGTTTTCAGGCGTTATAAAATCAAGATATCCCCAATATTCTACTGAGACGTTATGCTTGGATTGACACAATAGGAGAAAAATAAAAGTTTTGCTGCTTTTAATGAAAATTTGGTACTGGCAACAGTCTATTGCCTTCCTTTTGATGAGGATGCAGTCTATAGGAAAAAAACTTACATTCTGGTGAAGAACCCCCCCATGGCGAGATAGCATGGGGGGGTTTTTTTATTTCTTTTTCTTATAAATTTTTACGTCGTCACCGTCATCATAGGGCGAGTCGTCATAATTGTCAAAATCTTCATTATCATAGCTATTATCTTCCGGAAAGCTTTGCTCGTCATCAGAAGGCTCGTCAAAAATATCATCATCTACCTTTCGGTAAATACTTTTATTATTCTTTGCCGCGGCCCGATTCTTAAACAAGATCAGTAAGACAATACCGGTAGCAATTAAAATTAAAACGAGAATTCCGATCAAAATCCAAACAAAAGCCGGAATTCCTTTGTTTTCCTGGATAGGCGCTTCTGTTGCCGGAATGGTGGCCGTCGGCGGCGTAAGAATATCGTTGAACATTACATCATAGGAGGTTTTAAGCGTTGACGTTTCACCGTCCATTTTATACGTTAATACAAAACGCAGTTTGGTTCCGCTTTCTTTGATATTTACGGTAACATCTTGTGTGAATTTACTGTTGGTACCGTTGGAGGCGGCAGGAATAATCACATCAATATTCACCGGATCCATCAATTTGTTCTCTTCGGTAATTGTAATGTTTTGCAGCATGGAAGCCGTACCGTTTTCAATTAAAAGGGTAAACGTAACGTCACCGGCCTCCGTGATAACCTCCGGAGAGATGGAATCAATCGTAAACGATACGTCATTCGGCAATTTCAATGCTTTTTCAGTTTTGGCCGAAACTTCCTTTGTTTCATCGGCGCCGCTATAGGAATAGGTTACCTTAAATTTGTAAAATCCACTGGTTGAAACGGGAATTTCATAAGAGCCGGAATAAGACTGTCCAGCCGCCAAAGTAAAAGGTCCGTATACGACTGCCGCATTAGCGGTATCCCCGTCATAAACATAAACATTGGTAAGGTCCAATTCCTGGCTGGGATTTTTGATCGTATAATTAAACTTATGCTTATCCCCCTTTGCCGCAACGGAGTAATTATCACAGGTAAGGGTGAGTTCGGGAACGACTTCATCTACAGTAATAGTAGTCTCTGTTCCCTCAGTTTTTCCGCTTTCGATGTAGGCATAGGTAACAACCGGTTTAGAAACGATGGTTTGATCAAGCTCAATTAAAATACTTTCCTCAATGGAATGCCCTACGGCTAAGGATTCATTACTGCGAGTATTGGAATAGATATAAGATTTCCCTAAAAGCTTTGTAATCTGATCATCTAAAATCGTAACATAGCTTAACGGAACGTTGCCGGTATTGATAACTTGGTATTTTAACTGAACAGCGCCGCCGGGAATCACAGAGGTCTTATCGATGTCTACATGAATAGAAACCGCCGGAGCTGCAGCTTTAATACTGATCTCACAGGAAGATTTTCGATCCGTCCCGGAAGCATCCTGCCAATTTAATTCAAAAACAATCGTTTTTCCTGCATCAATCGCACGAAATTGATGATTTTTCAGTGAATATGTCCAACTTCTGAGAGAAGGCTCTAAAGGAATATTTAATTCCGTAGTCTTTCCGCTGGAGGTGTTGGTCAAGCTTACCAAAGTAATCTTTTCCCCGAACCCTGTTGCGGATTTTGATGTCAATATAAAGTCTACAGAAGCGGTATACGAGCCATCTTTATTAGGGATGATTATTTCACTGACACTGTCTCCGGGAGTTGCGGTCAAATAAAACGGATCGTTCTGCGCCAATATATTGAGGCAGGGAAGACAGCCTATAGCTAACATCAAGATCATGATGATGCATAAAAATTTCTTTTTCATATCATTCCTCCAAATATTACTGCTTTCATTCTATGATATTCGGTGCCAAAAGTCAAGTCAGGAATTACGATCAAAACGGCGCTTTGTAATTCGACAAAAGAAGACAAAAAAACTTTGAGATTGCATCTTGTTTTTTCTTAAAAAAATTGATACAATATGTTCATAATCCTGCAGGATATAGAAAAAAACATACTAAAAAGGAGGAAAAAATGAAAAAACTTATTACTTTACTGCTCTCTTTGGCCCTGTTTGTATC